>JADMIO011020028.1_pt1 | contig 31224 bp, 26 predicted proteins | sample 8958161 | NCBI WGS metagenome assembly JADMIO01 (sample SAMN16585339, study PRJNA669376) | soil metagenome | isolation source: Crop rotation soil | place: USA: Cullars Rotation, Alabama | collected 2011 | reverse complement strand
CGCGACAACTTGTCCACGTGGAATTCTAAGCTTAGGATCCCAATGTGCTGGAAAGCTGCAGCAGGGCGACCTGGCGGATGTAGGTGCTCTTTCCCGCCATGTTCGGTCCGGTGATCAGCCACAACATCCCACCCCGCTCCGACAGCCGCGTATCATTCGGCACGAAGGTGCCGACCGGGAGCGTGCGTTCGAGCACCGGGTGCCGTCCCTGAATGACCTCGCAGACGCTGTGCGGGACGATTTCCGGGCGGCACCACTCGGGACCGTCCGCCAGCTCCGCGAGACTCAGGAGAACATCGAGCGTGGCGACGGCTTCCGCAGTGGCGAGGAGCTGCGGGGCCGTGAGGGCAGTCTCTTCTCGTAACTGGACGAAGAGTTCGTACTCGAGGGCCTTGCTCTCGTCCTCTGCTTTGAGGACCTGGTCTTCGTAGGTCTTGAGTTCAGGCGTGATGTAGCGTTCGCAGTTCTTGAGGGTCTGCTTCCGCTGATAGTCCGCAGGGATCTTCGTGGCGTGGGTGTTGGTGACCTCGATGTAGTAGCCGAAGACCTGGTTGAAGCCCACTTTGAGACTGTTGATGCCGGTCCGCGTGATCTCGCGGGCCTGGTACTGGGCGATCCACTCCTTGCCCCCGCGGCTCAGGTCACGCAGTTGATCGAGCCGTGCGTGAAACCCGGTGCGGATGACGCCGCCGTCCTTCGAGGTGAGCGGCGGCGTCTCGACCAGGGCCTTCTGCAGCTTCCCCCGCAGTTCTGGGCACGGGGTGATTCGCTCGCGGAGGATGCAGAGGAGGGATGACTGAAATCCGCCCATCGCTTCGAGGAGCGGGGGGACGCAGGCGAGGGCGTAACCGATGGCCGCCAGGTCGCGGGGGCTGGCGCGGCCGGTGCTGGCGCGTGTCGTGAGTCGCGGGAGGTCGGGGAACTGCTTGAGCTGATCGCAAAGCTGTCTGCGGAAAGCGTGCTTGCCCCGCAGCTCCTCCACGGCGGAGAGGCGGGTCTCAATCAGGTCCACCTGCGCGAGCGGGGCGAGGAGCCAGTCGTGCAGCAGCCGCGTGCCCATGGAGGTGCAGGTGCGGTCGATGGAGTCGAGAAGTGAACCCTCGCGGCGTCCTTCACGTAGCGTCCGCACCAGTTCCAGACTCTGCCGCGTGACGCGGTCGAGGAGGAGAGTCTGCCCCGCCTGAAACGGTTCAAGCTTGGTGAGATGCCCCAGCCCGCTCTTGAGCATCTCCTGCACGTAGTGCAGCAGCGCCCCGGCGGCCCGCAGGCAGGGCTGATCGTCGGTGAACCCGAAGCCTTCGAGGGTCCCGACGCCGAAGTGTTTGTGCAGGGCCTGCACAGAAGTGTGCGGGTCGAAGTGCCAGTTGGGTCGCAGCGTCAGCGTGAACCCCTCGCCATCCTGCCGCAGCGGGGCGAGGACATCGGGCGACTGATCGCCCGGCCACAAACACTCTGCGACTTCGAGGCGGGTGAGTTCTTCCAACAGGCTGTCGGGTTCCACGTCGCGGGCGCGGAAGAGGCCGGAGGAGAGTTCGACCCACGCCAATCCGATCTGGTCGCGACCGGGCAGCACCGCGGCGAGGTGGTTGGCACGCTTCGGGTCGAGCAAGTTGTCTTCGGTAAGCGTTCCCGGCGTCAGGACGCGGACGACCTCGCGTTTGACGATGCCTTTCGCGGTCGCGGGGTCTTCGACTTGGTCGCAGACCGCGACGCGGTGTCCCAGTTCGATGAGTTTCCGCAGGTGAGTTTCCAGCGCGTGGTGCGGAAAGCCCGCCATCGGGATTTGCTTGTCGCGGCTGGTGAGGGTGAGCTGGAGCTGTTTTGAAATCGTGACAGCGTCGTCGCCGAAGAGCTCGTAGAAGTCCCCCATGCGGAAGAGCAACACCGTGCCCGGATGCTTGGTCTTGGCATCCTGGTACTGCTGCATCATCGGGGTGAGAGTCATGCGAGGAGCGCGGAGAAGTGCGGGGGAGGTTCAAGGAATTGATAGCGTCGCCAGGCGTGGTTTCAACCAGCAACCGGACCGCCCCCGCGACGTCGTAGAATACGCCGCACGGGTTCAGGAAATGGTCGTCATGTCCAGTGTTCTCGAACGGCTGCGAGAGTTCTTGCGGTCGTCACAAATTGAGTTTCAGGAGACGCAGCACGCGCCGGTTTTCACCAGCGAGGAGGCCGCAGCGGTTCGCGGGGCGCCGCTGGCGAGCGGAGCGAAGGCGTTGGTGGTAAAAGCGGGAGAGATGTACCGGCTGCTCGTTATCCCTGCGGACAGGAAGCTGGATAGTAAGCGGGCGAAACAGATGCTCGGCACGAAAGACCTGCGGTTCGCGAGCAAAGAAGAATTGTTGCAGCTCACCGGGCTTCAGCCGGGCTCCGTCCCGCCGTTCGGAAGTCTCTTCGGCCTGACGACGTACGTCGACCCCGCACTTGGGGAGCAGCCGCGGATCAACTTCAACGCGGGGGAGCACACGGTCTCGCTCAGCATGACTTGGGACGATTATCTTCGTGCGGAGCGCCCGCTGCAGGCCGCACTCACTGCGTAGAATAGCGTGCGTCTTCGTAGGCTTCTGACATGTTTCCTTCCGGCTTATGGCGTGGTTACTGGGAACAGCCGCTGTTCGGTCGGCAGTTCATGGACGACTTCACGCTGCGGTTCGCGAACGGCCAGATCACCGGCAGCGGCCGCGACATCATCGGTCTCTTCATCATCCGCGGCAAGTACCAGGGTGGGTCGCTCCAGTTCGTGAAACAGTACGTGGGTAAGCACAAGGTCGTTTACAGCGGGACTTATGATGGGGAGGGCTCGATCCACGGAACGTGGGTGATCCCGGGCGACCTCTTCACGACGAAGGGTCCGTTCTCGCTGTCACCGAGTCCGCGGAAGGCGGACCCGGATGATCCGATTCAGGAGATTGGTGCGGGGTAGGGACAAGGTTCGTGCCACAGGTAACCGGTACTCCGGTTACCTGTGCGAAGCTCGGAGAGCCTGGAAGCGAACACAGGTAAGTGGGAGTACCCGCTTACCTGTGGCACGGAAACTGATGAGAGGTTATCTACATGCCATCTTCGACGCGGGATTCGAGTTCCTGACGCATGAGGAGGCGGGCGCGGTAGAGGAGGCTCTTGGCGGCCTGCGGGGTGAGGGCGAGGTCGCGGGCGATTTCTTCGTAAGTCTTGTCGTCGTAGTGCTGGCCTTCCAGGGCCGCACGGTGCTTGCGGCGCAGCTTCTTCAGAGCATCCTTCACGTAGATCGCCAACTCCGTCCGCTCCATCAGGTGCGAAGGGGTTTCGCTCTTCGTGTCCTTGAGATGGGACGCCTGCCCTTCCTGGCTATCCTCTTGCAGTTGAACCACGGGCTTGCGGCGGCGGTCCCGCAGTGCGTTGCGGGCCACGTTGCGGACGATGCTGTAAAGCCAGGTGATGAACTTCGCTTCCGGTCGGTATTCCTTGCGGTGGCGGAAAATCCGCATGAACGTTTCTTGCGTCAGGTCTTCCGCTTCTTCCTTCCCGACGGTCAGCCGCAGGTGCAGATAGACCCGCTCCCAGTGGCGGGCAATGAGTTGGGAGAAGGCGGAGTTGTCATCGCCGCGGGCGCGCAGCATGAGCAGGACTTCGGAGTCCTGATTTGCGTAGTCCTTGGGTGGTGTCGTGCCCGTCATGACCGATCCTTGGTTTCGTCCCTACGCTACCTGCGCGACCAGAACCTTCGCCCGCGTGCGCGGCAGGGTGATGCGGAAGGTGCTGCCGACGCCCGGCTCGCTATCGACCTCAATCGTGCCGCCGATGAGGTCCACGTATCCCTTGACGATCGCCAAGCCCAGCCCCGCATTGACCGTGTCCGACTGCCGTGACGGATCGGCCCGGTAGAAGCGCTGGAAGAGGTTCGCGCGGGTTTCGGGAGCCATCCCAACCCCCGTGTCGCTCACCTCGATCACCACCGATTTCTCTTCCCCCGCGATGCGGACGGTGACGTGTCCTTCGGGCTTGTTGTAGTGTACCGCATTATCAATCAAATTGACGAAAATCTCCCGCAGCTTGCTCGCGTCGCCCACAAGAGGCTCGAGAGCCACCGCAGAATCGTCCACCTCCAGTTCTACCTCGATATTCCTCTGATCCGCCAGCGGGCGGAGCATGTCCACGCATTGCCCCGCGAGTTCCACGACGTCCACCGGCTCCTTCTGCACATGATCTACCCCCGCGTCGAGTCGCGAGAGCTTGAGGAGGCGCTCAACGAGTGTGGTTAGATGCGAACTCGTCTCGACGCATTGCCGCAGCGTGTCGCGGTACTCTTCCACCGTCCGCGTCTTGCGGAGGGCGACCTGGGCGGTGGTCATCAGCGAGGCGAGGGGTGTCCGCAGTTCGTGCGAGATATCCGCCGTCGCACGTTTCTCGCGGGCAAAGGCCTGTTCCAGGGACGCAAGGGATTCCTGCAGTCGATGAACAATCGGCTCAAGTTCTTCAGGATAATCTTCCGGACGCGGCTCATGCCCCTTGATCTTGAGCCGCAGGTCTTTCGGCGAGAGGTCGCTCACCGCATCGGCCAGTTGGACGAGCGGCTTGAGGCTGCTGCGGCTGATCCATGTGACGCCAAGGGCCGTTGCCACAATCGTGACCATGCAGACAAAAATGAGGCGGTTCAAGAGGTTCGCCTGAGCCTGCTCGGTCTGCGATTTGACCGTTGCGAGTTCCTTTTCCAAACGCTCGCGGAATTCGCCGATGGCCTTGTCCCGGTCGTTCAAATCGCGGGCGACTTGGACGAGGATGGTCGGCACGAAGACGGGGGCGACGCGCTGATCGAGCGACGGACCTTGCCGCGAGTTACGGCGCGGGAAGGGGTAGTTGCGGAAAACCGGCTGGGTGAAGAGCGGGAAGCGGACCGTCACGAACCGCAGCTCCCGGCCGCATGCCATGCGGGAGGAACGGAGGACGGGGTCGTTCAACGACAGCCGCTGCAAGTCCGTGTCGACAATCTTGAGGCAGTCGTCGGTCAGGTTGTCGGACCTTCTCGTGGCACCGAGGCAAGAGATCTGATAGAACTCATTCTCGAGTTGGGTGAAGTGGATGGTGTCGATGGACCGCTTCGCGAACATCTGTCGGATGAAGCGGTCGTCGTACACTTCCATTCCCCAGACGGGGATCGCGTACTGACCGTAGGGAGAAAGCGAGAGGGAAGTGGGAATGATGCCGAAAAGGTGGCAGCGAAAGTAAGGGTCTACTTCAAGCCGAGCCCGCGTCTGTAGCGCGAGACGGAACGCGAGCTTATACAGATCCTCGTCCAGGTGCTCGTCGTACTTGTCGCGGCGGTCCTGGAACTGACTGGTGAGGAGATCTTCCGTCGCGCGGCTGCGGGCCAGCAGAGCGTAGGCAGTCTCGGTGTAGACGTACCACGAGAGGGCGACGACAACGAGCGCGATCAAGCCCAGCAGCGTGACGAGCAGCCGCGAGCGGATGGACCTCACGAAACCCTCTCTTTGACAGCTTTGTCACTCTGCTCGACCGCGACATCGTCGTCATCCTGGCCGCGCAGCATGTAGCCTTCTCCCCATCGCGTCAAGATTAACGGCTTGTCGAACCCCTTGTCAATTTTGTTCCGCAAATATCGGATGTAAACGTCCACCACGTTCGAGGTGTTCTCATCTTCTTCGTCGTAGAGGTGGTCCCAGATCATCGGCCGCGTCACCACCTTGCCGCGGTGGAAGGCGAGGAATTCAAGGAGTGCGTACTCCCGCGGCGTGAGGTGGATGCGCTTGCCGCCGCGCTTGACGCTGCGGGCCGCGGAGTCGATTTCGAGGTCGTGGATGCGGAGAATGGGATCCTTTACCTGATGCCCGCGACGAATCAGCGCGCGGATGCGGGCCAGGAGTTCGTCCATTTCAAAGGGTTTGGTCAAATAATCGTCGGCGCCAAGATCGAGGCCTTTCACCTTATCGGACATCTGGTCTTTAGCGGTCAAAATGAGCACGTGGCTGCTCAAGCCATCTTTCCGCCAGCCTTGCAATAGAGTGAGACCGTCAATCTTAGGAAGCATGAGATCGAGAACAACAACGTCGTAAGGCACTCCGCGGGCTTTGACATTCGCTTCTTCGCCGTCTTTTGCCCAGTCAACAGCGTACCCTTCCTCCTCCAAGCCCTGCTTGAGGGCCCGTGCTAGCGGGTAGTAGTCCTCAGCTAACAGGATTTTCATGAGTCGTCCTCGATCCCAGGGGGGCCATCTAGGCGATCCAGGGGCTATTTTGATCATAACCTAGATGAATGAAATTCGTGTGAGATTGGGCCTGAAAGGCGTGGTCCAAAACCTGCACACCACGACCCAACACGACTGTTCGCCTGGGCCGTATTAGGTACAATACCCGCCGCTAGGTGTTTGACTCGTTTTTGAAGGCGGACCGACGTGGGATTTTTCTCCAACCTGCTGAGTGTGCTGATCTTTCTCACTAGCCTGATTTTGATCCTGCTCATCCTGATTCAGCGTGGCCGCGGCGGTGGACTGATCGGGGCTCTGGGGGGGTCGGGGGGATCCAGCGCGTTTGGTTCGCGGGCTGGCGATACGTTCACCCGCATCACCCTGGTGGCTGCGGGCATCTGGATGTTGCTCATCATGATCCAAATTTGGCTCCCCAAGGCTTAAGCGTTCTTTCCGTGCGGATATCGAAGCCAGAAGTCGGCGGGGCCGGCTCCTGGCTTTCGAGTTATGAGGGTTCTCCGTGCTTCTGAGCATGACCGGGTTCGGCGAAGCGCGCTGGCAAGGGCCCTCCGCGACCGTGGTGGTCGAGATCCGCTCCGTCAACAACCGCTTCCTCAAGGTCAGCATTCGCGCCCCGGAGGTCTACCAGTCTCTCGAACCCGAGATCGAACGCACCATCCGCGACACGCTGAAACGCGGCACCGTCTATGTTCAGCTCCAGGTACTCCGCGAGCTGAAGAAGGAAGACTACCGGCTGAACTTTGTTGCTCTCCAGTCTTACCTGGACCAACTGCAGAAGTTTGCCGAGACGAATAATATCGGCTTCGACCGCAACCTGAATCACCTGTTGAGTATCCCGGGTGTCGTTGCGGAGGCGGAATCGGCCGCACAGCACGACGTCCACGACGACTGGAACCTCGTCGGGCCGGTCGTGAAAGAGGCGCTGGGGAAACTGCAAACGATGCGGGCCGAGGAAGGCCGCAAGATGGCCCGCGAATTGACGGATCAAGCGGAAGTCATCACGCACGAACTCGCGAAGGTGCAGACGCGGGCGCCGGAGGTCGTCTCCGAGTACCGCAAGCGGCTGCACGAGAAGCTGCAGGCCCTGCTCGCGGAGCAGAGCATCGTCCTCGACCCCGCGAGCCTGGTGAAGGAAGTCGCGGTCTTCGCGGACCGCACGGACATCAACGAGGAGATCGTTCGCCTGACGAGCCACCTGAACCAGTTCCACCAGTTCGTTCAGGAGAAGGAGAGTGCGGGCCGCAAGCTCGACTTCCTCATCCAGGAAATGAATCGCGAAGTGAACACCATCGGGTCGAAGGCGAACGACGTGAGAATTGCCCACCACGTGGTGGAGATGAAGGGGGCGATAGAGAAGATGCGGGAGCTGATCCAGAATGTCGAGTAACGGCGCGTCAGGAAAGGTCCGTCCTGGCCGGCTCGTCGTGCTTTCCGGCCCGAGCGGCAGCGGCAAGACGACGCTGATCCGCGAGGCCCTCGCGCCCGGCGACCTGCCGCTGCGGCTCGCGGTCTCCGCGACCACGCGCCCGCCGCGGCCCAACGAGCTCGACGGCATCCACTACCACTTCTGGACCTCCGACCGCTTCCTCGACGCCATCCACGCGGACAAGTTCCTCGAGCACGCCAAGGTCTACGGCCACCACTATGGCACGCTCCTCGACGAGGTCTATCCGCACCTGGAGAAAGGCATCAACGTTTTGCTCGAAATCGACGTGCAGGGCGGCCTACAGGTGCGGGAGAAATGTCTAGAGGCGGTGCTCGTCTTCCTGCGGGCTTCTACGCCCGAGGAATACGAACGGCGTCTGCGGGCTCGCAAGACGGACAGTGCGGAATCCCTCGAAAAGCGCCTGGAATCGGCCCGGAAAGAAATCGGGATCGGCTCCACGCAGTACGACCACCAGATCATCAACGACGACTTGAACCAGGCGGTGCGGGACTTCCGCACGCTCCTGATTCGCCTAGGAGGTACACACGCATGATCGACGAACTCAAAGAAGAAGGCATCGTCAACAAAGTCGGGGGCCGCTTCAAGCTCTCGACACTCATCCAAAAACGTTTGTCGATGCTCAGCGCCGGCGCCCGTCCTCTCATCGAGATCCGCGGCGGTGACCGGATGCAGATCGTCATTCAGGAAATCTTGCAGGACAAGATCTTCCTCGACAATACCGGCAACGTAGGCACCAAGGACGACGACGTCGATCTCTCCCTCACCGACGGCCTCGACGACTAATTTCTGGGAAAGGCACGGGCGCTTTCTGGTTCCCAGGCTCTGTCTGGGAACTCGCTGACACGAGGCTCCGCCTCAATGTAGACGCGGCATCCTGCCGCGTCCGAACGTGCAAGGAAGTCGCCCCAAGACCGAGTGCCCGCGACGCGGCGAGGACGCCGCGTCTACCTTAACATGAGGCAGAGCCTGGGAACGAGCCCCGCTCCCTAACTCAGTCCCAAGAAATCCTTCATGTACTGGTCGTACACCTGCTGCCCCCGCTCGTCGCTCAGATCGAGCCGCATCTCGTTGATGACCTTGATCCCCATTCCCAGCCAGTCCTTCCAGCAATCCGCACAGATATTCTCGTAGACCTGCTTTCCGAGCTCGTCGCTCATCGGCGGCCGCGGCAGCTGCACCGCCCGCGGACCCGCCACGCACCCGGGCCGCTGACACGCGAACCCGCCTGCTCCCTCGCCACGCGGAGCCGCCTGGGCCGCACGCTTCGACGCGGGGACTTCTTCGCTCAAGTCGCGGAGCAGCTTGGCCATCTCGTCGCGGGGGACATTGTCCCCGCGCTCATCCGCGACCCCGAAGCCCTCCTTGAGATACTTCGAGGCATTCGCCTTGTCGCCTGACTGAACCAGGGCTTGACCGAGCAGTTGATAGGCCTTGGAGAACTGTTGGTTCAGCTCAACGGTCCGCTGAAACGACTTCGCGGCTTCCGCGGCTTCCCCCGCTTCGAGCAGGGCCTTCCCCAAACTGAAATGGCCCAGTTCGTTCTCCGGATCATCCGCCGCCATCTTCTGAAACTGCGCAATCCGCTCCTGCAACGCCGCGTTCATGAGTCTTCCCGAGAGTGAGATACATCCACGGGCATTATAGGTGCTCAGCCCAGTTAGCCCCCGGCGATTCACGCCGGGGGCGGCGTTGAGAAGTGCTGTATTGAAGTGCAAGCACTCGGCGCTTGGTTGGTGTTCATGCTTCAGCGTGTCGAACGCGCTGACGTCGTCGGAATCATTCTAAGTACAAAGGACGCGCCGCCCCCGGCCTGAATGGCGGGGGGCTAACTGGGCTCTTAGATCTAGTGCGGGGCCTTCTCGCCCGCCTGGCGTCTCGCGGTGATGAGAACGGTGCCGCTTTCGGGCAGCGATCTGAATTCGGTCGGCCGGGACTTCTTCAGGTTGTAACAGAGCGTCAGAGTATCTTTGTCGAGCTTGTAGATGCCGTACGCGACAATCGTTTCGTTTTGACTCAACTCCGCGATGCCGTTGAAGTGCTTGGGGGACTGCTTCACGTTAAGGGCCAAGGAACCGCGGACGGAACGGTCGGCGTCAGCAAGGTTAAACTTCGCACCATTCAGGGTGAGGACCGCCTTTTCGAGTTGCTCCTTCGTCCAGGGACGCGAGCTCACCTCCGCGGTAACGATCTGCCAGGTCCCCTGCACCTTGGCGAACTCGTCCCGATCGAGGTCTTGCTTGACCGGGGCGGGGGCGCTGAGGAGGGTCATCAGGAAGGTGAAGAGCATGGGCGATCTCCAAGCGAGCGCAATTTGGCGTTGCGGGTAATCTACCTCAGTGCGGCGGAACTGCAAACGGCGAGTGCGGGTCAGGATTTGTGGCGCATCTCGTACATCTTGGCCCGCACCTGGAAGATGTACTGGGCCCTGATGCGGCTCGCAATCCAGCCGGGACGACCTTCTAGGAAGCCGAGCTTGAAGAAGTAGTGATAGAAGAACCAGAGTATCGGCTCGAACGGCAGCCGCAGCGCGACATACTTCAACCACCGCCGCCGCTCCTGCGGGTTGCCGAGGAGGCGTGGTTTGACGGTTTCCTCGCCCCACTCACCCGTCCGCAAGAACTTCATGCGGACCTGCGCCTCCCAGGTCGAGTAGCGGTTGTGGCGGTCGAGGTAGGCGTGCAGGCTCTTGAAGTCCTCATGGATCAGCGGGGTCCGCAGCTGTCCGAGCGGGCCATCCACGATCACCCGCTCATGCACCTCCATGTCAAACCCGCTATCCGCCTCTGCGAGAATCTTCTCGAAGCGGGCGGCGCCAGTGCGGAAGAGAAGCACCGCTTGAAACGAGAACCCGCCGAACTTCAACCGGCGGCCCAGGAAGTGGAAACCCTTCGTGATCAGAAACGCCGCAGGCGCCTGCGGTTGCTTGATCGCCTCCGCGATCTCCTCCCAAAGTGCGGGGGGGACGACTTCGTCCGCGTCGAGCAGAAAGACCCACGGCGTCGTGATGCTGAGGGTATCCAGCGCCCACTGCCGCTTCTTGGGATGACCGCCCTGATAATCGAAGTTGATCAGTTCCGTACCGTGCTCGCGGACGATCTGCGGAGTGGCGTCGGTGCTGCCGGAATCGACGACGACGACGCGTTGCACCGGCCCGAGTGCGGCGAGGCACTTGGGCAGATTCGCCGCTTCGTTCTTCACGGCGAGGATGACGGTGATCGGAAGTGATCCGCGTTCCATGAGGGATTGTTGTACGGCGCGGCTCACTGTGGAAAGTTGCTTCGAATTACTCTACCGCCTTCGCGACCCGCAGCGTGAAATCGCCCGGATTGACCTGCTCGCTGTTGGTCATGAAGACGTAAGCGGTGCGCTCCTTGGGATACAGGATCATCATCGTCTTGGTCTTCTCCTGTGACCCGCTGTGCGAGACGCGGGGGCGGCCTTCCGGAGTCTTCTCGACACCGAAGCCGAGACCATACTTGGTCAGTTCACCCCTGGCAGTCTTCTGCGCCTCCCACATCAACCGTTCCGTCGCGGTGGAGCAGAGTTTGTGATCGAGCAAGCCTTGGGCGTACTTCGCCATGTCTTCGATGGACGAGATGAACCCGCCGCCACCGAGTTTCCAACTGACATCGGTATTCGTGGACGGAACGATCTCTTTATTGCGCCGAAGGTAGCCAACCGCACGGTGCGGGAGGTCAATCCATTGATAGTCGGGCTGGAGTGTGGTGAGTCCGAGCGGCTTGCAGATGCGAGCCGCAACCTGGTCGGCAAATTTCTGCTTTCCCGCCCGCTCGACAATCGCGCTGGCGAGAATGTAGCCGTGCGTCGAGTAGGAGTACTTCTCGCCCGGCGTAGCGACGAGCGGGGAGTCCTTGAAGGTGTCGAGTGCGAGGACAACGTCTTCGTAGGGGTGCGGGGTGGAGTATTCCCGCTGGGTCTTGATCACCTTGCCGTTGATGTAATGCACGATGCCCGCCTGGTGACAAAGCACCTGCCGCACCGTGAGCTTGTGTCCCTTGTCGGGAAACTCAGGAACGTAAAAGCGGACGTCCTGGTCAAGGTCGAGCTTTCCCTGCTCCACCAACTGCATCGCCGCGACTGCGGTGATCGTCTTCGAGATCGACGCCCAGCGGAAGAGGGTGTCCGTCGTGACCGGGACCTTCTTCTCGCGGTCGGCCCAGCCGTGGCCCTTGAGGTAAACGACCTTCCCATCCCGAAGAATGCCAAATGCACACCCCACCGCTTCCTGCCGCGTCATCTCTGCGGCCACCGCCGCATCCACCTTCGCCGCGAACGCTTTCTCCGCGGGGGTGTCAAAGAAGGGAACGAGACAGAGCAGAAAGATGCAGGACATGACGGCACCAGGACGAGGTGTCTCTTGTATACCAAAGCACCGCGTCGTTGCCATAGAATTACCAGCCATGAACATTGCGCTCCGCTACGAATTTGATGTCGTCGTCGTCGGCGCCGGCCACGCCGGCTGCGAAGCCGCTCTCGCGGCCGCACGCATGGGCCTCAAGACTGCACTCCTGACCATGAACTGCGACACGGTCGGGGCAATGAGCTGCAACCCCGCGATCGGCGGGGTTGGCAAGGGCCAACTGGTGCGGGAGATTGATGCCCTGGGCGGGGAGATGGGGAAGAACACGGACCGCAGCGGGCTGCAGTTCCGGATGCTCAACCGCTCCAAGGGCCCCGCGATGCACGGCCCGCGAGCCCAGTGCGACAAGAAGCTCTACCAGTTCACGCTCAAGGAAGTCATCGAGAACCAGCCGAACCTGACGCTGCGGCAGGAGATCGTCGAGCAGATCCTCACCGAACCGCTACGCGGTCAGGACCCCTCCAGCCGCGTCACGGGCGTGCTCTGCAAAGGCGACACGCTCTACACCGCTCGCGCCATCATCCTGACGACGGGCACGTTCCTTCAGGCGATCATGCACACGGGCGAGGCGAAGGTCGCGGGGGGGCGTGCGGGGGATGGGACCTCGCAGCGTCTCAGCGAAAGCCTCACCCGCGGCGGATTTCAACTGGCCCGCTTCAAGACGGGCACCCCCTGCCGCCTCAACGGCCGCACCATCGACTTCAGTCAACTTGAGGAACAGCCGGGCGATGCGGACCCGGTACCCTTCAGCTTCAGCACCGACCGCATCACGCAGCCGCAGCTCGCCTGCCACATCACCTACACGAACGACGAAGTCCACGACCTGATCCGGGCCAACCTGCACCGCGCGCCGATGTACAGCGGGCAGATTCAGAGTCGCGGTCCGCGGTATTGCCCGTCGATCGAGGACAAGATCGTCCGCTTCGGCGAGAAGGAGCGGCACCAGATTTACCTGGAGCCGGAGGGCTACCACACCCGCGAGTACTACTGCAACGGCATCAGCACGAGCCTCCCGAAGGACGTGCAGGAGCAGATGATCCGCCTGATTCCCGGACTGGAACGGGCGGAGATCATGCGGTTCGGGTACGCGGTCGAGTACGACTACGCTCCTCCGCACCAACTGCACCCAACCCTTGAAACAAAGCTGATTCGTGGACTCTTCTTCGCGGGGCAGATTAACGGGACGACGGGCTACGAAGAGGCTGCCGCACAGGGCCTCGTGGCGGGGATCAACGCGGGGTTGCAGTTTCAGGGCAAGTCCCCGCTCGTCCTCGACCGCAACCAGGCCTATATCGGCGTGCTCATCGACGACCTCGTCACCCGCAGCGTGGACGAACCCTACCGCATGTTCACGTCGCGGGCAGAGTACCGACTGGCCTTGCGACACGACAATGCGGACCGGCGGCTGACGAAGCTAGGCCGCGACGTCGGACTGGTCAACGATGCGGACTGGGAGCGGTTCAAGCAGAAGGATGCCGCGATCCGCACGATTCAGCGCGAGGTGGAGAAGCTGCGGCACGAGAACGTGACGCTCGCGCAGTGGATTCGCCGCCCTGGGACGACCTGGGAGATGCTCTGTGAGTGGTCGCCTGAGCTGCGTCGCTGGAACGACGAGCTGAGGGCGGTGGAGCAGGTGATGCTCGAAGGGTTCTACGCGGGGTACGTGCAGCGGCAGGAGGACGACGTCGCCCGCACCCAGCGGTTTGACACCAAGCGGATCCCTGAGTGGTTCGACTTCGCCGCCATGACCCACCTGCGGGCCGAGGCCCGCGAGAAGTGGCTCCGCATCCGCCCCCGCACCGTCGGCCAAGCCAGCCGCGTCACCGGGATCACCCCGGCGGATGTAGCACTGTTACTGATGAATCTTGAAGGGAAGTAAGGTCGAACCCGCTGGCCCATTTAGCCCCCCGGCCATACAGGCCGGGGGCTAAATGGGCATCTGACACTACGCCTTCGCGGGCACCACGAACGGCTCGCGGTAGTGCCGCGTGAGCATGGCGTCGGCGTCTTTGTTGTCTTTGAAGGTTTCGCTGGCGGAGTCGAAGTTGAGCGGGAGGCCACTGCGGAACTGGCCTTCGGGGTTGACCTTGTTGTTCGCCAGGTGTTCCTTCAAGCGGGCCACCGCGTCCGCTCCTTCGTCGCACATGCCCAGGCTCTTGGGACTCTGCATCAGCTTCGCCAGTTCCTCGCTGCTCGCGACGTGGCCGAGGCGGTAGCTGATGTTGCCGAGGTGACACAGCGCGCTGGAGAGGTGCCCCTGCTCGATGTCCGCGTAGAGGTCGGAGACCTTGCGGCTCTTGACCGCCTTGAGGAAGTTCTCGTAGTGGTTCCCGCCACCCTTGAAGACTTCCATGATCTCACCGTCCGGGCGGTAAGCGACGCCACCGGAGTAGCTGTTGCTCACCGCATACCCCTTCGAGCCGACCCAGATGTTGCCGACACGGGCCCCGCGATAATGTCCCGTCTTCAGGCCCCGCACCTCGAAGATGAGGCGGGCTTCTTCCTTGGGGTAGTTGAAGAAGCAGAGCTGCGTGTTCGCGGTCTCCGCACTGTCCACGTAGCCGACGCGGCCGCCGACGCTCCAGATGTTCTCCGGGAGCGACTTGAGGTTGAGCCCCCAGCGGGCCTTGTCCATTTCGTGGATGCCCTGATTGCCGAGGTCGCCGTTGCCCGTCGCCCAGAACCAGTGCCAGTCGTAATGCACCGTGCCATGTATAGGTGAACTGTGCCGCGGCGGATCGAGCGGCGCCGGCCCGCACCAGAGGTTGTAGTCGATGGTCTCCGGAACCTTCTGCGGGCCGTCCACTTTCCCGATGGTGGGACGCGGCTTGTAGCAGAGCCCGTACGCAAGCTTCACCGCACCGAGCTTCCCGCCGTGCAGGTAACTCATGAGGTCCCGCAGTCCGCTGGAGGAGCGGCTCTGGGTGCCGGTCTGGACGATCTTGTTGTACTTGCGGGCGAACTCGACGATGCGGCGTCCCTCGCTGACGTTATGGCTGACTGGCTTCTCGACGTAAACGTCCTTCCCCGCCTGGATGGCCCAGATCGCGGCGAGGGCGTGCCAGTGATTCGGCGTCGCGATGGAGACCGCATCGATCGACTTGTCATCGAGCACGCGGCGGAGGTCCTGGACGAAGCCGGGCTCTTTCTCCTGCACCTCCTTCGCCGCACGGATGCCCTTGTCAGCGATCCGCTTGTCCGGGTCGCAGAGCATGACGATTTCGGCCTCGGGCAGGTCGCCGAGTCCCTTGATGTGATCCATCCCGCGGCCGTTGAACCCGATCACCGCAACGCGGACGCGCTCGTTGGCGGAGACCTTCGTCTTGGGCTTCCGCTTCTTGTCCTGGGCGTCGAGTTCGAGTCCGCTCAGACCAATCGTGGCAGCGGAGAGGAGGGAGGTATTGCGGAGGAAGGTGCGGCGGGAAAGTGACATCACAGACTCCACGAGGCAGGCAGAGAAGGCGGGGATACGTGTCATTAGATCAGAACCCCCGCAACGGTCAACCGCCATCTCGCGGATGGCGGTGCGGGGTGTTGTGAGTGTTGAGAAGCGGTGCGGATTGGGCGGAACGGACCACGTTACGGTTGGAAGCGGATCCAGAGTGGCTGTGTGATGGCCATGGCGCCGTCGGCCTGAAGAACGCGGACCGTGTAGCTGTGCCAGGCGTTATCCGCGTTCTTGTTCTCGTATTCGAGGACCGACGCGGCGCCGGGCGGTTCTTCGCTGAGGACGAGCTTGTCGTCCTGCCAGACTTCCACCTTGGCGAGCTTGCCCGTCCCCTGGGCGACGACGCTGATCTTGGGACGGAAAGCGGTCTGGAAGACTTCGCCGGGCATGCGGCGTTCGCAACGGGCGACGAGGTGGATGTCGTCCGTCGCGATGTAGAAGTGCCGCTCCTTGAGGGCCTCGACCAGGTCGTCATAGGTTTTCCCCTTCGCAAACGCGATCACCCGCACGCCGAGCGGAGCGGGCCGGCCCGGGTCCGCAGCGGGATACCAGAAGGGAACGATGCTGCGGTCGCCGTTCTCGGCAAAGGCGGACGCGGTCGTTGGCTTGTTCATCGCGGCGAGGAGCCGCCAGTCGTCGCTGAGAAGGAATCCCACCTCCTGATACTGGGCGAGGTACTGGTTCAACATCCGCTGATCGAGCGCCTGCGAACCCAGGCCCTCCACCCGCACCTCACCCTGGATCAAAGTCTGCAGCCGGGCGAGCGAGGGAAGCGGGGAGTTGAGTTGCTTGCTGTCGAACACGAAAATCGGTTCCCGCTGTCCGGTGAGCGGGCGGAAGAATCCGGTAAGGATGCGGCGCTCGCCTTCGCGGGTCAGCGTCGCGGCCCGCTGAGCCGAAAGCCACTGGAGGGCGGGCGGGTCGTCGGTGGACTTGGGGAGCATCACCCAGTCATACATTCCCTGTTCGAGTGCGGTCCGCGTCACGCCCCAGGCGTCGGAGCCGAGGTCGCGGGCCGCTTGCTCGGAGAGGAAGAGGCCGCGAAGGAAGTATTGTTTGAAGAGCACCAAGTCTTCCGGCCGCTTGCGGAACTGGCGGGCGATCTCGAAGAAGCGGCGCCACTCAGTGGATTCTTTGGACGTCAACACCTCGGGTGTGACCGCAGTTCGCTTGTCAAAAGAACCTGCGGGGCCTTCCGGCTGCGTGGCAAGACAGAGCCGAGCGTGTCCCTGGTAATCCTCGCTCTCGAAGAGAGCACAGATCTGGCCCTCCTGCTGCACGACCGCAGCGGGGCTGCCGCTCATCAGGGGCAACGCCGCGAGTTCTTCCGGCTCCGACCACCCTTCACTCCGCAGCCGCGTGACGTAAAGTCGCCGCTGACTCTCGAAGCAAACCGAAACGCCCGCAGCCGTTGTCACCAGCCGCGGCTGGACGCACGCGGGCGGCGATCCGTCCGACCGCCCCGCGACGGCACGACGCAAGGGCCGCGGGACGGGCGGGACATCCTCCAACCGCGCGTCCGGCCGCATCACGCGCACGCGAATCTTGGTGCGGGGCAGTTCGGGGGTGGCAAAGTGCGGGGCTTCTCCGCTCTCGTCTGATTCTTCGTAGGCGATCCAGAGGTTATTTGAGCTATCACAGCGGAGGTGCGGACGCGTTTCCTGCCGCTCGGACGCGGCCAGCGACATGGGCTTCGCTGCGGTCGTGTTGTCCCCCAGCCGCACCATTTGCACATCGAAGTGCCCGCCGCGGAAGACATTCCAGGCGACGTAGACATTCCCCTGCCCGTCCGCGGCGAGGGTGGGATTCCACCGGCCCTCTTCCTCCTTGCTGTGCTCCGCGACTGGACCGGGTTTGGCCCAGGCGTGCTTCGCGTCGTTGAGGACCGCGGCGTAGATCTCGAAATGATCGTAGTGCCACGTCTGCCACGCCAGCCAGACATTCCCCTTGCTGTCCGCGACCGCGACGAGGTCCTGGTGCGTGCCAGGGCGTGCGGTGAGTTTCTGCGGGGCGCTCCAGGTGACGACGGCATCACCCTGCGGGGAAAGCTCCTTGAAGGTGTAGTAGATGTCGCTCCCATCGTTGCCGAGCTGCGACCATGCGACGAACATGCGGCCCGTCCCATCGACCGCGGCGACGGGGTCGATGATGCTCTCAACGCTCGGCCCAACCGGTTCCGAATGCTGCCAGGCTCCCTGCGCGTAGCGGCTCAGGCGGATGGTCGCAGCGGTGATGGGACGTTCGAGTGAATCGAAACTCCCCGCGACCAGCGTGTTGATGTCCACACCGCGCGTTTTCGCGCAGTTCAGATAAACGAGATACGCGTTCCCCGCCGCATCGCTGGTCACGCATGGCGCGACGTCGTCGCTGGTGGTCTCGTTCCAGTACATCTGCACCGCTGCGGTGCGGCGCAGGCGGGCCTTACCGCTGAAGAGCTCGTTTGATTTGCCCGGAGAAGTCTCTGTGAGCGGAAGCGTTTGCTTGGATTCGTTCAGCGCGAGGTCCAGGGTGGCGGTAGGGTCGGCTTCACAAACGATCTGCAGCGTGACCGGCTCGATCCCCTTCGCCCCGCGACGGGTCGAGAAGTTGAAGCGGTTCCCTTGATTGCTCCAGTTCGCGGTGCGGCCAACGGGGTTGACCTGGAGGACCTTTCCGCTGCTCAGGACCACGCTCGTCGTGTAGGCCGTCGGCTCGCGGTCTTGGCTGCCCACTTCGAGCTCGAAGCCGATGAGCTTGGGGGAAACGTGCAGGACGTTCTCGACGATCCCCGCATTGCCGAGCCGTCCCAGCTCGGGCTGCGGTTCATAGAAGAAGGCGAAGACCCCCGCGACGACGAGCAGGAAGACGACGAACCAGAAGACACGCGGGCCCCACGTCGGCTGCATCCACCACCCCTCAAAGCCGTTACGACGACATCAGCTTTCCCGGTTTCGGCCCATTGTAGCCGCTTCTTACGCGAAGTTCGCGGCTTTCCGGGATATAATCAACCCATCTCCGCCGGGGGCGGTACACTCCGAAACAGCCCGCATGCTCCTTGGTGCCACCACCACTTCTCCTGAAATCATCCAGCTCCCGAACGCCACCACCTGGGCGATCATGGGACTGGTGCTCGTGATCACGATCTTCTTCCGCTTCACCAAGCCCCTCCGCATCCGCAACTGGGACATTCTGCTCCTCTTCATTCTCGCCATGCCGCTCCTCTATCTCCGCGACCGCCAAGAGCAGCGGGAGAAGACGTTCAAGGTGTGGCAACACCCCGAGCAAATCACCCTCCTGGCTGCGGAGTACTTTCAGCAAGCCGCATCGGCCCCGTTTCGACCTGCGGAGCCGGCGTGGAGTACCGCGATCGGGCTCGATCAGATCAGCCGACAGGACCCGAAGCTGATCAGCAATCTTGCCTTTCAGCAGCACGAGATTTGGCGAGCCTACTTCTGGCTCCTGATGGGCAGCGCCCTCCTCATGGCCCGCTCTCTCGTCGATCTAGGTCTGGAGCGGAAGGGAGAATTCCGTCCTAATCTGAACACTGGTGGGATGATCTGGTTTACCTGTGTGCTCCTCATCATCATGGCGGCCAAGCCATGGCTGAGCGGGGTGGGCTGGGACAGCGTGCCGCGGCAACAGCACGAGAGCATCGTTCTGACTTACCTCCAGGGCGTGCTCCACGATTCACAGATCTTTCCGTACTTCCCCTGGGGCCTCGCTCTGCTCTCCCACTCGCTGATCGTTATGATGCTGATCCTCATCGGCATCACCATCTTCCGCAACGCCCTCGTGGGGGCTGCGGCGGCGATGCTGTATCTGCTCCTTCCCTACACCGCACTCCTGCTCAATGAGCCCGCGCAGGTCGTGGCGTCTATGTTTGTTATCCTTGCGGTACTTCTCTACCGCTGGCCGATGTGGGCGGGGTTCAGCCTGGGGCTGGGGACCTGCCTTGGTTTCTTCCCCGCGATCCTCATCCCCGCCTGGTTCGGCTTCTACTTCCGCCGCGGGCACTGGCGGTTCCTCTTCACCTTCCTCACCGTGGTCCTGGGTCTAGTCCTTTTCCTCGCCCTGACGCAGGGTTTGGGAGGCGCGTGGGACAAGGCGTGGTCGCTCGCGGAGTGGCAGGCCTGGAAGTTCGCACTCAAGCCGACGGCGGACGGGCTGTGGAACACCGTCTCCCTCCACGGCGCCTACCGCATCCCGCTCTTCATCATGTTCCTCGCCTTGATGGTCACCTCCGCCCTCTGGCCGCACCCGAAGAACCTGGGACAGCTCATCTCGTGGTCCGCCGTGCTCATCCTCGGCGTGCAGTTCTGGTACGCGGATGCGGGGGGCATCTACATCCTGTGGTACCTCCCGCTGGTCATCCTGCAGACGCTCCGCCCCTCGCTCGCCGCACACCGACCCGCGATGATCGAACCCGAACGCGACCGGCTGCGTCTCATCTTCCGCTGGTTCGTACCAAAGCGCGACCCGGGTCCGGAACACCGGCAACTCCCCCCGCCGACTGCTCTGGCAGGATGACCTATGAGACTCGACTGCGGCGTTTGCGTGATCCGCCCGTGGACCGCGGCGGATCTGGAAGCGCTCGTGCGGCACGCCAACGACCGCCGCGTCTGGCTCCAACTCCGCGACCTCTTCCCGCACCCCTACACCGAGTCCGACGGCCGCGCCTGGCTCGACCTCACCGCAGCGGACCATCCAGACACGAACTTCGCGATCGAATACGAGGGCGAGAGCGTCGGCGGAATCGGGCTGCGGTTGAAAGACGACGTCGAAACGGGCGTCGCGGAGCTTGGTTACTGGCTCGGCCACGCGGTCTGGGGTCGCGGCATGGGCTCCGCGATCGTAAACAACTTCACCGATTGGTCTTTCCGCACCTTCCCACTCCGCCGCATCTTCGCCATGCCCTTCGCCCGCAACCTTGCGTCGCGGCGGGTGCTGGAGAAGTCGGGGTACCGCCTCGAAGGAACGTTGCGGAATCACGTCGTGAAGGCGGGCGTGGTGCAGGATCAGGCGGTCTGCGCGACCACCCGCAGTGAGTGGGAAGCGGGCGCGTAGGCAATCGGCGTTGACAATCGTCCGCGGGCGATTTATCCCTAAGGCTCGCAGAGTCATGGAGGAACTGAGCATGAAGACTATCCGGACCCTCATCGCTACCGCGTGCGGTCTGATCGTCCTGGGCGTGTGCGGGGCCGTGGGGCGATATGAGGCCATCGAATCGATCATGGAGAAGGGTTTCAAGAAGGGCGGGCTGCGGCATCAGATTGATGTCGAAGTCGGCAAGGACAAGCCCGACTGGAACGCCCTGATCAAGAAGTCCAAGGACTTCCGCGACCTTTGCGACAAGCTCACCAAGGAGAAGCCTCCCAAGGGCGAGGCTGATAGCTGGAAGACCCACACCGAGCTCATGCTGACCGAAGCCAAGTCCCTTTGTGACTTCGCCGAGAAGAAGGACCAGGGTAAGACCAAGCTCGCGATCAAGAAGATCAACAGCAGTTGCAAATCCTGCCACGACGCCCACCGCGAGTAGACGGGACTGAGCCCGCCGCGCTAGTAAGGGCGGCACGTATAAAGACCCGCATGCCGGGTCTTTCTTTCGATAGTGCCCTCCCCCTCCTGCAAGCCTGCGGCGTCCGCGACCTGCGGCGGGGGTGGCGCAACCTTGCCGCGATTGTTGAGAAAGTCGGGCAGGAGCGGTTGCTCTCCTGGCAATCGCACCTCGCCCACACCGCCGATGCCGACATGGCGCTCAACAACCTTGAGCGCTTCCTGGGAGCCGACGACGCCCTCCCCGCACTCGACCGCCTCCTTGCCGAACAACCCGAATCTCTCGACACCCTCGTCGGCATCCTCGCGACAAGTCAGTTCCTCAGCGACACTCTCGTCACCCAGCCCGCTGCCGTCACCATGCTCGGCCTCCCGCTGCGGCACACGCCGACGCGGGCGGAACTCATCGACGAACTGCAGCAGTCGATCGATGCCTGCTTCGAAGATTCCGGCGTCCTTCGCACCATCCGCGAGTACCGGGCCAGGCAGATGCTGCGGATCGGCACCAACGACATCTTCCGCGACCGACCGCTCGAAGAGCTGACCGCAGACATCGCCACGGTTGCGGAGGCTGCGGTGCAGGTGGCCCTGCAGACCGCCCTCCGCTCCGTCACCCGCCGCTTCGGAGCTCCCGTCACCGCCAGCGGACAACCCGGCCGCATGGTCGTCCTCGCCTTCGGCAAGCTGGGCGGGTTGGAACTGAACTACTCCAGCGACATCGATCTGATGATCCTCTTCGAGGAAGAAGGGAAGACCACCGGCACCATCGAAGTTACTCTGGAAGAGTTCTTCAGCCGCGTCACGACCGAGATGCTGCGGCTCGTCACCGCAGCGCCCGCGGCCTACCGCGTCGATTTTCGTCTGCGGCCAGAAGGGAAACGCGGCCCACTGGTCCGCACCCTCGCCAGCACCCTCGCCTACTACGACACCCTCGGCCGCACCTGGGAGCGGCAGGCGCTCATCAAGGTTCGGCCCATCGCGGGCGACCTCGACCTGGGACGACAGTTCCTGCGGGCCATCGAGCCGTTCGTCTACCGCAAATACCTGAGCTTCGCGGAGATCAACGAAATCAAGGTCATCAAACGCAAGATCGAGCAGCGGTCAAGCCGGCAGGGCGAGTCGCTGACCGACGTGAAGACCGGCTTCGGCGGCATCCGCGACGTTGAGTTCGTCATCCAGTTCCTGCAACTCCTCAACGGCGGCGACCTCCCGCACGTGCGGCAAAACAACACGCTGCTCGCCATCCAGGCGCTGCTCAGTGCGGACTGCCTCACGCACACCGAGGCGGACATCCTCGAAAAAGGCTACCGCTTCCTCCGCCGCACCGAACACCGCCTCCAACTCCTTAGCGACCTCCAAACTCACAACCTTCCCGAAGCCCCCGAAGACCTCCGTCGTCTCGCCCTGCGGCTCGGCTACTTCGACCGCACGCAGGCTGCGGAGGAACAGTTCGATTGCGACTTCCATGCGATCACCAGCTTCAACCGCAAGGTGCTGAACCACCTCCTGCACGAAGCCTTTCCCGACCCCGACCCCAGTGTCACCCCTGAATCGGACCTGATCCTCTTACCCGAACCCGACACCGAAACCGTTACCGCGACACTGGGCCGCTACGGTTTCAAGGACGTCACTACCGCACTACACAATCTGCAGCAACTCGCGCAAGAACCCGTCCCCTTCCTGCCCACCCGCCGCTGCCGTCACTTTCTCGCCAGCATCGCTCCCAAGTTACTTCAGGCCCTTGCGGAAACCCCTGACCCGGACATGGCGCTGACCAATCTGGAGAAGGTCACCGCTTCTCTCGGCGCCAAAGGGGTACTCTGGGAACTTTTCAGTTTCAATCAGCCGAGTCTGAAGCTCTACGTCGAACTCTGCGCCTGGAGCCAGTACCTCTCGCAGATTCTGATGAGTCACCCGGGCATGATCGATGAGCTACTGGATACACTCGTCCTCGATCAGCCCAAGTCGCTCGATGAGTTGCGGGCGGAGTTGGCCGAGCTCTGTCGCGGGGCGGAGCCGCAGCTCATCGAGCGCATCCTCCACAGCTTTCGCAACAAGGAGCTCCTTCGCCTCGGCGTGCGGGACATCCTGGGGAAGACCCAGCTTCCTGAAACGCTGGCGTCGCTCACCGACCTCGCGGAGACCGTTCTCGGGCAGATCGTCGATCAGGAATACGACGAACTCTGCCACCGCTGGGGTACCCCCTGCGTCGGTGAACTCGATACGCCCTGCCGCTTCGTCCTGCTCGGTCTCGGCAAGTTCGGCGGTCGCGAGATGAGCTATCACAGCGACCTTGATCTCATTCTCGTCTACGAAGCCGACGGCCGCACCGATCCGAAACGCACCGAGCGCCGTCCTGGTCGCGGGAAACTCGCTCCACAAACACCGGCAGAGTTCTGCCACTACCCACCCGCCGAGTCCACCGACAACTTCCACTTTTTCAGCGACCTGGCGCAGCGGGTCATCAAGCGGCTTGGCCACCTCGGCCCCTACGGGCGGCTCTACCAGGTGGACATGCGGTTGCGGCCGACGGGGAAATCGGGCGGGCTCGCCACTCCGCTCGAGGGCTTCCGCAAGTACTATCGCGACGGGCAGGGACAGATCTGGGAGCGGCAGTCCCTGACGCGGGCCCGCGTCGTCTACGGCGACCGCCGCTTCGGCAAGACCGTCCTTGCGGCCACCCACGACGCGGCCTACGCCCCACCATGGCAACCCGCCATGGCGGATGAGATCGTCTCCATGCGGAAACGCCTCGAAGCCAGCCGCACTGATCGCGACCTGAAACGCGGGACCGGCGGGATGGTGGACGTCGAGTTTCTCGTCCAGCTTCTGCTCCTCAAGTACGCCAAAGCCGACCCCTCCCTCCGCCATCCCAACGTCTGGCAGGCCCTCCTTGCGCTCCGCGATTCGAACATCCTCCCCACCGATGATTACCAGGCCATCCGCGCCCACTACGACTTCCTCCGCCGCGCCGAAAGCCGCCTGCGGATCGTTCACAATCAGTCCGAGCACAAGCTGCCCACGGTTTCCGAAGACCTGACGAAACTCGCCCGGCGACTGGGGTACGAATCTGCGGAAGAATTCTTGAGTGACCTCGACCGCCGCACCGCCGCGATGCGGGAGTTGTTCTTGGCGGTGGTGGAGCGGGAGCGGAATTGACGCGGGGAGGAGGATGAAGTGAGACGAGGACGACGGGACACAACGACGGAGAGGACGACCGGGGAGTCGAGTTCTTGGGAGTTGCACGGATTGTCCTCGGATTCCACGAAACCCGTCCGGCGAGCGCAGCGACGCACAGGACCGCGGAGCGGTCGGATATGAGTAGCCGGGGGTGAAGCGAGCCGGCGCAGCCGCGAGCGCAACCTCCGGAAAGCCGTCCCCCCCCATCATCCACCCAACGCCGCGTAGCGGCGTTACGTCTGATCCCGCGATTTCACGCCTACCGATGCTACATTGTGGCGCCGCTAACGCGGCTTGGGCATGATGTCTGATTTTGTCCGTGGGTTTCGCGGTCTCGCTGTGCTCGTCCGCTCAACCCACGGCTACTCATATCCGACCGCTCCGCGGTCATATTCGTCATGTCACGGTTCCGGCATCGCGGCTCACCGCGGCGACGGTCCGTTCTTCCCAAAGAACCCTTCCGCATCGTAGTACGTCGCGCCGATGGCGGCGGCGAAGTCGGCGTCGCTTTTCATGTCGCCGACCATGACGAGGTGTTTGGGGTCAAGGCGGTGGCGGTGCATGAGGTAGACGCCCAAGCCGGGCATGGGCTTGCGGCAGAAGCAGCCGACGGGGAAGGCGGGGTGCGGGCAGTAGGCGACTTCGGCGATGGGGAGTTGCAGTAACTCCGAGGTGCGGAGAAATGCCGTGACCGCGGCGTCGTGCCCGAGTTGCCCCGACGCAACGCCGCTCTGATTGGAGACGAGGAAGAGCTTGTACCCCGCAGCCACCCATCGGGCCAGTACTTCGCGGCGACCGGGAATGAGCTCGACGTCGTCGGGGTGTCGCGGGTAAAGTTCGCCGCTCTTGGTGCGGCGGAGGGTGCCGTCGACGTCGAGGAGGAGCCCTTTCTCGACGTGAGCGGCGTCGGTGATACGGTTGAAGGGAATCACGTCCACCGCACCGAAACCTTCGTCCAGTGCGGGTGGTTCGAAGCTGTTCTCCCACTTGGTTAAGGCTGCGGGGGGCGGCAGGTTCGGGTCGGTCTTGCCGTAGGTCTTCATCTCCTCCGGACCGAGCGGCTGGCCGTACTTTTCGAGCATGCGGAGGACGATGTTGATGCGGGCCTCTCCCGCGGGGGTCTTCAGGAAGCGGCAGCGGACCGGGACACCATGCGCATGTGCCGCCGCAATCACCGGCGCCCGCGACAACCGCGTCGGATAGGTGTTGTCGAGCACGACCCGTCGTTGTCCCGAAGCAAGGAGTTCCGAAAGCTTCGGGATCAGGTCTTCCAGCTTGCCCCCCGCGACGTCGCGGTTAAGCCGCACGTAGCCCGCTTGCTCATACTGCGCCACCAGCCGTGACTTCCCGGCTCCCTGAATGCCCATGAGCAGCACCACCTCCGGCCCCTCGCCTGGGCCCGCGTCTGCGGGGAGCGTGAGAGACACCGCGAGTGGTGGATTGAGGATAAAGAGCGCTTCCGGTGACGGGGCAAAGGAGTACTTTGCCGCGAGCGCCGTGCGGTCGCTTTGATCGAGAAACGAACTCGTCGCCGCGACACTCGCGAGGACGCTCTGCGGGCGCGTGGCGCCGACGAGCGGGATCACGTGCGGGCCCGCGTCAAGCACCGCGGCGAGGGCGATCTGGTGCGGGGTGACTCGGTGGCGGGTGGAGAGTGTGTTGAGGGTCTTGTCCTTCCCCACGCGGGCGAGCTTCTCTTGACCGCCGAGCGGGCGGTAGGCGAGGAAGGGAATGCCCTCCTTCGCCGCGTATGCGACCGTTCCGTCCGCACCGCTCTTCCGCGTGAAGACGTTCAGTTCATTCTGCACCACCGTGATGCGGAAGTGCCGCGCCGCCTGCCGCATCTCGCCCGGCGTCGTGTTGCAAAGTCCCAAGTGTTCCACCTTCCCCGCCCGCTGCAGTTCCGCGAGCGCCCCGAGCGTCTCCTCGAACGGCACACTCGGATCATGCACGTGAAGCTGCACCAGAAAGAGCCGCTCTACGCCGAGTGCGGCGAGACTCCCCTCCACCGCCTTGCGGAGGTGTTCCGGTCGGCCGTTTGGCGCCCATTTCCCCTTCGGCCGCGATAGTCCGGCTTTGGTCAGAACTTTCACCTCGTTGCGGGGGCCGTTCCAAAAGTCCAGCGCCATCCGCACCAGGCGCTCGCCGTAGTGCAAATCGGTGTGATTCAGGCAGTAGACGTCCGCGGTGTCGAGCACCCGCACACCGAGGTTCAGCGCATACTGAATGACCGCAACCGCCTCCGCTTCCGTAGGACGACCGTCGGTAGAGAGACGAAGGAGACCGAACGCGAGGGGGATGTTCAACGTGCCCAGCACCCCAACTTGGCGCGGCTGCGGGGCATTTGGGGCGGTTTGGTTGGAGCTCATGACCGGCCTGTACGGGAGATTCTGTCTTCGTTCTACGGCGCGCTGAGGCAAACAAAAAACGCCTCCCAGGCTGGGAGGCGTTTGAGCAAAGCTCTTTGATTACTTGTGCTTATCCGCGTTGTCGACCGTCAGGTTGACGTAGTTCATGAAGTCGGTCCACTCCTTTTGGAGCTTGGCCGCCTTGGCGGTATCTACCTTCTCACCCTTGGCGTCAAGGAGGTCAAAAGCCTTGCCGAAGCTGATTTCGACAACCTCGGAGCTCAGTTCCATGTCGCGGGGCAGTTGGGAGAGTTCGCCAATGAACTTCTTCAACTGGTCGGTGCGGTTCTTGATGAGGAAGTAGGTGAGCGACCAAGATTCGGCCCGCGCCTTGTCGCGAAGGAAGTCCTGATCGTTCTTCTCCGCACGCTCGGCGACGTCGAAGCCCTTGTCCGTGATGACGGAGAGGATATCGAGCGGGGTGAGCTTGAGGCGGCGGCGAGTGCTCAACTTCTCATCGATGGTGACTTCGGTGGCCTTGTCGCCCGCGGCCTTGCGGGCCTCCTGAATCTTCTTGAAGAGCGGCTGATAGATCCAGTGGTGTCCGCCGATGCCCGACCAGAGGGCCGGCAGGTTTTCCTCGCCCGAGCTCTTCGGGGAGGTGAAGAAGCTGGCGAGCCCCTCGCGGACCGACTGCGGGAGGAGCAGCGCCCGCGGCGGGAAGCCGTTGGCGGCCGCGATCTGGTTGAAGGCCTCGTGCGTCGCAGTCACAACCTCGCCCTCGTCCAGGGCCGCGTTCTTGGCGAGCGCGAAGATCTGGCCGGTGATGATGTTGTTGTTCTTCTCCGGGTCTTCGGGAGGCGGCTGGTTCTGGTTGCGGTTGCCGCCCGGACCCTGACCGGTACCGATACCAAGACCTAGGCCGCGGCCTTGACCCTGGTTTTGATTTTGGTTCTGTCCCTGGTGGGTATTCGTGGTCACATAGGGCCGGTTGGAATTCTCGGTGAGCAGCTTGTTGAAATCGAGCTTGTAGTCCTTCAGAGTGCTCTCAGTAGCCCGGGCAATTGCATCGAACTTCTCGTAGGACGCATCCACCCGGTGCGGGGCGAGGATGGTGATGTTGTCGGTGCGGGAATAGAAGCCGTTGGACTCCAGCGGCGGATTGTCGAACATCGCCCGCAGGGTCTGGAACTTGTCGGCCTTCTCCGCAAGGACGCAGACCATTTGGTTCTGCGGCACTTGCAGAGGTTTGTTCTGGACGGCGAACCAGTAGAGGATGCCCGCCATGGCGTTCTCCAGGCGCGCGGCCTTGGCTTGGGCTGTCTTTTCCTCGCGGGCCGGGTGGAAGATGACATAGTGGCCCTTCTGCATCGGGCGGTAGTCGGCGCCGACCTTGGAGAGCAGACCCTTGACCATGTCCATCTCCGCCTGGAGCGGGATGACTGGTTTGGCGAGCTGGGTGCGGACCGCAAGGAGGGCGTCGAGCTTGGCCTTATCAGCGGGCGAGAGGTTCGCCGCGACGGCACTCAACTCGTTCAGGTAGGCGTCGAACTTCGTGTGCATAAGGAACCGGCCTTCGGAGAAGGGGAGGTTCCAGTTCTCCAGCATCCACTCCGCAAGCTGGAAGTACTTTTTCGGATTGGCGTTGTCAACGAACTCACGGCGCTTCTCGTCGAGCCGCTTCTCGAGCGAAGCAACCTTGATCAACTGCATGACGGCCCGGTTCGGCAGCGTCGTGTCGGGATTGAGAACAGTCTGGCCCCAGCGGTGGCTCAGAATCACCTTTTCATTCCGCTGCTTGCTGACATTGACTTCCAGAGCGACGATGAAGAGATCACCCTTGTTGGCGAAGAGCTCGGGCTTTTCCGTCTCGCCCGGAGGAGGGGTACCCGGACCTTGGGGCCCCGGTCCACCCCCCAGCGTATCACCAGACCCACCCGCCGCACCACCTGCGGACCCACCACCTGGTTTGCCGGGGGTGCCCGGTCCGCGCTGACCCGGCCCGCCAATCCCACCTGGGGTTCCAGGAGCTCCGAGGCCACCAGGCCGCGAGCCTCCCGGGCCGCGGCCTTGGCCCTGGCCCGCGGGATTGTTCTTTCCGCCTCCACCCCCGCCAGGTCCGCCGAGACCCACGAGGCCAGGTGCGGCGCCACCGCGATTGCCTCCCCCGCCAATGTCGGTGGGATCACTTGCGGAACTCTCCGCACCCAGGTTGATGCGGATTACCAGGTAATCGGCGAGGATCGGCGTGGCCAGTGCGGCATGCACGGCCAGGGCAAGGAGGAAGCGTTTCATCGGATCGAGACTCCCATAAATCGTTGGGGAGAAAGCAGTTCGGACGGGCCGCAGCGTAGTCTCTGATTGTAACCCTGTTCCAGATTGCCTGCAACGCCTCTGCGGCGTCAAGCACTCACGAGACGTGATGGACCCACCCTACGGCCGGAATGAACCGTGCCGTTACCCACGGGGCAGGTAACGGCACTGCGAGCGGTCCAAGTCCGCGAAGACGTTACTTGCCTTCAGATAAGACGTAGACCACCATCACATAGATTTGCGGATTTACCCGATCATTATTTTGACCCAGCGCCAGCCGCACAAGCTGGCCCTTGGCCAAGTTGGACTTCTTTCCCAGCGCCCCGCCCAGTTTCGCGTCGTAATCCTTCTCTTTCTCGCCCTCTTCCTTGCCCTTCTCCCCCGCTTTCTCATCATCGCCGCTGGCGGCATCGCCCTTGGCCACGCCACCCTTCGCACCCTTGTTCGCGGTCTTTGCCCCGCGTTTGTCCGACTTCTTGGGATCCGTCTTCGTATTCATCAGGCGGATCTTGACATCGGGGGATAGGTTTAAGTGGTGCTCTTTGATTTGTTCCTTCGGCACGTACTGCCCGCGATTGGGCATGTAGCGGCCCGGCGGACTCGGGAGCGGGACCCATTGCTGAACGATTTCCTTCGTCTTGATGCCGATGCGTTCGCTTCCCTCATCGACGTAGCTGATCTCCGCGAGCTCGACGTTCTTGATGAAGGTGAGCGGGGGAATCTTTGATTTCTTGTCACTGTTTTTGTCGTCCGCAGCGGTGAGGGCGATCAGCCCCAGTGACACCGCCAGGGCGAGCGATGCGTGATAACGAAACATGGTAAGAACCTTCTAACAGGTGGCAGATACAGCTTGTAAACGAAAGCTCGCGGGCCGCTTTGCGCTGCAAGTGTAACAGATTTTTCGAGGATAGGAAGAAATCGGGCGATCCCACCTGAAAAAGCCGCGAATCCCGTCGACCACCTTTGCAACCGCGGTGGCGAAAGTTGCAAACGGCGTGTAGACCTGACAAACCGGGGCAGTTGGTCTTGGCCGCTTTCCCCGCTGTGGTAGCATGTCGGCCCTGACACGCAAGGAGGCGTGCAATGACAAGCTGCCGTTGGTGGCTGCGGGGCGTGGTTGCGGCGAGCTTCGTCCTGATTCATGGCCGGGTCGAAGCCCAGCACTGAAGCCCCGCTGGCTGCGACGGCCGTGTGCCGTCTCCGATCTACACGCTCCCCCCGCAAGGCGGCTACCTTCCTCCCGCAGGAACTCCCGCGGCCGGCGCGTTCGCGTATCAGCCCCCGCAACAGCGCCAGCCCGCGCCCCAAAACTACCAGCGTTCCCTCAACAACACGGTCGCCAGTGACCGCCTTCCCCCCATGCCGGAGATGCTGCGGCGGCCCACACAGAACCAGGACGTCATCATCCGCGGCGGCGCCCCGGAGGAACGTCTACCTCGCCCGCAACGCGTCGAAACCGTCGCCCAGGCGGACTGGAAGCCCATCACCATCCCCACTCCGCGACAACTCGGCATCCTGCCAGCGGACCCCGCACTTGCACGCCCAGTTCTCCCTGTCGCCACGATGTCGCTCCCGGAGCGGTATGACCTGGCGACGGTCACCGCCTGGCTCGACCAACTCGGAGCCCGCACCTGCCAGCGGGAGCGACTTGCGGAGGGCGTGCGCTTCGTCTGTACGTTCCAACCCGACCAGACCATCACCGCTCGCGGGATGACGGATGAGGAGGCGCTGAAGTCGCTGGTTCAGGAAGTCGTTCGCCAGCGCGGTGCGGTGAGTTTGAAGTAGGTCAGGAAGGGAATTGGGTGCCATGCCTATGCAGGAAGCGTAGGCAAGTGGATTGCAAGCGCGACATGTCCACGGCATCGTGCCGTGGACATGGCACCCAAGTCACAGCGTCGAACTCCAATTACAATTGCGGGATCTCTACCCGCGTGCCGCCCTTCATGGCGGATTCGTGAGCGCAGATGCCGACCATGGTCCAGTTGGCGCTGGTCGGGGCGTCGGGGAAGGCGGGTTGTTTGCCGAGGACGGCCATGAGGAAATTGTGGGCGAGGTGAGGATGACTGCCGCCGTGTCCCGCTCCTTGCAGGAAACTCAGGTGCGTGGCGTCGTGAATGGCGCCGGTGAACTTGCGGATCGGGTCGGGTAAGCGTCCCCCGAAGTCGGGGACCTTCACCCGCCGCGGAATCTGCCCCTCGGGCAAGCCCCGCATGTGGAGGACTGGCTCCTCGCCCTCGACCTGTTGCCACTCAAAGCTGACGTTGCTGGCGGTGACGTCGAAGCTCTCGCGGTACTGGCGGGCGGTGTCGAAGAGGCTGCGCTTTCCAGCACAGTGGGATCCGAAGCTTGGAATTCACGTGACTTGAAGTCGCG
>JADMIO010812891.1_pt1 | contig 31226 bp, 33 predicted proteins | sample 8958161 | NCBI WGS metagenome assembly JADMIO01 (sample SAMN16585339, study PRJNA669376) | soil metagenome | isolation source: Crop rotation soil | place: USA: Cullars Rotation, Alabama | collected 2011 | reverse complement strand
GCCGCGACTTCAAGTCACGTGAATTCCAAGCTTCGGATCCCACTGTGCTGGAAAGCAACCGCGCGTTCGTCGGCATCTACGACATCATCGGCGTGCGGTGGATGAAGAAGCGGTATCTGACGTACCAGGCGAGCGAGGTGCCGCGACCGAACGGGGACCAGTGACGCGCATGTTCGAAGTCGAAGCTGTCGAAATTGCCTGGCAGCTGATTCGGACCAGCGCGGTCCGAGCGGACGGCCTTGATTCAGTTCGATTCCTGTCTCCGTCCAAGTTTTACCGGGACTCGGTCGCAAAGGGCGCCGATCCTTCGCAGTTTCCGAAGGGTTTCGCGATGAAGCCCGACTATTGGGCTGTTCACTTCAAATTGAGAGTGCCCGACGGCGCGTGCCAGTCTCCCGACACGGTTTGCGTTGTCGTGGACGACGCGACGGGCGCTGCCGAGATTCGAACGGGTATGTGACGGCCTCGCGCTAAACGTGCTGTTGCCGCTGGGACCGATCGACGCGATCCACAAGCGGCATTGGACGGGGGGAAAATGGAGCCGACCAGGATCGAACTGGCAACCCCTGCCTTGCAAAGGCAGTGCTCTCCCAATTGAGCTACGGCCCCGAACGACACGGATCGTAGCGGATCAATTGAGCGGCGGCAACGCGGGCAGGATCTCACGGTCGCAGCGACCGGTCGGTGCTGAAGAAGTGGATGGGCCCCGGCGTGGCGCGGATGACGACGAATGGGGTGCCGTAACCGTAGCCGTAATACCCACCGTAGTAGGGGCCGTAGTAATACGGGTAACCCCAGTAGCCGTAACCTGACCCGAAGCCGTACCCGGGCGGATAGTAGGTCTGGCGGTCGTAGGACGTGCGGAACTGCGACCAGTAATCGTCGGACGGCGTGCGGTTGCTGTTGACGTAAGCCTGGAGATAAGAGCCGTCGTACGGGCGAAACACCGTCGCGTTAGCGGGGGCGGCGGCCGCCACGGGCTCCGACGGCGGGGCCGTCGGCTGCTGGTGGCCGGGCGGTGTTGGTGGCGTCATCAATCGATGCAATTGATGTATCGCCTGCGTGGAGAGCGAATCTTCAATGGCAAACAGGTCGCGCGGCGCGCCGGTCTCGGTGAAGCCGCCGGCAATCGCGCCGCCTTGATTGACGTCGATGATCTGCCCGCGGAAGCGAAGCAAGCCCTCGAACGTCTGGTAGGTCCCGGTAATGACGAAGCGCGCGCCGGCGGCTCGTCCCTGATCCTGCGGTGTAACCGCCGGGTCCGCCGTGTCAGCCCCGGCGGGAGACAGATGGCCATGCGCGAGGTCCGTTAACAGGTTTTGCTGGACGGCTCGACCCAGCCAGGCCGGCGATTCGTCGTCGGCCAACGGTTGAAACGGCAACACCAGAACGTGAGCTGATGCGGGCACGACGGCCACTGGTTGGGTGGCGGGCATCGGTTGCGTCGTTGGGCCCGGCTGCGCGGTCGGTATCTCGGCAGTTGCACATCGTGCCAGTGGCGACAACAAGAGGGCGACGATGGCGGCGACTTGCAGCATTGTTGCGCGCACCCGACCGGGAATGAGACCAGAGCGATTATACACTGTTGGCGCTTCGGTCGGATGGGCATTTGCGCGTGAAAAAGCGCTGCGCGAATCGGCGGCCCGCGGCTATTCCCGCAGCCTGGCCTGCACGTTGTCCAGCACGTTCATGAAGTTGATGTAGCTGTCGTACGGGCTCTCGTACGGGCTGAAGTACTTGTGCACGTCGCCGTCGGCCCAGTACTTCGTGCACATGTAGTAGAAGTGATCGCTGGCGGTGAGCTTGCGCCAATCGGTCAGCAGCTCCTGGTCGGCCTTTTCCTTCAGCGGGCCCTCAAGCTTGTACAGCTCGTGCAGCGCGTTGGACTGCATGGCGTTACCGAGCCAGGCGCTGAGGTCGCGTTCGGTGTCGGCCCAGCTGATCATGTGGGGCACGTCGACCTCGCCAACCGCGTCGTAGCGGTCGATCACCTGGCTGGGCGTGAGGAAGTTGTTGTCGGGGTGCTTGAGGACTTCGCCGGGCAGGTGCCGGAGAAAGTCAAAGATGCCGGTGTCGGCCCACTGGTGCTCGCCGAAGGTCTCGAAGTCGATGAACAGGTTGCAGAGGAACCCGTGGCCGTTGATCTGGTTGACCCAGCGGGCGAACTTGTCGGCGGTCAACGGCCACTGTTCCCACGCGCGGTTGCTGAAGCGAAATGCGATGTCATCGCTCAGCCGGTAGTTCTTCAGCAGCAGCTTGAGCTTCTGCGCGTGCGGCGGGTGGTAGACGAAGTTGGGGCTGCGCGAGCCCAGGATGTGGTCCGCGCCCTCGGTGATGATGCCGTCGTAGCCCATGTGGCTGACGAAGTGGGCGAGGTCGTTGTTGTAAATCAACTCCGTGTTGCGGAAGACGCGCGGCTCCTGGCCGAACAGCTCCTTGATCTTCCGGCGGTGCTGCTCGACCTGTGCGCGAAACTCTTCGCGCGAGTAGAGGAACGCGAGCGAGTGGTAATACGTCTCGTCCAGGAACTCGACGCAGCCGGTCTTGTTCAGTTCCTGGAAGACCTCGATCACCTCCGGCGCGTTCTGCTGACACTGCTCGAGGATGACACCCGTGAGGCTGAAGGCGACGCGGAAGCGGCCGTCGTGCTGGCGGATCGTCTCCAGCAGCATCTTGCCCGCCGGGATGTAGCACTTGGCGGCGATCTTGCGGCAAATTTCCGCGTTCTTGTAGTCGTCGAAGTAGTGACGGTCGGTGTCGAACACGCTGTACCGCCGGAGCCGGTACGGCTGGTGGACTTGGAAATAAAAACAGACCGAGGCCATGTACGAGCCCTTCGCGTTGTCGGCGTTTCGGTGGTTCCCCGAAGGCGCGGCGGCCATTCTACGCGCCGACGGCGGGGGGTCTATGGCGGCGGTGGGAATCGACAGGCTGAGGCGCGGAGGGGATCGAGGATGGAAGATCGACGACGGGTTACTGCGGTTGACTGCTGGGCGCCGTTGCCGGGCGGACGAGTTGGTTCCAGACGTGAACGCCGTTGTCGGAGACCTCGAAGCCAAGGCCGGTGTACCCGCCGATCGTCTCCAGCGCCTGCTGAATCGTCGCGTTGTCGAGCAGCAGCGTCACGTTGCGGTACGCGGCGGGCACGCGCTCGTAGGATCCGGGGTCGACGGTGAAATCGACGCCGGCGCGCTGGAACAATTCCATCAACACCTGCCCGACGTCCACTGCCTTGTAGCGTGCGGTCAGCGTCTTGCTCAACTGCGTTCGCACCTGCTCGCGCTTCGGCAGGATCACGATGCTGCGGCCCCACGGGTACCACGTGGCGGCCGTCGCCTGGCTCATGTCTTCCAGCGCCTCGGCCATCGTGGCGTTGCGCGGCACGGCGACGCGCTGGTCCTGCACCGAATCCGACGCGCGGTTTTCCACGGCGAACGGGCTCTTGACCGCGTCGAGCCGCGCGTCGACCGCGGCGAGCAGCTCGCGGACAGTGGGGCGGTCGTTACCAAGGTGGAGCGGCGTGGCCGTCAGCAGGTCCAGCGCGGACAATTCCTGGACCGTCGAACGCCGGCCGAGCCGGCGCAGTGCGGGCATCGGCCGCAGCTCGATCGCTTCGTCCTTGAGCACGAATTCCAAGGCGAGTTTGCGCGTGATCGCGGTCAAGGCGTCTCGCAGGGTGCGGTTCTCGATCTTGGCGGAGATGTTCGTCTGCTCGCCCCACGGCAGCAGGTCCCACACGGCCGGGTCGGCTTCGATGCGCACGCCGGTCAGGTTCCCGATCTGGTCCATCGCCTGCGGCAACGTCGTGTCGAGTTCGATCTTCTGCTGCGAGTCGAGAGCCTTGTTGATCAGTGCGGAGGTCACGGAGGCGCGGGCGGGAGAAGCATGCAGAACGATGAACGCAGAATGCAGAACGAAGGCAAGCACGACGGCACGCTTCGTTCTGCATCCTGCGTTCGTCATTCTGCTCTTTCCGACTAATGGATGAACGTTTCGCCGTCCGACGTCGGCTTCATGTCACCGGCAATGACCGCGGTCGACGGCCGGGTGACCACGCCTTCCGCATACCGCCAGGAATCGGCACGTTCGGCCAGCGCTTTGGACGGGCCGACCGTGATCTCCTCAACGGCGGGGCCGCTCGCGGATTCGACTTGGGGGCCGGAGACGGCTATCGCGACCGGCGCTTCCGGCGTTGGTTGTGGCTGCACGCCGCGTTGCGTTTTGACGAGGAGCCATCCACCACCGAGTGCGATCATGACACTGGCCGCGATCGCGAGGCGACCGCGCCAGGACCACGCGGAGGTCGTGGCCGGCGTGATGCGACCGACGATCGCCGGTGCGTCGGCTTCGTCAACCGCGGTCGACAAGTGCGCGGCCAGGCGATCCCAGTCGACCGCGGGAAGCGCCGGCAGGTGATTCGCCATCGTCGCGCTGAGCCGGCGGTATTCAGCCAGCAGCTCTTGAGCCGCGGCGTCACCCGCGAGCCGAGCTTCCAGCGCAGCCGCCTCCGCAGCCGGCAGCGTGCCGTCGGCGTAATGGCTGATCTGAAACTCTAGCTCTTCGCTGGTCATAATCTTCTTCGTAGCACGGGCCTCTGGTCGGTGGAAAAAAATGCGGCGTAGCCGCAACTTCGCTGTTGCCACTTCTCGCCGAACCAGGAGCGGCTAAAGCCGCGGGTTTCGCGAGCCAGGGGCCCGAGCCGCATCAATCCTGCAGATGTTCCTTCAACAACTCCTTCAACTTCTTCCGGCCCTGGAACACGTGCCACTTCACGGCTTCCACGCTGCACTCAAGGGCCTCGGCGACGTCCTTCTGCGGCATCTCGTCGATCGTGAACATCACGATCGCCAGCCGCTGCTTCTCCGGCAGCTGCTTCAACGCCTCTTGAAGCCGCCGGCCCATCTCGCGGCTTTCGAGCCGATGGACCGGGTCGTCCGACCGGGCCATCCACTCGCTGCCGCCCGCCGACTCCGCTTGGCCACTGTCGGACGGTCCCAGGATGTCGTCCAGCGGCAGCTGCGATCGCGTCTTTCGGCTCCGCCGGTAATTCAGCGACAGGTTGGAGACAATCCGCATCAACCAGCCACCAAACGCCTCGGGCTTCTGCAGCGTCTTGATGCTGGCGTACGCCTTGAGAAACGCATCCTGCGTGACTTCCAAGGCGTCATGGCTGCTGCCGAGCAGGCGGTACGAGACGGCGACCGCCTGCCGTTGATATCGGCGGATCAGCTCGTCAAACGCGGAGCGTTTGCCGGCGATCACCTGCTCCACCAACTGACCGTCCGAAGGGGATAAGTCCAAGTGTGACTGCCCCTTAGGCGCGTTGGCCGCGTGGCTCCCGGTGGCGGATCGATCGGTCGAATTCGGATCGCTCGCGCCGGGCTCCATAGGTCTGACACTTTATACCGTCTGGGGTTAGGGAAAACCCGTGATCGGTCTGTTTAACGCCGAATGCCGTCTTTCTCGACCCAGTCGAACGTTTCGCGGATCGCCTCCGCCAAGGCAAGCGTGGGCACGAATCCGAGTGTTCGTAAGCGGGTGAGGTCGTAGATGCGATGCCGCGCCATGTGGGCTTTGTCGGGATAATCGCGCACGAATGCATCGAGCGCTACGGGCTGGACGCGGCGTTTTACACCGACCATCTCTGCGATGATTTCGTAATAGCGCAGCGCGGTTACGCAGTCGGCGCCGGCGCAGTTGCACACCGCGCCGAACGCGTGCGCGTTGCCCGCGATCGTCGCGATGCACCGGCCGACCTCGCGGCTCCAGACGGGCTGGATCAGCATCTGCCCGTCCGCGATCAGCGGGATCGCCTCGCCCGCGCGGATCTTGCTCACCAACAGCGGGTCGCGCATTGCCAGCGGATCCGAACCCAGCGGCTTGCCCGCTCCCAGGATGTGCGGCGGGCGGAGCGTCGTCGCGGGGAAACGCTTCTCTTGCCACGCTCGCGCCAAAGCGGCTTCGCCGGCGAGCTTGCCGGCGGCGTAGGGCAGCGTCGGCTGCTTCGGCGCATCCTCGGTGAGCGGGTGCCGCGCGTCGGCCACCGCGGCGTAGACGAAGTCGGTGCTGATGAAGACGTAGTGGCCGACGTTTCCGCGAAACGTCGCGACGGCGTCTTCGACCTGATTCCCGTCGTACGCGGCGGCGTCGATCACAAGATCGAATGATCGGCCGGCGACCGTTGCTCCGAGCTGACCCGGTTGGGTGCGATCCGCCCGGATGATCGGAACATCGTTGATCAGCGACTGCTTCTGTCCCCGCGCCAGGCACGAGACGTCCCACCCCGCGGCGAGCAATTCGCGCGCGATGCCTGCGCCGAGCATGCCCGTCCCGCCGATGATCAACGCCGTCTTTGCCATGAATCCTCGGGTGTCGCGTGCCTAGTCCTACTTCCCGCGGGCCCATGCTCCGTCGAGCGCTGGATCCGTGCCGCGATCGAAGGCGACGCCCTTGTCCAGCACCATCACGCCGACACGCCGGGCCGGGGTGTCGGGCGCAGTCAGCTCTAGCGAAAGCCCGTCCTGGTCGGCGTCGACAATCCGGTACGTGTATGTCGTCGTGGTCGGACCGGAGACGGCTCGGATCGTCGTCGCGTCGATCGTCAGCGTGGCACGCCGCGGGCGCTGGCGGTCGAACTGGCCCGGCAGCATGGTCTTCAACTTCTCCACTTCCGCGGGCGTCAGCGGCTTGGGCGGTGGCGGGGGTTTGTAGCCTATGTCGGCCTGCGTCGGCAGCAGGATGCTGTCGGTCGGTGAGGCTGGCGAGGCCGCGATCGCCGCCTTGCCCGTTCGCGCCGGCTCCTTCAGCTCCGGTCCGTCGGCGGTGAAGATGTTGTCGCGCGCCGAGCCGCAGAACGGGTTGTTTTGGAATTCGACGTGCCCGTCGCCGTACAGGACGTTCTGCCCGTCCTGCTGGTGGTTCAACGTGTTTGCCTGCCGCATCTGAGCCGGCCCGCTCGTGAGCGTGACCTTCAGCACCGCGTCGCCGCCCGGGTTCATGTCGGACGCGACGGCAAAGTCCGCCGCGATGGAGCTGTTCAGCCTGAAGCCGGCGGAAACGGCCGCATTCTTCGGATACGGGTTTTGATAGCTGTACGACAGCGATCGCGCGAGTACGTCGTTGCCCGCCCAGTTGGTCCAGAACATCGCGTGCTGCGCGGCGCCGCCAAAATCCCACGCGACGTTGCCGGAACTGGGGCAGACGAACACGGCGGACGTAATGTCCTGCGTGCTCATCAGCAGGTAGAACGCGGCGGTGACGTCGGCGTCGGCGGGGCGGTATTTGGCGTTGGGGTCATCGTCCTTCACGAACGGATTGACGCCGTTGACGGCGCCGAGCAGGTCCGTGTTCCCCTCGTACGGCGTGCCCCAGGTGGGCTTTACGTCGTCGCCGATCTTAAAATGCGTCCGCGGGTACAGGCCCTTGTTCTCGTTGGCGTAGAGCAGGCAGGCTTGGCCGATTTGTCGAAGGTTGCTCGCGCACTTTACGCGGTTGGCGATCTCCCGCGCGTGTTGGCCGGCGACGAGCGAGACGCCTCCGGCCATCAGCAGCAACGCGACGCCGACGAGCAGATCACCCACGCACCAGGGCAGTCGATATCGCATGCGCAGACCCCTTTCGGTTTCACTCGGTCTTGTCGCGCGTCACGGCGCGTAACGCCTCGTATAAACCAACTCCGGCGGCCGTCGCAAGGTTGAGGCATCGTTCGCCGTCGGTTTGCGGGATTCGCACCGCGCGGTCGGAGTGCCGCTCCACGAACGACGCCGGCAGGCCCGCGGTCTCGCTGCCGAAGACCAGGCAGTCGCCGTCGCGGTAGTCCGCGTCCCAATGGCTGCGGCTCGACTTGCTCGTGAATAACCAGAGCCGCGTCTGAGCCATCGCGGCTTCCAACGCGGCGAGGTCGTCATGCACCGTCAGCTTCAACCGCGTCCAGTAGTCCATCGCGCTGCGCTTTAGCTCCCGGTCGCTCAGGACGAATCCGAGTGGCCGGACGAGGTGCAGCTCCGTCCCGCTGGCCACGCAAAGCCGGCCGATGTTGCCGGTGTTCGGCGCGATCTGCGGGTGCACCAGGGCGACGCGGAGGCGATGACGGGGCAGGTTTGCGGCCATGTTGAGTCTCGCAATGCGCGCCGGGCGTTTGGCAAATCCTTCTTTACGCCGGCCAATCAAATGTAAGCTCTGCAGCCGACGCGCGTCTAACGGGGTGGCTTGTGAGCGAAAGCAGCGGGCATTTCACGGGTTGGAGCTTGAGCGAGGCGATCGGACTGATCGACGGCAGCGAGTCAGCTTCGGTGCCGTCGACATCGGCGAGGTGCGCGGCCGCTTCTGGCGCGCGTGGTGCGTTGGTTGTTGACGACTTCGATCAGCTCGTGCGCGAGTTCCAATTGCCCGTAACGCGCTTGGCGCGACGGCTGCTCGGCTGGCACGCGGGCGAGGTTGAAGACGTCGTGCACGACGTGTTCCTGGCGGCGTTGACCAAGCGCGATCGATTTCGAGGCGACGCGTCGCCGTGGACGTGGCTGGCCGCGATCACGATCAACCGCTGCCGGTCGCACCGCCGGCGGCAACTCGTGCGGCTCAAGTGGTGGCGGGCCACGACGCCGATGGCGCAATCAGCGAGCGAGCCTCGTGAGTCCGCGATCGAACGTGACGAAGCGGGCGCGCGGGTGCGCGAGGCGGTCGCTGCACTCCCGGCGAAGGACCGCGAGGTGGTCGTGCTTTACTACCTCGAAGAATTGACGGTCGTGCAGGTGAGCGCGGTGGTCGGCGCGTCAACCGGCGCCGTCGAAGTGCGGCTGCACCGGGCGCGGGCGAAGTTGCGGCAGTTGCTGGCGAACGCGGGATTGGAATGACGATGTTGGACGACTCGCTCGGCAATCTCCTTCGGCGTGCAGACGCCGGCGCATCGATGGTGGTTGTCACGTCGCCTGACGCGCTGGCCCGTGCGGTGCGTCGGCACGCGATGCGACGGCGACAGCGCCGGCAAGTGGCCTGCGTTGCGCTCGTGCTGGTCATGGGGGTGGCAGTCGCGTTTCCGATCGCTGAACGACGAGCAGGTGAACCCGTTCGGATAGCAGTGCATCCGGCGGTCGTCGCGCCGGCGGAGTCGACCGCGGTTTTGCAGCAGGCGGAGTACCACGAGCGGGTGGCGGCGGCGCTGGTGCGGCTGGAACGACTGCGCGGCGCGCCGGCTGGCGGGCGGGCGGTCGATCCGTACCTGTCGCGGTTGCAGATCGAGCGGAATCGTGCGGCGCTCATCCTGGTCGATCAGGGTGATCGCTTGCGCCGGCGGTTTTCGGATGACGCCGCCGCGGCCGCGAACTACCGGCAGGCGGCGCGGCTGTTCCCCGAATCACCGGCGGCGGAAGTGGCGGGACAGCGGTTGCAATCAATTCAATCGAAAGGCAAGGAATCATGATGCGGGCGATGGTTGCGATCTTTCTGATGGTGACGCTTGCCGCGAGGGTTCCCGCAGTAGCGGCCGCCAATGCCCCCGCGACGGGGCCGACGACGCGAGAGACGGCTCGCGCGACCCGGCGCGTTCAGGTCACCGAAGGCATGGTGAGAATGGGAAGTCAGACTCTGGCAAGCGAGGCCCAGACGGCTGCGGTGCAGGTCTTGAAGGCCAGCGTTACGGGCACCGATAACGACCCAGAGTCCGTCGACCGGGGGCTGCGGCAGCGCGTGCAGGTGGTGACGACGCCGGACCCGATCACGGTGCAAATCAACATTGACGTGCGCGACATTGAGGAGATGTCGCCGAAGCGTGCGGCGGAGGCAGCCGACGCGGCCGTCGACGCCATTCGCGCCGCATACCGTTCCACGGAGCGCGACCCGGTGGACCAATTCCAGCGACACCTCGAGCAGTTGGAGCGGAAGCACGAGGAGCTTCAGGACCTCATCAAGCGGGCGAGCGCCGAGCAGCGCGAGGTGACGGACGCGATTCGCAAGGAGGCGGGACTTGCCGACGCATCGCCGGAAGGCGTGCACGCGATTGCGCAGAAGCTGGAGGCGGAGTACGAGGCGGCTCAGCTGGAGCTGAAGGCCAAGAGTGCCCGGCACGATGCTTTGGCGGAGGCCATCGCGAAGCTGAGCGCCCAGGCCGAGGCGAAAGGGAACGACGACCCGGTGGCGGCGGAGTTGGCGAAGGTCGTGGAGGCGCGCGATAAGGACGTCGCGCGCAAACAGCAGATGTATGGGGAGAAGAGCGTCGCCCGAGCGGAGGTAGACGAGGCGATGGGTGTGGCGGCGGAGGCGCGGGCCAAGTGGTTGGAGCGGAAAATGGCCGCGACCGCGGCGGCGGGCGGGGACGCGGTGGCGGCTTGGAACAAGGAGCTGCTGTCGCTCTCGATCGACCTGGCGGAGTTGAAGGCGCGGGCGGATGCGCTGGAGGTTCGGTTGCAGCAGGTGTCGCACGCGCTGAGCGCGTTGGACCAGCGGGCGTCGCCGCAGTCGCTGCAGCAGCGGATCGACGACGCGAACCGGCAGGTGAGGGATGTGGAGAATCAGATGGGGGACGTGGAGCGCGACCTGCGGCCGGAGAACCGGGCGCGGGTGACGGTGGTGGAGTCGAGTGACGAGGCGGTGCCGCCGAAACGATAGATTGTCTGGTCGTTCGGATCGGGCTTATGGCACCTCTTCTACCGCGTGACGGCCCCTCACCCCGGCCCTCTGCCTAGGCGTACATGGGGAGAGGGAGGTTGGGCTGCGTTAGCCTTCTCGGCTTCTCCGATAGGCTGCGGGGGGCACGCCGGTGACGGCGCGGAATTGACGGGTGAAGAACGACACGTCGCGATAGCCCAGTTGTTCGGCGATCGACTTAATGGGTAGCTCGGTGGCGCCGAGCATCTCCTTGGCGTGGCCGACGCGGCAGGCGATCTGGTAGTCCTGCGGGGGCATGCCGACGGCGGCGGTGAACTTGCGGCGGAACGTGCGCGGGGGCATGCCGGCTTCCTTTGCCAGCTCGTCCTGGTGTTCGCTGGCGCCAAGGGATTGCATCCGCGCTAGGGTGGATTCGAGCCATTCCGGCGCGGTCTGCGGCCGCGATCGGGCCTCGGCGAGTTCGGTCAGGATCGTCTCAAGCGCCAGCGTCGCGCGGGCGATGCCCCAGCGGTCGGTACGACGCGATAAGTCGAGCATTTCATCGAACTTGGTGGCGTAGTCGACGTGGCCGAGCACGGCCTGCGGGCGGAGCGGGAAAATACCGGCGGCAGTCCAGCGTTTTACAGCTGGGCCGCGGAACGCGAGGTACCGGTGCACCCACGACCGGTGTGGTGGCGCGGGGTGAAACGCGATCCGCGGGCCCGGGTAGGACGAGAAGAACCACCGGCCGGCCAGGTGGTATTTGTTTTCGTCGACGCTGAGATTTACCGCGCCGCCGTCCGTGTATTGCAGTACATTGTAATCGTCGAAGTGCTTATCAATTCGGTGCGTGCACCGCGGCACGAACTGTCCGAACAGAAACTGGATCTCTCGCTTCATACGATCTTACCCGCCGTCGGTCCCGCATCTACGCCTTGGCCGAATAGTACCAAAGATGGCCATCAAATGCATGGATTGTGCGGCGTATGGCCGCGTATTCTATGGCCGTTCAGTCTTAGACGGGCCTTTTCGAGGAGCGACCGCGACATGGAAACGACGAAAATCGGCATCATCATGAATGGCGTGACCGGCCGGATGGGCGGGAACCAGCACCTGGAGCGGTCGATCGCGGCGATCCGCAAGCAGGGCGGGGTGCGGACGGGCAACGGCAGCGTGATCATGCCGGAACCGATCCTCGTCGGTCGCAACGCCGACAAGCTCAAGGCGCTGTCGGAACGTTACGGCGGGCTGCCCTATTCGACCGACCTGAATAGTTTGTGGGGCGACAAGAAATACCCGATCTACTTCGACGCACAGACGACACAGCTGCGGGCCGAAGCGGTTACCAAGGCGATCGCCGCGGGCAAGCACGTTTATTGCGAGAAGCCGGTCGCGACTTCGTCGGCCGAGTCGATGGGCTTGGTCCGCAAGGCGGAAAAAGCCGGCGTGAAGAACGGCGCGGTGCAGGACAAGCTCTGGCTGCCGGGCATCCGCAAGCTCAAGTACCTGATCGACACCGGGTTCTTCGGCAAGATTCTCAGCGTCCGCGGCGAGTTCGGTTACTGGGTCTTCACCGGTGAGGACCAGCCGGCGCAGCGGCCGAGCTGGAACTACCGCGCGGAGGACGGCGGCGGGATCATCATCGACATGCTCTGCCACTGGCGCTACCTGATCGACAACCTGTTTGGCAACGTCAAGAGCGTGTCGTGCCTGGGCGCGACGCACATCGACCAGCGGATTGACGAGAACGGCAAGCCGTACAAATGCACCGCCGACGACAGCGCGTACGCGACGCTGGTCACCGACAAGAACATCATCTGCCACTTCAATTCATCGTGGTGCGTGCGCGTGCGGCGAGACGATCTGCTCACGCTGCAGGTCGACGGCACGAAGGGCTCGGCCGTCGCGGGCCTGCGCGACTGCAAGATCCAGCACCAGGCCATGACGCCGAAGCCGACGTGGAACCCGGACATCGACAGCCCGATCGATTTCTTCCAAGGCTGGCAGACGGTGCCGACCAACCAGGATTACGACAACGCGTTCAAGGTGCAGTGGGAATTGTTCCTGCGGCACGTCGTGCTGAACGAGCCGTTCCCGTGGACGCTGAAGGAAGCGGCGAAGGGCGTGCAGTTGGCAGAGCTGTCGATCGAGTCGTGGAAGCATCGGAAGTGGGTCGATGTTCCAGAACTCGGGTGAACCACTTTCTCCCTCTCCCTCCCGGAGAGGGTCGGGGTGAGGGTCCGAATATCGAACTTCCCTCGCTTCCGACAAGCATTGTTCTACTCCCGCCCTCACCCTAACCCTCTCCCAGTGGGAGTGGGGACCAGAGAGAGTTCTCGATGGAAGCGGCTTCGCTCTCAAAACTCTGCGTCCACACGATCACGACCAAGCCGCTGTCGCTGCCCGAGGCGATCGAGGCGTATCGCGAGACGAACGTCGCGGGCATCACCGTGTGGCGCGACGCGCTCGTGCCGCTGGGCGTTAAAGAGTCGGCGAAGCGACTGGCCGACTCAGGGTTGAAGATTGTCAGTCTCTGCCGCGGCGGGTTCTTCCCGGCGACCACGGCTGAAGGTCGTCAAGCCGCGATTGATGAGAACAAGCGGATCGTTGATGAAGCGGCGGCCGTCGGCGCCCCGCTGATCGTGCTCGTGTGCGGCGCGGTGCCGGGAATCCCGCTCGCCGAGCAGCGCAAGCAGATCAACGACGCGATTGCCGCGGTTGCGCCGTACGCTCAGGAGCGAGGGGTGAAGCTCGGCATCGAACCGTTGCACCCGATGTACGCGGGTGATCGCAGTGCCGTGAACACGCTGGGCCAGGCGAACGACATGGTCGAGCAGTTGCGGCTGGCGAACGTTGGTGTTGCAGTCGACGTGTACCACCTCTGGTGGGACGAGCGGCTGGAGGCGGAGATCGCGCGGTGCGGGCGGAACAAGGCGATCTTTGCCTATCACGTGTGCGATTGGCGAAGCCCGACGAGAGATATGCTCAACGATCGCGGCCTGATGGGTGACGGCTGCATCCCGTTGCGGCAGATCCGCTCCTGGGTGGAAGCTGCGGGATTCGATGGCATGATCGAGGTCGAGATCTTTTCGACGGAACAATGGGCGACGGAACAGCGCGAGTACCTGAAGCGCATCCGCGACGCATACTTGAAGCACGTTTAGCTCGTAGCACGGGCGTCTCGCCCGTGCCTAGGTGTTCTGACACGGGCGAGACGCCCGTGCTACATCCAATGCAAATCGACAGCAACCTGAATGCGAAGGATCTGCGGAAGCAGATTGGACACACGCTCGAACTCGCTGGCCGGAAGGCGCGGCTGCTCGAGAAGTCGTGGGACACGTCCAAGGGCACGCCCGTCTTCACCGTCGAAGGTAAGTACACGACGCGCGGGTGGACCGAATGGACGCAGGGTTTTCAGTACGGCTGCGCGATCCTCGCGTTCGACGGCACCGGCGAGCGGGACCTCCTGGAGCTGGGGCGGAAGAACACCGTCGAGAAGATGGCACCGCACGTGACGCACGTCGGCGTGCACGATCACGGGTTCAACAACCTCTCGACCTACGGCAACCTCCGCCGGTTGATGCGCGATGGACGGATCAACCACAACGAGTGGGAGCTGGCGTTCCTGGAACTGGCGATCAAGAGCAGCGGGGCGGTGCAGGCGGCGCGGTGGTCGGGTGTGCCGGTGGCGAAACCTTCGTCGCTTGCGGCGAACTCGTCCGCGCTGGGCTACATCTATTCGTTCAACGGCCCGCACTCGCTGTTCGTCGACACGATGCGGTCGTGCCGGATCCTCGGCGTCGCGTGGCAACTGGGCCACAAGCTCATGCACGAGAACGACCGCGGCGCGGATCTGCTCAAGCGATCCGTCCTGCACGGATTATGCACGAACCAGTACATCGTCTTCCACGGCGAGTCGGCGCATACGTACGACGTGCGCGGCCGCACGAGCCACGAGGCGATCTTCAACCGGAACGACGGCAACTTCCGTTGTCGCAGCACACAGCAGGGGTATTCGCCGTTCAGCACGTGGACGCGCGGGCTGGCGTGGGCGATGCTCGGATACGCGGAGGAACTGGAGTTCTTCGCGACGATAGACGACGTGAAGTTCCAGCAGTCGGTCGGGCTCGCCAAGCGCGACGTGATTGCGGCGTACGAGCGGGCAGCGATCGACACGTGCGATCACTACATCAACGACTGCGCGGCCGCCGACGGGATCGTGTACTGGGATGACGGCGCGCCGAACCTGCCGAAGCTGGGCGATTGGAAGGCGCGGCCGGCGGACCCATTCAATGATCATGAGCCGGTGGATTCATCGGCGTCGGCGATCGCGGCGCAGGGGTTGGTGCGGTTGGGCAAGTATCTGGGCGGCGAGAAGGGCAAGACCTACACGCAGGCGGGGCTGTCGGTCGCGCGGGTGCTGATGAACGAGCCGTACCTGGCGACGGACGGGAAGCATCAAGGCTTGCTGCTGCACTCGGTGTATCACCGACCGAACAACTGGGACTTCATCCAGCCGGGGCGGAAGGTGCCGTGCGGCGAGTCGAGCTTGTGGGGCGACTACCACCTCGTCGAACTGGCGGTGATGCTGCAGCGGATGGCGGATGAGAAGCCGTATCTGACGTTCTTCGATTGAAAATCCGTAGCACGGGCGTCTCGCCCGTGCCAAGGTGCTGAGGCGCGGGCCAGACGCCCGTGCTACATTTATGCCGTCACAGAAGAAGGTAGCGCTGGTTACGGGCGGGAGCCGCGGGATTGGTTTCGGCGTCGCGCAGGAGCTCGCCAAGAGCGGATTCGACATCACAATTAACGGCCGGCGCGAGGCTGCAGATGTTGCGGACGCGGTGCGCACGCTGGAGAAGCTTGGCGCCAGCGTGTTGTATTGCCGCGCGGACGTCGCGAGCTCTGCCGATCACGCGCGGATGCTCGGGGAGATCGAAAGCCGGTTTGGCCGGCTCGACGTGCTCGTGAATAACGCCGGCGTCGCGCCGGACGTTCGCGCGGACATCCTCGATGCATCCGAGCAGAGCTTCGACCGGCTGATCAACATCAACCTCAAAGGGCCGTACTTCCTCACCCAAGCCGTGGCGAAGTGGATGATCCGGCAGCGGCAGGCGCGGCCGGACTTTCGCGGGTGCATCGTCAGCGTGTCCTCGATCAGCGCGACGGTCGCGTCGACCAACCGGGGCGACTACTGCATCAGCAAGGCTGGCATCGCGATGGCGGTGCAGTTGTGGGCGGCGAGGCTGGCCGAGTTCAATATCGGTGTGTACGAGGTCCGGCCGGGTGTGATCGCGACCGACATGACGGCTGGCGTGAAGGAGAAGTACGACAACCTGATCGCGGGCGGGCTGACGGTCGAGAAGCGCTGGGGCACGCCCGAAGACGTAGGCAAGGCGGTCGCGGTTCTTGCGCGCGGGGATCTGTCCTACGCAACCGGTCAGGTGTTGATGGTTGACGGCGGGCTGACGATGCAGCGGCTGTAGGTCACGCGGACGATTCGTTCTGCGAAGTTAGCGGCGGTGCGGTTTCCATCATCGAACCCGCGGTGCTCCGCACCGCCGCTAAATATCTCAGGTCAGATTGAGAAACTCCCGAATGTGCTGATCCCAGATCTTGCCCGCCTGCGGGTCCGACATCGGTAGCCGCAGCTCGTTGATGACCTTCGTCCCCAGACCGATCGCCTCGCGCCAGCAGTCGGCGCAGACGTTGTTGTAGATTTCCTCGCCAAACGCGTTGCGGAAGGGCGGCTTGGCGAGCTTGCTGGCGATCCGGCCGCAGCGCTTGCAGAGGACCTGGCCTTCGCCGACGGCCTGCTGCGTCGCCTGCTTCGCTGAGGCCAACTCGGGCACGGGCGCGCCGGCATCCTTCAACAGTTGCACCATCTCGTTGCGCGGCAGGACTTCGCCGCGCGCGTCGGCAACCTTCACACCGTCGGTCCAAGCCTTTACCGCGTCGTCGCGCTGGTTCTGCTTGAGCAGGGCGGAGCCGATGAGCTGGTACGCCTTGCTGATGTTCGGGTTGAGCTCGACGACGCGGCGCAATGACTGCACCGCCAGGTCGTACTGGCCCGCGCTGAAGTATTCGCGGCCGAGGGAAAAGTGCCCGATCTCGTTCGTCGGGTCGGCCTCGGCCATCTTGCGGAACTGCTCGATCCGCTCACGGTTATCCGCCATCGCGATCGCTCCTTCAAATAGGACGCGGGATTATAGGGGCAGGGCGTTGTCACGGCGACCCGCCGGCGAGCTGCCGGACCGGACCCAGAAGGCTCAGCTGGTGCGTCGCCTCATCGTAAAGGTACACGCTGCGTTGTGGCTGGCGCTGGGCGAAATAGCGAAACAGCTCGGCGTTTTGAGATCCGCGGTCGTGTGCTCGAATCACACGGGCGTCGTCCGGCCAGGCGACGTCGGCGTTGTAGACCGGTTCCTCGTGGACGTTGTTCCGTGGGAATCGGAACAGCACGATTGCGGTGCCTTTGATCGTTGCCAGCTGCGCGTTGACGTCGCGGATCAAAGGCGCGTCGAAGACGTCGTCGCGCACGCCCGCGTCGAACTCCGGCAATGCGGCGACGGCGAGCACGACAATCATCAACGTGAGCCACGTCGACGGCCCGCCGCGCGCGACGACGCGCGCCGTGGCGATCGGGGCGAAGATCAAGCTTCCCGCCGCGACCAGCGTGTACGACGGGAAGAAAAAGACGTACGGGACGTAGAGCAACAGGAAAAGTGGCAGCGGCGCCCACAGAAGCCAGCGTCGACGGCTCAATCCGGCCACGGACAGCGGCAGCAGCATGGCGAGCAACGGAAACGGTGTCGACGACGAGAGGCTTAGCGTGAGCGGCACACGATAATTGCGGAGATCGTGCCAGGCCCCGCCGGCGCGGCGCGCCGCGAATTCGCCCAGGTATTCCCGATAAAGCACGATCTTCTGCGGAAGGTCGGAAGCTGGCTTGGCGTCCGGGTCGTATCGGTAGGCCCCGTAGGCGGTGTTCGGATAGTCGCGGTCGGCGTAGACGCGGAAAGGTGTCGTGAACATGTGACCGGTCACGCCGCGGTTGATCGTCAGTTGAAGCGCGAGCCACGGCGCGAGGCCAGCCGCCATCCAGACCGCGGGTTTCCACGTTCTCGGTTCACTCAAGAGATCGCAGAGAACTGCGATCGCCAGCGGCAGGGCGAAGCAGAGCGCGTCGACAGGCCGGGTGACGCACGCGAGGCCGACAAACGCGCCGATGCCGATCGCCCATCGCACGCGTCGCGTCTCGCGCCACTTCAAATACGCCACACACGCCAGCAGCGCATACAACAGCAGGGGAACCCAGGCCGTTGTCGTAATGGAGAACGTTCGAAAGAGCTGGCAGGACAGCAGCAGCAGCCAAGCGATCCAGCCGGCGAGCGGATCGACCATCCGGCTCACCATCCAATGCAGCAACCCCGCGACCGCGGCGGCCGCGGCAAGCGCCGTCACCCATGGCGGGAGGTGCAGCCAAAGACCCGGCACATGAAGCAATGCGGTGCCCGGGAAGTATGCCGACGCGTAAACGTGATCGACGAGGAGTTGGAACGAGTCGAAGAACGGCGCGAGCGGGTGGGCGGGCATCCACAGCCGGCCGCGGGCGAACTGGTGGGCCTGGATCAGGTAGCTGAACTCGTCGTGGATGTAGGGAAAGATCTGTCGCTGCTGCCGCCAGACATTGAAGGCCAGGTAGGCGGCGGCAAGGAAGGCGGCGGCGACGCTTGATCCGCGCCGTGGAGATCGGATCTTCAAAATAGCCGATCGCGCGGGCGGGAAGAAACAGGCGGCGGCGCACGCGATCGCCGCTACGACCAACTGCGGCGTGCCCCACGGGCCCAGCGTGGCGAAGACCCGCCAGTGGGAGCCGAACAGCGCTGCCCAAAGCGCGGCGCCCAGACAAACAAGCGCGAGTTCAAATGTGTTGCGGGCGTAGGTGGCTCGGGGTCTGCGCGGGCTCAAGCGAGGCGCATTGTAAAGCACGCGGTGGCGAGCACGCGAATCAGCCGCGCGGCAGGGTTGAGCCGTACATCAGCGACAGGACTTCGGCACGGCTGGAGGGATTCTCCTTGAAGATCCCGCGCAGGGCGCTGGTGACCATCGTGCTGCCGTGCTTCTTGGCTCCGCGGATCGTCATGCAGGTGTGCGTCGCCTCGACGACGCAGGCGGCGCCAATCGGGCTGAGTTCGTCCATGAGCGCGTCGGCGATTTGCGTGGTCAGCCGCTCCTGCACCTGCGGGCGGCGGGCGTAGCCTTCGACGAGCCGGGCGAGCTTGCTTAGGCCGACTACTTTGCCATCGGGCAGGTAGGCGACGTGGGCCTTGCCGGTGAATGGCAGCAGGTGGTGTTCGCACAGCGAGTGGAACTCAATGTCGCGCAGCAGCACGATCTCATCGTAGCGCTCGTGGAAGACGGTCTTGAGGTGGCGGCGTGGGTCGTCCTGGAGTCCGGCCATCAGTTCGCCGTAGGCGCGGGCGACGCGATTCGGCGTTTTGAGCAAGCCCTCGCGGTCCGGGTCCTCACCCACGGCCGACAGGATCTCGCGCACCGCGCGCTCGATTCGCGGGATATCCACGTTCGCGGGCGGCATCTCCGCGGTACGCGCGTCGCTGGCGTCGGCTTTGGCTACACTGTGTCGGCTGCCGCTGCTGCTGCTGTTTTCGCTATCGCGATGACTGGGCATTTCGATGGCTCCGGGGGGCGGGGCAAATCGTGGTTCGTTGAAAGCCTTTCGGGGTTCCTGATTGGCCGCGCCGATTATAGGCTCGGGGGTGATGTCCGGCATCACCAATTCCATCGTCGTCGTCAACTTCAACGCCAAAGCCGCGCTGCTGGCGCTGCTCAAGTCATTGTCGCTCGAGGAGGCGACCAGCACGGAGGTCATCGTCGTCGACAGCGCGTCGCACGACGGCAGCGCCGACGCGGTGCGCGAGATGGCGACCGCTCACCCGCTGGTCAGGCGCCTGCAACTGAAGGCGAACCACGGCTTCTTTTACGCGGCGAACAAGGGGATCGACCAGGCCGTGAGCGACGTGGTCGTCGTTTGCCACAGCGACGTAATCGCGGACGTCCACACGCTCGCCGAGCTGGGTGACCAGGCGCGCGAGACGGAAGCGCGCAAGGCGGTGGCGGTGGTGGCGCGGCTCGCCGGTGTGGACGGCGCGGAGCAGCCGTTCGTCGGCACGCTGCCGACGCTGGGCACCGCCGTCGCGGCGGAGTTGAACCCGCGACTGGCGCTGACGTGCCAGGTGCCGGCGTTGGATCACGTGCAGGAACACGAGTGGGCACGGTTCGTCTGTGCCGCGTTCAACCGGAACTACCTGGCCACGGTGGGCGTCTTCGATCCGAAGTTTTTCATGTTTTTCGGCGACGCCGACCTGTGCGCTCGTATCCACGCGAAGCAGCTGCGCGTGCTGATCAGCAAGACGGTGAAGGTGACGCACGCCGGAGCGGCCAGTGGGAAAGAAATACCCGATCACCTGCTGCGGATCCTGCGGAAGGACCAGAAGCACTATGCGGAGAAACACCTGCCCGGCTGGCAGAAGGGCGTGATGCGCGCCGCCGGCACCGTCCGCGGGTGGCTTGGCGGGAAGGCGGAATGATAAATGCGGTCCGCTGATTGCCGCATGCGGCTTCGCGGACCAAGCGGGCATGGGCGCGCTCGTTGGCGGCGAATCGGCTGGACTGATTTCCGAAGCCGCAAGCGAAAAAATGGCAGGCCAGGAAGGGCGTTCATTCGCTGTTCCGCGAGATGTGGCTGGCCGCCCAAAGCATGTACGCGGCGTAGCCGGGCTCGTGGGCGAAGGGCGGGCGGTCGTACAGGCGCATCGAGTCGATCTCGTCGTTGCACGGCAGTCGCGCCACATCGTCGACGTGCTGGCCCGGCAGCAGCCAGAAGACGCTGTCGTAGAAGTTCAGGTCTTCGTAGCACTGGACGTAGGCGTTGGGCCCGACCCGCAGGCTGAGCGCGCTGGCGTTCCAACCACCGTCACCGACGCGCAGGTATGGGTAGTCGGCGGGCCCGTGGAGCCGCAGCGAACGGCCTTTGAAACCGGTCTCGTCCCAGACGTCGACCCAACAGCCGTTGGTTTCGCCGATCCATAACTTTCCCATCGATTACACTTCCTGATGCTCGAAAACCGGTCATCCGCGCGCGTCCGTGCGATGCGGCAAATTCGCATCTTTCTGAGGCGGCCGGTGGTGCTTAGCCGAAGCCAAATGGGGCGGTTGACGCAAACATCGGCTTTGCTAGATTCGGCTACCTCAATCGGTTACATATCTAGAAGCAACAACCCGGTGGATGCAATTACCCTAAATAGGTGATGCACGGGTTCACGTCAGTTTACAACTCGGCCAAGCGGGCAAGCGGGCTTACAGGGAAGGTGAGCAGATGTTGCAACAACCGCTGGAAAACCAATCCGAAGCCGACCCGTCGGGCGGGGCGCGCGTGGGGGACGTGGCGGCGATGCTGCGCGTCATGCGGCCGCTGAACGGGGCACTGACCGACCCGGTCTTGCGGCGCAGGCGACTGCTCGCGGACCTTTGTCGGTTGGTGGGGGTGAGCGTCGGTTCGGTGGCGCCCATGGCGATCGAACCGGAGCGGCTTCCGCGCCGGGAGGAATCGGCGGTCCATATTGCCGCGGTCGTCGGGGCCGGCGCGGCGACGGCGGTCTCGCAACGCACCGACACGGAACTCTCGCCGCGGCTGGAGCAGACGCTGCGCCACCTGCTCAGCGGCGCGAGCGAGAAGGAAGTCGCGAAGAAGCTCAACCTGAGCCGGCACACCGTGCACGTGTACGTCAAGGCGCTCTACCGCCACTACCGTGTGACGACGCGCGCGGAGTTGCTCGCGCGGCACGTCCAGCGGTGATGCGCGCAGAGCCCGCATGTACATGCGGGGCTTCGACCACATCAGATCACACTCACGGAAACGTCAACGTCATCACCCACGCGCGCCATTCGCGGTCGAATTCGTCCAGCGTGAGCGGCGCGATTGTCTCTTTAAACGAAGCCAGTCCCCGGGGATCGTCGGCCGCGTGGTCGCGGAAGCGCCGGTAGAACCCGCGGAGCCGACCGTGCTGCTGCAGGTAGAGCATCACGTAGCGAGCGTGGGCGTAGTTCAAACCGACGCGCTGCTCGGCGCGAAAGTCGGGATCTTCGATCAACGCCTCCGTGGTCCGAATCTCGTTGTGTTGGATCGCGCGCTGCAGTGCCGGCAGTCGCCAGTTCGGCAGGCCGGCGATGTTGCCGTCGGCGTCGAACGACGATTGCTCGTACAGGCTGGCCAACCCCTCATTGAACCAGTCCGGGACGGTGGGGAAGTCCGGTGCCATCAGGGCGTGGGTCAACTCGTGAACCAGCGTCCCGGTCCCGGTCGCAACGTTCATCAGCATCGTCCGATCGTGCGGGCGATAGAAGCCGAAGTGCGGGACGTCGTGGTCGTCGAACCATTTGGCCGCCAGCCGGCGGTACGGGCCTTCGGACTCGAACAGCAGAATGAGGATCGGCTCCGTGGGGCGCGTGGCGAAATACGCGCGGTGCAGCGCGCGGGCGGAGCGCTCGATCGTGCCGTCGCGGTAACGCGCGATCGCGGCGGCGCCACCGTCGCCGGCGATGACGAACGGCGGGCTGACAAGGTATGCAAATCCTTCGGCGTCGAGCCGCGTTTTCCACGTGGCCAGCAACGCGTCGCACTTTTCGGCGATCGTCGGCTGATTCGACGGCATGGTCGAAGGCGCGGGCGTAGCGCCGAGCAAGCAAAGCAGGCACATTGCTGCACCCGCCGGCGACCGGACTTGGCGAATACCCATTACAGCCAATCGACGCTCCAGCGTAAAAATAGTTGCCGAACCGGCCGGCGTAAAAGGATGCGGTAGATGCAACCTCAGCCGCACCTCAATCGTATTGATTATGTGCCGACGCGTGTGAGCATTCCGACGGAGCCCCGCGGTGGGACAGCGTCGCCGGCCGTGCGCTTATCGGACGCGGACGACACGAAAACTGGCGACGGTGAACCCGGCGATTCGATAAGATTGTTGCAACCGGGTCGGACGTTCGCGCAACCATCCATGGCCTACCTGATCTTCAGCAACGGCGTCGAGGAACTGGACCGCTGCCAGCTCACGCGCGCCGCCGTCGTCGGCCGCTCGCCCGAGTGCGACGTGTCCGTCCACGACATCCTGCTGTCCCGCAAGCATTGCCGGCTGGAGCCCGACGGCGATCACGCCGGCGGCGAGCATGTTTGGGCAGTCGTCGACTTGCAGAGCAAGAACGGCACGTTCGTCGGTGACGAGCGGGTTACAGGGCGGCGTCGCCTGAGTGATGGCGACATCGTCTGCGTCGGGAAGACCCGGATCACGTTTCACACCGGGTCGTTCATCCCGGCGCCCCGCAACTTCCGTCACGACCGTCCGCGACGACCGGTCGACCCCGGCGATGCCTTGGCGGGAACCGTGTCGGGCATGGAGTATGTCGAGCCCGCGCCGCCGGAGATGTCGCAGTTCTCCTTCCCGACGCCACAACCTCGGCCGCAGGACCCGGCAGCTTTTGCGCGGGACGACATTTACTCGATGATCAACGAGATCGCGTCGAGCTCGTGGGATTCGATCTACGCGTTGAACGCGCGGCCGGTCCACCGCACGCGGACGTTGCCGCGACCGATGATTCGGACGGCGGGTCAGGTCGATCAACTGCCGGTCGCGCCGCCGCAGCGGCCGCGCGTGAGCATGTCGCTTCAGCTGGCGCCCGCGAGCATCGTGGACGCTCATCGTCCGGCGATGCCTGTGGCGGCGGCATCTTCACCGAGCCCGTTGGTGGCGCATGATCGAGAGGTGGCACGGCGATCGGCGATGGAGCGGATGGCCAGAAGTGCGCGGGCGCGCCTGGTGCGGATGCGTCGATGGATGAACTCGATCGCACAAGCCTAGAAGCTCGGTGGCATCCCGATAGCGTGGCGGAGCCCCGAATGTACATGCGGGGCTTCTTCATAGAGACGGGCGTTACTCAGTCTCCGCAGGTTCGATCAGCGCGGACATAGAGCCCGCGCAACTGGCGATGCGCGCGTCGGTGCCAAAGCCGGTGATCTGGTCCCGCTTGAGCTCGGCCCGCTCCTTGTGCGTCGTGCACACCACTGCACGGCCGGTGCGGTCGACCAGCTTGGCCAGTTGCAGCCCTTTCTCCGGTGGGTAGGCGAACAACGCTTTGAGCATCTCGATCACGTATTCGTAGGTGTGATCGTCGTCGTCCAGCAGCACCACGTTGTACGGCGGCAACTGCTTGGGCTCGACCTTGTGTGACGGGCTCGGCCGGGCGGTCGCCGTCACAACGGATGAATCCGACTGTTCCTGTGACATGGTGGCAACTCTGGCGATAGAAACGCTGTCCGAGAGGGTGCAAAAAACCATAGTGGCCGGCAGAATGCAAGAATATTCTTCGCCCGCGACGTTGTGACAGCACGTATCGCGATGCGAATTCCCTCACGCGGGGGCTGTGTTTGTGAGAAGGAGCGGCATGTCAGTTCGGATTCCAGCGGTCGCCGTCGTTGTGCTCGCCTTTGCCAGTGTTTCGCCGGCTTGCCTCCGGGCGACGCCGGACAAACGGGCGATTCAGTGGTCGGATGCCATCATCCGCGGCAAGGTGGTGTCGGCGTCGGCCAAGACCGGCGGCGGTGGCGACGACAACAGCAATTTCGAGATCGAGGTCGTCGAAGCGCTCGAGGGCCCGCTGAAGGTCGGCAAGGTGTTCCACGCCGTTCACACCGTGCCGGCCGGCAAAGCCGACGCGTGCGCGGGCGCGATGTCACCGGACGACAAGGGCAAGGTCTTCCTGCTGCTGCTGCTGCGTTCTGGAAAGGTTGGTACGTACACAATCGTGTCGGCCGCGCCGGTGGACGCAGCCGATCCCACCGCGGCGGTGGCGTTCAAGCAGTTGCTCGATGAAACGCGCAAGGCGGCGTCGAGCCTGACCGACGAGCAGGTGCGGTCCGAAGCGACGACGCTGGCCGCCGCCGAAGACGACACGGAGGCCGAGCACGCCGAGGCGACGCTGCTGGAGATGGGCCCGAAGGCGGGCGCCGAGATCAAGCGCGTGATGGCGACGACCTCGAAAGGGGGGAAGGAACGGCTGCAGAAGGTGCTGGACGAGATCCTGCCGCCAACGACGTCAGAAGAATCCGCCACAACCAAGCCTGACGTAGACAAGTGATCGAAATCACGTCACCGCGATGGCGAGCAGCGTGCGGTCGTCGGTCGCGGCGCGACCGTCGGTAAAGTCGCGCACGGACCGCAGGGCGGCCGCCAGCAGCTCGGCCGCGCAGTGGCACTCGGTCTTCAGCAGCACGTCGTCGAGCCGGCCGAGCCCGTAGAACTCACCGCCGGGGCTGCGCGACTCCGTGATCCCGTCGGTGTAGACGAAGATCGAATCGCCTTTGTGCAACGTTTCGGTGCAGTCGCTGTAGGTCTCGTCCGACTCGATGCCCAGCGGCAACTGCCGCGACTGGTCGAGCGACTCGAGGATGCCATTGCCGGCGCGCCGGATGCGCGGCGGGCAGTGGCCGGCGCTGGCGTAGGTGATCGTCCGCGCGCGCGGGTCGTAGATACCGTAGAACGCGGTGACGAACGTCCCCTTGCCGCCGGTGTATCGCGACGTCAGGTGCTCGTTGACGAAGGACAGCAAGCGGCTCGGGGGCGTCGGTTCGCCCTGCAGCGTGTGGGCGATGCTGTGGGTAACGGCCATGATGACCGCGGCGGGCGTGCCGTGACCGCTCACGTCCGCCATCAGGATCCCCCAGCGGCCATCGGGCAGCGGGAAGAAGTCGTAGTAATCACCGCCGGCCCGTTTTGACGTCTGGTAGTGCACCGCGAGATCGAGCCCGGCGATCTGCGGAAGCTGTTCGGGCAGCAGCGACTGCTGGATGTCGGCGACCGTGTGCAGCTCCGCATCGACAGCGTCATACGCCTTGCGAACTTCCTGGGAGAGCACGAGGTTGTGCGTGACCCGGCCGAACAGGTTGGACATCCACACGTGCTCGGGCAGCACCTCGCGGTTGAAACTGTTCGGCTCTTTTCGAAGCGTGACGATCATGTTGAGCGACGTGCCCTGGTCGAACAGCGGGATCGCCGTGAGCGAGCGCATGCCGTCGAACAAAAAGGCGCCCGGGTCGCTCGGGTCGATCTTCAGGTCGTCGATGACGACCGGCTCATCGCCCCAGATCATGTCGGACAGAAGCCCGCCGTCCAGCAGCGGGAGCTTGTCGCGGTCGCGCCACGGATTGATCGACTGGTCGAACAGGTTGCTGCGCGTGACGAGCACCTTCGGTCGCTCCAGCCCGCGGCGGCTGAGCGAAATGAAGCGGTCGGCGGCGATCACCTTGCGGATCCGCGTGCCGTAATACTGCACGACCTGCTGTGGGTCGGTGAGCCGGCTCATCTCGCGCATCGTCTCCACGACGTACGCCACCTGCTGGTCCAGGTCGTGGTGAACTTCGCCCAGAAGGCCCTTGGGTGAGAACAAGCTCATGGGGATGGGACAGTGTAGGCGGCGCGGGCGCGACGGGCAAAGCGCGAGCTCGCGAACTCGCGCGCGGCTTCACCACTCCCCCGTTCGGAGCGCCCGATCTCGCTCTGCAATTCGGAGTGGTTCGTCAATTCCCGCCGAGGCGCTGGCGGATGAAATCGGCGCGGACCGCGCGGCGCAGGTCGCCGTCGAGCTTGCGGCCCTGCATCTTCTGCAGGTGCGCGGGCTGGGTCATCAGGAACAGCTCGTTGAGGGTGCGGATGTCGATGTCCTTCACCCGGCCGAGGTTGATACCCATCCGCAAATGGCTGAGGAGGAAGAGCGTCTCTTCGCTGGCGATGAGCCGGGCCGAGCGCAGGATGCCCAGCGCCCGCTGCACCTTGTCGTCCAGCGCGACGGTGCGGTCGTTGAGCAGCGTCCGGCGGGCGTGGTGCTCGTAGTCGATGATCTTCGGAATGACCAGGTGCTTGAAGTCGCTGATGATGTCTTCTTCGCTCTTGCCCAGCGTCGTCTGGTTGCTGATCTGGTAGAAGTCGCCGGTGGCTTCGGTGCCTTCACCGTAGAGGCCGCGGACGGCCAGGCGCAGGTCTTTGGCGGCGCGGAAGACTTTTTCGATCTCACCCGTGAGCTTCAGCGCGGGCAGGTGCAGCATCACGCTAACGCGGATGCCGGTGCCGACGTTGGTGGGGCAGGCGGTGAGGTAGCCAAACCGCGGGTTGAACGAGAAGTCGAGCTTCGCTTCCAGCGCGTCGTCGATCTTGTTGATCTGCTCCCACGTCTCTTCCAGTTGCAGCCCGCTGCGGAGCACCTGGATGCGGAGGTGGTCCTCCTCGTTGACCATGATGGAGACGGTCTCGTTCTCCCCGATCGCGACGCCGCGTGCGCCTTCCGCCGACGCGTGTGGCTTGCTGATCAGGTGCCGCTCGACGAGCAACTGCCGGTCGACCTCCGGCGCGTATTCCAGGTCGACGTAGAGCATCTGCGGGGCGACGGGGGAGTTGAGGATCGTCTCGCGCGACCGCTTTTCCAGTGCCTGCCGCTGGTGCCGGCTGCACTTGCTGAGGAACGGGAAGCCGGAGATGTTCCGCGCCAGCCGGATGCGCGACGAGATCACGATCTCGCTCATCGGCCCGCTCCCGCGGAGCCACTCACCGGCTTGGTTGGTCAGGTCGCTTAGTTTCATGTCAGTGGTCAGTTGTCCGTTGTCAGTGGTCCGTTGTTGTCACGCTCGCACCACGTCAGTTCCAACAACTGACAACGGACGACGGACAACGGACAGCACCTCATCCACCCTCGGCGGTCCGGATCTGGTCGCGCAACTTCGCCGCCCGCTCGTAGTCTTCCGACTCCACCGCGCGGGCCAATTCCTTGCGGAGCTTGGTCAGGTCGATCGATTTCTTCACGGGCACACCGCTGCCACCCCGTCGCGTCGGCACCTTGCCGACGTGGTGGGCCGAGCCCTCGTGGGCCCGCTGCAGCAGCGGAGTCATTTCCTTCTCGAACGTCGTGTAGTCGTGCTCGCAGCCGAGCAGTCCGCTCTGGCGGAACTCGGACCACGTGATGCCGCACTGCTCGCAGACCAGCCCTTCCTGCTGCTTGTTCTGCAGCCCGCTGTGGGCCATCACGAAGTTGGTGAGCAGCTCGTTGATCGGCATGTGCGACTTGGTGCTGAGCCCTTCGCTCTGGGCGGCGCACTGCTCGCAGAGGTGCTTCTCGATCTTCTTGCCGTTCTTGATTTCGGTGAGGTGGACCGTGGCCGGCTTGTTGCAGTTGTCGCACTTCATGAACGCATGTCCCTTCGCGAGCGCGACGGCCTTCGGAACCATCCGGGGTGCGTGAAAACCGTTGCGATCAATCGTATTTCCAGCGATCGCCAGCGTCAATTGACTGCCGATTCTTGCAGCGGCCACTCGCCACAGGTGTTATCGGCACGCCGCAGCCATTACTACGGCCGATAGACCGCAGAGTTTTCCGCCGTCTCCCAAACCTCGACGCGCTCCAGGCGAATCCCCTGCGGCAGCCGGACCGAGTTGGCGATGTGCACCGCGACGTTCTCCGTCGATGGATTCACCCGCGCGAAGGCGGGCAGCTCGTTGAGGTGCCGGTTGTGCATCCGCCGCACGATCTCGTCGACCAGCCGCTCCAGCTCATGGAAGTCCATCACGACACCGATCGCGTCGAGTCCCGGCGCCGAGACCGTCACCTCAACGCGCCAATTGTGCCCGTGAAGCGGTTCCAGTGAGCCGTCGTAAAGCCGAAGCTGGTGCGCCGCGGCGAAGCTGCGGACGGTGCGGATTTCAAAGGGCATGGCCAGATCGTCGCCGCGTGGCCACCAAATGCAACTGCCGGCCCGATGTGACAAACCGGCACCAGTACCTAGAATGCTGGGATCATGCGGCGGTATTTCCCCGATTTCGAATCCTTCACGACGGCGAGCAATTCCGCCGACGTCATCCCCGTCTACCGGCAGCTGCTGGCCGACCACCTCACGCCCGTCACCGCATTCGAGGTGCTCGGGCGCGACGCCAACGCCTTTCTCCTCGAGTCCGTCGTCGGCGGCGAGAACATCGCGCGCTACAGCTTCATCGCGACGAACCCGTCGCTCGTCTACCAGGCCGGCGGGCCGAACGCGCTGATCCTGCAGAAGGGTAAGCCGGCCAGAGAATTTCAGACAGCGGACCCCCTGGTTGACTTGCAAGCCCTCATGCCGGAGCGCCGTTTCCACCGCGCCAAAGACCTGCCGACCTTCACCGGCGGCCTGGTCGGTTTCGCCGGCTACGACACGATTCGTTACTACGAAGGCGAGAAGCTCCCCAACCCGCCGAAGGACGATCGCCGCCTGCCCGACGTGCTCTTCGGCCTGTACGGCGAAACCGTCGTCTTCGACCACGTCGACAAGACGATCAAGATCATCGCCAACGCCGATGTGAAGTCGTTTGATGGCGACGCCGACGCCGCCTACCGCGACGCCTGCCGCCGCATCGACGAGCTCGTCTCGCGCCTGCAGCAACCGCCGACGAGCAAGCTCGGTGAGATCGACCCGCGCGGGCCGCTCAACCTGCAGTTCACCAGCAACATGACCCGCGATCAGTTCGAAGAAGCCGTCCGCCGCGGGCAGGAATACATCAAAGCCGGCGACATTTTTCAGTTCGTCCCCAGCCAGCGCGTCCGCGTGACCAGCACCGCAGACCCGTTCGACGTCTACCGTGCCCTGCGGATCATCAACCCGTCGCCGTTCATGTTCTTCCTGAAGAGCCCCGTCTGCACGCTGATCGGCTCCAGCCCGGAGATCCTCTGCCGGGTGACCGACCGCGTCGCGACGAGCCGCCCGCTCGCCGGCACCCGCCGCCGCGGCGCGACCGAAGAGGAAGACAAGGCGCTGGAGAAAGAGCTATTGGCCGACCCGAAGGAGCGGGCCGAGCACATCATGCTGGTCGACCTCCACCGCAACGACATCGGCCGGGTGGCGAAGATCGGATCGGTCGCCGTGAGCGACTGCATGACCGTCGAGCGCTACAGCCACGTCATGCACATCACGACCAACGTCAACGGCGTGCTGGAAGACGACAAGACCTCGCTCGACGCGCTAAAGGTCAGCCTCCCCGTCGGCACGGTGAGCGGCGCACCGAAGATCCGCGCCATGCAGATCATCGACGAATTGGAACCCACTCGTCGCGGCCCCTACGGCGGCGCCGTCGGTTACCTCGATTTCGCCGGCAACCTCGACACCTGCATCGCGCTCCGCACGATCGTCTGGAAGAACGGCGTCTTCGACATCCAGGCCGGCGCCGGCGTCGTCGCCGACTCCGTTCCCGCCAGCGAGTACGAGGAGACTATGAACAAAGCGAAGGCCATGCTCAAGGCCGTCGAGATCGCGCAGAACGGGTTTTGATTTATCTGGTCCCCGCGCCCACGCACTCGTGGGAGAGGGTTAGGGTGAGGGTGATTTCGGATGTCGAAACGCGCCGTTACTTCAACGCTAACCCGCCGTGTGTTCACGGCGGGCTAAATTGGCTTCTCGCCGTCCTCGTCCACTTCTTGATCTTCGACCTCGTCGCTCCCTAGTCTCTGCCCCGCCTCCGCCCACACGTCAACGTACTTCGTCCGCACGCGCGGTCCCGTCGCCCGCGGGAAGAAAAATCGTCCGACGCGGAACGTCATCACCAGCCCGACGAACAGGATGAACAGCACGAGCATCAGCAGCAGCCGCGAGAACGCCATCAACCGCCGCTTCTCGTCCGGCGTCGCGTTCTTAGCAGCCGACATCGCCGGCAGCAGGTAGAAGTTCGAGACGCTCACCAGCAGGATCGCGAACAGCAACAGGAACGCGAGCACCGCGACCGCCGTGCGACCGGCGCGCGCCCGACAGCGGGAAGGTCTTACTCCCTCTCCCGGTACTCCGGGGGAGGGCAGGGGTGGGGGCGTTTGACGTTGAGCGTTAAGCGTTGAGCGTTGAGCGTTGTCTTCTTGGCGCTCGAAGGAGCTAGTGCCGAATCGTCGGTTCTCCGACTGCATGGCTAGATCCTTCGACTCCGGCGAGTACGCCTGCGCTCAGGATAAAGGTGAGACTAGCGCGCCGTCACCGGGTGCTTCTTCGCGAGCTTCTCGATCTCCGCCCGATCCTCGTCGTCCAGCCCCTTCGGCAGAACGATCTTGATCACCCCGTACTGGTCGCCCTTTTCCGTTCCGCGCTCGATCCCTCGCCCCTTGATCCGCAGCTTCGCGTGCGAGCTGGTCCCCGGCGGCACCGTTACCGTCACCGGCCCGTCGAGCGTGTCCACCTGCACCTTCGTGCCCAGCAAGGCCTCGTATAGGCTCACCGGCACGTCGATGTATACGTCGAGTCCATCTCGCCGGAACAGCGGGTGCGGTCCAACCCGCGTGATGATGTACAAATCGCCCGGCTCGCCGTTCGTGAACTGCCCGCGGCCCTTGATGCGGATCCGGCTGCCGTCCTTCACGCCGGCCGGAATCTTCACCTCGATCGTCTCGATCTTCCCGTCGCGGTTGATCTGCAGCGGCAGCGACGTCCCGCGCGCCGCCTGCTCGAACGTCAGCGTCACGGGATGCTCGACGTCCTCCCCGCGCTGGGGCTGGGGTTGCGGCCGCCCGCGCCGGGAAAG
>JADMIO011475801.1_pt1 | contig 31228 bp, 19 predicted proteins | sample 8958161 | NCBI WGS metagenome assembly JADMIO01 (sample SAMN16585339, study PRJNA669376) | soil metagenome | isolation source: Crop rotation soil | place: USA: Cullars Rotation, Alabama | collected 2011 | reverse complement strand
CGCGACTTCAAGTCACGTGAATTCCAAGCTTCGGATCCCACTGTGCTGGAAAGGTGCCCCCTCCTGGGGGCGGCAGCCGGTGACGGCCCAGCCGCACCAGACGGTTGCCGTTGGGCAGGATCTCTCCAACAAGGTCTGGACGTCCGCGATGGGCGGCAACGGGCGCGAGGCGTTCGCGGCCATCCGCGCGATCGCCGCGGATTCCAAGGATCCGACGCTCGCGAAGCTCCGGGAGCTGCCCAGGTCCCTCGACGAGAACTTCAAGAAGACCGACGAGGAGCGCGCCAAGAAGCTCGGCGAGGCGTGGAAGGAACTGGAGAAGCAGGTCGCCGAGCCGCAGACCACCGCGACGCTGAACAAGGCGCTGAAGTCCGCGGTCGAGGTGCAGATGCTCTCGATCGACCACAACGTCGTCCTCCAGGACGAGCGGATCAAGGACCTCGTGGACCGGGCCGCCACCGCCGCCCGCTCCGCCGAGGCTGCGGGGAACTGGCTCACCGCCAGCGACCTGTTCTTCCGGCTGCACACCCTGCTGGACGAGTCGGGCGTCTTCAAGAAGGATGTCGAGCGCCTCACCGACCGCCTCACCATGCTCCGCATGTACGTGCCCAAGCGGCTGTACGAGCTGCGCGTCGCCCAGTCCAAGGCCGCCGGCGACAACGACCCCATCCCGCCCTTCAACGCTCTTGGCGAGGATTACCGCCAGAAGCTCAAGGGCATCTCCCGCGAGATGGTCCACCGGGCCGTCAGCACGTCCGCGGCACGCCACGTCGAGCACAAGGGCATGACCCTGAACCAGATGGTCGCCGGCGGGCTCGGCGCCATCAAGACGATGGTCACCACCCCGGACCTGGAAGAGGTCTTCCCGGGCCTGGCCCAGACCGAGTCGCGGGAGCGCATGGTCAAGTTCCTGGACGACAAGATGACCAAGCTCGGCAACCAGGACAAGGCCCTTTCGCCGTCCGGCCTGCGCGTCATCACCGAGGACCTGCTCGACATCAACTCCGACACCGTCAAGCTCCCCGAGAACGCCGTGCTGCACGAGTTCGGCAACGGCGCCATGGCCCAACTCGACGAGTTCTCCGCCATCATCTGGCCCGACGAGAAGCCCCGCTTCGACCGCATGACCCAGGGGGAGTTCTGCGGCGTCGGTGTGCAGATCCAGTTTGACAAGGAGACGCAGCTCATCAAGGTCGTCACGCCGCTGGAGGGCACACCGGCCCTGCGGGCGGGCGTGCACACGGGCGACCTGATCAAGAAGATCAACGGCGAGTCGGCCCTGGGCCTCTCGACCAACCAGGCGGTGGACCTCATCACCGGCCCCGAGGGGACGGATGTCACCGTCACCATGCAGCGCGGCGACAAGGAGATCGACTTCGAGCTCAAGCGCGCCAAGATCCCGCTGATCTCGGTCAAGGGGTGGAAGCGCACCGGGCCGCACGAGAGCGACTGGGACTGGTTCATCGACCAGGAGAACAAGATCGGCTACATCCGCCTTCTCCAGTTCACCCAGGACACGACCGACAGCCTGCACGCCGCCATCCGCTCGATGCAGGGCAAGGGGCTCAACGGGCTGATCCTGGACCTGCGCTACAACCCGGGCGGGCTGCTCACCGAGGCGCACACCGTCGCCAACACCTTCATCGACAAGGGCCTGATCGTCTCCACCACCGCGGGCGAGAAGCTCCGGGCCAGCCCCGAGGCGCAGCTCATCCACGACCTGCCCATCGCGGTGCTCGTCAACGAGGGGTCCGCCTCCGCCAGTGAGATCGTCTCCGGCGCCCTCAAGCACTACGCGGACGAGAAGCAGATCCGGGCCGTCATCATCGGCACCCGCAGCTACGGCAAGGGGAGCGTGCAGAACGTCTTCAACCTGAACGACAACGGCAACGCGGCCCTCAAGCTCACCACCCAGTACTACAAGGTCCCGTCGCACGACGGGGCGGGGTACATCCTGCACCGGCGCCCCGGCGCGACCACGTGGGGCGTCGACGCCCACGTCCGCGTCGAGATGCTGCCGGAGCAGATCGTCGAGTCGATCAAGCTCCGGAGCGACGCCGACGTGGTCGCGATCAACGAGAAGGGCGAGCTGATCAAGGACGCGCCCCCGGCGCCGGATCCGCAGAAGCTCCTCACCGACGGCATCGACCTCCAGCTCCAGACGGCCCTGGTGCTGATCCAGACACAGGTTGTCGGGCAGGGCGGGGCGCAGGCCCACCTCGACTGAGCGAGCGTTTTTCATCCAGGTGATCCCCGAAGCCCGCGCGGAAGCGCGGGCTTTTTTGTTCGTACGCGCCGAGAACCCCCTGAGCGCGGGCCCTCGCGCTCAGCGCTCCCTTCCCCATAGGATTCCCGCAAGGCCCACCCCATGATGATCGAAGTCGTCCTTGCCCTCTTCGGAACGATCGTTATCGGCCTTGGGCTCCTCCTCCTCGGCCTCCGCGGCCGCCGCCTCAACAGGCACCCGATCTGCCGCCTCTGCCGCTTCGACCTCCAAGGCGTCTACAAAGGCCCCGACGGCCCCGTCATCACCTGCCCCGAGTGCGGCAGCGGCCTCCGCCGCCCGAGGGCCATCCGCGTGGGAGCACGCCGGCGAATCTACTCCGCCATCGTCCTCGGCACGCTCGCCTTCATCCTCCCGCTCGCGGCCCTCGTGCTCGTCGGCCTGGCGATGCTCACCGGCGCCGACGCGAATGTCTACAAACCCGTCGGCGTCCTCCTCTTCGAGGCCAGGCACGCCGGACCGGCCGCCACCCAGGGCGCGGCGAAGGAACTCACCAACCGTCTGACCGCGGGCAAGCTCTCCGACACCCAGATCAAGTCAGTCCTGAATGCCGCGCTGGAGATCCAGGCGGACAGCGCCCGCCCTTGGTGCCCGGAACTCGGCGACATGGTCGAGACCATCCACATGCAGTCCGAGCTCGGCATGCAGTCCAAGCTCGGCGCCGACGAGTACCAGCGCTTCATGAACCAGGCCGCGGTGCTCGTGATCGAAACCCGTTCCGTGGTCGCGAGAGATGACCCGTTCCCGGTGCTGATCACCATGCGCGAATCGCGCATCGGCAACATATCAGAGATCATGGTGCCGATCTACATCGAGCAGTTCTCCGTCGATGGCGAGAACCTCATCCCCACCGCCTCCGATCCGCCCGAGGTCCGCCGCTCGAAGTCGTTCCTGTTCGGCAATATCAGCCAGTTCCAGACCGATCCGCTGGCGATCCTCTGGGCGTCGAGCCGGACCACGAAGCTGGGCTCTTCCGCGGCCCAGACATGCCGGACCACCCTCAAGCTCCCGCAGACCCTGGCGCCGGGGCGCCACACGGTCGAGCTGTCCGTTTCGGTTCAGGCATCGGCACGTGCCCGCGTCTACCGTGCCCCGGGGCAGCCCTCAAAGTCGGACGCCCCGTTCCTCACGCACACCCGTGCTTTTTCGGTCGAGGTGCTCCCCGCGGCGAGCCGCGCGATCGAAGAAGTCCCCCCCGACCCCGACTTGGAAAAGAAGCTCAGCAGGCAGCTCGAAGCGGGGGCGTCCGCAGTCTCCGTCTACGAGACGTCCGACTCCACCCGTCAGGGAGCGAAGAACAAGTACGCATCCCTGGCGTTTGCGGTGGACCAGCTCCCGGTCCCCGTCGCATTCGATGTCTTCCTCCGCGTGGGAGAACGCGAGTGGCCGATCGGTTCGTTCACCTCCGGACAGACCGCCCCGGACTACCGCGAATCGCATATCCGGCTGACCACCAGCCGTTCCGGTCAGCCCATCTGCAGCGGCACGCTCGAGGACTTCGACGCCAGGATCGCCGACGTCGTCCTCCGTCCCAACCCCGATCTCGCCAAGCGGACGGTCGACCTGACCCGGATCTACGGCGGCGAGATCGTCTTCAAAAACAAGCTGATCAACGACACGACCAATCGCTAAAACCCGGCACAGGTATCGTTCAATCGGGACAATGTGCCACGACCTTCCCGGCAGTGGCCACTCAAACAACATCAACGAAGAAGCGAAGGTCGTGTCCGGCGAAAGGACCCCGCCGCTCAGGGCGCAGCCCACGGTGCACGGGGCGTCCCGCCCGGCGCGGGGGTCATGGATGACGAGGGAAAGACGTGCGTTGCATCTTTCAACTGCTCACAACTTGGCGACGCTCACCCTCACCACGCGCCACCATCCCCTCCGGCATCGCCGTAATCTTTACCTCCATCCCCGGCCCCGGCGGCCCCATCTTCGCCCCATCCACCGCCAGCTTTACTTCGCGCAGCAGCGCCTGCCGCACCACCGGGTACGCCGAGGTCTGCGCCCACAGGTTGATCGTCCACAGGTACGGCGCGATGTCGCCGAGCGACACCGCCGGCTCCGGGCTCCCCAGGGCGCCCTGCCCCGCGGCCACGACCCTGTCCACCGCCCCCTTCAGCACCGCCCGCGCCTTGTCCAGCTCGACGCCGGGGTTCAGAGCCACGTTCAGATCGATGCGCCGAACCGGATGCCGCGACTGGTTCTCGATGATCCCGCCGAACACCGCGCCGTTCGGAACGATGATCCGGCGCATGTCCGCCGTGTCCAGGTTGGTCGTGAACAGGTCGATCCCATCCACGATCCCCGCCTGCCCCGCCACGATCACCGCGTCCCCGATCTTGAACGGCCGGAACACCAGGATCAGCACCCCCGACGCCAGGTTCCCCAGGTTCCCCTGCAGCGCCAGCCCGATCGCCAAACCCGCCGCGGCCACCAGCGCCGCCATGCTCGTCGTATCGATCCCCAGCGTCCCCAGGCTCGTCACGAACGCGAACACCAGGATCGCCCACCGCGCCAGGTTCGCGAAGAACTTCGCCAGCGTGAGGTCCAGCTTCGCACGTTTCATCGCCGCCAGCATGAACCGGCGCACCCACCCCGCGACGAAGATCGCGGCGACCAGCAGCACCAGCGCCGCCAGCACGCTCGGCCCCTTCGTCGTCATCCAGTGCAGCGCCTGGTCGGTTATCTGGGCCAGGTTGTCCACCTGCTTGCTCACCGCGTCGGTCACCCCCTCGGCGGCGGGCGGGGTCGCGGGTGTCTGAGGCGGCGTCTGCGGCGGCGTGTCTTGTAGCAACATGGGCGGGCTCCCATTGTGTTGAGGTGCGAAGCCACAGAATACACCAAGAATATCTGGACTGTAAACCCCACCGCGAGTGAGCGACAACTCGTAGTGGGGGGGGACCTATCGCCAAACGCCTATCGCTTGGCCCGCATTATTCATGACAGCGGCGACCCGAATGAAGTTCACCCCTGAGACACAGAGAACACGGAGAAATACATTCTGCCCCCTCTCCCCATCAGCTTTGGGATGGGGAGAGGGTTGGGGTGAGGGGCTTCTTCTCCAACGATTGTTCGCGGCGGGACACGGATTCGTAAGCATTTGAGCCCAGAGAGCGATCAGAGGTTCCTACCCAATTCCGACTCTTCTCGGTGCTCTCCGTGTCTCCGTGGTGAATAGTCCGGGCTGTCACGTTCTTGCGTCACCCAAGCTTCCGCGCTACCAGCAACCCACCACCATTCGCAAGGCACGTCGCCTCGAACTCCCCGTCCCCCGCCACCATGCGGCTCATCCGGTCCACCGCGTCCCGGTCGCGGTTGGTCCCTGCCGGTTCATCGATCCACCAACTGTTCGATCCCAGCGTGTTGTCCACCATGAACAGCCCGCCGCGTGCGATCAGCGGCCGGGCCAGCCGGAAGTACTCGGGGTATTCGATCTTGACCGCGTCGATGAACACGACATCCAGGCACTCCGGCCCCTGCTCCTGCGCGAGCTGCGCCAGCACCTCCAGCCCGAGAGCACGCCGGATCTCAACCTTGGCGCCGACGCCGGCCCGATCGAACTCCTGGCGCGCGAAGTCCGCATGCTTCGCCTCGGGCTCGACCGTGACGAGCCGTCCATCCGGCGCGAGCCCCCGCGCCAGCCAGATCCCCGAGTACCCCGCCAGCGTCCCCAGCTCCAGCGCCAGCTTGGCCCCGCGCCCGCCGTTCGTCATCGAGGCCAGCAGCTTGATCGCGTGCCCGACCTCCGGGGCGACCGAGATGTCCGGGATCCCCGCCGCTACCGCCCGCTCCATCAGCGTCCGGAGCTGCTCGTCCTGCCCGCCGAACACGGTGCGGAGGTACGCGTTCGTGTACGTCCAGCGCTGACTGGTCATCGGTTGCATGAGCGAGAGTATCCGCACAGCGGCGTGTCCGCCCAGGATCACGCGTTGTCGGGTACAGCAACACCAACACAGAGAAGAGACCGAGCGATCGACGATCGCCCTTCGCCGCTCAGCTCAAGAGCGACCACCAAGGCGGCGCACGCCGTGAAAACGGCAGCCGCACCCAACCCCACCCACCCCACGGACGACCATCTCTTGGCGTGTTCACATCTCAATCGGATCCAGCGTCGCTTAGAGGCCTCTCCCCGGAATCCCAACTCTTCTCCGTCCTCTCCGTGGTGAATAGTCCCGGCGAGCCGCAGTGGCTTCGGCCTTTGAAATTTCCAGTTTCAAGTTCTTCCCGGGGCGTTGCGACCAAGCCCCGCCGAAACTCCCACCCTTCTCCCGGCCTACCTTCGCACGGAGCCAGCATCGAACATGGCCGATCCCGCCCCCAACCCGCCCCCCACCCGCATCGTGATCCTCGGCGGCGGGTACGCCGGCGCCTACTGCGCCCAGGCCCTCGAAAAACTCCTCCGCCGCAAGGGTCTCGGGGCCCGCGTCCGTGTCACCCTCATCGACCGGCGCAACTACTTCATTGTTTATCCGTTGCTCATCGAAGCGGGCACCGGCAGCCTGGAGCCGCGCCACGCGGTGATCTCGATCCGGTCGTTTCTCTCGACCACCGAGTTCCAGATGGCGGAGGTGACAACCGTGGATGCCGCCGCCCGCACGGTGCGCTGCCGCTTCTCCGAAACCGGCGACGAGGAGCTGGTCCCCTATGACCACCTGGTCCTGGCGATGGGGAGCGTGACGCGGATGCCGGATGTGCCGGGCCTCCGCGAGCACGGCTTCGAGCTCAAGTCCCTCGCCGACGCCGTGACCATGCGCGACAACGCCATCCAGATGCTCGAGGTCGCCGACGGCACGGACGACCCCGTAAAACGCCGCGAACTCCTCCGCTTTGTCGTCGTCGGCGGCAACTTCACCGGCGTGGAGGTTGCCGGCGAGCTGGACGCTTTCGTCCCCCAGGCCGCACGCCGCTACCGGAATATCCAGCGTGCCGACATCAGCGTCACACTCGTCGAGCGCAGCGGCCAGATCCTCCATGTGCTGGGCCCGGAGCTCTCGAAGTACGCCGAGGCCAACCTGCGCCGCCGCGGCGTCGACCTGCGTCTCAACACTTCGGTTACCGCCATCGGCGAGGACCACGCCATCCTCACCACCGGCGAGCGGATCCCGACCCGAACGGTCCTCTGGTGCGCGGGGATCGCCCCGCCGCCGCTGGCTTCGCGGCTGCCCGTGCCGCGTGATGACCGCGGCTACATCCTGTGTGATCCCATGTTCCGGGTCAAAGACACGCCCGGAGTGTGGGCAATCGGGGACTGCGCCGTCCTCCCCGGCCCCGATGGCAAGCCGTATCCCCAGACCGCCCAGCTTGCCATCCGCGAGGGCCGCCATCTGGCCCGGAACCTTGTCAACGCGCTCCAGGGCAAGCCGCCGCTCCCCGCCCGGATGGTGGACCAGGGCCAGATCGCGGCGTTGGGATGCCGCACGGGCGTAGCGAAGATCTTCGGCATCAAAGTCTCCGGGTTCGCGGCGTGGTGGCTCTGGCGAACCGTCTACCTCATGAAGACACCGGGCTGGAGCCGCCGGGTGCGCGTCGCGCTCGATTGGACCCTGGACCTCTTCTTCAAGCGAGACTATGTCCAGCTTGGCGTCCACAAACGAGAGACGCCATAACGGTGGCAGGTCGAAGGGAGTTCACCACAGAGACACGGAGAAATCCGTTCTGCCCTCGCCTGATCAGCTTCGGGATCGGGAGAGGAGTGGGGGGGATGTCCTTTCCCACATAGCGCCGATTCCTCTGTGTGCTCTCTCCGTCCCGGGTGAATAGTCCGGGCTGTCCGCGGCGGGCATTGATAACCAATCCTTAAATAACAAAGTCAGTTCAAAAACGAAGCCGACCCCAAAGGGGTCGGCTCGGAGGAATCTGGATAAAGACGAATCTGGTTGCGATTACCGACGGTTACGACGAGCCAGGGAAAGGCCCGCGAGACCGAGGAGGGAAAGCGCACCCGGGGAGGGGACCACGAACCACGCGCTGGTCACGCCAACCTGGTCGAGCGAGCTGAGCGTGAAGTCCCAACGGTCGCTCATGTTGTTGACATCGGTGGCGATCGGCAGGAACTGGCCGGCTCCCGGGGGAGTGGACTCGTTGCCGCTGGCCGTCTGGCCGGGGCCAGCCGAACGCGGACCGGCGATCAACTCAGCGAAGGTTGTGCCGCCGGGGGCCTGACCGTTGTAACGGGCCGAGAAGGCGCCGCCACCGGGATTGTTGCCGGTCATGGTCACGCCGTCGTTGTCCGAGTCGGTGATCGAGTAGCCGGCGGTTGCACGGCCAGCCTCATTCAGGATCGGAGCGATGTTGAACAGAGCGCTGTCCACGGTGAAGTGGGTGTCGCTCGTTCCGGCGAAGAACGTGAAGGCGAGTGAAATCCGGTTCGGAACCGAGCCGCTCCCGGGAACCACGGTCGAGTTCAGCTGGGTGATCGTTGCGATCACGTTCGGTCCGGACATGATGTCGATCGGCATCGCGAGCGTGTAGGTACGCCCACCACCGCTTGGGGTGGTATCAGCGAGCGGAACCATGAACGTGCCGCTGCCGCTGGCGTTCGATGCGTTCACGACAAGGAAGGGGTCGGAGATTCCTGCAAGAGCTGCGGAGGAAAGGGAGAGGATTCCCATCGCGGCGCTTGCATAGACGGTGGTACTGATCTTCATGTTGAGTGCCATTGTGAGTTGCCCTGGATGCCCGGGTTGATACCGGGACGGAGTCCGTTGGGGAAGAAAACACCATCGACTTCAGGCAGGCATCATCTCAATGACGCCGACGACGACCGGAGAGAAGGCCGCCAAGACCCAAGAGTGCGATCGCGCCGGGAGCCGGCACCGGACGAATCTCGTAGGTGCTGGTGCCCGAGGCATCATCGTTTGCGGAAAGGGAGAAGCGGTAACGCGAGCTCATGTCGCTCACGGCCGAACCGATCGGGCTGAACGCTCCGCCACCCGGGAACGAATCGTTCGCCGAGTTGGAGTCGAACGCGCCAGCGATCACGGAGTTCGGGAGCAGGTCCGCGAACAGCGTCCCGCCGGGGACAGCCCCGTTGTAGCGGGAGGTGTACAGACCGGGCTGGCCGGACAGCATGACCTGGGCGCCGTCGCCGTCATTGTCCGTCGCCGTCACGCCCGCCGAGGCCCGGCCTTCAGCCTGGCTGATCGAGGCAAAGCTGAGGGTCGGTGAGGTGATCACGAAGTTGGTCGAGATCGAACCAGCGGTGACGCTGAAGTTCAACTGCACGACCGGGTCATCGACGCAACGCACGCGGGCGCCGGCGATGCTCGCGATCATCTGGCCCGAATCGCTGAACAGGGTCGTCGGCGAACGGAGCTCCCAGATGTACTCACCACCATCGTAAAAGGTGCCATCACTCAGATGCCCTTCAAAGACAGCGGTGCCGAGACTGTTGGAGGCCTCGATCCGAAGGACGATATCAGAGATATCAGCCTTCGCCGTCGAGGAGACTGCAAACATCGCAACACCGGCCAGAAGAGCAGCAACAGGGGAAACGCGCTTCACAAACATGTAGTCTCTCCAGATTCGTCACGTAAGAACAAAAATCCCTCTGGACCGCGCACCATTCCTCCCACGGTCACGTGTCCTACCGACTGAGTATGAGTGGATCTTCTCCACCACAGACTCCTCCGGCGAGGGGCCTAACTTCCTCATTGTCTATTCTGCTCGATAGCATGCCTCTTGTCAAGGCTATTTAGTGTCTTTTTCCAATAACTTCTCCGGACAGTGGGGCAACCAAGCAGAATTTGCGGGCGCATCTCTCCCACCCACAGGCCCCATCGTTTCCATGGATTCCCACGATGTTGTCCGAATAAAAAGCGACTCTAAAGGCTTTTTCACCTTGCAGATTCGTCTTCAAACTGGTACGATCCCTCCATCGGGGTTGATGAAAGAGATAATTATACCACCATGATGTGGGAGAAATTCACTTGAAAAACCCGTTTTTTGTACAGTCAATGTTCGCGTGCTGCGCGTGCATTGGCGCTCTTCAGCCACGCATGGTTGTCGCGAGCCACCCTCCTACGGTGGTGTCCGCGCCCTCCGACCCACGCCCAATAACCAATAGTCCACCCCAGCAACCCGGTCCAATCCCGGAAGTCACCGAAGGTTTTTCCTCGCGCAGAGTTATCATCCGCACGAAAATAAATATTCAACCAAGAAGCACGCCGGGCGGCGGCTGGACCCTCGAACGTACCGACAGCTCCCCCAGACCTCCAGGACATGGCTTTCCCAACCATCGACCAGGGTCAGACCCAGTCCCGGAAACCCGCGGTCTTTTTCATCGCTGGCGTGTGTCCTCGATCACCCCCACCCTGACATTCACCCCCGCCGATCCCGCCTTGGCGGCATCCCTCGGGCTCGACCGCTTCTACACGATCGAGGTGCCCGACGAGAGCGATGTCCAGACATTTGCCGAACAGTTGCGGGCTCTCCCTGAACTGGTGGAAACCGCACAAACCGATGGCTTCGGCGGCATCCTGGGCGTCATCCCCAACGACACGCTCTTTCCTCTGCAATACGGCTTACGCAACCCGCTCCGTGCCGGCGCGGATATCCATGCCGCGGAAGCGTGGGAAACCACCACCGGCTCCAGCGCTGTCAAAATCGCGATCATCGATACGGGCGTCAGCCATAGCCATCCGGAGCTCGCGTCCAAGCTTCTCCCCGGGCGCAACTTCGCCGACGGGGACCCCGAGAACTCCGACGATAGCACCTACGTCTCGCACGGCACCAGCGTGGCGGGCATCGCCGCGGCCTTGGGGAACAACGACAGCGGCATCGCGGGGGTCAGTTGGGAGGCGATGATCATCCCGGTGCGGGTGACGAACCAGTACGGCACCGGCACCGAGACGCAGTGCGCCAACGGGATTGTCTGGGCCACCGACGCCGGCGCCAACATCATCAATGCGAGCCTGGGCTTCTCGCAGGGGTCGGAGTTCTTCGCCGCGGCGGTGCGGTACGCGTACGAGCGCGGCGTCTTCCTCTGCGCCGCCGCCGGGAACACGCCGACACACCCGATCGGGTACCCGGCCCGTTTCCCCAATGTCGTCGCCGTCGGGGCCACGGATGCGCTCGACCTGGTCGCCGGCTTCTCGGCGTCCGGGCCGGAGTTGGAGATCTGCGCCCCGGGCGTCGACATCTTCAGCACCATGGACACCACGCTGATCCCCAACGGCTACGACTACATCACGGGGACCTCGGCGTCGAGCCCGTTCGTGGCGGGGACCGCGGCCCTCCTGCTCTCCGTCGCTCCCAACCTGACGAACGACCAGATCCATGACATACTGCTCTTTTCCGCGAACGACATCGGTGCGCCGGGGTGGGATGCCACATCGGGCTGGGGCCGGCTCAACGCCGCGCGGGCGCTGTATGTCGTCGATCCGACCCCGGCGTGCCCGGGCGACTGGAACCGTGACGGGAGGTTCAGCAGCCAGGACCTCTTCGATTTCATCAACGACTACCTGTCGGTCCGGGCGGACATCAACGGCGACGGCCAGACCAACAGCGACGACCTCTTCATATTCCTGGTGAGGTTCTTCGACGGGTGTTGATGTGGCTTGCCTTGGAGAGCCCTCTGCGCGAGCAGAGGAGCATCAGGTGCGGCCACGCAGGGCTTCTCTGAAAGCTCGCTCACGCTCGGGGCTGGTTTATCTCAGCAGCCCGCGAAGAACGCCGCGAGGAAGCCGAAGAAATCCTGGGAGTTGATGGCGCCGTCGCGGTTGAAGTCGGCGCCCGGCTCCTCCGCGAAGAACGCGGAGAGGAAGTCGAAGAAATCCTGCGAATCGGCCGCGCCGGAGCAGTTGAAGTCCGCGGCGCAGGGCGCACCGAAGGTGTAGCGGGCAAAGCGCTGGGCCGCATTCCCACCCGCCGTGGTGAAGTTGCCCCCGACGATCACGTCACCCCCGGGCAGGGCGCCGAGCGCCGTGATGGGATACGCCCCCGTCCCGAGCGCGGACCAGGCGCCGGTCGCCGCGCTCCAGCGCGCGATGGAGTTGGCGGCGACCCCATCCACGGAAGTGAACCCCCCGCCCACGACCAGGTCTCCTCCCGCCAGCACGGTCAACGCTTGGATGAACGGGCCGTGGCCGAGGATCCCCGATCCCACGGCCGACCAGGCCCCCGTCGCCGGCCGGTACCGCGCGATGGAGTGCGCCGGGACGCTCCCGGCGCTGCCGAAGATCCCGCCTACGACGAGATCCCCATCGGCCAAGACGGCCAGCGCGTCGACGCGCCCACCAATGCCCGCGCCGAGGGCCGACCAGGCCCCCGTCGCGGGGTTGTACCGCGCGATCGCCTCCACCGCGACGCCACCGGCGCTGGTGAACGTGCCGCCCACGACCAGGTCGCCGCTTTGCAGCACCGTCAGGGCATAGGGCAGCCCGCCGCCGATCCCATCGCCCATCGGCGACCACAGGCCCGAGGCGGCATCACGCCGGGCGATGCCGTTCGCGACGACGCCGTCGACGCTGCCGAACACACCGGTGGCCACCACATCACCATCCTGGAGCACGGCCAGCGCGTAGATATCCCCGCTGGTGATGGCCAAGGGTGACCACGCCCCGGTTTCTAAGTTGTAGCGGGCGATGTTGGCGTCATAACCCCCGGCCGCGGTGAAGTGCCCACCCGCGAGCACATCCCCGTTCGCGGCGACCGCGAGCGCGTACACCACGGCGTTTGTTCCGGATCCAAGGGCCGACCATTGACCCGTCGACGGGTCGTGCCGCGCGATGTAGCTCGCAGGAACGCCGCCCGCGATGGTGAATGCCCCGCCCGCGATGACGTCCCCGCTCGGCAGGACGGCCAGCGCGTTGACCGTGCGGTTCATCCCGGGGTTGCCGACGCCGGGGACCCACTGCGCCGGGCATTGGGCATTCGCGGTGGGGGGATCCGCGCCCACCAGGGCCGATCCGACAACCGCGAGCAGGCGTACAACGAGGGTGCCGCCCGTGCGCCCCGGGGATCGAACCGCGCCGGCGGAAGGAATGGCTTGCATCGTCGTCTCCACGCCCTTGTGCCGCCTCTTGAGAATCTACCACAGGAACGATGCCCCGGCGCGCCGAATCTTTACGATCCGTGCCGGATTTTCCGCCTGATCCGCTCCACCAGCTCCGCGGCCCGCGCGGGATCGACGCCGCAGTCGCGCTCGGCGCCAGGGCGCACCCACACCGTCTCGCCCGGCTGCGGGTCCCGCGGCGGCTCGTACCGTGGGATCACGTGCCAGTGCACGTGCGCGAGCTGGTTCCCCAGGCACTCGTAGTTGATCCGGCGCGGCGTGAGCGCCGCCCTCACCGCCGCGGCTGCGCGGGCCACCTCCGCGAACACCCGCGCCTGGCGTTCGACGGTCAGGTCGGAGAGGTGCTCGGCGTGCTCCTTCAGGAACAGCACGCACCACCCCTCGTAGCGCTGGTGGGCGTGCAGGAAGACCGCGGTCTCGTCGAACTCGGCGATGAGGAGCGGATCGGGGGCGGCAGCCGGAGAAGTGGGGGGGCGCAACGCCGCGATCCTTTGACAGGCGGGGCAGTTCATCCCAGATCGAAGGCGCGCCGCGGGCTCGACGGGGGCGGCAAAATCGCGTATGGTGTGCCGATTCCGGTTTCCGGAGCCGCGTTATCCAAGGAGACACACATGTCGCAGGACGTGCAAGAACTCGCCCGATCGTTCCGTACCTTGATGTGGGGCATCCTACTGCTGATCATCCTCAACGTCGCGGCCGGCATCGTGCAGGCCAAAGGGGCCCAGGATCTGGGCGTCTCCCTCGGGCTGCTCGGTGCAAGCCTGTGCATCGGCATCTTCCTCGTCATCCAAGTCATCAGAGTGACCAAGGCCCTGGGGTGGGGGACCGTCGCGACGGTCCTCTGCTCGATCGCCATGTTCATCCCGTGCATCAGCCTGATCACGCTGCTGGTGATCAACCAGGCCTCGGTGAAGGTGCTCAAGGCCGCGGGGTACAAGGTGGGGCTGATGGGCGCCAAGATCTGAGCACCGAGGCCGCTTATCCCGCCGCCTTCAGCGTCACCTTGAGCGGCACGGTCTTGCCGGCGCGGAGCACGCCGACCTCGACGACGTCGCCGGGGTTCGCGGGCATCATGTACTCCATCCACTGGCGCACGTCGGCGATCTTCTTGCCGTTCCAGGTCATCATGCGGTCCTCGGGCTTGATCCCGGCGTCGGCGGCGCTGGTTCCCTCGTAGACATCCTCGACGAAGACGCCCTCGGTGCCGTCGTCGTAGTTGCCGGGCTTGATGCCGAAGCGGATGCGGAGCGCGGCGCGCGATGGGGGGGCGTCGTCCGTCGATGTCGCGGCGGGGGTCGATGGGGCGGGCTTCGACGCCGCGGCGGGCGGCGGCGCCGGTTTGCTCGATGCCGCGGTGTTGTTCGGCTGGTCCGATGCGCACGCGGCGAGCAACGCGAGGGTGAGTGCACCGAGCAGGCCGAGGGCGGATCGGTGTGAGGACGAGCGGGACATGCGATGACCTCCTGTCAGAGAGATGGAATCGCGACATCGTATTCCACTTACTGGGTGCCAAGAGCCCGTTGCCGGGCGCGGCAAGTCACCGGCTACGAATCTGAAGTTTCAGATCAGTCAGTCAGCACCCGGAGAAGAACGCCCCCAGGAAGTCGAAGAAGTCCTGCGAGTTCACCGCGTCGTCGCCGTTGAAATCGCCGCCGGGGGACTCCTCGAAGAACGCCCCCAGGAAGTCGAAGAAGTCCTGCGAGTTCACCGCGTCGTCGCCGTTGAAATCGCCGCCGGGGGACTCCTCGAAGAACGCCCCCAGGAAGTCGAAGAAGTCCTGCGAGTTGACCGCTGCATCCCCGTTGAAATCGGCGGGGCAGAGCGCGGCGAGGCCGATCATCTCCATCCGGCTTGCCGCCACATCCACGGCCTGCGTGAACCCGCCGCTCTCGACGTCGAACGAGCCGACGGCCACGCGTCCGCCGGTGTTCATCGCGCCCCACAGCACGCCGCCGTACATCTCCAGGTCGTTGTTGCCGATGTTGACGCCGGAGGGGCCCAGCGGCACGCGGTTGTCGGGGCCGGGCGGATTGCCGAAGCGGATGATGCGGTTCGCGCTGGGCGCGCCCTGCTTGGCGATGTACCAGAATCCGCCGTCGAACGCCAGGCCGCCGGACCCTCCGGTTTCCCCCGGCCAGAGATCGGTGCTGCTCCCGACCTGGGAAAAATCGCTCGTGCTCAACTCGTAGAAGAGAAAGCCCTCCAGCGTGAAGAGCCGGCCGTGCGCGAACGCCAGGTCGTTGCCGCTCAGGCCGTCCGGGGCGCGCCCGATTTCTACAAGCCGCGGGGTGCCGGCGCGGGCGTGGTCCACACGCCAGATCCGGTCCCGGTTCAGGCCCCCCTGCAGCGCGATCACGTCCCCCGCGCGGCAGCCCGTCACCACGGCGCCCGCGGGCACCGTGGTCATGCCGATGATGTTCCCCGGCTGGTTGGCGAAGGTCTCGATGGTCCCCCCCGGCGCGACGCGGTACAGCGTGTCCGCGGAGCTGACAAGGAACATCGGGTGAACCTGGGCGCGGCATGGCGCCGACGCGGCCCAGGCGGCGACGAGGAACGGAACAAACGAAAGCACGCGGTGTTTCATGGAGAATCCTTGAAAAAAACGGGCCTCGCTCTGCGGTCACGAAGAGTTACCGCCGGGCACATGCTCGGCGCCGTTGTCGAGGCGACTTGGCGCGTTCGAGGCACCCGCGGCACCCAACGCCGTGAACTCGTGGCACCGACGCTGCTTTGTGTATAGACCGGGGGCATCCCTGACACTGTTCAGGGACATGGTTGACAGAGCGGCACGATGTCGGACCTTGAAAGGAGGTCCGTGAGGCCGTGGCGGGAGAGGTCGATGAGGCCCCAGTGTCGAGCGACGAGGCGGAGCGGCTGTGGTCCAGATGCGTGGGGCGCCACGCGTGGCACGCACGGAGTGTCAGCAACCGGCGAGGAACCTTGCAAGGAAATCGAAGAAATCCTGCGAGTTGACGGCCCCATCCCGGTTGAAATCCGCGTCGGCGGTCTCCGCGAAGAACGCGCGGAGGAAATCGAAGAAGTCGGCCGAGTCCGGCACGCCGTCGCAGTTGAAGTCCACCCGGCACGCCGTGTACTCCGCCACATAGGGAGAAAACAGGCCCCCGGCGCTAGTGAAGTACCCTCCGGCAAAGGCATCGCCGCCTGGCAGTGCAACCAGCGACAGGACGGGGTCATCCGTTCCCGTCCCGATCGCGGACCAGGCGGAGCCGTCCCAGCGGGCGATGTTGGAGGCCGGCGTCCACCCCGCGTAAGGGAAGTTCCCGCCCGCCAGGAGATCACCGTTGGGGAGTGCGGCCAAGGCATATACCGTCCCCTGGATCCCTTCGCCGAGCGGGGACCAGGAGGCGCCGTTCCATCGCGCGATTGATGGGGACCATTCCCCGTCCGCGGAGTGGAACTCACCACCCGCGATCAGGCCGCCGCCGGGGAGGGCGGCGATGGCGTTGACCCTCCCATCCACCCCATAACCGAGGGCCGACCATGAAGAACCGTCCCACCGCGCGATGTGATCCTCGGAGCCGTCTTTGGAGATAGAAAAGGTTCCACCCGCCACGAGGTCCCCATCGGGCAGCACCAACAGCGAGAAGACGGTGTTGACGGCCTCGATCCCGAGCGAAGACCAGGAAGTCCCGTCCCACCGGGCCACGTAGTTCAGCTCACTCTCGAAGAGAGAGAAGAAGTCCCCGCCCGCCACCACCGAGCCGTCCGGCAGCGCCGCCAGCGCTCGGATGGATCCATAGAACCTCCCCTCGAGCACCGACCAGGACTCGCCGTTCCAGCGGGCGACGTGGTCTGTCGAATACCCGTCGGACGATCGGAACGGCCCAGCCGCCACGACGCTCCCGTCGGGCAGCGCCGCGACCGCTTCGACCCAGATGCCGGGCCACACGCCCAATGCCGACCACGACGAGCCGTTCCACGCCACCACACTCGATGTGGGCTCGCCGTTGGCGCCCGACAACTGTCCTCCTGCCACGATCCCGCCGTTCGGGAGCACCGCCATCGTCTGCACGAAGCCGGCGGTGAGGCCCGTCCCCAGGGGGGAGAAGGAGCCGCCGTCCCAGACGGCGATGGCGTTCGCCGGCGCTCCGCCGGCGGCCGTGAAACCGCCGCCCAGCACCAGTTGTCCGCCCGGGAGCACCACGGCCGCGCCGACGCCGTACTCAACGCCCGCGCCGAGCGCTGACCAGGACGATCCATCCCACCGTGCAACACCCGCGGCCGGCACGCCGCCCGCCGTCACGAACGCTCCCCCGGCCAGGACGTCCCCGTTCGGGAGCGCCTTCAGGAACCCGACGGAGCCGCCCATCCCCGTCCCGATCGCCGACCAGGCCGTCCCATTCCACTTGGCGATGTGCGGCGTCGCGACGCCGCCGGCGGTCGCGAAGTACCCGCCCGCGACCAGATCCCCGTTCGGGAGCGGGGCGAGCGCGTACACGTACCGGTCCATCCCGGAACCGAGCGCACTCCACGACGTCCCGTTCCACCGCGCGACCCCTCTGGCCGCGACGCCCCCGGCCGACGTGAAGAGCCCGGCGGCCACCAGATCCCCATTCGGCATGACCGCCAGCTCATAGATCGTGTCGTTGAACCCGCCGCCGAGCGGGGACCAGCGCACACCGTCCCACTTCGCGATCTTCGTGACATCGAAAAAACCCACACCCGTGAACCTGCCGCCCCCGACCAGCTCCCCGCTGGGCAGGAACGCCAGCGCGTACACGGCCTGGTTGAACTCCCCCCCAAGAGGGAACCACTCCTCGCCGTTCCACCATGCGACGCGATGGATGATTTCCTTAAACGGCGTCGTGAACGCGCCCGACGCCACGAGGTCCCCGCTGGGAGACGTCGTGACCGCGGTCACCGCGCCCCCGAACTGCGACCCCAGCGCCGCCCACTCGCCCGTCGCCGGGTCGTACGTCGCGACATTCTGCGCCTGGACATCACCCGCGATCACAAAGCGCCCCCCGACCACCACCACCTCCGTCCGCGGGCCCGGCCCGTCCGGGTCCCACAGGCACATCCCGTTCACGATGCCCGCGTACCCCGTCAGGCCCCCTGCCGGCCGCCAATGGTCCGGGCACGATTGCCCGCGCACGGAGGCCGTCACCAGAGCGAGCACCAGCACCGCCACCCACCTCGCCTTTTTCATGATGGTGTTCATCGCGATTCCTTTCGCCGCGTGGATTGCGAGCATCCCGACTTCCTCCCCGGCGCAAAACCAAAGGAGGCACGCCGGGAAAACTCCCGCGTGCCTGCATCATTTCGTTCTCGGGGGGGAAAGGGGGGGGCGATCGATCGCTTACTTGGGGCGCCAACCCGACTTGAAGTTGGTCAGCGCATCGGTGAGTTTCTTCTCCAGATCCGCATCCAGCGCCTTCTTCGTGTTCAGCTCCTCCCACACGCCCTTGGCCGTCGCGCGGAAGTACTGCTGCATGTCCTTCTCGAAGGCGGCGACGTTCTTCAGGTCGACGTCGTCCAGGAACCCCTTGGCGCCCGCGTAGATCGAGATCACCTGGTCGACGACGGGGAACGGCACGTACTGCGGCTGCTTGAGCAGCTCCACCATGCGTGCCCCGCGGTCGAGCTGCTTCTGCGTCGCCTTGTCCAGTTCCGTGCCGAGCTGGGCGAAGGCCTCCAGCTCGCGGAACGAGGCCAGGTCCAGACGCAGCGAGCCGGCGATCTTCTTCATCGCCTTGATCTGGGCGTTACCACCCACGCGGCTCACCGAGATGCCGACGTTGATGGCCGGACGCACGCCCGCGAAGAACAGCTCCGGCTCCAGGTAGATCTGCCCGTCGGTGATCGAGATCACGTTCGTCGGGATGTACGCCGACACGTCGCCTTCCTGGGTCTCGATGACCGGGAGCGCCGTCAGCGATCCGCCGCCGTTCTCGGCCGAGAGCTTGGTCGCACGCTCGAGCAGCCGGGAGTGCAGGTAGAACACGTCGCCCGGGTACGCCTCGCGGCCCGGGGGGCGGCGCAGCAGCAGCGAGAGCTGGCGGTACGCCACCGCCTGCTTGGAAAGGTCGTCGTAGATGCACAGCGCGTGCTTGGGCATCGGCCCGCCGCCGGAGAGCTTGGCCCCGGCGTTCTTCCCCTGCCACATGAAGAACTCGGCCATCGTGCAGCCGGCGTAGGGGGCGATGTACTGCATCGGCGCCGCGGCGGACGCGGACGCGTTCACCACGACGGTGTAGTCCATCGCGCCGTTCTTCTTCAGGATCTCCACCACGCCCGCCACCGTCGATTCCTTCTGCCCCACCGCGACGTACACGCACACCACCGCCTCCGGCGTCCCCCAGTACTGCTTCTGGTTGATGATGGTGTCGATCGCCACCGCGGTCTTGCCCGTCTTGCGGTCGCCGATGATCAGCTCGCGCTGCCCGCGCCCGATCGGGATCATGGCGTCGATCGCCTTGATCCCCGTCTGGAGGGGCTCGGTCACCGGCTGGCGCTCCGCGATCCCCGGCGCGATGATGTCGACCTTGCGCCGCTCCTTGGACAGGATCGGCGGCCCGCCGTCGATCGGCCGCCCCAGCGGGTCCATCACGCGCCCCAGCACCGCCTCGCCCACCGGCACCTCCAGCAGGCGCCCCGTGGCCTTTACCAGGTCCCCCTCCGCCACCGCCAGCGCATCGCCATAGATGACGGCGCCGACCGTGTCCTGCTCCAGGTTGAACACCTGCCCCATGACGGCGCCGTTCTTGGTCTGGAACTCCAGCATCTCGCCCGCCATCGCCTTGGAGAGCCCGTACACGCGGGCGATCCCGTCGCCGACCTCGACGACGCGCCCGACCTCGGACACCTCAAGCTCCGTGGCGAACTGCTGGATTTCCTGCTTGATAACGCTCGTGATCTCGTCGGTCTTGATCTTCACGGGGATCGGTCCTTTTCGTTGATTCGAGGGGCGAAGACAACCCGCCCCGACGCGGCCAACGGTGGGGAGGAGGGCCGCGCGGGACCGGCTTTTTCAAGGGGCAGTAGCGTAGCTGGGCTGGACCGGATTGGCCACTCTACCAGTTGTGGCTCTCCGGAACAGGAAACACGGAGAGCCACAGCCAGCCACGGCGAAAGACCAGACGCCGAGGAGAAGACAAAGATGGAAGGAACACTACCAAAGACCCCGTCTACGGACCAAACTTGATGACGCAGTAATCGTAGTTACTGGAGACGCCCTGTGAGTAGGCAAGGGCATAGATGTGCAGGGGCGATGCCCCATCCGCCACCAGCCCGACGATGTAATCGCCGCCGTTCGTTGCCGGTCCGGTGTACGTGGCGGTCCAGGGGTTCGTTCCGAGGAGCGAGTAGCTCCCCAGGAAGCAATCATGCCCGTTCACGGAGACTCTGCCGCCGAAATAGCATCGTCCCGCCGCATCGACTGCCAGGTTGATCGAAGTGAAGTCTGAAGACCAGCCCCCCGTCGTGAGTGCTTTGTCCCACTGCAACACGCCGCTCACGGCGTTGTACAGGAGCACGACGCCGCTGACGCTCCCCGTCGGCTCTATCGCGGTCCCACTGACCCAAAGGTAGTCGGTCGAACCGATGCGTCGAGCCGCGAGACTGTATGTGTACACGAAACTGTTGCTGGAACCATATTGATGGGGATCCGCCCACGTCAGGTTTCCATCGCGGTCATACCGAGCCGTGAGGAACGAGGTGTAGTAGCTTGGTGGAAACTGGCCCGCCTGCCTCTGGCTGTTTCCCGCCACATAGACGCCGTTGCCGAGCAGCGCAATCCTTCCGAACTGATCGTCGAAATGGGTCGGGCCGTCGTACCCGGCTTCCCAGAGCCGAGCCCCCGTATCGGCGTCGTAGCACAGCACAAGCCCGTCCTGCACAGAGGGAGAAACATTCAGCCTTCGGGTGGAGCCGCACACAAACACACGGTGCTCTCCCGGCGGCACCACCGGTACCGGGTCTCCGCCGAACCCGATCGGATCGGTGTTGGGATCGACCGGCACCGCCGTGGGGTTCGGCTTGACACTTTCCACGGGGGGGTCCCCGCCACCAGGCGGAGCCGAATCCGGCGGCGTCTGATCCAGCACCTGGTCATCGACCGCGATGTGCGTCGCCGACTTATAGACATTGCCTACATAACTATCGATGGCGACCCAGAGCTGCGCGCCATTTGAAGCCGCATAGCAGATCGTGGCCACCACGCTGCTATTCGATGAGGAGCTGTACCCCGTGACATAGACATGTCCCCGGGTATCGATCGCGATCGCGCGGGCGTAGTCATAGTAGCCTGCGGGCCCGTCATATGTGGCCGCCCACAAGAGCGTCCCGGTGGGAGAATACTTCAGCACGGCGTAGTCGATGTCACTACCCACGGTGAAAACGGGCGCCGCCACATACGCATTCCCTGCCGTGTCCACCGCGATCCCCCCGTTCCCTGAGGACCCCCCGCTCGCTGCGGCGGAGCCCCCGTACTGAGCCGACCACAGGATATTGCCCGCCGAATCAAGCTTCAGTGTCGCCACGGTGTAAAGGGGATGCGTGGAAGCCACCCTCGCAGCCCCCGTCACATACACCGTGCCCGAAGGCCCCATCGCGATCGCCTGCGGGGCGTCGACACCGTTCACCCCCCCGTCGTACCGCGTCGCCCACTGGGCCGTCATCTGCGCCTTGGCGGCGCCGGCCGTCAACGACATCCCGACCAGCAACAACGAAACAAGGCGCCCGACCTTTCCACCCGGATTCATGAGTTTGTTCCTTATCCCTTGGACAGCCACCCACACGGGCGATCGGATGCGCCCATGCACCACCGATCCGCGGCGGCTTCGCCCAATCTACTGGCTCCCCCCGCCGCCGTCAAGCCTTTGGCGCGTCAAGGTCTGATCAATGCGCAACACCACCCCGCGCGCGCCGGGTCGTGCGTCGACACACAGGTTTGCAGGCAAGGATCAGCGCCGCCGCCGCCCCGCCAGCAGCCCGCCGATCCCGAGCATCAGCGCCGAAGCCGGCGCCGGGATGAACATCACCGAGTACCGCCCGTCCTCCAGGATCGACACGAAGTGGTCCGGCAGCACGATCGACGCGAACCACCCCTCGTGCCCGCCGTCGAACTCCATCACGTGGAACACGTCCATCTCGTCCGGGAAATACCCCGGGGCCAGCGTGATCACGAGCCGCCCCGCCTCCATCGAGTCGAAGATCGCGGCGCCGTCCACGTGGATCAGGTCGTGCTCGGTCCCGGCGAGCAGCCCCGCGAGGTCCAGCCGGACCTCCGAGTTCTGCTTGATGAACAGGTCCCCGCCGCCGAGGATGTCGATCTCTCCCGGCGAGTTGCCCGGCGACATGATGCCGCTGTGCACGAAGCGCTGCCCGTCCATCAGGTTGACGATGCCGCTGCCGATGAGCTCGCCGATGTTGATGAAGTCCCCGCCCACCGTGACGGTCGAGCCCCCCAGGTCCAGGGTGGAGTTGTTGGTGTAGTTCCCGCCGACGTCGATCAGGCCGTCGTTGAGTAGCGTCGTGGGCCCGCTCTGCGTGTAGTTGCCGTCGATCCGGAGCAGGCCGCCGTTGACCGTGGTCGTCCCGAGCTGCACGAAGTTCCCCTGCACGCGCAGGCGCGTGTCCTGCGGCGCCGCCGCCACCGGCCCGACCGTGAGCGTGCTCCCCGCGAACGACTCCAGGTCGTGGGGCGTGAGCGTCACGTCGTGCCCGTTGCGGAGCGTCAGCCGCCCCGTCCCCGTGATCGTCCGCAGCGTCTCGAAGGCGTCGTCCCCGTTCAGGTTCTCGATGCGGGCCGTGCTGTCCAGCACCACCGTGTTCCCCAGCGACATGATCACCGCGTTCCCGGCCCGCAGCGTCCCGCCGTTGATGTTGAAGACCCCGTCGTCGAAGCTCCCGCCGGCGCCGAAGTTCGTCAGGTTCCTCAAGACCGTCGTGGTGGAGTTGCTCCCCACCTCCAGCGTCGCGGCGGCCTCGACGGTCATGTCGCGCGTCACGTCCAGCATCGAATCGCTGCCCATCATGACCGCGGCGGTCCCCTGCACGAACATGTCCTGGCCGGCCATGAACTGCGCCCCCGTGTCCATGTTGAGGGCCGCGTTCGTGGCCAGCGTCATATCCCCCAGCGTGGCGACGGTGCGGGCGTTCAGGAGCGTGAGCGCGCCCGCGCTGTCGATCTTGTTCAGCGGGGCCAGGCTGTCCAGGTTGGTGTTGAAGTTGACGATGCTGGCCGTCGCGCCGTCCAGCGTGATGTCGGCGTCGACGTTGTCGATGTCCGCGTCGATCTCCAGGCGCCCGTCGGCGCGCCCGTTGGATTGCACCGCGATCGTCCCGCCGGTGATCTTCCCCGCCACGACGTTCTGCAGTTGCGGCGTGCGGAAGGTGGCGCTGACGACGCTCAGCGTGCCGTTGTTTCGGAACGGCCCGGGTGTGACGAAGACCTGCCCGTTGGCGATGTTCAGGCGCCCGGCGGTGTCGTTCGTCGCGATGTTGTTGCGCAGCGCCGGGAACGACGCGGTCGCTCCGTCGAGCGTCACCGTCGCCCGGTTGGTGGCGACGTTCTGCCCCATCAAGTCAAGCGTTCCGCCGTTCCGCACGTCCCACGTCCCGCCCGTCAGCACGCCCGCGGCGACGTTCTGCACCGTGTCGGCGCGCAGCACGCCGCGCTGCACCCGCACCGTGCCGTTGTTGATGACCTCCACCCCCGTGATGCTGGTGCTGTTGGTGACCGCGCCCGGGTCGTTGCGCACCATGGTGCCGTCGACCTGGAGCGTGGCCCCGCCCGTCCCCGTCATCGTCTGCTGGTTGGCCAGCGTGAACGTCGTGCCCGAGCCGAAGCTCATCTGGGATCCGCCCGTCAGGTTGATCCCGCCCGTCCCGTCCCACAGGCACCCCAGGCCGTTGTTCCCCATGCACCCGTTGTCGATCGAGGACGCGACCGGTCCCTGGAAGCGCACCGTCCCGGTCGTCATCACCTGGAGGTTCGAGATCGTCGTCCCCTGGAGGTTGAAGTCCCCGGCCGCCACCAGCAGGCCCATCGGGCCCGTCGAGGTCGTGAACGTGCCGTTCGGGGCCGCCAGCGTGGTCGCCGGGTTCGTCCGGAACGACGACCCCTGCTGGATGTCGATGGTGCCGGTGTTGTTGAATGATCCCTGGGCGGTGAAGCTGTGCCCCCCCGTCAGGCGCAGGGTGCCCGCGGCGTTGTTGTTCTGCAACCCCTGGATCGAAACGAACGAGGAGTTCATCCCGTTGAGCTCGATCGTCGCCTGGTTGGTGGTGATGCTGGAGCCGAGGTCGAGCACGCCGGCGTCCTCGACGCGCCACGTGCCGCCCGTCAGCGTCCCGGCCGTGATGTTCGAGACGGTGTCGAAGCGGAGCGTGCCGGTATCGACGCGCACGGTGCCGGTGTTGTTGAGCTGCACCCCCTGGAAGAAGGTCGTGCCGCTGCCGCCGTTCTTGCGGAGCGTGCCGGCGTTCGCGAGCGATCCCGTCCCGGAGGCGAGCCGGTCGTTCGTGATCGTCATCGTGGAAGCCGCGCCGAGGCTCAGGCTGGCGGCGCCGCCGAAGACGAGGTCGTTCGCACCCTGCCACGTGGCGGTGGCGCCGGTGTGGTTGATGGTCGAGTTCTGGATGCTCGTCGTGCCCGTCCCCTCGAAGCTCAGCGCGCCGGAGGCGTTGAACTGCGCCAGGTCCATGATCCTCGCGTTCCGCAGCGTCGCCAGCCCCGCCACCGCCACCATCGAGCCCGGGCTCCCCGTCACTTGGCTGCTGTCCTGCGTGTACGAGCCCACCATCGAGAGCACCGCGGCGGAGAGCGCCAGCGTCGCGTCGGCCGAGAGCATCTCGAAGTTGTTGATGGGTCGGACGCTGCTTAGCGTGACGATGTACGAACCCTGGTTGCCGATGAGGTTGATGTGAGCATCGAACCCGGTGCCGTTCGGTTCCCCGTTCGGGGTCCAGTTCGTCCCGATTTCCCAGTCCCCGCTGTCGGGACCGACCATCGGGTTTGGACCCTGCCATTCCCTGAGCTGTGCGAACCCGGTTGAGGCGAACGCACCCACCACCAGCACCGTCAGAGTCGGTGCTACCACCGAACGCATTTGCGCAGTTGTCATGATCTACTCACCTCCACCGTCCAAGGTAGCCCGCCACGGCGGATCAATACCGCCTACGGCATACGCCGCCCGGACAGCTTATCTATTCCTCCAACAACTATACAACAGAGTTTGGCCATCGCCTACGTCCTGTTTGCGAACATCGGCGGCTTCCTGGCCCCTCGGCGAAAGGTTGTGTCACACTGGGCAATCCGTCTCTCCCCCCTTCTCCCCATTGGCTTTGCAATGGGGAGAGGGCCGGGGTGAGGGGTCTTCGACCCTCGGTCCCCCGATCCCCCACTCGACCTCACTTCCCCTCCATCTTCGCCTTGCACTCGCGCAACCCATCTTCGACATCCTGGTAGTCGTCCGGCGGGAAGGGCGCCCCGTCCCTCTTCAGGCTGTCGTACTCCGCCTTCGCATTCTCATACCACGTCCGCGCGGCCTGCCACTGTCCCCGCTCCTTCTCCACCGAGCCAAGCAGGCCGTACACCACGGCCTTGTCCTCCCGATGGATCCGGGTCTTGTCACGTTCGTACGCGCGTTCGGTCTCCTCCTTCGAGTGTGCCAGCATGCCCAGGGCGTCCTTCAGGAACGAATCGCCCCTGGCGTTGAGCGCCTGATCGCCCGAGACCCTCGCGGCCACGTGCTCGACCTTCCCCAGGTCCCGCAGCGCCTCCGCGGTCCGGTTGCGGAATGCGTAGCGCGTCCGCTGCGCATCAAGGTTCCCATCTTCGTTCGCCGCGCGGTTGATCGCGGCCTCGGTGCACCGGGCCAGGCGCTCGTGTGCCTGCGTCAGGTCCTTCCTCGCGCCGTCGAGGTCGGGTTTTGCGGCGAGTTCCTCGGTCCGGAGGCGCACCAGCCCCATGTACCGCTGGGCGTCGCCGATGTTGTCCTGGGTGATGAGGATCGCCCGAGCCAGATCGGGGTCCGACGCCTTCGCGGGGTCCACCAACGCCAGAAAGAGCGGCTCCGCCGCCACCGAGAACTCACGGGCCCGCGCGAACTCCTTCAACGCGGCGTCGTACATCTCCTTCGCCCCGTTCGCGTCCTTCGCGGCGGCGCGCCGGTCCCCCTCGCGCCGCAGCAGCTTCCCGCGCGCCATCGCGGGCTCGCGCGGCTTCTCCTTCCACACCACGGCGAGCCTCGCGGCGCTTGAACTGGCCGGGTTGCCCTTGGCCTGGTCCTCCCGCAGAACCAGCAAGGACGCGTACTCGTCCTCGACTTCCTTGAAGAGCGCCTGCGCCGCCGTCAGGTCGGACATGCACTCGGCCTTGCGCAGCTTGATCTCCGCCCGCATCACCTCCGCCTGGGTCCGCCGCAGGTTGAAAAGGCCCTGCGCATCCGCCCCCGCCCCCTGGCCCGGGGCCTTCGCCACGGCGGTCGCGGCGTGCGTCAACGCGCTCTCGAGATGGGCCAGGGCATCGTCGAACCGCCGCTCAAGACGGTCCGCCTGCGCGAGCAGGCGATGCGTCTCGCCGATCGCCGAGTTCCGGCCGGCATCCTGGGGCGCACTTGCCAGGAGCCCCTCCCGGATCTTCATCGCCTTTTCGAGGTACGTGCGCCCGTCCGCGACGGACGTCACCCGCGCCGTCCCGAGCGTCGTCTGCAGCCTCCCCACGGCCTCCAGCGCCGCCGCATATTCCGTCAGGAATGCCGGGTCGTCCGAGGCGGCCTTCTCCAGCTTCTCCAGGTACGCCGCCCCGGCGACCACGATCTTCTTCTTGGATTCCGTTGTGCCGACGATCCGATCGAACGAGTTGTACACCTCGTCCAGCATGTTCGCCTGCAGGTCCCGCCCCGCCAGCATGACGTTCTTGAATGTCTCCGTCGCGGCGTCGGCCCGCCTGGCTTCCACCCTCACCTTCTGGTACAGCGCGAACGACACCACCCCGAACACCACCAGCAAGGCCAGGAACGCCACGGCGACCCCCGTCTGCACCCTGTAGCGGTTCAGCGTCTTGCGGATGACGTACCACCCCGACTCGCGCATCGCCTCGATCGGCTCCCCCGCCAGGTACCGCTTGAGGTCGCGCGCCAGCTCCCCCGCCGACTGGTAGCGCCGCTCGCGCTCCTTCTGCAGGGTCTTGAGGACGATCGTCTCGACCTCGTCGTTGATCTGGCGCCGGATCGTGCTCGGCCGGGCCGGCTCGGCGCGGAGGATGTTGTCCATCACGTCACGCATGTTCCCGATCACTTCGTACGGGAACTTGCCGCCGGTCAGTAGTTGGTACAGGATGACGCCCAGGGAGTACACGTCCGTGCGCAGGTCCACCTTGCTCGGCACGCCCTCCGCCTGCTCCGGGCTGGCCCACGGCAGCGAGCCGATGAACTGCCCCGTCACCGACATCACCTGCGGCTGCGTCTCCTCCGTCACCTCGCCGATCACGACCTTGGCCAGGCCGAAGTCCAGCACGTGCGGCTCGCCGCTGTGGTCGATGCGGATGTTCGACGGCTTCAGGTCGCGGTGCGTGATCCCCTTGAGGTGGGCCGCGTTCACCGCGTCGCAGATCTTGATGAAGAGGTTCAGCACCTCCTGGATCGGCTTGGGCTCGGTCTTGCCGGCGGCCATCCACGCGTCCAGCGTCTGGCCGGAGACGTAGTCCATCACGTAGTACGCCTGCCCGCCGATGTTGCCGCTGTCCAGCACCGAGACGATGTTGGGGTGCTGGAGCTGGGCCAGGATCGCGACTTCCCGCTCGAACCGCGCCCGCCCCTTGGAGCCGGTGAACGGCCCCCCGTGCATCACCTTCAGCGCCACCTTGCGCTTCGTCGTCTTCTGGATCGCCTGGTACACCACCCCCTGCCCGCCGCGGTGGATTTCGCGGGTGATCTCGTACCCCGGGAACGACTCCGGGGGCGGGAGCGGCTCGCCATTGAAAACCGGCGTCGCCGACCGCGGCTTGGCCGCGCGCAGGGCCGCCTCGACCAGTTCACGGTCGGTCTTCTTCGATGCACCACCTCCGTTCCCGCCGGTCTGAGGATTCGGTGAATCCGGAGAAGGGTCGGGGGCGGGGCCGGGAGGGGGGGGCTCGTTGGATGGCGGCCCGGTCACGATGGGTTTCCTGTCGGTACGAACACAACTCTGCGGTTTCCTTCAGGAAACGCAAGTCTTGGCCCCCAACTCACGCCCCCTTCACGTCGGAGTCGAGAAAAACTTCGACCCCGTCCCCAACGCATCCCGCAGCCGGTCGTGCGCCCGGGCCCGCAGCATGTACACCGCCCCCTCGGTCCGCCCCATCTCCTTGGCCACCTCCGCGGCGGACTTCCCCTCCAGATCGTACATCCGGATCACTTTCTCGTACTCCGTCGGCAGCGACGCGAGCACCAGGTTCAGGATCTTCCCCGCCTCCCCCCGCGCCACGCTGCGGCTGGGGGTGTGGCTGGTCGCCCCGATCATCTCGATCAGGCTGACGGCCGAGTCGTCCGGGTCGTTCTTCGTCACCCGCTTGCTGGGACCCGGTCTTTTGGCGCCTTCCAGGGCTCGCACCGCGTCGATCCGGTTGTTTTCGGCCATCCGGGTGAGCCAGGCCATGAAGCCGCTGACCCCGCCGCCGGTGAACTTCTCCAGTCGGGTGTATGCCTCCATGAAGGTCACCTGGAGGATGTCGTCCTCATCGATGATGGATTGCCACGGCCCGGACATCTTGGAAGCGATGCGGCGGCGGAGTTCGGGGGTCAGCTCCGCCAGGAGCGTGGCCAGGGATTGCTGGTCCCCATGCCGAGCCCGCACCAGCAGCTCTTCCTGTTCTTGGGATGAACCCATTGGATATCTCTCTCTCGCAGGTTGTCGTCTTCACCTGGGCGATCTGAAAGATCGTTTCTTCTTGTTCAACGGATTTCGAGACATCATATTCACCCGGGTTTGTGCCTTTTAACCTATCGGGATCCCCCCAATGTGGGATCTGATGGTAGCCCAGTTTGACAACGGCAAACAGATGCTGTGTAATGGCGGATCCTTCGGGCTGAATGGTTCTTGACGGCAACCTGATAACTGCCGGCCTGTTTCGTAAGACCCGGTGCTGCTGGGAGTGGGCGACATGATCAAGCGAGTGATTCTGGGGCTGGCGATCGTTGCAACCATCTGCGGCTGCGCGACGGAGACGCTGCGCGAGACCGGGCAGAACGAGCTGTTCCGGGTCGATCCGCAAACGTTCGATCTGTCGCGCACGCTCCCCAGTGACCGGGAGATCTCCACGTCCTTCACCAAGGTGGACCGCGAGGTTGTGGATCCCGGCTTCGGCGATCTCATCAAGTACAACGATGACGTCGTCGTGCTCCAGGTGCCCTCGATCTATCTGCACCACCTGCCGATTACGCTGACCGGATCGCGGGACATCGTCGTTTTCGCCGAGGTGTGGGAGAACGCGGCGTCCGGCTACGGCGTCACGCCCCTCCACAGCATTATCTGCATCGCACGCAACCAGATGATCCCCGGGCGGCTGAGCTGCGAGGGGAACCTGGGGTACGGGCCGACGATCTTCAAGGGGCACCCCGCCAAGATCCGCTTCACGGTGATGATCCTTCAGAAGGAACAGGGCGCCAAGATGTCGTCCGCCGCGGACACGATCGGGAACCTCGCGACGGCGGCGACCATGACGACCCCGTTCAGCCCCCTCGTGAGCGGGGCCGCGGGGATCATCCGGGATGTGCTGCGTGCCCAGCCGGACGTGATCGCGCTGGACTTCGAGTTCACGGCCCTGAGCCGCTCGCCGGCCGGCCTCAAGAGCACGATCCTGGCGCAGGGGGAAGATGCAAATGCGAGCGCCAACATCTCCGTCGCGTCGACCGAGACGGCGCTCAATGCCGTTATCGCAACCGCCGGACCGAACACGGCGGTCGCGGCCAATGCCATCAACACGAAGAATAACCTGGAGAGTGCCAAGAGAGGCTTTACCGACGCGGCCTCGAAGTTGAATGCAACCGACCGGAAGAGCTTGAACATAGAGGATCCACACGTCCTCTGGAGCATGCCCGAGAAGACGAGAACCAAGCAGGTGAACGAACTTGTTAGCACCCGGACCCCCGACAGCGAGGCGCTGGAGCGGGCCGACAAGGACCTGGCACAGGCAGTCGCGCGGGCTCAATCGACCGTCCAACAGGTTCAACCACCCAGCGGAAAAACGTCGCTGGAAGAGCGATGGCCGTGGCTCCGGTACGGGGTGTACGCGGTCATCGAAACCGCCGCACGCCGGCAGTTCGTCCAGGAAGGAGAGGGCTCCCAGGAGCCGTTCCGGCTGGGCTTCGACGACAGGATCCGCTTCGATAGCGGTTGGCTGTTCAGGGTTCCCCAGGAAACGGGGGGTGCGACGCAGGCCGGAACGTCCGGCCCGGCCGGTGCGGGCCCGCGCATCCCGCTGGAGACCAACTATCTCGTTTTCTCTCTCACCCCGCACCAGTTGACGGAGACGGACGAGGTGCTGCGGGCGGCGTCGCAGGCCAATGAGAAGCTGCTGGTGGACCTGCGCCAGAACTCCGCGAATCTCAAGGCCGCCAGCGAGACCATCAAGAGCTTCGGGCAACAGCTCGTGCGCCAGATCGGCGAAGGAACCGCCGATGACCTGGCGCGCATGAGCGCCATGAACCTCAAGCAGGCCAACCAGTTGACGTACGAGAACTTTGCGCAGACGTTCGGGTCTTCCTTTGACACTTCCATGGGCAAGCTCGATGACGACCACGCCGGCAGCGGCTCGGCCGAATGGCTCAAGGATCTGAAGGACCGCATCCTCAACAAATGGAAGATCAGGATCAAGGCCGCGGGTATATCCGGGTGAGGCGTGGCGGGTAATACGAAAAAAAAGGCCCCGCGTCGGGGAGGCGAGCCGGCGCGGAGCCCATGCACGGGTTTCATACCCCACC
>JADMIO011301988.1_pt1 | contig 31240 bp, 24 predicted proteins | sample 8958161 | NCBI WGS metagenome assembly JADMIO01 (sample SAMN16585339, study PRJNA669376) | soil metagenome | isolation source: Crop rotation soil | place: USA: Cullars Rotation, Alabama | collected 2011 | reverse complement strand
CCGAAGGTGAGCCAGTGTGATTACATTTGCGGCCTAACTGTGGCCAGTCCAGTTACGCTGGAGTCACTAGTATTTAGGTGACACTATAGAAGCGGCCGCGACAACTTGTCCACGTGGAATTCTAAGCTTAGGATCCCAATGTGCTGGAAAGATGCATACGAGTACACAAAAGATACCGTATGGAAAAACAGGGCTGTTGCTTTTTCAAAGGAACTTATCCCGCTTTCGCAAAACCCGGCAAGCGATCATGATCTTGGCTTCCAACTGTTTTGCAGCCTGGGCAATGGCGGGCGCCTGGCCGGTGATACCGCCTACACAAAAATATTACTTGCCGGAGCAGACACGCTGGCAACGCTTTTCAACCCAACAACCGGCACCATTTTATCCTGGCCTGGCAAAGTAAAAAAAGAAGGCTGGCCGCACAATACCATCATCGATAATATGATGAACCTCGAACTGTTGTGCTGGGCATCAAAGCATGGGGGTGGCAAGCGCCTGTATGATATAGCCCTCACGCATGCATTGACTACCATGCACAACCACTTCCGGCCCGATTATACTTCTTATCACGTAGTGCTCTACGATACCCTGACCGGCAAAAAGATAAAAGGTATCACCCACCAGGGATATGCCGATTCTTCGATGTGGGCAAGGGGGCAGGCCTGGGCCATTTATGGGTTTACTATGATGTACCGCGAAACAAAAAGAACGGAGTTCCTTGATTTCGTACAGAAAGTAGCGGATGTATACCTGCAACGCCTGCCTGATGACCTTGTTCCTTACTGGGATTTCAGCGCGTCGGGCATACCCAATGCGCCCAAAGACGCATCTGCGGCTGCTATTGCCGCATCCGCCCTCCTGGAACTGTCCGGCCTTACAACGGATAAAGCAAAGGCGGCAGCATACCGCACCAAAGCGGAGCAGATGCTGGCTGTATTATCGACCGATCAATACCAGTCGCGCGAAACCAACAGCGCCTTCCTGCTTCACTGTACCGGCAATAAGCCGATAGAAGGAGAGGTAGACGCCTCGATTATCTATGGCGATTACTATTATATGGAAGCATTGATAAGGTTAAAGAAATTACAAGCAGGAAAAAGCATTTATGAAAATTTATAGAACGACACTATTTTGGTGTATGCTTATCGGGCTGGGCTCAAAGGCCCAGCAGGGTGTGTTTGAAAAAGGCGCAGGTCCTATCATGTTCTCACCTGATAAGAATATCAGCCTAAGTTTTTATGTAAAGAAATCGGATGATGGCAAAAAGACCATGTATTACCAGGTGGCATATAAAAACAAGTTGATCATTGAGGAATCCGTGCTGGATATCCAACTGGACAACCATCTTTCTGAAAGCGCCATGGCATTAAAGGTGGATAAGCATGAGCGCTGGTGCGAAAACCTGGAAGTAAAACAAGTGGTGTCGAGGTTAATCGATACTACGTGGACGCCGGTTTTTGGGGAGAATACTACGGTGAAGAATTATTACAATGCAGTTACCGTCGAAATGGTCAAAGATGACAATCCTATTTACAAAATGAATGTGGAATTGCGGGCCTACAATGAAGGCGTGGCTATCCGTTATTTTTTCCCGGAAAACGAAAAGGGGACTTATTATAATGTCGTAGCGGAAAATACAACGTTTAAGCTGCCTGCCGGTACAAAAGCATGGTATGCGGGGTGGGCGCAGGGGCCCTACCAACTGTTGTCTTTAAGTAACTGGCCCGGCGAAAGTGAACGCCCGTTGACACTGGAATTGCCCAACGGTTTATATACCTGCCTGGCCGAGGCCGGGATGACTGATTATGCAAGAACAAAATTCAAGCTGGCTGAAGGCAAGCCAAACACCATTGTTACGTCTATGGATGGGGCGGCTGCACTGGTATCGCCGGTGGCCACACCCTGGCGGGTGATTATGGTAGCCGAAAAACCGGGCGATTTAATTGAGCACAACCATATCATCCTGAACCTGAACGAACCTTCTAAAATAAATGACGTAAGCTGGCTGAAACCCGGCAAGATAATCAGGGTAATGACCCAGACCAACGACATGGCGAAAGCATACATCGATTTTGCCGCACAGCACCAACTGCAATACATTTTGTTTGACTGGAAATGGTATGGCCCCGCTTTTACTTTCAGCTCGGATGCAACGAAGGTAGTAGCGCCGCTCGATATGCCCGGTATCATTCAATACGGGAAGGAGAAAGGCGTGGGCGTATGGCTGTATGTAAACCAGCAGGCCCTGCTGGCGCAGTCGGATTCTTTGTTTGCCGTATATAACAAGTGGGGTGTTAAAGGTGTAAAATTTGGTTTTGTACAGGTGGGCTCCCATCGCTGGACCAGCTGGCTTGAAAAGACCATACAGCAGGCCGCCGCCAGTCATATCATGGTAAACATACACGATGACTGGCGTCCTACCGGCGAACAGCGTACCTGGCCCAACCTGATGACGGCGGAAGGTGTGCGTGGAAATGAAGAGATGCCCGACGCTACCCATAATACCGTGCTGCCTTTTACAAGATACATTGCGGGCCCCGCCGATTATACGATTTGTTATTACGACAAGCGGATAAAAACCACGCATGCGCACCAGCTGGCGCTGGCCGCCATTTATTACAGCCCTATACAAACCCTGTTTTGGTACGACCAACCTGCTGCTTTTCAGAACGAGCCTGAGATAACATTTTTTGAAAAGATACCCACTGTATGGGATGAAACAAAGGTGATACAGGGTGAAATCGGCCAATACATTACAACGGCCCGCCGCAGCGGCAATGACTGGTTTGTAGGAACGATTACCAACAATGAGGCCCGCTCGTTAAAACTGCCACTCAGTTTCCTGGCAAAAGGGAAGAAATATACCGCGAGCATTTATTCAGATGATCCTGCTGCCGCTACCAAAACAAAAGTGAAAGTCAGCACACAGGAAGTGGATGCTTCTTCTGTACTAAATATAAGGTTAATGGCCTCCGGTGGCGAAGCCATCAGGATTACAGCTAAATAAAATTGCCCCTAACGATAAAATCAACAACTGCGTATGAAAAGAAAGTTTATTACGGAACATGCAAAAGCGTATTGGAAGAAATACATTTTTGTATGGCTGGTCATGACGGGCGTCCTGTTTTCGGGCGCTTATGGCCAACAGCCGGGGTTAAAAGAAATCAAAGGAACGGTTATTAATGGCAACGGCGGCCGGCTGGAAGGCGTGACCGTGAAGCTAAAGGGAACGGCCATCGCCACCGCAACAACGAAAGACGGTGCGTTTACCATTAAGGTGCCCGCGGGCGATGCTAAACAAGTACTGGTGTTTTCGCATGTGGGATTCGAAATCCGGGAAATGGAAGTGAGTAATAATACCAGCATGACCATAATCCTGACTGAAACTTCCGGCACCCTGAACGATGTAGTAGTGATAGGCTATGGCACGGTCAGGAAAAAGGATTTGACAGGCTCGGTGGGAAGGGTTAATGTGCAGGATTTACAGAAGGCCCCGGTAAAGTCGATCGACGATGCGCTGGGCGGCCGGGTGGCCGGGGTAATGGTTACTTCCGCCGACGGGCAGCCGGGTTCCAACGCTGATATCGTGATCCGGGGCATTGGTTCCGTTACTCAATCATCGGCCCCATTGTATGTCATAGACGGTTTTCCGCAGGAGGACGCCAATTTCAATTCCATCAACCCCGCGGAAGTGGAATCGATCGAAGTGCTGAAAGATGCTTCGGCCACCGCCATCTATGGCGCCAGGGGTTCGAACGGCGTTATCATTGTTACCACCAAAAGAGGAAAATCGGCCAAACCCGTGGTCAATTACAATGGTTATGTGGGTGCGCAGAAACCCACCAAGCTGATGAAACTGATGGATCCTTATGAATATGTAAGGCTTCAGAACGATATCAATCCGTATTATGCGAACCTGTTTTTCTTCAGCAATGGTAAAACCCAGGAAGATTATAAAAATATGAAGGGGGTGGACTGGCAGGACCTGACACTCAACAATGCACCTGCTTTCCAGAACCATTTTATTTCCATCTCCGGCCGGCCCAACAAAACGGCGTACACGTTTTCGGCCTCTTATGCCGACCAGATGGGTTTAATCATCAACAGTGGTTTCAAAAGATACCAGTCGAGGTTTACCCTCGACCAGGATCTGAACGATAAGCTGAAAGTGGGGGTGAATGTAAACTACTCGTATGTAAAATCATACGGACAGATACCATCGGTACAGAACGCGCCCACGGGGCAGGTGGTCAGCAACGGCAACTGGAATTTTATGCTTTCGCTGTGGACATTCAGGCCGGTAGCCACCAGTAATACAACGGATGCCAACAGCTTTGTGTACGACGACCTGGTAGACGACCCTACAGAAGGCGGGGTGCCGAGCGGCCGCGTAAACCCCTATATATCTACACTCAACGAGGTCAATAACCGGTTTACCACCACGCTTACGGGAAATGCCTACCTGAATTACAAAATATTGAAAGACCTTACCCTGCGGGTCACCGCCGGCGTCAACTCGGTCAACGGCGAAACCGATGTGTTTCATAATTCGAAGACAAACTCCGGGAGTCCGCTTACTACTTATGGGGCCACGTACGGCGTAAACGGGAGCATCAGCAATACGAGCTATACCTCTTTTGTCAATGAAAATACGCTGGCTTATAACAGGAAGTTTGGCGCAAAGCATGTACTCAATGCCGTCGTTGGGTTTACCCAGCAAAGCATTCGTGGTAAAAATTCGGGGTTTGCCGCTACCAATTTGCCCAATGAATCGCTGGGCATAAAAGGGATAGGACAGGGCACGCCTTATACGGTGAGCTCTAACGCACCCCCGCTCAACGGCATGCTGTCCTACCTGGGAAGACTCAACTACACATTTAATGACAAGTACCTGTTTACATTTTCTTTCCGGGCGGATGGGTCTTCCAAGTTTGCCCCGGAAAACCGCTGGGGTTATTTCCCTTCCGGCGCGGTGGCCTGGAAACTGGGAAATGAGAACTTTATGAAAAAAATAAAGTTTATCAGCGATGCCAAGGTAAGGGCCAGCTACGGCGTTACGGGCAATAACCGGGTAAGCGATTTTCCTTACCTCACCCAGCTGACGGCCAATACATCCAACCTCAGCGGCAGTTATTATTCTTTTAACGAGACCAATATGTACAATATCGTGGTGAGCAGCATGGCCAATAAAAACCTGAAATGGGAAACCAGCCTGCAAACGGATATTGGTCTTGATTTGTCCCTCTTTAACGACAGGGTGCAGCTGGAAACCGATTATTATAAAAAGATCACAAAAAACCTGCTGCTCAACGCCAGCATGCCTTACAGCACCGGGTTTACCTCCGCCTTTGTCAATATAGGCCAGGTGAGCAACGAGGGGCTGGAGTTCAGCCTGACGACTACCAATGTCCGTAAAAAGAATTTTACATGGTCTACTAACTTTAATATTTCTTTTAACCGTAATAAGGTATTGTCATTGAACAGCGGGCAGGATGCCCTGCTGACTTCAAAGGCATTCGACGCCTCGGTATCTAATATTCCCGACTATATTGCCAAAGTAGGCCGGCCGGTAGCGCAGTTTTATGGATATATCGCCGATGGCATGTACCAGCTAAATGATTTTTATAAAGTGCCCAACGGGGCTACGGGCAATTATTTCTATGTGTTGAAGGAAGGTATTCCTTACTATGGTGCAAAGAGCACCTTGTCGGGTATTAATACCACTGTGTCGGCCGCTACTTCGGTACAACCGGGCGACCCTAAATTTAAGGACATCAATAACGATGGGGTGCTGGATCAGAACGATTATACAGCGATAGGTCATCCTTACCCGGTACATTTTGGCGGTATCACCAATAATTTCATTTATAAGAATTTTGATCTGAACGTGTTCCTGCAGTGGTCGTACGGAAACGATGTGCTGGATGCCAACCGCATCAAGATGGAAGGCGGCACGTCGGCCCCGCAGGCCGGCAGCTCGGGCACGACCGGTAACCTGGGTAATGTAAATACCAACCAGTATGCCACTTACGCCAACCGCTGGACGCCCGAAAACCCCAGCAATCTTTATCCCCGGGCCAATGCCATGGCCACCGGCACCCGTACCTATTCGAGCCGCATCGTGGAAGACGGGTCTTACCTGAGAGTAAAAACGGTGCAACTGGGATATAATCTTCCCGTGCGTGTTATAAAAAGGCTGAACCTGGTCAGCGCCCGTTTTTATGTATCGGCGCAAAACCTGCTCACCTTTACCCATTATTCAGGGCCCGACCCGGAAGTATCTACCGCCACCGGCAGCAATCTTACGCCGGGCTTCGATTATTCGCCATACCCGCGTACAAGAGTGCTTACCATTGGCGCAAACCTTAATTTTTAGCGATCAACAAAACGTAAAAGGATGAAACGAATACTTTTTTTGATATTGTTGCCGGCTTCCATGATATCGTCCTGTAAGAAGGTGATCGATTTGCAGCCGGATGCGGCCCTGGTGCCGGAAAATGCGTATGCTTCCACGGCACAGATAGCGCAGGCGCTGTCGGGAATGTATACCAACTTAAAATATACCATCGGGTACGCCCAGTTTTATACGGCTTATTTAACATCCGCCACGGATGAAAGCTATTTTTATAATACCAGCATTCCCTATACGCAGTTTGCCAACACAGCCAATGACAACAGTACCGGCAATCCCGGCGGCAATTTATGGCGGGGATGCTATCAAAGCATCAATTACGCCAATACGATGCTGGACTATATCGACGTGTCGTCTGCCGGGAAAGTAGATGCCGGGATTGTACGGCGGGCCAAAGGGGAAGCGCTTTTCCTGAGAGGGTTTCATTACTTCCTGCTGGCGCAATGGTATGGCGATGTGCCGCTGCAGGTACATTCCGTTACCGATCCTACCCAAAGCCAGGTAGCCCGTACGCCTGTGACGCAGGTGTACGACCAGATCATTACGGATTTGACCATGGCCGATTCGCTGCTGTACGACCAGACTTTTTCTTCGCTGGGCTATTCGGAAAAAATATCGAGGACCGGCGTGGAAGCCATGCTGGCCCGCATATGCCTGTATGCTGCCGGCCAGCCGGCAAACGATACAAAAAGATATGCAGAAGCTGCCGCCTGGGCCCAAAAGGTTATCAATTCAGGCCAGCACAGCCTTGTTACGCCCTATTCGAAAGTCTTTACCGATGAGGCGCAGAATATTTATAACAAAGAGAACATATGGGAAATCGGTTTTAACCAGAAAGGCGCCGGCGCCATATCAGCCGGCGGCGGTATAGGGGTTTATGTAGGTGTTTCCAACAGCTTCAGCAACGGCACATCGGGTACCGGCACTGTACTCTATGACAGCGGCTGGGTGTACAGCTACCTGAAACTGCACCCGCGCTTGTTTTTTACCTACCAGGCAGGCGATACGAGGCGCGACTGGAATATTGGCAACTATACGCTGACCAATGCTATCAAAGTGCCTGTGGCTAATAATAAATACTGGACGCGGCAGCCTGCCAAATGGCGCAGGGAATACGAACCCGCCATCAGCAGGTCGGTACAGATGACATCCAATACCAATTTTCCCGTGGTCCGCTACGCCGACGTATTGCTGATGAGGGCCGAGGCGGAAAACGAGGTAAACGGGCCAACGGCGGTAGCCTACGATGCGGTGAACCAAGTAAGAAGAAGATCGATTTCGTCCGCAAGGGTGGTAGACAGTATCGGTTTTACGGCGGGTACTGGGTATACCAGCGCACCGGCGGCCACCAACACCACCGGCGGTGGTACAGGACTTGGTTTTAATATCGTGTATACCGCTTCCAATAAGACCGTGCAGGTGCTGCTGACCGGGCAGGGTAGCGGGTATACCAGCGCACCGGTAATCACCATCGGCAACCAATGGACAGCGGCAACGCCTTATATCGTAGGTACACAGGTGGCATCGGGTGTAAGGCTGTACACGGTTACTACGGCCGGTACGTCGACCGCCACTGCGCCCACCAATACATCGGGCGCTTCATCGGCCGCAACCACCGGCGCTGTTTTTACGTATGCCGGTGTGGCGGCCACTGCTTATACCATTCTTTCGCCTGTGCCGGTAGTGGATTTGCCGGCGGGCCTGTCGAAAGATCAATTCAGAAAGGCAATACAGGATGAGCGCTCGCGCGAGTTGTGCTTTGAAGCACTGCGCCAGCAAGACCTCAAAAGATGGGGTTTGCTGATAACAACCATCCGGGGCCTGGCAGATGATATAAATGGCACCAATGCTTCTTTCCCCCTTATCCCCTCCATTATTTCGGAGATGGGCGCGGGAACGGATGCCATTCCGCTGGCGCCGGTTAAAAATGTTTCCGAAAAAGACATGTTTCTGCCCATCCCGCTCAATGATTTAAACCTGAACAAACTGCTCCGGCAGAACGCGGGGTATTAAAATGCTATCCAAAAAAATAGTTATGAAAAAGATAATTACCGGTTCCGTTCTTTTTGTTGCACTGCTTTCCTGCAGCAAGAATAAAATCAAAGCGCCGGCTGATTTTACGGTAACCACCGGCCAATCGTCCTATTCCGTGAGGGATACGGTGGTATTTAATTTTACCGGCAACCCCGATTATATTATATTCTATTCCGGGGAGGTGCACAGTAAGTATCAATACGCCTCCGTTAGCCGGATGGCTGCCGATTCTAATCTCCTGAATTTTTCAACGACTACCACGGCGCCCGGAGCTGCCACGCAGCCGGTGGGTGTAAATAATGTGAGCTTATTGTATTCCACCAATTTTTCCGGCATTTACGACTCGGCCAATATCAGGAAGGCCAGCTGGACCGATATATCGTCCAGGGGTAAGTTCGCCACTACTACCGCTACCGTGGCTTCGGGCAATATTCATATAGAGGATTTAAAACCGGCGTCCGATTCAACGCCTTTGTATTTCGCCTTTAAATATGTGTCGGATACGGCCAAAACAAATTACCTCTCCCGGCAATGGGTGCTGAACGCGGTGGGGCTTAAAAGCTATTTTAAAGACACCGTTTACGCACTGGCCGCCAATTTTACCAGCGGGGGATTTTATGCCGTCAATGTGCTGAACAACATCAATACATGGGCATACACCAATACATCTTCTATAACCACTTCGCTTTCGTTCAAGGCGCCGGCGCTGGCAAGCCTGCCAGATGAGGATTGGGTCATATCGCGTGCTTTCAACCTGTCGCTCTATCCTTCTGACCTGGGAACGCAAATCAAGAACTTAAGTGATACGCGGCTGAGCAGCTATAAAATGACCCGGCCCTTCAGGACTGCCGGAACTTATACGATCACCTTTGTGGGTATGAACCGCGATTCGGAGCATGCAGAACAGGTGATAAAGCAATTGACGCTGACCATCACGCCATAGCGGTGTGCGGGCAGGTTTTTTTATTAAATGCCAATTAAAAAAGATATGAAAAAGTTCATCCAATATTGCCTGTACGCTTTGCCGCTGATGCTGGCAGTGCAGGGCTGTCATAAAGAGGATACTTCCGATCCCTATGTAGACAAGGGACACCTGGTATTTACAGGTGATGCTACTTCAAAACAAATGGTGCCGGGTGTTCCGGATTCACTGACAGGCACGGCCAGGTTTTACGGGGTATATGATGTCAATTCGCAGGTGTTTAACTACAAACTGAGCTGGTATGGTTTAAAAAGCAATGCCGATACGGCCAGCTTCTATGGGCCGGCAGTGGCCGGGCAGGTTGGGGTGGCCACACGCAATATATTTAACCTGACGACTGCTACTACGCGGCCAACGACAGACAGCATAGCCGGGGTTATCTGGATGTACAGCAAACTGACCGATGCGGAACTGGCCGATTTGAAAGCGGGAAAATGGTATTACAGCATCAGTACCGCCAATATTACAGGGGGAGAGGTGAGAGGCCAGGTAACTTACCAGCGCAGCTTTTGACCACCCAAAATGAAAATACCAGCTTAAAGTACGGTAGTTTTATACAGACAATAAAACCACCCCGGCACAAGCGGGATTAATGATTACCTAATAAAAAAACTATGCTTGCAGAAAAGACGGTTCCTGTACAATCGCCTGCTCCGGCAGCCAAACCGGCGTTTACGGAAAAGAAATTTATTGTTACCCTCATTTTTGTGACTTCGTTGTTTATGCTTTGGGGCATTGCTCACTCTATGAGTGATGTGCTGAACAGGCATTTTCAGAATGTATTGAATGTTACAAAAGCGCAATCGGGGCTGATACAATTATCAGTTTTCGGCGCTTATGCTATTATGAGTATACCTGCCGGGTTGTTTATGAAGAAATTTGGATATAAAACCGGCGTTCTGCTGGGTTTATTTTTGTTTGCGACCGGTACTTTCCTTTTTGTCCCTGCGGCGGATAGTGGTTCATTTGTTTTTTTCAGGGTAGCCTTGTTTATTTTGGGTTGTGGGATGGCAACGCTTGAAACAGTGGCTCATCCGTTTGTAGCAGCATTGGGTAATCAGCGAACCAGCGACAGGCGTATCAATTTCTCTCAATCATTTAATGCCGTTGGTACTATTATTGGGCCGGCAATAGGTACCTATTTTTTATTGCGCGCCACCGGCGATAATACACACGGTGATTTGTCGTCCGTTAAATCGTTGTATGTGGGGATAGGTGCGTTTATTGTGCTGGTAGCCATCAGCTTTTCATTTGTGAAAGTGCCGGCGCTGACAGACCCCCATGGCGCTGTAGCTGATCCTGAGGCGGTAAATGTGGATCTTACACCCACAAAGAAGCTATACCAGCACAGGCATTTTGTGTGGGCCGCTATTGCCCAGTTTTTCAACGTAGCCGCCCAGGCCGGAACCTGGAGTTATTTTATTAACTACGGCCATGAGAAGATGGGGTTTACGGATGAGCGGGCCGGAAACTATATGGTATTGTTTATGGCCATGATGGCGGTTGGCCGCTTTACAGGCACCTGGTTAATGAAATTTATTGCGCCCAATAAATTGTTGGCGTCTTTTGCGTTTGGCAGTATACTGATGTGTGTCATCGTAGCGCAAAGCTGGGGGTGGCCATCTTTTATTGCTTTGCTGATGATAAATTTCTTCTTCAGTATCATGTTCCCGACTATTTTCAGTCTTGGTTTGAAGAACCTGGGAACTCATACGCAGCAAGCAGCGTCGTTTATCTCAATGGGAGTTGTCGGGGGCGCATTTTTCCCATTGGCAATGGGGTTGATAGCCAATCACGATGTGGCAAAGGCTTATTACCTGCCTATCATTTGCTACTTCGTCATTTTCTTATTTGGCGCCAAATTATATAAGGTAAAGCATTAAATAAAGGAGACAGCCAATGAACAGCGAAATAGTCAGTGTGCTTACATTTTAATCATGCAGAGAGAGAATATATGAAAACTATGAACAACACAGCCATAGGAGCAGACATCGGGGGATCGCATATTACAACGGCATTGGTAGACCTGGAAAGCAGGCGCATCTTGCCGGGTACCCGGATGAGGGCGGCTGTAAACCCACATGCCCCTGCCGCCGAAATACTGGATATATGGACGGATGCGATACGGCAAGTGATACGAAACGCACCCGGCCTGGTAACACAAATCGGTTTTGCGCTTCCCGGCCCCTTCGATTATGATAAGGGGATTTCGCTGATAAAGAACCTGCATAAGTATGACGCCTTATACGGGCTTAATATAAAGGAACTGCTTGCCGCCCGGCTGGATATAGATGCAACGGGCATCTGGATGCGCAATGATACGGAAGCCTACCTGGCGGGAGAGGTAATGAGCGGCGCCGCGCAGGGGTATTCGAAAGCCATTGGCATTACCATGGGTACCGGGTTAGGCTCTGCAAAAAGCATGGATGGAATTACGCAAGACGTAAACCGGGGTTCTTCTCCCTTTGGTGACAGTATTGCCGACGATTATTTGTCTACCCGCTGGTTTGTAAAACGATACAGGGAATGTAGCGGCAATACCATCCACGGCGTGAAAGAATTGCTGGAGCTGCGGGAAGGGGGCGAAAAGGAAACTGTATCAAAAATACTGGAAGAGTTCTATGCCAACCTGGCTCTTTTCATGGGCGAATTTATCGAAGCCGAAAACCCGGATGTGGTTGTTATTGGCGGAAATATTGCGGAAGCGTATGACCTGTTTTATCCGCCACTCAGGAAATTGCTGAACGGGCAGATGGGGAACGCGGTATTTCAAAAAGCAAAGCTGGGCGAAGATGCGGCATTGGTAGGGGCGGTCAGCTACTGGATGGAAGCCAGCAATACATTGAAATATGTCAAAGAGTAAAAGAATGAACAAGCTGTTGTGCATGTTTTTCTTACTGCTGCTGTCCTTTTTTTGCCGGGCGCAATATCCCGGCCAGCATGCGGGCAAAGTCAGCGTGCCCCTGAAGGGCACTGTAAAAGCATGGAGCTTTGACTTGCAGGATATACGCTTACTGAACAGTCTTTTTAAAGACAATATGGAGCGCGAGGGCAGGTGGCTGCTGTCGCTGCCCAATGACCGGTTGCTGCACAGCTTTCGCGTGAACGCGGGGATGAATACACCCAAACCGGATAGCAAAACAAAAATGCCCCTGCCCCTGGGTGGCTGGGAAGGGTTGGATATGGAACTGCGGGGTCATAGTATCGGGCATATATTGTCCGGCCTGGCTTTTCAGTATGCGTCCACCGGCAATGAAATGTTTAAGAAAAAAGCCGACAGCCTGGTGGCGGGATTGGCAGAGGTACAGCAGATATTGAATGAAGACGGGTATCTCAGCGCCTACCCGCAAAATTATATTGACCGGAATATTGCCGGCGCCAGTGTATGGGCGCCCTGGTATACATTGCATAAACTGTTTGCCGGACTGATAGATGTTTATTGGATGACAGGCAATCAACAGGCATTGGAAACGGTTAGTAAAATGGCAGGCTGGGCATACAAAAAACTAGTTCCGCTTTCGCCCGAAACGCTTACTGTGATGCTGCGCAATGAATTTGGCGGCATGAACGAAGCTTTCTACAACCTTTATTCCATCACCGGGAATCCCCGGCACCTGGCGCTGGCACAGTTGTTCTACCATCATGCGGTATTGGACCCGCTGGCGCAGCAGGAGGACAAGCTCAACCGTATGCATGCCAATACAGTCATCCCAAAAATAACCGGTGAAGAACGAGGCTATGAACTGACCGGCGATGAAAAAGAAAAGCGCATTGCCACCTTCTTCTGGGATGATGTTATAAAGAACCAGACCTATGCCATTGGGAGCAATAGCGATAAAGAACATTTTGTGGCGCCCGGCAAATTGTCCGAGCATATCACCGGCTATACCGGCGAAACCTGCAATACGTATAATATGCTCAAGGTAACGCGGCATTTGTTTGGCTGGTATGCCGATGCACGATATGCCGATTATTATGAGCAGGCTTTGTACAATCATATACTGGGGCAGCAGGATCCCGCCACGGGAATGGTATGTTATTTTACACCGATGCTGAGCGGCGCCTATAAGTTGTACAGTACGCCCGATAAATCATTCTGGTGCTGTGTGGGGAGCGGGTTTGAAAGCCATTCAAAATACTGCGAGGCCATTTATTACCATGACGATAAAGGTATTTTTGTCAATCTTTTTATTCCATCTGAATTGACCTGGAAGGAGAAAGGCATTATCCTTCGGCAGGAGACGAACTACCCCGAGGAAGAAACAACCCGGCTCCGCATTGTATCGGCACCAACAGATAAGATGTCATTGTATATCCGTTATCCCGCCTGGGCTGTTGCAGGGGCTACGATAACCGTGAATGGAAAAAGAATGCCCGTAAAGCAACAACCGGGCAGCTATATTGCCATTAGCCGGAAATGGAAAAAGGATGATAAAGTGGAGATTACATATCCCATGTCTTTGCGCATGGTAGCCACACCCGGCAATCCCGCCAAAGCCGCGATTGCCTATGGGCCGATCGTATTGGGTGCACCGGTGGGCACGGCAGGCATGAAGCCTCCGGCACCGTTTCATAACCCCGAAGACCCGTACGAGTATTATACCTACGACTATCATATTCCCAACAACATCGACGATACATTAAATACCGGCGCCCGGAAGATAACTGATTGGATACAACCTGCCGGCAAGCCACTGACGTTCAAAACGGTCAATGCCGGGCAGCACGGCGATTTTGAATTAAAGCCTTATTACAGGATACACGAGGAGCGCTATATTGTCTATTGGAACATTAATAAATGATGCTATGACCATAAGGAAATACCGGGCCGTTATTTTTTGCGTACTGCTGCTGCTGGCCTTTACCGCCGGCGCCCAGTCGAAAAAAGCCCACCCCTATCTTTATTTTACGGCCGGCCACATACAGCACCTGAAAGAAAGGTTGAAAACAGATACCCTGGTAGCAAGGGCCTGGAATGATATGAAGACAAGGGCCGATCAGGCCGTAGCCGCAGGGCGCGGCGGCAACATGGATGCTTTGTGTCTTGCCTGGAGAATGACCGGCGATACAAAATATGCGCAGCAGGCAAAGGAGTTGCTTTTGCAACTGGTCAATAAAGAAGCCTGGGACGGTATGGACGACCGTACGCCCCGCTGGAACTCCGGGCTGGCTACCGGCCGCGGCTGTTTTACGTCGGCACTTGCCTTCGACTGTATCTATGATTACCTGACCAGACAGGAAAGACAGGATATAGCCGCCAAAATAGTCAGGCTGGGCATTGAACCTTCTATCGGAGATTGGATCTCCGACGATAAAAGGATTCATTCGCTCAATTCCATGGGGCACAACTGGTGGAGCGCCGTAGTGCATGAGGCAGGCATAGCATCGCTGGCGGTAATGAATGAAGTGCCGCAGGCCAAAGAATGGGCGGAAGAAGTATTGCGTTCCAGTACGGAATGGTTTGGCTTTTCGGGCAGTGTACTGGAAAACAAACCCACCAGTTTTGATCATGACGGTGGTTTTTATGAAAGCGTGGGCTATGCTAATTTCGGGGTGTCGGAATACCTGTTGTTCCGGCTGGCATGGACCAATGCATTCACTGCTGTAAAAATGCCTTATGACGAATTGCTAAAGAAGACGATGGACTGGTGGATACATGCCTGCTATCCCACGGAAGGCCGGTTGATGTCGCTGAATTTTGGCGACTCAAATCCCTTTGCCAATGGCGACAAACCGGTAAAGCTGATGATAGCGCTGGGCCTGGGAAGGGATGGATATGACTGGTACCTGAACGAAACAAAGAAAGGCGCCTTCAATGAAGACCTGAATATCAATACGGCGCTGGGGCTGGTATACCAGCCGGATAAAATAACCGCCCCGCAAACACCTGGTCTGCCGCCCTCCGCGATATACAAAGACATAGGTTGGGCCATGCTCCGCTCGTCATGGGATAAGAATGCCACGATGCTGGGCGTAAAATCTGGCTTTACCTGGAATCATTCGCATGCCGATGCGGGGTCTTTTGTGTTGTACCACCGGGGAAGAAACTTACTCATAGACGGGGGCGATATCAGTTATGGCCTTGATGAATACAGCAATTATTTCGTGCGCAGCGAGGCGCACAATGTGATGTTGTTCAACGGCAAGGCGCAGGAGCCGCAGGACCAGTACAACGCCGTAAAGAATATGGGCCACCTGTATGATATGATAGACGGCGGCAGCATGAAATACGTGCTGGCGGATGCCACCGGGCCTACTTCGCATTACTTCCTGCGCAATTACCGGAGCTTTTTATGGGTAGGCAATGTGATACTCGTTATTGATGATGTAAAAACATATGAACCCGGGAAGTTTGAATTCCTTCTGCATTTTGATAAGGATGCCAAACGCAAAGGCCCCGATTACGAGATAACCAACGACAGCGCGGCGATATTATTCCGCCCCTTATTTCCTGAAACGCTGCCGATGGGCTACCCGCACGATCTCCCGGAGAAGATGCGGGTGGAAGAGCGCGTGGGTATTAAAGACCACGATGCCAAAACCAAGCTTACCTACTATGCTATTTCCCCGGCAGAGGAATCACGGCAGACAAAGTTTATCAATGCCATCATTCTACTGAACGACGACAATAAACCGGTAGAAACCTTTACAGGCTCATCCGGCGCCAGCGGCGCAGCGGCAAGAACCAACCTGCCGGTGATTGAGCGGCTGGAAGGAACGGGCTTTATAGGTGTGCGAATTACGCAGGCGGGCAAAACGACCGATGTATACTTCAACCTGCTGGCGGATGGAAGGCTGATGCACCGCAACAGTAATAATGTGATCAACGGATGGGAAACCGATGCCTATATCATGGCCGTCAGCTATCCCGAAAAACAAGCGGCTTCGCCCGCCAATGCAACGGAGTATTTTATCAGCAATGGCAGCTACCTGAGGAAAGACGATAAGATCATTCTTCATTCGTTGTCGAAAGTGTTTATGCATGCAAAGCCCGCCGGGAATACGCCCGAAGTGCTACTGCAGGGACAGCCGGTCATGCATGTGAACCTGCTGCTGAAAGACAAGCCTTCCAAACTGCTGTTAAATAATAAGAAGCTGAAGCCCGTGTTGAAAGCAGATGGCAGGACGCTGGTAATGGACATCAACGAATAGTATGACTAAGTTCCTGCTAACAATATTTTTTTGTGTGCATGCTTTTGCAGGAGAATATGCGCAGGTATTCACGCCGCCATCGCCATTAAATTCCGTTTACCAGTATTCGGTGGCGGCAGGGGAGCGGACAGCTTATTTGTGGATACCGCCGCAATGCCACCATGTAAGAGGTGTTATCATGTCGTTGTCGAATCTTACCGAACGCGGGTGGCTGGAAGACCCTATTATCCGGCAGGCTGCTGCTGAAGAGGGGCTTGGTATAATCTGGGTGGGGCCTGTCCTGAGCCTGTCGAAGGAGCCGGGAAAAAACAACACATTAACGGCGGATATGAAAGCCGGCGCGCAGGAAGCACTGGATAAAATGATGAAAGACCTGGCCATAGAAAGCGGCTACCCTGAAATGGAGTGGGCGCCTTTTATTACGATGGGGCATTCGGCCAACGGGCAGTTTGCGTGGAATGTTCCTACTCATAACGCTGCACGCACTATAGCGGCTATTCCTGTCAAGACAGTTCCGTTGCCTGCCCTGCAATTCAGGGGTGTACCGCTTTGTTATATTGTAGGGGAGACTACCGAGTGGCCGCAATACCGTGACGGCCGGCCGGGCGACCGTGATTTCTTCTGGCCGATAGTACGCGACAGCGCCATTGCGCGCCGCATGACCGGCGAAGATAACCTTGTAGGGGTAGTAACCGACCCTGGTGGGGGGCATTTCGACTGGTCGGAGCGGCTGGCACATTTTGTGGCCCTGTATATTCACAAAGCCTGCCGCTACCGCTTACCCAAAGATGCAATGGCAGGCGGACCTGTAACGTTGAAAGCAATCCTTCCCGAATCAGGTTGGCTGACCGATACCGGTGGAATGGACGGGGATATCTTCCCTGCCGCGCCTTATAAAGAATACAAGGGAGATCGCAAAAAAGCTTATTGGTTTTTTGATGAAGAAACAGCAAAGGCGGCCGTGGCTTTTTGCGGCGACCGGCGCAAGCGGGCAAAGCAAATGCTCACCTTTGTACAGGACGGACGGCTATTGCCGGTGGCCAAACAAGGTTTTGCTGCATTGAAGTTTGAGCCTTCAGCAGATGGAATAACGTTTAAAGTAGCAGGCGGTTTCCTTCCTGAGTTACCGGCAGAATTAACGGGGGCGGAACGCTTGTTAGGACATGCACCGGGACCTATAACGTTTAGTGTTATAACCGGTCCTGCCGTGCAGGTTGCACCCGATGTCTTCCGGGTACAATTTGACTGGGGCAATGCAGGCGGCGCCATCTGGCTGCAGGAAGAGCAGGCGGGTAATGAGCAATATCGTCACGCTGTACAGCCCGGGCAATTGATTATTCCTGCAAAGCTCAAAGAAGGCGTAGCACAGCAAATCAGTTTTCCTGTTATACAGGATCAAAAAACAGGTACGGCACCGGTTAAGCTAACTGCCGTGTCTGATTCGGGCTTGCCGGTAAATTATTATGTAGTGGCCGGCCCGGCTATTATAGAAGGCGATCAATTAAAATTTACACCTGTTCCGGTAAAAAGCCGTTATCCTATAAAGATTACGGTGGTGGCCTATCAATGGGGTAGAATGACAGCGCCTTTATACAAAAGTGCGGAGCCGGTGACACGGGTATTTTACCTGGCGAGATAATAAAAGTTTAGCACTCGTCCCGCCACTTGGCGGGATGAGCTATTCTAATTAGGCCGGAGGCCATAGGGAGGCCTCACTCGCCAGAGGCGAGCGAGTGTAGTATTGTAAAATGAATAGCATGATCCGATTGATGAAATTATTAGCACTCCTGTTTATACTGGCAGTCCATACCGCCAGGGCACAGGTATGGCAATGGTCCGTGCCCGTTCAATACGCGCGGAATGCCGGTGCGCGCGCTTTCCTGTGGGTGCCCGAAGATTGTAAGAAAGTGAAAGCGGTTATCGTAGCGCAAAATAACATGGAGGAACAAATGATATTGGAAAACCCGTTGTTTCGCGAGGCGATGGGCAAACTGGGTTTTGCGGAAATATGGGTATCACCCCCATTCGATCATTTATTCCGGTTCAATGAAAACGCCGGGGATATTTTCAACGGCATGATGAACGATTTGGCCGATAGTTCGGGTTACAGCGAGTTGGAATACGCGCCCATCATCGGCATCGGTCATTCGGCCGCCGCCAGCTGGCCTTATTATTTCGGCGCCTGGAATCCTGCCAGGACGCTTGCCTGTATTTCGGTCAGCGGTCAATGGCCTTATGTGCGGAGCCCGCAGTTTTCGCCCGATATCTGGGGCGACAGGAACATCAATTTCATTCCCTGCCTCGAAACCATGGGTGAGTATGAAGCCGCCAACACCTGGAGCGGCGAAGGATTGAAAGAACGAAAGGAACACCCGCTGATGCCGCTGAGCATGCTGGCCTGCCCGGCGGAAGGGCATTTTGCCGCCACGCAGCAAAAGATCAATTACCTCGCTTTTTATATAAAGAAGGCCGCCCAATACCGTCTGCCGGAACCTTACCCGCAGGAAGGACCGCCGCTACTGCGCCGGGTGGACCCATCGCACATGGGGTGGCTGATGGATAAATGGAGAAAGGATAAAATGCCTGCCGCGCCACCGGCGCCGGTAGGAAAGTATACCGGGGATACCACGCAGGCTTTCTGGTTTTTTGACGAAGAGACGATTAAAGAAACGGTGAAATATGAATCGTGCTTCCGGCAGATGAAAGCGGACTTATTGGGTTATGTGCAGCAGGGGAAAACCATGCAGCAGCGGAATACGCATTTGCAGGTAGATCTGCAATTCCTGCCACTGGCAGATGGTATTAGTTTTCGACTCCGGGGTGTATTTCTCGACACCGTGCCCGGCGCCCATCCCCGCACCGCCGAATGGACGGGGTTACCTGCAGGGTCGCCCATCGGGCATGCAGTCTCATCGGCCCCTATATCGATTGATCGTATCTGCGGGCCTTTCCGGAAGATAAACGATACAACGTTCCGGCTGGCATTGGAAAGAGGGCTGCCGCTTAATCCAAAAAATTATACACTGGCATTTGCGGCCACGCATCCCGGCGATCTCACTTATAAGCCGGCCGTTCAGCAGGCACAGATGATAGTGCCGGTGAGCAATACGGAAGGCGCTGCGCAGCAGATTGATTTTCCCTGCCCCCTCCAAACCTCCCCCCAAGGGGGAGGTCCTGGCGGCAAGCGTTTTATTTTACTGAAAGCCGTTTCTTCCGCCAATGCGCCGGTATCATACTATGTGCTGGAAGGTCCGGCGGTAATAAAGGGAAACCGGCTTGCATTTACCCGTATACCACCCAAAGCGCGTTATCCCATAAAAATTACGGTGGTAGCGTGGCAATATGGTAACAGTCAGCCGCCAGCATTGCAAACCGCCGTGCCTGTGGCCCGGAGTTTCTACCTGCAGAAATAGGGCGTTATAGATTTACCCTGCATTATTTTATCTTTGGGTCATGGATCGCAGGGAGTATTACCGCAGCCACGAGAAACTGTCTTTTATCGGTACCGCCGGCCAGCAGCTGTTACAGCAGGCAAAGGTGCTGGTAGTGGGCGCGGGCGGACTGGGATGCCCCTGTTTGAAATGGCTTGCCGGGAGCGGGGCTGGGGTAATAGGCATCGTGGATTTTGATACGGTATCCGTTTCCAACTTACACCGGCAGGTATTGTATGATGTAAAAGATACCGGGCAACCCAAGGCCCTGGTGGCGGCAGGAAAGCTGTCGGCCTACAATCCATATATCACGCTGCGCCCGCACAGGGTGATGATAGACGAGGGCAATGTGCTGGCCCTGCTGGCTGATTATGATGTTATTGTGGACTGCACCGACAATTTCCAGGTACGTTATCTTATCAATGATGCCTGCGTGGTATTGAATAAACCGTTGGTATACGGCGCCATCCACCAGATGGAAGGACATGTAACGGTATTCAATTACCAGGGTTCGGGCACGCTTCGCTGCCTGTTTCCCGAATCTGAACAGAACGACCGTATACAAAGCTGTGCCGATATAGGCGCTTATAATATCATTACCGGCATCATTGGGCTGATGATGGCCAATGAAGTCATAAAAATAATCATGGAGCGGGAGGAAGTGCTCGCGGGCAGACTGTACCAGTTTGATGCGTTGAGCGGCAACAGCCGCCGGATCAGTTACCAGCCGGTGGATGGCAACCGGGAAAAGAGCGCCGCACGTTTTGAGCGGGCATTGCCGCCGGTGGAGATCAGCCCGGAGGCGCTGCAGCAAAAGATGCTGAACAGCGAATCGTTCAGACTGGTAGATGTACGCGAGGCCGACGAACGTCGTTTGTTTAATATTGGCGGGGAGCACATACCCCTGCGGCAATTCCTGCAGCAATCGCCTCCCGGTATGGACCCTGCCGATACCATCATCATCTACTGCGAACGCGGCGGCCGCAGCCTGCAAACAGCCAAATACCTGCGCACCAGGGGGTTTGTACATGCTTACAGCCTGCAGGGCGGCATGCAGTTGTGGCAACAGATGGAAATAAAATAAAAACAGCAGATGATATGCTTACAGTGAGTGAATTGTTTATCTACCCGGTCAAATCGCTGGGCGGTATACCTGTAGCGCGCGCCCTGCTGACCGACCGGGGATTTGAGCATGATCGCCGCTGGATGCTGGTGGACGCCAGCAACCGGTTTATGACACAGCGCGAGTGGCATTCCATGGCTTTGCTGCAGGTGGAAATAAAAGAAAACGGGTTGCATATTTACCATAAGCAACGACCTGCCGAAGGCATCGATATTCCCTTTCTCCCTTCCATCGATGAAAAGGCGCAGGTGCGGGTATGGGACGATACCTGCGAAGCGCGGTATGTGTGTCATAGTGCCGATGCCTGGTTGTCGGCCATGCTGCACACTCCCTGCCGGTTGGTATACATGCCGGACCACAGCCGCCGCCTGGTAGATGGCAGGTACGCCCTCCATAAAGAAATCACCAGCCTGTCGGACGGCTACCCGGTATTGATGATTGGCCAGGCATCGCTGGACGACCTGAACGGGCGCATGGCGCGGCCGCTGCCCATAAACCGCTTTCGTCCCAACATCGTATTCAGCGGCGGCCATCCTTATGAAGAGGATACGATGGCCCATTATACCATGAACGGGATACATTTTTATGCAGTAAAGCCCTGTGCGCGTTGTGTTATGACCACTATTGGGCAGGAGGATGCCGTGGCGGCAAAGGAGCCGCTGAAAACCCTGGCGGGATACCGCAGCCGTGACAACAAGATCTATTTTGGCCAGAATATACTGTATGCAGGCAATGGACTGGTGCGGGTAGGAGACAGGATTGAAGTGATAGAGAGAAAGCAGGCGATTGCCTTCTGATTCCGTAATTTTATACCTGCTAAAAAAGGCCATCCATGACAATCCAGGTTTACGCCGCGCTGAAAGACTATTTCGAGACGGAATTTGAGGTAACGGAGCCTGTTGGCTCGGTAGAAGAATTGCGTACGTTTTTACTGCAGCGCAATCCGAAAGCGGAGGCGATAATGCCGGTTTGCCGGTTTGCCGTCAATGATACATTTGTAGACAGTCATTTTCAATTACAAGCCCATGACGCCATCCACATCATACCCCCCAGCAGTGGCGGATGATACCCGCTATCTTTCGGCCACGCCCATCGATATGGCAGCCATGCTTGCAAGGGCCCATCATCCCGGTGCGGGTGCGGTGGTATTGTTCAGCGGGGAAGCCCGCGACAACAGCCATGGCCGGCAGGTGCAGCGCCTTGAATACGAGGCCCATGAAAGCATGGCCGGCAAAATGATGGCCGCGATACTGGAAGAAGCAAAAGCCCAATGGGGATTGAAGACAGCCCTTGCCTGTCACCGTACCGGCCCGGTAGCCATTGGCGAGACTGCTGTGGTGGTGATTACTGCTGCCGCGCACCGCGGCGAAGCCTACGCCGCCAATCGCTATATCATTGATCGCATCAAACAGGAAGCGCCCATCTGGAAGCGCGAGCATTTTGCAGATGGCAGTACCGAATGGGGACGGCAATAAATAAATACACCCATGCAGGCGGATTTGCACTAAATCGCGCTAATTCGTGTTTTAATATATGGGCATATAATGTACTGTGTGGGGGTAACACATTAATTTTTATCGAATTTTTAATATCTCGTGTTGAAACTACGGTCATTCCATAGTATATTTGTGCAGCTCTTACAAATACTTATCAAGAAAGGCTGAGGGAAAACGGGCCCTTTGAAGCCTTGACAACCTTCCTTTTATCTGTAACAGGATGAGGGGAGATGGTGCCAACTCCTTCCTTGCGGATTGCAGGGAGAGATAAGTCAGCGTTCAGTTTGAAATGACGCCCTTAGGGGTTTCTATATTTTTCAAGCTCACCTGGCTTACCAGGTGGGCTTTTTTTGTGCCCGTAGTATTTGTAATGGCCATTTAGAACGAACTCTGTCAACGGAATGCCTTGTATGAATACTGCGATCTACCAGATATGGTCATACCTCCAGGTACTACCCGGCCAACTGCAATGGGCCGGTGGTGACCGGGCAAACCGCACAGCCAATATTCATTTCTCTCTGCGTACGAAACCAACGCAACCAAAATTATTGTTGGCGCCATGGCCATGCATCTCATCGTATTTGCCGGCCTTGTACACCAACGTGGGCTTTGTAAAGCCTGCTAAGTGCAGTTTTCTCATGTGACATTGTTTGTCGCAATCAAGGGTTTGTTTCTACTTACCCTTCTTTTTTTAACATGAGTAAGCGGCCAGGGGTCATACTTCCCGCTTTCGGTTTCCGACATCCAACTTAAAACCAAATAACCTTATACCATGCAACCTGAATGGGAAAAGCTCTTTAGTGAACTGCAGACAGCTTTGCAGGATTGCCGGCTGGAGTCGCCCGACCCGCTGAAAATCATTGAATGCTGCTTTATTAAAAGCGACCAGTACTGGTCGAGGATTAAAACGGAAGTGGCCTGTCACCGGTTTTCTTCTGCTGCCGAAGAAATCTATTTCTTTAAGCATCTTAAGCCTTCTTTTACGTCGCAGGTGGAATACTACAACCTGCTGTACCATGTAGAGATATTCAAACCCGTATCGACAGAAGAACTGCGTTCCTTCTGGCTGCGCGAGCAACACCGGCTGCGCGATTTTATCAGGGAGCACGAATCGTTTTATCAATACTATAAAAGCGGTGATACACAGCTCGACGAGCAGTATTTTACCCGGGCCAACAGTCATCCGGAGCGATTGCCCGATGCAAAAGTGTACGACCGGGACACCAATGCCACTACCGGTTACGATCATATCATTACGTCCATCCTGGCGCTCGAAAAATTTACTGAATACGTGGAGGAAAAACTGCGGGGGCTGCAGGCGTGAAACGTGAGGCGTGAGACGTTTGCTTCGATCGTTCCCGGCAAAACTCGCGTCTCACGTTTCACTTGTCGAGCTTATACATACCATTCTTTATTGCATATATAACAATACCGGCGGTACTCTTTACATGCATTTTCTCTAATATCTTCACCCGGTAACCTTCCACCGTGCGGGCGCTCAGGAATAGTTGCTGTGCAATTTCCTTATTGGTGCACTCCCGGCAAATAAGCCGTATGATTTCTACTTCCTTGTCTGAGAAAGAGGGGCGTTCGGCCGTTTTATTGTAGGGATTGAACTTGCTGTGTGCAATCATCCGCGCGAGCTTGACCGAAGTACTGCGGCAATAGTAGGGCACGTCTTTGAATACCGACTTGATGGCTTCTATGATTTCCGACTTGTCGGCGTTCTTCAGTAAATAGCCCCTGGCGCCCGATTCAAGCATTTCGATGATCAGGTTGTCCTGGTCAAACATCGACAGGGCGATGATATTAATAGAAGGGTATTGCAATTTCAGTTGCCGGGTGGCTTCTACACCGTCCATGACAGGCATCACGATATCGGTAAGAATGATATCCGGCCGGAGGCGCTGGGTGAGGGCAATGAGCTCTTTGCCGTTGGACGCCTCGCCGATGACTTCGATACCGGCCTGTTTCCGAAGCATGATCTTCAGGCCGTCGCGATAAATTTCATGGTCGTCGGCAATGATTAGTTTTATAGGAATGGTCAACTTCATATGTAGGTTATAATGGAATCGTAATTCTGTACCGGGTGCCTTCGCCCGGTTTCGTTTCTATGTAAAGATCGCCTTTAAGTAACTCTACACGGCTCACAATATTTTTTAATCCCAGCCCGCTGCCGGTTTTATTGATGGAATGGAATTCAAACCCGCTGCCGTTGTCGGCTATTTCCAGGACGAGTGAATTGTTTTCGTTTTGAATAAACAGGTCGAGGGCCGAGGCCTGCGAGTGTTTGAGCGCGTTGTGGATGATTTCCAGGATAACCCGGTACAGGTGAATGTCACGGTCGCCCGTTAGTGCAATCTCGCCTTTGTGCGAAAACCGGATATCGAAGGGATGGCCAAGGGTAAGATTGTCGATAAATTCCTTCAGGGCCGTCACCAGTCCTTTTCTTATCGCCTGGGGCATCAGGTTATTGGAAATCTCACGTATACGGGTAAGGATATTATCGATATAGAGGCCGGAGCGTTCTATCAGTTCCTGGTCTTCGGGGTCGGGCACTTCCACGCTGTTTATCTGCAGTTTTACGGCGGAAAGGAGGGGGCCCAGGTCGTCGTGCAGGTCGGATGCAATGCGCCTGCGTTCGTTTTCGAGGGTGGTAATCTCGGCCTGTAGTTTTTCTTTCTGAAAACCAAGGCTTTTTCGTTGCTGGCGGATGATATTAATGACAAAATAGACAAGGATAATGCCAAGAACACCCGCAGCGATCAGGATGGCAATGTAAATTTTTGTCTGGTTGGTATCCATAAAGCTGCTAGTGCGTAGATCAAAGTAACAAAAAGGTTTACAAAGGCGAGAATAAGAAACACGTTATTTAATAACGGTATGGTGGCTTTTGACCGGAAAAGGTAGAATGTTTCCAGGAATGCCTTATAGCTGTAAAAGATACAAATACCCGAGCATATCAGAAAGCGTGCGTTGCGGAGCATATTTCCGCGTTCGCCCACGATCATGGAGTTGAGCTGGTTGATACCCAGAAATACAAGTACAAACGAATAGCAGATGCGAAAGATAGAGTTGATTTTTGTTATCTTATTCAATACCAGGTTGTCAAATCCCCATATCAGCAGCAGGGCGGCCACGAGTACGGGCAAATACCAGCTTTTTGCACGCAGTGCTCCCCAGTTGTAGAAAAGCCAGAGAAGCACCAGGGATTCTACCAGCACATAGATATTACTGTTGACCGCATTGCTGTGCAGGAGGCGGGCCAATATGCTGCTGAGTACATCGTTTGAAAAGGCCAGGCAGCTAAAATATACAAAGGGCCGGTACGCAACGGGTATTGTCCCGAAGCGTACCAGCCCGATGATGCAGGCGATTATCATACTATATCCCGAAATGAGTGTAAGCCAGTACATATAAATCTAACGTATGTTTGTTTAACCGCCCGGCGGCCGTTGTCTTTAACCGTTTAGCGGTGAATCCGGCGGGCAGATATCCGGGCACCGGATAGAGTCTTCCAGGATATCGATGGGGTCGTCGGTCACCGTGAGGCTGACTGCGGCGGCCGGAGCGGCTTCGGCAGGAGGAAGTATATCTTCGCCCTGATCGTTGACGGCCACCAGGATGGCATGGCACAGCAGGCTGTCGTCCATACCGTAATAAATACGGATACCCGCGGCGCCGGGGGTATTGCCCAAAGCTACGACGGCATCCTTGTTAAACGTCTCGCTCAGGGTAAGAACTTCCGTTGGGTAATCGGGTTTGAGCATCAGTGGCCTGTTTTCGCGGTAACGGCGCGTCATGGCCGCGGCTTCGCTTAAGGGGATGGAATGCTGGAGATTGGGCAGATTGTTGTAATCGGCACTCATAAATAAGCAGTTTAAAGGTTATTAAAGAGGTTGTCTTGGTGAGGTAAGATGGCAAAAAGGAATGGTGAAATGATACGTAGTTCTACGGGAAGTGATGCGTAGTTACAGACCGATGAATAGTTCTTAATTCGGATCAATTGAATTGATTTTCACCGGCCCTTTGCAGTCATAGCTTGTTTATTCCGGGCACCTTTTGGGATGGAACCGGTATTTGAAAACACGAGACACACTAACAGGCGGACGAACCGCTATAGCCGGGGTTAGAAAGAAGCCGGCTGTCATCTATTAAGTATTTTTATAATCTATTTTGTGATCCTTGCTTTGTCCTTGTGTCCTGTTTTGTACTGGCGCGGGTTCCAGCCACCTTGAAGCAAGGATAAAGCAAGGATTAGGCAGGAATGGGCCTGCACCAAAAAAAGTGTAAAAAATACCTTTATACGCGGAGCCGCAGTTTTTTATTCACTCGCATCCGGCCGATTCAAAAACGTACGGCTGGGTCTTTTTGACTAATTTTAAGGCTTTAAACGACTAACAGCCCAGGATTTTGTATGCCCCCGTATTGCATAATGAGAAAGTAGTACTCCTGCAGGTAGCGCAGGGGGACGAACAGGCATTCCGGGTGCTTTTCGGCGCTTATCACCAGCAACTGGCGGCACATGTGTACCGGCTTACCGAATCGGCCGAACTGGCGGAAGAAATTGTACAGGATGTGTTCCTTAAAATATGGATGAGCCGGGAGGCGTTGGCCGAAATACATCATTTTCATGCTTACCTGTTTGTCGTATCGAAACACCAGGCCCTGAATGCCTTACGAAAAGTAGCCCGGGAACGGGCCCGGCAGCGCACCTGGGCGCAGCAAGCCGCGGCAACCGATGTTACGGAAGAAGATAACCATCCTTTTTATAACCTTATCGATGCGGCCATCGGGCAATTGCCGCCGCAGCAGCAGCGCGTGTACCGGCTTAGCCGGCATGAGCAACTGAAATACCGCGAAATAGCAGAACAAATGGGTATTTCGGCCGAAACGGTAAAGAAATACATGCAGCTGGCCATTGCTTCCATCAGCGCCTATGTGCGGGATAACATCGATGCTTTCCTGTTGCTCGCCGCCTTAACCTACCTGAATTAAAAAATCTTTTCCTGTACTAGCCCCTTTTTGATACCCGCCGGTGTCTTTTATTGTTACTCAACGATTACCAGGACATTATCCTTTGATTATTTACTTCTCAACCTGATTGCAGATGCCCCATACCAAAATGAAGCATTTATTTCAACGCTATTACGAAAAGACCGCCACGGCAGCAGAAACCGAAGTGTTGATGCAGTGGATGGCGGACCCAGCCAATGAAGCCGAGCTGTTGCGCTTTATGCGCGAGGGCTGGGATGGATTACAGCCGGGGGAGCAAGTGATCGTATCGCTGAAAAGCGAGGCGATACTGAATCATATCCTGCCGGCACCCGTGCGGCAATTGGAGCCGGCAAGCCGGTTCAGGCTGTGGACGAGGGTGGCTGCCGCTGCAGTGATCATATTGCTTTTATCGGCAGGGGCTTACCTGTTGGTGAACCGCCGGCCGGCAAAGGTCATTGCGGCGACGCCTGCGCCCCTGAAAAGCGATGTATTGCCGGGTGGAAACAAGGCGGTGCTTACCCTGGCCAATGGCAGCACCATCGTGCTTGACAGTGCAGGCAAAGGCCTGCTGGCGCAGCAGGGAGGTACCGTTGTAAACAAGCTGCAGGACGGGCAGTTACAGTATAAGGCCGCTGGTGAAAGCAATGATGCAGTGGGTTATAATATGGTAGCCACGCCCCGGGGCGGACAATACCAGGTGGTATTGCCCGATGGCAGCAAAGTATGGCTTAATGCGGCATCGTCGCTGCGTTTTCCCACGGCATTTCCCGGTGGGGAGCGCAATGTGGAACTGACAGGGGAGGCCTATTTTGAAATAGAGCAGGATAAAAAGAAACCTTTCCATGTGCTGGTAAATGACATGCGGGTGGAAGTATTGGGCACTCATTTTAACGTGATGGCCTACGGCGATGAAGCTGATGTTAAAACCAGCCTGCTGGAAGGCCGGGTAAAAGTATCGCAGGGAAAGAATGCCGTGTTGTTATCGCCCGCACAGCAGGCCAGCCTTGACAGGGCGAAGGGACAACTGGCGGTGGATAAAAATGCCGATGTAGAGAAAGCTGTGGCCTGGAAAAACGGGTTGTTTGATTTTGAAAACGATGATATCAGCGGCATCATGCGCCAGTTATCGCGCTGGTACGATGTAAAAATAGTATTCAATGGTGCTGTGGCTAACCAATACTATACAGGTGAAATCCGCCGGCAAGTGCCTATATCACAGGTGCTGCATATGCTTGAATTGGTAGGCGGCGTATCATTTGAAATAAAAGGAAATACGATAATGGTGAAAGCCCGATAAAAAGACTGCCTGTGAAAAACATCTAAGCCTTATTCTTTGCAATAACCTATCCTTTTGCTTGCGTGTTTTAAGACGTTGGATACCTGAAAAAGCCGGGAACGCGGGAACGTCCCCGGCGGGAAGTAAGGTAGAACAACTAACAAATACAGGACTGCTCATTGTTAAACCAAACCAAAACAAAGCTATGCAAATTGCAAAGAACTGCAAGGCGGCATTATTGCTGCGCCCGCCTGCACAAATGGTAAAGGCTATGAAACTAACTGCTGTAATGATGTTGGCCTTTTTACTACAAGTATCGGCCAGGGGTTATTCACAGAAAATTACACTCGATCTTCAAAATGTAAGTCCCGGAAAGGTCTTTAAAGAAATCAAGCGTCAGAGCGGGTTCCTGTTTTTATACAATAGCAACGATCTGAAAAGACTGGGTACAGTAAGTATCCAGGTAAAAAATGCCGATATAGAGGACGTGCTGAACCGCTGCCTGGCTTCTACGCGGTATACTTACCGTATTGTAGACAAAACGGTTGTACTGGTGCCCCGGCCAGTTGTTATGCCTGTGGTAACTGCGGCGGATGTTCCACCGGTCGTTTCTATTCAAGGTCGGGTGACTGATGAAGAAGGTCGCCCGGTTGAAGGGGCTTCGGTAACGGTGAAAGGGGCGAGTATGGGAACGACAACCAACCGGAATGGAGAGTATTCCCTGTCCGGGATAAGTGAAAATGCGGAATTGGTCTTTTCATTTATCGGCTTTGAATCGAAAAGCGTCCCGGTAAAGGGCCGTACCTTCATAAGCATTTCATTAAGGCTGGATACCAAAAAGCTTGATGAAACGGTGATCATGGGATATGGTACTACCACCAAAAGGAAAAGTACCGGTTCCATTAGCAGCATTACTGCCGAAGATATTGGCAAACAACCCGTACAAAACCCGCTGGCCGCTTTGGAAGGGCGTATTGCAGGGGCTGTGCTTACGCAGTCCAATGGTTTGCCCGGCTCCCGGATAAGTATGCAGATCCGGGGATTGAATTCTATTTCCAACGGTACTGTCCCCTTATATATCATAGACGGGGTACCTTATAATATGAACGACCAGGCGGTGCCCGCCTCCAATGATTTGAACAGCTTTGGTGTTTTTGCTGCCAATGGCGGCCAGAGTCCTTTCAGCCTGATCAACCCCTCGGATATAGAACGCATCGATGTATTGAAAGATGCCGATGCTACTGCTATTTACGGTACCCGCGGTTCCAACGGCGTAGTGCTTATTACTACCAAAAAAGGAAAAGCAGGCCCCACAAAACTGGACATCAATGTATACCAGGGGGCCGGTACAGTTGGCCGTTTTATGAAAATGATGAGCCTGAAACAATACCTCGCCCTGCGCAGGGAAGCACTGGCCAACGACGGGCTCACGCCCAACGCTTCCAACGCGCCCGATATCATGACCTGGGATACAACTAAAAGCACCGACTGGCAGAAAAAGTACCTGGGTGGTACGGCCAGCACCACCGATGCACAGGTATCGGTATCGGGTGGTGACGCGCGTACACGCTTTTTGCTGGGAACAGGCTACCACCGGGAAACAACCGTTTACCCCGGCGACCTGAACGACCAACGGCTTTCGGTGCGCATGAATGCCGAACACAGTTCATTGGACCATAAATTCACTGCAACTGTTTCAGCCATGTATTCATATGAGAAGTCGAATCTCATCGCGACCGATCTTGCCACTGCCTATAATTTGCCGCCCAACCTTCCCTTGTATAATGCCGATGGCAGCTTATACTGGAATGCCAATTTTACCAACCCCGAAGCGGCGTTCCTGCAGAAATACAAGGATGAAAAAAACAACCTGATCAGCAACGCGGTATTTCGTTATACGATCCTGCCCGGCCTGGAGATAAAAACCTCTCTTGGGTTTAACCGGCTATCGCTGACTCAAAACAGGCAAAACCCGGTGGGCTCTTACAACCCAAGTTCGGGACAGGTTAATAATGCGCTTTTTACCAACATTTCGCAACAGGGTTATATCGCGGAACCGCAATTGGTGTATACTACAAAAATAAGCAAGGGGAAATTGACCGCATTGGCGGGCGGCACCTGGCAGCAGACGATCAATAACACGCAATACATCACTGCTACCGGTTACAGCAACCCCAGCCTGCTGGGACTTTCCAGCACAGTGGGATCCGAAGCTTGGAATTCACGTGACTTGAAGTCGCGGCCGCACTGACCCTATAGTGAGTCGTATTAATTTAAATCATACCAACATGGTCAAATAAAACGAAAGGCTCAGTCGAAAGACTGGGCCTTTCGTC
>JADMIO010814549.1_pt1 | contig 31241 bp, 30 predicted proteins | sample 8958161 | NCBI WGS metagenome assembly JADMIO01 (sample SAMN16585339, study PRJNA669376) | soil metagenome | isolation source: Crop rotation soil | place: USA: Cullars Rotation, Alabama | collected 2011 | reverse complement strand
CGCCGCGCGGTGCACGGCCGCATCCCGCTCCGCGCGCACGGCGTCGATCCGCTGCCGGGCGGCGCGCAGCACCGGTTCGCGCGCGAGCTCCGGACGGCCGCTGTCGAAGGGCGGCGCCGGGGCGTATTCGATGGCGAGCTGGATGGCCTCCGCGTAGTCGCGCCCGGCGACTTCGGCCATCACCTCGAGCGCGAGGTCGATGCCCGCGGTGACGCCCCCGCCCGTGATCACGTTGCCGTCGCGCACGACGCGTCCCGGATCCGGCGTGACGCCGAACGCCTTCAGCGAGTCGCGCCACGCCCAGTGGCTGGCCGCGCGCTTGCCTCGCAGCAGCCCCGCGGCGGCGAGCAGCAGCGAGCCCGTGCACACCGAGGTGATCCAGCGCGCTTTCCCGCCGAGGTGGCGCAGTGACGATAGATAGGCCTCGTCGTCCAGGGCCGCGATGGTGCCGTAGCCGCCGGGGACGCACAGCAGCGTGCAGTCGTCGACGTCACCGAGGCGCGCGAGCCCCGCGAAGCGCATGCCCCGGTCGGCCTCGAGCTCGCCGCCGCCGACGGAGGCGAGGATGCAGCGCGCGCCCGGCAGGCGGGACAGCACTTCGAACGGTCCGGTGAAATCGAGCTGCGTGATGCGTGGATAGAGGGCGAAGGCGATGGTGAAGGGCGCGGGCATCGGAAGCTCCTCGGCGATCGGGATTGACGACGCGCAGCTTGCGCCCTTAGCCTTTTGGCCGAAATGCCGTTGATCCCTCGATTCCTGCCAGGTGTCCCATGCCGCGTCGCATCGCCTTCCTGATCTTCGACGACTTCCAGCTGCTCGATGCCGCGGGGCCGATCTCCGCGTTCGAGATCGCGGAACGCCATGCGCCGGGCACGTACGAATCCCGGATCATCGCGCCGCGCGCCGGCGCGATCGCGAGCAGCGCGGGTGCGTCGATGAACGCGGCGGGGCTCGGCCGACCCGCGAGCATCGACACGCTCGTCATCGCGGGTGGCAACGGCACGCGCGCCGCCGCGCGGGACGCGGCGCTCGTGCGATTCGTGACGAGGTGCGGCGGGCAATCGCGGCGCGTGGCGAGCGTGTGCTCGGGCGCGTACATCCTCGCGGCCACGGGGCTGCTCGATGGGCGCACCGCGACCACCCACTGGACGCGCAGCGCGGACTTCGCGTGCAAATACCCGCGCGTGAAGCTCGACGCCGACCGCATCTTCGTGAAGGAAGGCAAGTTCTGGAGCTCGGCCGGCATCACGGCCGGCATCGACCTCGCCCTGGCGTTGATCGCCGAGGATCTCGGCGAGACGATCGCGCGCCAGGTCGCGCAGCAACTCGTCGTCTATTACCGCCGCCCGGGCGGGCAGTCGCAGTTCTCGACGTTGCTCGAGCTCGAGCGCGCCGACGGAAGGTTCGCGCCGCTGCTCGACCACGTACGCAGCAACCTGAAGGATCGGCTGTCGGTCGAGGATCTCGCCGCGCAGGCGTGCATGAGCCCGCGCAATTTCGCGCGCGCGTTCATGGCGGAGACCGGCACGAGCCCGGCGAAAGCCGTCACTCGCCTGCGGGCGGAGACGGCCCGCGCGCAGATCGAGAGCGGCCGCGTGTCGGTGCAGCAGGTGGCGCGCGACTGCGGCTTCGGAGATCCGGAGCGGATGCGCCGCGCGTTCGTCAGCCTGTTCGGCCGTTCGCCGTCGAGCCTGCGGCTGCGTTAAGCGGCCTTGCTCGCGAGCTGACGGAGCACGTACTGCAGGATGCCGCCGTGGCGGTAGTAGTCCCGCTCCTTCGGCGTGTCGATGCGCACGCGCGCTTCGAACGTGATCGGCGTGCCCTTGGGCGGCGTCGCCACCACCTTCACGGTCTTCGCCTCGGCGTTGTTCAGGCCGGTGATCTCGACGACTTCGTTGCCCGTGAGCCCGAGTGACGCCGCGGTCTTGCCGGCGGGGAACATGAGCGGCAGCACGCCCATGCCGATGAGGTTCGAACGGTGGATGCGCTCGAAGCTCTCGGCGATGACCGCGCGCACGCCCAGCAACATGGTGCCCTTCGCGGCCCAGTCGCGCGACGAGCCCGTGCCGTATTCCTTGCCCGCGAAGATCACGAGCGGTGTGCCTTCCTGCTTGTAGCGCATGGCGGCGTCGAAGATGGACATCTGCTCGCCGGTGGGCACGTGCACGGTGACGCCACCCTCGGTGCCCGGCGCGAGCAGGTTGCGCAGGCGGATGTTCGCGAACGTGCCGCGCATCATCACTTCGTGGTTGCCGCGGCGCGCGCCGTACGAGTTGAAGTCGGCGGGCTGCACGCCCTGCGACACCAGGTACTTCGCGGCCGGGCTCGTCTTGGCGATGTCGCCGGCCGGGGAGATGTGGTCGGTGGTGACCGAATCGCCGAGCAGCGCGAGTACGCGTGCGCCGGTGACGTCCGTGACGGGTCGGGGCGTCATCGTCATGCCTTCGAAGTACGGCGGGTTGCGCACGTAGGTGGACTTGTCCTCCCACGCGTAGATCTTGCCGGCCGGCACCTTGATCGTCTGCCAGTTCGCATCACCCGAGAACACGCTGCCGTAGCTCTTCTTGAACATGCCGGAGTCGAGCGACGCATGCACCGCGTCCGCGACTTCCTTGTCGGAGGGCCAGATGTTCGCGAGCAGCACGGGCTTGCCGTCCGGACCGGTGCCGAGCACTTCGGACTGCAGGTCGACGTTCATCGTGCCGGCGAGCGCGTAGGCGACCACGAGCGGCGGCGACGCGAGGAAGTTCATCTTCACTTCCGGATGGACGCGGCCTTCGAAGTTGCGATTGCCCGAGAGCACCGACGTCGCGACGATGTCGCCCGCCTTGATGCCCGCGGAGATCTCGGGCTTCAGCGGGCCCGAGTTGCCGATGCACGTGGTGCACCCGTAGCCGACGACGTTGAAGCCGATCGACTCGAGGTGCGTCAGCAGACCGGCCTTCGTCAGATAGTCCGTGACGACGCGCGAGCCGGGCGCGAGGCTCGTCTTCACCCAGGGCTTCGACTTGAGACCGAGCTTCGCGGCGTTGCGCGCGAGCAGGCCCGCGGCCATGAGCACGTACGGGTTCGACGTGTTCGTGCAGCTCGTGATCGCGGCGATCATCACGGCGCCGTCGCGGAGCTCCTCCTGTTTGCCGTCCAGCTTGATCACGGCGTGGCCGGTGGCGGTCGGGTTCTTCTTCGTGCGCTCGTCGGCCATCGCCTTGAGCGCGGTCTGGTAGACGCTCTTCGCCTTCGACAGCGGCACGCGATCCTGGGGACGCTTCGGGCCCGCGAGGCTGGGCTCCACGGTGGCGAGATCGAGCTCGAGCACGTCGGTGTAGTCAGCCGGCCGCGCGCCGTTCAGGCGCCACATGCCCTGAGCCTTGGCATACGCCTCGACGAGATCGATCTGCTGCTGCGGCCGTCCGGAGAGTTGCAGGTAGCGCAGCGTCTCCTCGTCGATCGGGAAGATGCCGCAGGTGCTGCCGTACTCCGGCGCCATGTTCGCGATCGTCGCGCGGTCGGCGAGCGGCAGGTTCGCGAGACCGTCGCCGAAGAACTCGACGAACTTCTCGACGACGCCCTTCTTGCGCAGCATCTCGGTGACGGTGAGCACGAGGTCGGTGGCCGTGCAGCCGGGCTTCATCGCGCCCGTCAACTTGAAGCCGATGACCTGCGGGATGAGCATCGGGATCGGCTGGCCGAGCATCGCGGCCTCGGCCTCGATGCCGCCCACGCCCCAGCCGAGCACGCCGAGGCCGTTGATCATCGTGGTGTGCGAGTCGGTGCCGACCACGGTGTCGGGATACACCTGGTTCTTGCCTGACGTGTCGTTGTGGAACACGACGCGGCCGAGGTACTCGAGGTTCACCTGGTGGACGATGCCGGTGTTCGGCGGCACGACCTTGAAGTTGTTGAAGGCGGTCTGGCCCCAGCGCAGGAACGCGTAGCGTTCGCCGTTGCGCTCGAATTCGATCTTGTTGTTGGCGGCGAGCGCGCCGGCGCTGCCGTAGTTGTCCACCTGCACCGAGTGGTCGATGACGAGCTCGGCGGGATTCAGCGGGTTGATGCGCTCCGGGTTGCCGCCTAACTTCTGCACCGCCTCGCGCATGGCCGCGAGATCGACGACGCAGGGCACGCCGGTGAAGTCCTGCATGATGACGCGCGCCGGCGTGAAGTCGATTTCGTACGACGGGGTCGCCTTGGCGTCCCAGTTCAGCACCGCGTCGATGTCCTCGCGGGTGACGTTGACGCCATCTTCGTAGCGCAGCAGGTTTTCGAGCAGGATCTTGAGCGAGAAGGGCAGTCGCGCGACCTTGTCCGCGGGCAGTGAAGCAAAGCTCCAGTAGTCGTAGGAACGGGAGCCCACCTTGAGGGTGGCGCGGGTGTCTGAACTGCCTGTCATGTCGTCGTCTCCGTCGGAAAAAAGCGCGGCATTCTAACTCAACACGCGCTCGATGACGCCGCCGCCGAGGCAGCGGTCGCCGTCGTACAGCACCGCGAACTGCCCGGGCGTCACGGCGCGCTGCGGCTCCGCGAAGCGGATGGCGAGGGCGCCGTCTGCGCTCAACGTCGCGCGGCAGGCCTGGTCGGCCTGGCGATAGCGCACCTTGATCCGTGATTCGAACTCGGGCTGGCCGGGTTGCACCAGCCAGTTGCAGGGTCCGGTGGACAGCGCACGGCTGGTGAGCATCGGATGGTCGTGGCCCTGCACGGCGACGAGCTGGTTGCGCGCGAGATCCTTCGCCGCGACGTACCACGCGTCCTCGCGCGCGCCCGCCCGGCCGCCGATCTCGAGGCCGCCGCGCTGGCCGAGCGTGTAGAACGCGAGCCCGCGATGGCGGCCGATGACGTCGCCGGACTCCGTGACGATGTCGCCGGGAGTCGTCGGGATGTAGCGCGACAGGAACTCGCGGAACGGCCGTTCGCCGATGAAGCAGATGCCGGTGCTGTCGGGCTTGTCGAAAACCGGCAGGCCGGCCTCGCGCGCCAGCGCGCGGACGTCGGACTTGGTGAGCTCGCCGAGCGGAAAGAGCACGCGTTCGAAGTGTTCGCGCGCCACCGCGTGCAGGAAGTAGGACTGGTCCTTCCCGGAGTCGCACGCCTTGCGCAGCACGGCCCCCTCCGGCGTGTGATCGAGCCGCGCGTAGTGGCCGGTCGCGAAGCGCCGCGCGCCGAGTCGCGTCGCGTAGTCGAGGCACAGGCCGAACTTGATCTCGCGATTGCAGAGCACGTCGGGATTCGGCGTGCGGCCGGCGCGATATTCGGTGAGGAAATACTCGAAGACGCGCGCGCGGTAGTCGGCCGCGAAGCTCACGCGATGCAGCGGGATGTCGAGCTCGGCGGCGCTGGCGCGCGCATCCTGGAAGTCCTGGGCGCCGGTGCAGTAATCGTCGTCGTCGTCCCAGTTGCTCATGTAGAGCCCGTGGACGTCGTAGCCGGCGCGCTTGAGGAGGAGGGCCGAAACGGCCGAATCGACGCCGCCGGACATGCCGACGACGATCCTTTCTCTACCGGGGGAAATCACGGGCCCGATTGTACGGGAAAAGACCTTCGGCACCGTTTCCCGGAAATGGGGTCAGACCCCATTTCCTAGCGAATGGGCTCTGACCCCATTACAGGTTGACGACGGCGTCGACGTGCAGGGCGGATTCGAGGCTCAGGGCTGCCACGGATTCCAGCGGCTGGCGCATGCCGCGCAGGTAGTCGTCGAGGCAGCGCAGGACGAGCGGGGAACGCAGCCGGCCGGGCTGCGCGAGCAGCTGGTCGTGGGTCAGCCAGACGGCACGGACGATGCCGGTGTCGAGCGGCTGGTCGGCCAGGTGGTCGTCGACGCTGCCGCAGAACGCGAAGCGCAGGAAGGTGCGACCGTTGTCCGGGTTGCGCCAGAGGTAGGTGCCGATCAGCGCGTCGGGCGCGAGACGCCAGGCGGTCTCTTCGCGGGTCTCGCGGATCACGGCTTCGATCAGGGTTTCCCGGTCCTCGAGATGTCCCGCGGGCTGGTTGAGCACCAGGCGCCCGGCCGAACGCTCCTCGACCATCAGGAAGCGCCCGTCGCGTTCCACGATGGCGGCCACGGTGACCTCGGGATTCCAGCGCACGGCGAACTAACTAACGCGACGCGTGGCGAGCATGCTCGTCGAGCGCGCTGGCGTGCCAGATCTCGTCGAACTCGTCGAGGTACTGGCGCGCGACAGGCGGATTGTTGAGATCGGCGACGCCGTCCCAGCGATCCGCGTGCACGCGGTAGACGATGGCGCGGTCATCGGCGATCACGTAGCCCGCGGCGCGCTGCTTCATGGCGCCCAGGGCCGGCCGGATGTCGATGCAGCTCGTGAGACGGCGGCCCATCGCGATGAAGCGGTTGTTGTCGCGGAGCAGCCGGTTGGAGTCGGAGATGAGCACACGCACCTTGGCGAAACGGCGCGCGAGCACGAAACGTTTGACGATCTCGAGGAAGGCGTTCTGGTCGTACAGGTCGGGCTCGAGGTCCGGCGTGTAGATGGACATCAGGCGCTGCGCGCTCGCGGCCACGGCGTCGACCGCCGCGCGCATCTCCTCGAGCGAGCTGATGACCCGCACGGGATTCTCGCCGCGGGCGCTGGAAATGGCCGGCAACGGCGTGGCCTGCGAGGCAGGACGCTGCGTGAGCCGATTGAAATCGAATTCCCCGGTCGTCATGGATGACGCTTTGTGACCTGTGCCGGGGAAGATTAGGTGCGCACTCGTCATGGGCTGTGCCAACCAGTTCACGGTTTCGCGTCAGACCGGCCGGACCCGGCCTGAAAGCGTGTCTCAGCCCGCAATTTACGCGTCACGACTTAACAGTGGCATGAGGGGAAACCGTGAACAGGGCGTCGCAGCGCCGGACACGGATCAGACGCGGCGCGCCATCTCCGCCGCCAGCCCCAGGTACTGCTGCGGCGCGAGCGCCTTGAGCCGCGCGCGCTCCGCGGGCGGCAGCGGTAGTTTGTCGATGAACGCCGCGAGGCCGGCGGCATCGACGTCGGTGCCGCGAGTGAAGTCCTTGAGCAGCTCGTAGCCGTTCGGGATGCCGGCGGCGCGCAGCGCGGTCTGCAGCGCCTCGCCGAGCACCTCGTGCGCGGACTCGATGTCGGCCGCGATGCGCGGCGGATTCGCGGCGATCTTGCCGAGGCCGCGCATCAGGGAGTTCCACGCGACCAGGCTGTGCGCCAGCGCGACTCCGACGTTGCGCAGCACGGTCGAGTCCGTGAGGTCGCGCTGCCAGCGCGAGATCGGCAGTTTGGCCGCGAAGTGATGCAGCAGCGCGTTCGCGACGCCGAGGTTGCCCTCGGCGTTCTCGAAATCGATGGGGTTCACCTTGTGCGGCATGGTCGACGAGCCGACTTCACCCGCGACCGCGCGCTGGCGCAGGTAGCCGAGCGAGATGTAGCCCCAGGTGTCGCGCGAGAAGTCCACCAGGATGGTGTTGATCGCGGCGAGCGCGTCGCAGTATTCACCGATCCAGTCGTGCGGCTCGATCTGCGTGGAGTACTCGTTCCACGCCAGGCCCTGCGACTCGACGAACCGGCGCGAGATCGCCGGCCAGTCGGCCCCGGGCAGCGCGGCGACGTGCGCGTTGTAGTTGCCGACCGCGCCATTCCACTTGCCGAGGATCTCCACCTTCTCGAAGCGCGCGCGGGCGCGCACGAGGCGCGCGACCACGTTCGCGAATTCCTTGCCGAGCGTCGTCGGGCTCGCGGTCTGGCCGTGCGTGCGCGACAGCATGGGCAGCGCGGCGTGCTCGTGCGCGAACGCACGCAGCTTGTCGGTGAGCTTGCCGAGCTCCGTCGCCAGCACCTGGCGCGCCGCGCGCAGCATGCGCGCATAGGCAAGGTTGTTGATGTCCTCGGACGTGCAGCCGAAGTGGACCAGCTCGAGCACGGCGGGCGTGGCGCCGCTCGCGGTGAGCTTCTCGCGCACGAAGTACTCGACCGCCTTCACGTCGTGATTGATGCGCGCTTCGATGGCCTTCACCGCGGCCGGCGCGTCGTCACCCGGCTCGAGCGCGAGACTCGCGGCGAGCTGGCGCACCGCGTCGGACAGCGGCTCCTTCAACAGCCCGGGAACCGCCTCGGCGAGGGACAGGAGCCACGCGGACTCGATGCGGATTCGTTCGCGGATCAGCCCGCTCTCCGACAGGACGGCGCGCAGGCCGTCGGCGCTCTTCTTGTATCGGCCATCGACGGGAGAGAGCGCGGAGAGAGCGGCGGAATCCATGAAAGAGAGGCCTCGAATCGTTGATAATGCCGCGCGAATGATACCGGCGGGGCGGAAAGAGCACGACAGTTTCGGCGACATCGACGTGGCCGCCGACGCGTTGTGGGGCGCGCAGACGGAACGGGCCCGGCGCAACTTCAACCTGAGCGGCACCCGGCTCCCGGCCGCGTTCATCGCCGCCGTCGCGACCATCAAGGCGGCCGCGGCGCGCGCCAACGCGCAGTTGCAGCTGCTCCCCGCCGACATGGCCGCTGCGATCGCCGATGCCGCGCTCGACGTGGCGCGCGGCGAGCATCCCGATCAATTTCCGCTCGACGTGTTCCAGACGGGCAGCGGCACCAGCACGAACATGAACGTCAACGAGGTGATCGCCCATCTCGCGTCGGAATCGCTCGGGCGACCGGTGCACGCCAACGATCACGTCAACATGTGCCAGAGCAGCAACGACGTGATCCCGAGCGCGATCCACGTGAGCGCGATGCTCGCGAGCCGCAACCACCTTATGCCGGCGCTCGACGCGCTGCGCGACACGCTGGCCGCGAAGGAACGCGCCTGGGCCTCGGTGCTCAAGACCGGCCGCACGCATCTCATGGACGCGACGCCGATGACGCTGGGCCAGGAAGTCTCGGGCTGGCGTGCGCAGATCGACAACGCCATCGAGCGTCTCGGCGCGAGCGAGCCGCGTCTGCTGGCGCTCGCGCAGGGCGGCACCGCCATCGGCACGGGCATCAACGCGCACGAGGAATTTCCGGCGCGTTTCATCGCCGAGCTGCGCGCGCTGACGTCGCTGCCGTTCGACACCGCGCCGAACTACTTCGCCGCCATGGGCACGCAGGACGCGGCGGTCGAGTTCTCCGGCCAGGCGCGCGTCCTGGCCGTCACGCTGATGAAGATCGCGAACGACCTGCGCTGGATGGGTTCGGGACCGCTCGCGGGCCTGGCGGAGCTGAAGCTCCCGGCGCTGCAGCCGGGCAGCAGCATCATGCCGGGCAAGGTGAATCCCGTGATCCCCGAAGCGGTCGCGATGATCGCCGCGCACGTCATCGGGCTCGATGCCGCCATCGCGGTGGCCGGCCAGTCGGGCAATTTCCAGCTCAACGTGATGCTGCCGCTGATCGCGACGAACCTGTTGACGGGCATCGAGCTGCTCGCGAACGGCGCACGGGCGCTGGCCGAGCGCTGCATCGCCGGCGCCGAGCCGAACCTCGCGCGACTGGACGAGACGCTGGCGCGCAATCCCATCCTCGCCACCGCGCTCAACCCCGCGATCGGCTACGAACGCGCGGCCGCGATCGCGAAACGCGCGTACGCGGAAGGGCGTCCCGTGTTCGACGTGGCGCTCGAGATGTCGGGCCTGTCCGAGGAAGAGCTCACGCGACTGCTCGATCCCGCGGCGTTGACGCGCGGCGGCCTGCACGGCGGTGGAGGCGGCGGTTGAGCAAGTCGGAGGATCTTCGCGCGCGCATCCTGCGACGATTCCAAGGCAGCGAACCGAAGCACGAGCTCGCCGACTGGCGCCTGCTCGGCGTCGACGCGGAACGCGTCCTGAAACTGCAGAAGCATTTCCCGGCGAACCCGGTGCCGGCCGCGGTGCTCGTGCCGTTCGTCGACCGGCCGGAAGGGTTGAGCATCCTGCTGACGCAGCGCGCCTCGCAGCTCGCGAAGCACGCGGCACAAGTGTCCTTTCCGGGCGGGCGTCTCGAGGAATCGGATCCGGACGTCGCGAGCGCGGCCTTGCGCGAGGCCCAGGAGGAGATCGGTCTCGATCCCGCGCGCGTGCGCGTGTTCGGCTACCTGCCGGATCACCTCGTGATCAGCGGTTATCGCGTGACGCCGGTGCTGTCGATCGTGACGCCGCCGTTCGCCGTCGAGCCGAACCCCGCGGAGGTCGAGTCGGTGTTCGAAGTGCCGGCCGAATACATCTTCGACCAGCGCAATCACAAGGCGCGCCTGCGTCGCGTCGGTGACGAGGACATGCTGCTGCACGACATTCCGTGGCAGGGGCTCAACATCTGGGGCGCGACCGCGGGCATGTTGCTGACGCTGGTGCGCATGGTGCAGGAATCGTGAGCGACGCCGACGAACGCGCCCGCGCGGCGATCGCGCGACTGCTCGACATCATGCGGCGCCTGCGCGCGCCGGAAGGTGGCTGCCCCTGGGACCTCGCGCAGGATTTCGGCAGCATCGCGCCGTACACGATCGAGGAAGCGTACGAGGTGGCCGAGGCCATCGCGCGCGGAGAACCCCGCGCGCTCGAGTCCGAGCTCGGAGACCTGCTGTTCCAGGTCGTCTTCCATGCGCAGATGGGCGCGGAGAAGCGCTGGTTCGACTTCGCGAGCGTGGCCGACGCGATTTCGAACAAGCTCACCGAACGCCACCCGCACGTGTTCGCCGACGCGCGGATCGCGGACGCCGCCGACCTCAATCGCGCCTGGGAAGAACACAAGGCGAGGGAGCGCGCCGCGAAGGCGGGTGACGCACCGAGCGAGCTCGCCGACGTGCCGCTGGCGTTGCCGGCGCTCGCGCGCGCCGCGAAGCTGGGCAAGCGCGCCGGCCGTGTCGGCTTCGACTGGCCGGACGCGAGCGGCGTGCGCGCCAAGATGGACGAGGAGCTGCGCGAGATCGACGAGGTGCCGGCGGAGGACAAGCAACGCCGCGCCGAGGAGCTCGGCGACCTGCTGTTCGCGACCGCGAACTGGGCCCGACACCAGGGCGTCGACCCCGAGGAGGCCCTGCGGCTCGCGAACGCGAAGTTCGAAAGGCGCTTCCGGGCCATGGAGGCGCTGGCTGCGCAACGTGGCCTGGTTCTCGGGAGGCTGGACGCGGCGACCTGGGACGCGCTCTGGAACGAGGTCAAAACCTCGGGAAATACCGCGGAATCCCACGTTCAGTAAGGATTCATCGTGCCTTTCGTACATTGGCGCCACGGTTGGAACGCCCGACCGATGGAGGCCATATGTCGATCAAGAGCACGAAGATGATGGTGATTCTCGCGGCCACGGCGCTGACCGTCGGCAGCTCGGCGGTCTTCGCCCAGGATCACCGCTACGACGATCGCCCGCCGCGCTATGACGACCCGTACAACCGTCCGTACGACGATTCGTACGACGATCGTGACGATGGTCGCTACGACGACCAGGGTGGTTACGACTACGCGAAGGTCGTCGACGTGCAGCCCATGACCCGCCGCGTGCGCGTCACCACGCCGCAGCGCGAGTGCTGGGACGAGACGCGTTACGACGAGCGCGACTACGGTCGCCCGCGGGCGCGCAATGCCGCCGGCTCGACGCTGCTCGGTGCCGTGATCGGCGCCGCGGTTGGCAACCAGATCGGTCACGGTGACGGCCGCCGCGCCGCGACCGCCGCGGGCGCGATCATCGGCGCCGGCATCGGCAACGCGCAGGCCGGTCGTCGCAACGGTTACGACCAGCCGCCGCCGCCCCGCGCCTACACGGTGCAGCGCTGCGAGACGCACTACAACGAGGACGTGCAGGAGCGCATCGATGGCTACCGCGTGACCTACGTGTACCACGGCCGTCGCGGTGTGACCCAGCTGCCCTACAAGCCCGGTGACCGCATCCGCGTGCGGGTTGATGTCAGCCCCGCCGAGTAAGAGGCGAGGAAGTGACGGAGTTGTTTGTCATGGCGGTGTGGGTGGTCCCTCTGTTGCCGCGGATGGCCACCCGCATCGCCTTTCACGCACAAACGTTTAGAATCCGTTCCGTCATGAGAAAGATCCGCCCCGCCGTCATCCCCGCTGCCCTGGTGTTGATCGGTTTCGCGCCGTTCACGCAGGCGCATTCGATGCCCGGTCCGCGCCCGTCAGGCGCAGCCGCCGTGGAGCAGGGCGTGGTCGCGGTGGCGCGTGACGGCATCTCGCTCGACGAGGCCGTGAGCCGCGCGGAGCGCCAGTACCGGGCGCGTGTCGTACGCACCGACGTCCAGGACGAGGATGGTCGCAAGGTGTACGTGCTCAAGCTGCTTTCCGAGGATGGCCGCGTCATCACCGTGCGCATCGACGCGCAGACCGGGCGGTCCCGTTAATGCGCGCCCTCGTCGTCGAAGACGAAGCGCAGCTGCGTGAAGGCCTGCGCGATCAGCTGGTGAAACAGGGCTTCACCGTCGACGTCGCCGCCGACGGCCAGGAAGGCCTGTTCGCCGGCTCCGAATACCAGCTCGACATCGCCGTCATCGATCTCGGGCTGCCGAAGATCCCGGGCCTCGAGCTCATCCGCAAGCTGCGCGGCGCGGGCAAGACCTTCCCCATCCTGATCCTGACGGCGCGTGATCGCTGGCAGGACAAGGTGGAGGGACTGCAGGCCGGCGCGGACGACTACGTCGCGAAGCCCTATCACTTCGAAGAAGTGCTGGCGCGCATGCAGGCGCTGCTGCGCCGCGCGGGCGGCTGGGCCTCGCCGATCCTCGAGTGCGGCCCGATCCGTCTCGACACCCGCGCGCAGGCGGTGCAGCTCAATGGCGCGCCCATCGAGCTCACCACGTTCGAGTACCGCATCCTGGAGCACATGATGCTGCGCGCGGGCGACGTCATCTCGAAGACCGAGCTCACCGAGCGGCTCTACGACCAGGACTACGAGCGCGACAGCAACGTGATCGAGGTGTTCATCGGCCGGCTGCGCCGCAAGCTGGATCCCGACGAGAAGCTGCACCCGATCGAGACGCTGCGCGGCCGCGGCTACCGCTTCTCGATTCCGCGCAATCAGGGAACCTGACCTCGCGGGTCCCGTTTGTCGCGGCCCTCACTGACCCGCCGGTTGCTGCTCACGGTGTTCACCGTGATCGTGGTGTTCTTCGCGTTGACCGTGTTCCTGCTCGACACCGTTTTCCGGCACGCGGCCGAGCAGGCGCTGCGCGACGTCATGGATGCGCAGATGGTGGCGCTGATCGCCGCCGCCGATCCCGACGGGCCCGAATCGGTGACGCCGACCGCGCTGCTCGACACGCGCTTCGACACACCGGGCTCCGGACTCTATGCCGAGATCCGCTCCGCGAGCGGCGAGAGCATCTGGCGCTCGCAATCGACGCAGGGGACACCGGTGCAGTTCGGGCCGGCGCTCGAGGGCGGCGAGCGCAAGTTCATCTTCACGGACATCGCGGATACGGACATCCGTCTCGCGGTCGCGAGTCGCGGCATCGTGTGGGACAACCTGCATGGCCAGCCCGCACGGTTCACCTTCAGCGTCGCATCGAGCCTGGAGACCTACCAGGCGCAGGTCCAGAGCTTCCGCCAGCAGCTGGTGGGCTGGTTCGCGGGCCTCGCGGCATTGCTGGTGGCGACCCTCGCGGGTCTGCTGCGCTGGCTGTCGCAGCCGATACGCCGGCTCGAGCGCGAGATCAAGGACGTCGAGGCAGGCAAGCGCGAAACGCTGGGTGACAACTGGCCGCGCGAGCTCACCGCGGTCACGAGCAATCTCAATGCGCTGCTCGACGGCGAGCGGCAGCGCATCAAACGTTACCGCGATACGCTCGGCAACCTCGCGCACAGCCTGAAGACGCCGCTCGCGGTGATGCGCCAGTCGCTGGGCAGCGTCGACGCGGGGCCGAAGCAGGCGCTGAACGTCGAGATCGACCGCATGACGGACATCATCGAGCACCAGATGAAGCGCGCCGTCATGAGCGGCGGCGTGCTGCTGGGACAGCAGCCGGTGGATCTCGCGCCCGTGGTCGCGGAGCTGCGCGCGGCTCTCATCAAGGTCTACGGCAACAAGGATCTGCTGTTCGAGACGAGCATCGCGGCGCGCGCGCAGTTCATCGGCGATCGAGCCGATGTGACCGAGCTGCTCGGCAATCTGCTCGACAACGCCTGCAAGTGGTGCCGCTCGCGCGTGCGCATCGTCGCGACAGTCGACGCGGACGGCACGGACTCGCGCCATGCGCTCGGCATCGTCATCGACGATGACGGTCCCGGAATCGCCGAAGTCGACCGCGCACGGGTGTTGCAGAGGGGCGGGCGCGTCGACGAAGCCACGCCGGGGCACGGCATCGGGCTCTCGATGGTGCACGACACGGTCGCGCTGTATGGCGGCACGATGCGCATCGACGCGTCGGAACTCGGCGGCGCGCGCTTCGAGCTCGCGCTGCCAGGTCGCGCGGGCTAGTCCGGCAGACGGCGCGCGGGAAACTCCACGCCCGCGGCGCGCCAGATCCAAGTCTCGGCGCGGCCGTCGGCGCCCAGCACGAAGAGATTTTCGGGTCCGCCCTCCTGCGGTTCCGCGGCGTCGAAGAAGAGCGTCGCGCTCAGCGGGACGAGCTCTCCCTTGTCCTGTCCTTCGGTCTGCGCGAAGAGTCTGCCGCCCTCGCGCCAGATGTTCGTGCGGACCGGTTTGCCATCGAGCATCGTCTCGTACCGGCCGACGAGACGGTCGAGCGCGGCCGCATCGATGCTGACCGCCTTGCGGTCCGGCTTCGCGACGACCTCGGCGTTCGAAACCAGCTGCCAGCGGCCGTCGCGCCGCACGTAGGTGTCGAGCTTGCGGAGACGCACGGTGGTCGTTTCCTGGCCCTGCGGGTGATGCTCGACGACGACGTAGCTCAGCACCGCGGTGTCGCCATAGTCGTGCACCTCGAACTCGCGGATCTCGACGGTCTTGCCGGTGGCGATCTGCATGCCTTCGACTTCGTCGCGGCGCGCGACGCGCAGCCCATTGCCGACCCAGATCGCGTCCTTGCCGACGTGCCGGCCCCAGGTCGCCTTGTCGAACGGCGGCACCGTTCGTTCCTTGACGAGTTCGAGAAACAGGGCGTCGCGAGGACCCGCGAACGCCGCGAGCGGGAGGAATGCCGCCGCGCCCGCGAGCGCGGCGGCGATGACGATGCGCATGAGGCCTCCGGCGCGCCGTGACTGCCCCCTTTTGCCAGGAAACGGGGACAGTCCCCGTTTGCTAGCAATCGGGGACTGTCCCCATCAGGGCGCGTCTTTGACTTCGAACGTGATGCCCTGCGCGAGCGGCAGCTCGCGGCTCCAGTTGATCGTGTTCGTCTGCCGGCGCATGTACGCCTTCCACGAATCCGAGCCGGACTCGCGTCCGCCGCCCGTATCCTTCTCGCCGCCGAATGCTCCGCCGATCTCGGCGCCCGAGGTGCCGATGTTGACGTTCGCGATGCCGCAGTCGCTGCCGGTGGCCGACAGGAAGCGCTCCGCGTGCTGCAGGCGATCCGTGAAGATCGACGACGACAGGCCGTGCGCCGACGCGTTCTGCATCTCGATGGCTTCGTCGAGCGAGCCGAACGGAATCAGGTACAGCACGGGCGCGAACGTCTCGTGCTGCACGATGGGCCAGTCATTGCTCGCGCGCACGATCGTGGGCGCGACGAAATTGCCCTTGCCTTCGAGCACCTTGTCGCCGGTGACGACCTTGCCGCCGGCGGCCTTCGCCTGCGCGATGGCCGACGAGTAGCGCTCGACCGCGCCCTTGTCGATGAGCGGCCCCATGAGCGTCGACGGATCGAGCGGGTTGCCGATGCGCACCTGCGCATACGCGTGCACGAGCTTGCGCTCGAGCTCGTCGATGCGCGAGCGGTGCACGAGCACGCGACGCGTCGTGGTGCAGCGCTGGCCGGCGGTGCCGACGGCGCCGAACACGATCGAGGGGATCGCGAGCTTCAGATCCGCCGACTCGTCCACGATGATCGCGTTGTTGCCACCGAGCTCGAGCAGGCACTTGCCGAGCCGGCGCGCGACGCGCTCGCCGACCGTGCGGCCGATCGCCGTGGAACCGGTGAACGACACCAGCGCGACGCGCTTGTCGTCGACGAACTTCGTGGCGAGCTCGACGCCGCCGTCGATGAACATCTGGAAGATCGGCGGCAGGCCCTGCTCGCGCATGACCTTGTTGCAGATGTGCTGGACGGCGAGGGCGGTGAGCGGCGTCTTCGGCGACGGCTTCCAGACGCTCGCGTTGCCGCAGATCGCGGCCAGGAACGCATTCCAGGCCCACACCGCGACCGGGAAGTTGAACGCCGAGATGATTCCGACGACGCCGAGCGGATGCCACTGCTCGTACATGCGGTGCTGCGGCCGCTCCGAGTGCATCGTGTTGCCGTAGAGCATGCGCGACTGGCCGACCGCGAAGTCGGCGATGTCGATCATCTCCTGGACTTCACCGAGGCCTTCGGCCTTGATCTTTCCGTTCTCGAGCGTGACCAGCGCGCCCAGGTCTTCCTTCGCGACGCGCAGGGCTTCGCCCAGGAGGCGAATGGCCTCGCCGCGGCGCGGCGCGGGCACCGCGCGCCACGCGTTGGCGGCCTCGACGCTCGAGCGCATCACCGCTTCGTAGTCGGTGAGCGTGGCGCCACGCACCTGCGCCAGCGTTTCGCCGGTGGCGGGATTCGTGGACGTGATCAGCGCGCCGGCCGTGTCCTTCGACCAGCCGAGCGTGCCGGACCAGGCGCCGGCATTGATCGAGTCGATGCCGAGCCGCCTGAGGATGCCGGCCACGTCGATGGCCGGATGTTTGACCACGGAGTTCATTTCTTCTTCCTTGAAGATTTGGGTGCTGGGGATTTGCCCTTCGGCTTGTCGACCGAGCGGCGCTGGTGGCCGGTTTCGCCCTTCACGACGGCCTCGGAAGACAGATCCTTCGTGCCGCCCGGCGCGTAATAGCGGCCGAAGCGATTCTCCAGGATCGCGGGCAGGTCGAATTGTTCCTGCGCGACGAAGCCCTGGTACTTGCGCGGGCTCGACAGCACGAGGTCGACCACCGCCGTGATGCCCGCCGCAGTCGTGACCTGGATCGCGGACCAGAGGCGGCCCGCGATCATCTGCGGATACACCTTGTTCACGTAGTTTTCTTCCCGCAGCTCGCCATCCTGCTTGCCGGCGACCGCCGCGTACACGATGACCACGTCCTGCAGCGTCTGCGGGACGGCGTGCTCGAGCACGCGTTTGAGAGTCGCCCGGTCGGAGTTGAGCTTCAGGTCGTTCATGAGCAGGCGCATCTGCGCGCAGTGACCCGGGTAGCGCATCGTCTTGTAGTTGATCTGCTCGCACTGCTTGCCATAGGTCTCGGCGAGCGAGCCCAGGCCGCCCGAGGTGTTGAACGCCTCGTACAGCGTGCCGTCGATCTCGATCTCCTCGAGGCCTTCGAGCGGCGCGGCGGACACCAGCTTGCCGTCCTGCACCGACTCGCAGGGGTTGCCGTACTCGTTGATCAGGCCCTCGGTCGACCACGTCAGCGAGTACTTGAGCACGTTGTTGGGGTGCTGCGGCAAGGCGCCGACGCGCAGCTTGATGGAGCGCAGCTCGTCGAAATGCTTCGCGAGCTCGTTGGCCGCGATGCTGATGAAGCCGGGCGCGAGTCCACACTGCGGCACGAACGCCTTGCTCGCGCCGCGCGCGGTGCGGCGCACCGCCTGCGTCACCGCGACGTCCTCGGTGAGGTCGAAGTAGTGCGCGTTGCCCTTGCGCGCGGCCTTGGCCACGGCCGGATTGCAGTAATAGGGCAGGCTCGAGATGACGGCGTGCGGCTTGAACTCGGCGAAGTGCTTCTCGAGCGCCTTCGCGTCGCTGGCGTCGAGGCCGACGGCCCGCAGAGACTTCGAACCGTGCGCCTTGACCACCGATTCGGCAGCCCCGGCCGACACATCGGCCAGCGTGACGTCGTAATCCCCGGATTCGGCCAGCAATCCACTGATGAGGGAGCCGATCTTGCCGGCGCCCAGGATGAGAACTTTGTGCATGGAAAACCTTGGAAAAGCTCGTTTGGCGGTAGTGTGCCGTAAGCCTCTGAATTAGAATAGTTCGCAACTTATGCGTACCACCGACATGACCTCCTGGCACCCGGCAAGCTGGACCTCCAAACCCGCGCAGCAACAGCCGCGCTACAACGACATCCCCGCGCTCGACAACGTCGTCGCGCAGCTCTCGCGGCTGCCGCCGCTGGTGGTGTCGTGGGAGATCGAATCCCTGCGCGAGCGCATCGCCCAGGCACAACAGGGCAAGCAGTTCCTGCTGATGGGCGGCGATTGCGCCGAGACCTTCGAGGAGTGCGAGTCCGACAAGATCGCCAAGAAGCTCAAGATCCTGCTGCAGATGAGCCTGGTGCTCCTGCACGGTCTCAAGAAGCCCATCATTCGCGTCGGCCGCATGGCGGGGCAGTACGCCAAACCCCGGTCGGCGGACACCGAGACGCGCAATGGCGTCACGCTGCCGGCGTTCCGCGGGGATCTCGTGAACCGTTCCGAATTCACCGCCGCGGCGCGGGAGCCGGACGCGAACCTGCTGCTGCGCGGATACGAGCGCGCGGCACTGACGCTCAATTTCGTCCGCGCCCTGTGTGACGGCGGTTTCGCGGACCTCCATCACCCGCAGTACTGGGACCTGGGCTTCATGGCGCATTCGCCGGCGAAGGACCAGTACCAGAAGATCGTGGACTCGATCGGCGACTCGCTCGACTTCTTCGAGCGCGTGACCGGCGGCCGCGCGCCGCACGAAGTGACGTCGGTGGACTTCTACACCTCGCACGAAGGCCTGCTCATGCACTACGAGCAGGCGCAGACGCGCTATATCGAGCGCCAGAAGCGCTGGTACAACCTTTCGGCGCACATGCCGTGGATCGGCATGCGCACCGCGCAGCTCGACGGCGCGCACGTCGAGTTCTTCCGCGGCATCGCGAACCCGATGGGCGTGAAGATCGGCCCGGCCATGACCGAAGAGTGGCTGCAGGGCCTGATCACCACGCTCAACCCGAACAACACGCCGGGCCGTCTCACCATCATCCACCGCTTCGGTGCGAAGGACGTGGAGAAGGGCCTGCCGAAGATGATCAAGGCCGTGAAGGAAACCGGCCAGCAGGTGCTGTTCGTCTGCGACCCGATGCATGGCAACACCGAGACGAGCTCGGGCGGTCTCAAGACGCGGCGCTTCGAGAACATCCTGCGCGAGCTCGAGCTGTCGTTCCAGATCCACGAGGCGCACGGCTCGTTCCTCGGCGGCGCACACATCGAGCTGACCGGCGAAGACGTGACCGAGTGCACCGGCGGTGCGCGCGGACTCACCGACGCGGATCTCGCGCGGGCGTACAAGTCGACCGTCGATCCGCGTCTCAACTACGAACAGGCGCTCGAGCTCGCGATGCTCATCGGCAAGCACGGCCCGGCGCGATGAAGTACGAGAAGATCCAGGTCCCGGCCGACGGACAACGCATCACCATCAATCCGGACTCGTCGCTGAACGTCCCGGACAACCCGATCATCGCCTTCGTCGAAGGCGACGGCATCGGCATCGACATCACCCCGGTGATGCTGAAGGTCGTGAACGCGGCCGTGCAGAAGGCGTACGCCGGCAGGCGCAGGATCGCCTGGATGGAGGTCTTCGCGGGCGACAAGGCGCAGAAGGTCTACGGCACGAGCTTCCCGGACGAGACGCTGACCGCGCTGCGCGAGTTCGTCGTGTCGATCAAGGGACCGCTGGGCACGCCCACGGGCGGCGGCATGCGCTCGCTGAACGTCGCGATGCGGCAGAACCTCGATCTGTTCGCCTGCGTGCGCCCCATCCGCTACTTCCCCGGCGTCGCGACGCCGATGGCCGACGCCTCGCTCACCGACATGGTCGTGTTCCGCGAGAACACCGAGGACATCTACGCCGGCATCGAGTGGCCGACGGGTTCTGCCGAAGTGCAGCGCCTCATCTATTTCCTGCAGAACGAGCTCAAGGTCACCGGAATCCGCTTTCCGGCGAGCTCGGGCCTCGGCATCAAGCCGGTGTCGAAGGAGGGCAGCCAGCGCCTCGTGCGCAAGGCGATCCAGTACGCCATCGAGAACGATCGCGTGTCCGTGACGCTCGTGCACAAGGGCAACATCATGAAGTTCACCGAAGGTGCCTTCATGCAGTGGGGCTACCTGCTCGCGAAGGAGGAATTCGGCGCGACGCCGATCGGCAACGGGCCGTGGTGCTCGTTCAAGAACCCGATCAACGGCCACGACATCGTCGTGAAGGACGTGATCGCGGACAATTTCCTGCAGCAGGTGCTGCTGCGTCCCGAGGACTACGACGTCATCGCGACGCTGAACCTCAACGGTGATTACATTTCCGACGCGCTGGCCGCGCAGGTGGGCGGCATCGGCATCGCGCCGGGCGGCAACATCGGCGACGGCCTCGCCGTGTTCGAGGCGACGCACGGCACGGCGCCGGGCTTCGCGGGCAAGGACCGTGTGAACCCGGGCTCGCTGATCCTGTCGGCCGAGATGATGCTGCGCTACCTCGGCTGGAAGGAAGCCGCGGACCTCATCATGCACGGCACCGCCGACACGATCGCCGCGAAGGAGATGACGTACGACCTCGCGCGCCTGCGTGAAGCGATCCGCGCGACCAAGCGCGACATCGCGGCGCGCAAGAACGTCGAAGAGGATCTGCAGCGCCTGATCCCCGGCGCGACGCTCGTCGGCACCTCGGGCTTCGGAGACGCGATCATCAAGCGCATGCGCGCCTGATGACCTCGGCGCCGACGTTCTGTCCCGATTGCAAGCTGTGCCCGCGGCTGGCGTCGTTCCTCGCGAAGAACGCGCGCGAATATCCCGACTACTTCAACAAGCCGGTCGGCCCGTTCGGGCCGGCGAAGCCGTCGCTGCTGATCGTCGGGCTCGCGCCCGGCATGCACGGCGCGAACCGCACCGGGCGGCCGTTCACCGGTGATTACGCCGGCATCCTGCTCTACGAGACGCTGCACGCGCTCGGGCTCGCGACGGCCCCCACGTCCGTGGACCGCTTCGACGGCCTGGAGCTCCTCGGCGCGCGCATCACGAATGCCGTGAAGTGCCTGCCGCCCGAGAACAAGCCGCTGCCGAAAGAGATCGCGACCTGCAACCGGTACCTCGAGGCGGAGCTCGCGGAGCTGAAGTCGGTGAAGTCGATCCTCGCGCTCGGCGTCGTCGCGCACGACGCGGTGCTGAAAGCCCTCGGGCAGAAGCGCAGCGCGGCGAAATTCGGGCACGGCAACGAGTTCGTGCTGCCCGACGGCCGGCACCTGGTCGATTCCTACCACTGCAGCCGCTACAACACGAACACGCGCCGATTGACCGCGGAGATGTTCCGGACGGTGCTGAAGCGGGCCGCGACCCTCGCGGGTTTATGATCCGGGCGTGAGCGAGCACGCCGACACCTTCGACCCGAAAGAGTACATCCCGAGCCTGCCGCGCCGGCCCGGGATCTACCGCATGTACTCGGCGCCACGCGACGACGCCCCGTCCTCCGAAGGAAAGGGCGAGCTGCTGTACGTGGGCAAGGCGCGCAACCTGCGCGACCGGGTGGGGAATTACTTCCTCGCGAGCAACGTCGATCCGAAGGTGCAGGCGCTGGTGGCGAACATCGCGCGCATCGAGGTCACGATCACCAACTCCGAGACCGAGGCGCTGCTGCTCGAGTACAACCTCATCAAGGAGCACAAGCCGCGCTACAACATCGTGCTGCGCGACGACAAGAGCTTTCCTTATATCTATCTACCCGCGGGCCACGAGTACCCGCGGCTGGTCTTCTACCGCGGACCGCGCAACCTCCCGGGGCGCTACTTCGGGCCGTTCCCGAGCGCGGGCGCGGTGAAGGAAACGCTGCAGAGCGTGCAGAAGATCTTCCGCATCCGGAATTGCCGCGACACCTTCTTCGAGAACCGCAGCCGTCCCTGCCTGCAGCACCAGATCGGGCGTTGCTCGGCGCCGTGCGTGAAGCTGATCTCGCGCGAGGACTACGCGCGCGACATCGCGGCGGCGGTCAAGGTGCTCGAGGGTCGCAACGACGAGGTGCACAAGGAGCTCGGTGCCGCGATGGAAAAGGCCGCCGAGTCGCTGCAGTTCGAGCGCGCGGCGGCGCTGCGCGACCAGATGGCGGCGCTGAAGCAGGTGCAGTCGCAGCAGATCGTCACCGCCGAGGGCGACCGCGACATCGACGTGTTCGCGCAGGTGGGCGAGCCCGGCGAGTTCGCCGTGTCGGTCATGATCATCCGGGGCGGGCGCAACCTGGGTTCCACCTCGTACTTTCCGAAGGGCGCGCTGGCCGAGCCCAACGAGGCGTTGGCATCGTTCCTCATGCAGTACTACGCGGAGACGCCGCCGCCCCCGGAGATCCTCGTGAACTTCGAGCTCGCCGAGGCCGAGGCATTGACGGACGCGCTGTCGACGCGCGCCGGCAGCGCCACGAAGATCTGGCGCCCGTCGCGCGCCTTGCCGGCGCGCTGGATGGCGATGTCGGTCGAGAACGCGGAGCAGGCGCTGCGCATGCGCCGCGCACGGCGTGCGGACATCGGCGACATGCTCGTCGACCTCGCGAAGGTGCTGCGACTCCCGGCCGTGCCGCAACGGCTCGAATGCTTCGACATCAGTCACACGCAGGGCGAGGGCACCGTGGCGTCGTGCGTGCTGTTCGGACCCGAAGGGCCCTTGAAGAAGGAGTACCGGCGTTTCAACATCACCGGCATCACGCCCGGCGACGACTACGGCGCGCTGCGCCAGGCCCTGAAGCGGCGCTACGAGCGCGTGAAGACGGGCGAGGTGCCGGCTCCCGACGTGCTGTTCATCGATGGCGGACAGGGCCAGATCAACGAGGTGCACGGTGAGCTCGCCGCGCTGGGTTTCGGCGCGCTCAAGCTGGTGGGTGTCGCCAAGGGGCCCGATCGGCGGGTGGGGCAGGAGCGATTGATCATCTATGACGAAGGAACGATCGCGCCCGGCCCGGACTCGCCCGCGTTGCGCGTCGTGCAGCGCATCCGCGATGAGGCGCATCGCTTCGCGATCACCGGCCATCGCAAGCGCCGCGCGCGCCGTCACAACGAATCCGTGTTAGAGACGGTGCCCGGCCTCGGGCCGGCGAAGCGGCGCGCGCTGCTCAAACATTTCGGCGGCATCCAGGGACTGATGCGCGCCGGGATCGGCGACATCGAGACGGTCAGCGGAATCGGGACAACGCTGGCGCGCACGCTTTATGATCATCTGCATCCGGGCGCCTGACGGGCTCAACATTTACGACACGATGGTCTGGAATCTTCCGAACACGCTGACCTGGCTGCGCATCTTCGCGATCCCGCTGGTCATCGTGTTTTTCTACCTCCCGTACGGCTGGGCCGATCCCGCCGCCGGCCTGCTGTTCGCCGTCGCCGGCATCACCGACTCGCTCGACGGGTACCTCGCCCGCAAGATGGGGCAGACGTCGCGGCTGGGCGCGTTCCTCGACCCCGTGGCCGACAAGCTGATCGTCGCCGTGGCTCTGGTGCTGCTCGTGAGCAAGGAGATGCCGCTCATCATCGTGCCGGGCCTCGAGGGCATCGACGGCGGGCACGCGACGCTGCGATCCGAGTCCGTGCGCGCCATCCTCGTGCTGTGCTCCATCGTCATCATCGGCCGCGAGATCGCGATCTCCGCGCTGCGTGAATGGATGGCCGAGATCGGGCAGCGCGGCAAGGTGAAGGTGAGCGCGCTCGGCAAGTACAAGACCATTCTGCAGATCGTCGGCCTGTCGTGCATGTTGTTCCGCTGGAATCTCGTGATCCTGCCGGGCGTGTCGCTGCCGGTGTTCGAGATCGGCCTGGTGCTCACGGTCATCGCCGCGGCGCTCACGCTGATCTCCGCGATCGCGTACCTGCGCGCGGCCTGGCCCGACCTGAGAGGCAACGAGTGATCCGTTCGGTGTGCGTGTTCTGCGGTTCCGCGCCCGGTGCGCGGCCTAGCTACTCCGCCGCGGCCGAGGAGCTCGGCACCGCGCTCGCGCATCGCGGCATCACGCTGGTGTATGGCGGCGGCCGGCTCGGGCTCATGGGCATCGTTGCGGAAGCCGCGCTCAAGGCGGGCGGGCGCGTGGTCGGCGTGATCCCGCGCATGCTGATCGAACGCGAGCTCGCGCACGTGAAGCTCACCCAGCAGCACGTCGTGAACACGATGCACGAGCGCAAGACGTTGATGGCCGAGATGTCGGACGCGTTCGTGGGGCTGCCCGGCGGCATGGGAACGTTCGACGAGCTCGTGGAAATCGTCACCTGGGCGCAGCTCGGCCTGCACGCCAAGCCCGTCATCTGCGTGAACATCGAGAATTACTTCAACGCGATGTACGGGATGCTCGATTACGCGGTGGCGGAGAAGTTCGTCACCGCGGAGTCCCGGGCGCGCTGGCGGAATGCCGAATCGGTGACCCGGGTCATGCAAATCCTTGCCGGCGAGGGAATTTCTTGACTTGCCGGGCGACGGCCCTAGAATCTGCGCCCTCTCCAAGGCGCGGGAATAGCTCAGTTGGTAGAGCACGACCTTGCCAAGGTCGGGGTCGCGAGTTCGAGTCTCGTTTCCCGCTCCAATTCCTCTCAGGCTCGTCCGTTCGGACCGTGGCTAGGTGGCAGAATGGTTATGCAGCGGCCTGCAAAGCCGTCTATGCCGGTTCGATTCCGACCCTAGCCTCCATTTCCGCGAGTTCGTCCTCTCCTTAGGAGACCGCGGAATGTCCTCCTCGAGTTTCAACGTCGCCACGGGAAGGCTCGCGATCTTCGGCCTCCTGTGGATCACCGCGACCGCGTCCGCCCAGGACTTCGCGAACAGCGAGATACGGACGCAGGCCCTGCGCGGGAATCTGCACGTGCTGCTCGGAGAGGGCAGCAACATCACGGTCTCCACCGGACCGGACGGCGCACTGCTGGTCGACGACGAATACGCCGCCCTCACGTCCAAGGTTCGCACCGCGCTCGTGGCGTTGCGATCGCCCACGGTGAGATGGGTCGTCAACACCCACTGGCACGACGATCATTCCGGCGGCAACGAGGCGTTCGCGCGAGATGGCGCAACGATCATCGCGCAGGAGAACGCCGGCCGCCGGATGCGCTCCGATCACGTTCAATCTTTGTACGGCCTGCAAAAGGCATTTCCGCCGATCGCGTGGCCGACGATAACCTTCGACCAATCGCTGCGCCTGCGCTGGAATGGCGATGACATCGACGTGATCCACGTCGGCCCGGCCCACACCGATGGCGACACGATCGTATACTTCCGCCAACAGAACGTCCTAGCGACGGGAGATCTGTTCGTCGGCGCCGACTACCGTCCGTCCTTTTTCGACGATCTGAATGGCGGCTCGGCGCAGGGGATGATCGCGGCGGTCGACACCCTCCTGGGCCTCATCGACGAGCACACCGTCGTGGTCCCCGGCCACGGCGACATCACCGATCGTGCCGGCCTGCAGGACTACCGGAACCGTCTCGTCTCGTGCCGCGACCGCATCGTCGATGCCATCTCGCGGGGATCGAGCGAGGACGAAGTCGTGGCGCTCCATCCCGCCGAAGGTTTCGCAAGGGCGGGCAAGGGTACCGATCGATGGGTGCGCATCGTCTACCGGGAGTACCGCCACTGAGCCGGACCCCGGGCATCAGGGCAATGCGGCGCCGTCACAGGTAGACTTCGTGCCCACGATGACCCATGCCCCGGTGGCGGAACTGGTAGACGCAACGGACTTAAAATCCGTCGGTCGCAAGGCCATGCCGGTTCGATTCCGGCCCGGGGCACCACACTTTCCCGACCTCTCATGCTGACGGTGCAGGGACTGCACCTGTGGCGTGGCGATCGGCACGTCCTGCGTGGCGTGACGTTCACCGTCGAACCCGGATTGTGCGCCTTGCTCACCGGGCGCAACGGCGCCGGAAAGACCACGCTGCTGCGCGCGATCGCGGGTCTGCTGGAGCCGGAGGAGGGGAACGTGACCTGGCGCGGCAAATCCGCGCGCGCCGACCGTGACGCCTTCCATTCGGATCTCGCCTATCTCGGACACGAGCCCGCGCTCAAGGGCGATCTCACCGGCGTCGAGAACCTGCGCTATTCGATCGGCATCCGGCGCGACGTCAGGGACGAGGAGATCGGCGCGGCGCTCGAGCGGACCGGCGCCACCGCATTCGGTGATCGCCTCGTGCGCATGCTGTCGGCGGGTCAGCGACGCCGCATCGCGCTCGCGGGCGTGTTGCTCGCGAACGCGACGTTGTGGCTGCTCGACGAGCCGACCACGAATCTCGATGCGGACGGGCAACAACTCGTCGCGGAGCTGGCCGCGGAGCAGCTCGCGCGCGCCGGTCTGATCGTCGCCGCCGTGCATCATTCTCTGCCGTTGCCGGCCGACAAGCTGGTCGGCATCGAGCTGGCCGCATGAAGACGCCCGCCGCCACGGTCGCCTGGCTGGTCGCGCGGCGTGATTTGCGTCTCGCTTTCCGGAAACCTTCGCAGCTGATCCAGCCACTCATGTTCTTCATGATCGTGGCGACGCTCTTTCCGCTGACATTATCTCCGGAGTTGTCGCGGCTGCGAGACGCCGCGCCGGGTGTCCTGTGGGTCGGCGCATTGTTATCCTCGCTGCTGGCGCTCGAGTTCCTGTTTCGCGAGGACGCGCAGGACGGGACGCTCGAGCAGTTCGCGTTGTCCGGACAGTCGCTGACATGGATGTTGTTCGCGAAGACCTGCACGCACTGGCTGCTGAGCGGCGTGCCGCTGGCGCTGTCGGCGCCCGTGGCGGCGGCGGCGCTCGGCGTGCCGGCGAACGCGATGCCGGCGCTGGTCGGCGCGCTGCTGCTCGGCAGCTTCGCGATGAGCCTCACCGGCGCGATCAGCGCGGGGCTGACGCTCGGCGCACGGCGCGGCGGCGTGCTGCTGTCGTTGCTCACGCTGCCGCTCGCGGTGCCGATCATGATCTTCGGCGCCGACGCGACCCAGCGTGCCATCGCCGGCGACGCGATCGCGGGGCCGATGTACTTGTTAGGAGCGATCGCGGTGCTCGGCATCACGCTCGCGCCGCTGGCCGCCGCCGCGGCCGTGCGCATCGGGTTGGAGTAGTCAGGTACTGATATGGCTTGGGTCTGGTTCCATCGTTTCGGTTCGCCGCCCTGGGTCTACGGGTTCGCGCAGCGCTGGGCGCCGTGGTTTGGTGGCGTCGCCGGCGTCGCGATGTTGATCGCCCTCTACGGCGGTCTCGTGCTCGCGCCGCCCGACTATCAGCAGAAAGACGCCTTCCGCATGGTGTACGTACATGCGCCGTGCGCCACGTTGTCCCTGGCGATCTACACGACGCTCGCGGTCTCCGCCGCCGTCGGTCTCATCTGGCGCATCAAGGTCGCGCACGCGGCCGCCGCCGCGTGCGCGCCGATCGGCGCCTGGTTCACGGTCGCGACGCTCGGCACCGGCATGCTCTGGGGCAAGCCCATGTGGGGTGCGTACTGGGTGTGGGATCCGCGCCTCACATCCGAGCTCATCCTGCTGTTCCTGTACCTCGGTTACATGGGCCTCCGCGCCGCCATCGAAGATCCGCAGAAGGCGGACAAGGCGAGCGCGGTGCTCGCGGTCGTCGGAATCGTGAACGTGCCGATCATCAAGTGGTCCGTCGTCTGGTGGGCCGGCCTGCATCAGGCGCCGACGAAGAAGCTCGGCGCCGACGCGGACATGACCTTCGACATGGTGTGGCCGCTGCTGCTGATGCTGCTGGCGTTCTTCCTGTATTTCGTCGCGCTGTTCCTGATCCGGCTGCGCGCCGAGCTGCTGCGCCGCGAGCGCACGGCGAGCTGGATCCGCGAGGTGCTGGCGTGAGTGAATTCTTCGCGATGAGCGGCTACGGCCAGTATCTCTGGCCCGCGTTCGCGCTGGGTTTCGGCGTCGTCATCCTGAATCTCGTGCTCGCCTGGAGCTCGCTGCGCAGGGCGAAGGCGCAGGCGCGGCGCCGGCTGGAGATGCAGTCATGATGGCGCGGCACAAGCGTCTGGCGCTGGTGCTCGGCATCGTCGCGGGTGTGGGTGTCGCGGCCTTCCTCGCGACGCAGGCCTTCAAGAGCAACGTGATGTTCTTCTTCGATCCGTCGCAGGTCGTCGCGGGTGAGGCGCCGCCGGACAAGCGCTTCCGTCTCGGCGGCATGGTCGTGAAGGGCAGCATCGAGAAGATCCCGGGCACGCTCGACGTGAAGTTCCAGGTCACGGACTTCAAGCACACGGTGCCGGTGACGTACGACAAGATCCTGCCGGACCTGTTCCGCGAGGGGCAGGGCGTCGTCGCGCACGGCACGCTGAAGAACGGCGTGTTCGTCGCGGACGAGGTGCTCGCGAAGCACGACGAGAAGTACATGCCTCCCGAGGTGGCGAAGTCGCTGAAGGACAACCCGCCACCGCCGGACGTGCCGGCCCAGCCGGCGGGTGGTGCCTGATGATTCCCGAGCTCGGCCATTTCGCGTTGATCCTCGCGCTGGTGCTGACGGCGGCGCAAGCCGTGTTCGGCCTCGTCGGCGCGCATCGGCAGGACCTGCGTTGGCAGGCCGCGGTGCGGCCCGCGGTCGCCGGGCAGTTCGTGCTCACGACCACCGCGATGGCCGCGCTCATCTGGGCGTTCGTGAATTTCGATTTCTCGGTGCTGTACGTCGCGAGCAATTCGAACTCGGCGCTGCCGACGTTCTATCGGGTCGCGGCGTTGTGGGGCGCGCACGAAGGATCGCTGCTGTTGTGGGCGTGGATCCTGTCGCTGTGGACGCTCGCCGTGGCGGTCTTCAGCCGCAACCTGCCGGTATCATTCGCGAGCCGTGTCATGGGCGTCCTCGGCATCGTGAGCTTCGGCTTCCTGTTGTTCGCGCTCTACACGTCGAACCCGTTCGAAAGAATCATCCCGGCGCCGGCCGACGGCCGTGATCTGAACCCGGTGCTGCAGGATCCAGCGCTCGCGATCCATCCCCCTCTCTTATATACGGGCTACGTCGGCCTGGCGGTCGCCTACGCCTTCGCGTGCGCCGCGATGCTCGAAGGCAAGCTCGATCAGACCTGGGCGCGCTGGACGCGACCGTGGACCACGGTCGCCTGGTGCTTCCTCTCCATCGGCATCGCGCTCGGGAGCTGGTGGGCGTACTACGAGCTCGGCTGGGGCGGCTACTGGTTCTGGGATCCCGTCGAGAACGCGTCGTTCATGCCGTGGCTCGCGGCCACCGCGCTGATCCACTCGCTCGCGGTGACCGAGAAGCGCGGTCTCTTCAAGAGCTGGACGCTGCTGCTCGCGATCCTCGCGTTCTCGCTGAGCCTGCTGGGCACGTTCCTGGTGCGCTCCGGCGTGCTCGTGTCCGTGCATTCGTTCGCGGCTGATCCAGCGCGTGGCAAGTTCATCCTCTGGTCGCTGATCGTGATGATCGGCGGCGCGCTGACGCTGTACTCGGCGCGCGCGCACACGCTGAAGTCGAGCTCTGGATTCGAGGGCACGTCGCGCGACGCCTTCCTGCTCTACAACAACATCGTGCTCGTGATCGCGACGCTCGTCGTGTTCGTCGGCACGCTCGCGCCGTTGGTGAACGACGCGCTCGGCCTGTCGTCGATCTCCGTGGGGCAGGGCTGGTTCACGCGCCTGTTTCCGTGGATCGCGCTGTCGCTGTGCGCGCTCGTGGCGGTCGGCATCCACGCGTACTGGAAGCGCGGCCGGCTCGGCGAAAGCCGCCATCGCCTGTCGATCGGCCTCGCCGCGGCTGTGGTGCTCGGCGCGGCGCTGTTCTACGGGGCATACGAGCACGACAAGGGCAAGGCGCTGTCCCTAGCGGGCATCGTCGTCGGCATCTGGCTCATCGTGTCGTCGCTGTTCGATCCGGTCGATCGCTGGCGCCGCAAGCTCACGCTCGGCCGCGCCATCGTCGGCATGACGATCGCGCACGTCGGTCTCGGTGTCGGCGTGATCGCGGTCTCGACGGTGGAGTCGTTCACGATCGAGCGCGACGTGGCGCTCGCGCCCGGCGAGACCGTGGCCATGGGCTCGTATGCGTATCACTTCGACAAGATCGAGCCGGTCGAAGGGCCTAACTACGATGGCGTGCGCGCGGAAGTGACCGTGCTGCGCGACGGGCAACCCGTCACCGTGCTGCATCCCGAGAAGCGCAACTACTGGGTGCAGCGCTCGACGATGACCGAGGCGGGCATCGAGGCCCGCTGGAACATGGACCTGTTCGCGGCGCTGGGCGAAGACCTCGGCGCCGGACGCTGGAGCGTGCGCGCGCAGATGCGCCCGCTCATCCACTACGTGTGGTTCGCGGCCTTCCTGATGGCGTTGGGCGGCGGCATCGCGGCGACGGATCGCCGGTATCGACTCAAGGAACGGGCCACGGAAGCCGCCACCGAGCCGAACCAGGCTGGAGCGACGTGAACCGCTTCATCGTCCCCGTCATCGTGTTTCTCGCGCTCGCCGGTGTCCTGTACGTCGGCGTCGTGCGTTCGCCCGACAAGAGCACGATGGTCTCGGCGCTGCTGGGCAAGCCCGCGCCGGCGTTCGAGCTGCCGGTGCTCGGCGGCGATCCCGCGCAGACCTTTTCGTCGCAGCGGCTCGCGGGGCATCCGTGGGTGCTCAACGTCTGGGGCACCTGGTGCGCGGCCTGCCGCGACGAGCATCCCGTGCTGCTCGAAGTCTCGAAACAGAATCGCCTGCCGATCGTCGGCCTCGACTGGCGCGACGAGGATGACCTGGCGAAGCAATGGCTCACGCAGCTCGGCAACCCGTACAGCGTCGTGCTCGTCGACCGGGAAGGGCGCACCGCCATCGATTTCGGCGTGTACGGCGCTCCCGAAACGTTCTTCATCGACGCGGATGGTCGAGTCCTGTACCGGCACGTGGGCGCGATGACGACCGAAGTCTGGGAGCGCGAATTCGTCGGCCGCCTGCCGCACGGAGTGACGCCATGAAGCGTGCGCCCTTCGTCGCGTTGCTGGCCGGTCTCGTGCTGGCACGAGCCGGCTTCGCCATCGACATCACCGTGTTGCCGGACGAGAAGCTGCAGCAGCGCTACGAGGCGCTGACGCACGAGTTCCGCTGCATGCAATGCCAGAACAACACGATCGCCGATTCGCCGGTCGGTCTCGCTTCGGATCTGCGCCGCGACGTCGCCGAGATGCTCGTGGCCGGCAAGACGGACGACGAGATCCGCGCGTACATGGTCCAGCGCTACGGCAACGTCATCCTGTTCACGCCGCCGTTCCGCGGCTCCGCCATCTGGGTGTGGCTGCTTTCCAGCACAGTGGGATCCGAAGCTTGGAATTCACGTGACTTGAAGTCGCGGC
>JADMIO011204663.1_pt1 | contig 31244 bp, 31 predicted proteins | sample 8958161 | NCBI WGS metagenome assembly JADMIO01 (sample SAMN16585339, study PRJNA669376) | soil metagenome | isolation source: Crop rotation soil | place: USA: Cullars Rotation, Alabama | collected 2011 | reverse complement strand
GCCGCGACTTCAAGTCACGTGAATTCCAAGCTTCGGATCCCACTGTGCTGGAAAGTCTCCCGCGAGGAGGCCGCGACGCTCGCCGCGATCATTCCCTCCCCCCGCATCTACGATCCCGTGGCCCATCGGGACCGGGTCGCGCGGCGAGCCCGGCGGATCCTGAGCTGGATGTGACGAGAAGTGCTATCCTCAAGGGAGTTAACCCACAGGAGGAAAAGGGGATGCGTCCAGTCCGGGGCAGTGTCCGCATGGGGATGGGAATCGGAGCCGCGGCGCTTTTCGCCCTCGGGTCCATCGGGTGCTCGAGGGGGCCCGCGTCGCTCGACGTCTCGCCGAAGAAGGTCAAGATCTACGGACTCGAACGGGCGCAGCGGATGACCGTCCGCGTTCTGGACAAGAAGGGCCAGCCGGTCGACGGCTCCCCGCAGTGGTCTTCGGCGAATCCCGCGGTCGTCGCCGCCGAGGACGGGGGACGCCTCGTCGCCAAGAGCGCCGGCAAGGCCATGGTCACCGCGAGCCTCAACGACCTCCAGGTCCAGGTCCCCGTCGAGGTGGTCGACGTATCCGCCGTGGAGATGTCGACGCCGTCTCTGACCGTGCTGGGTCCGATCGGAACCTCGGTCCCGCTCTCCTACGTGGTCAAGGACTCGAAGGGCAAGGTCATCGCGCTCAGGCCGACGTTCTCCTCGCACGATCCGAAGATCGCGACGGTCAACGACGACGGCGTCGTGACGTCGGTGGCCGCCGGCAAGTCCACGATCGTCGGCCGCATCGGGGACGTCCAGGGCGGCTGCGACGTGGAGGTCGTCGTCCACCCGATCTCGCGCCTGGAGGTCCGACCGGCGACCGCGCTCGTGCACGTCGGAGACTCGCAGCACTTCCAGGTCACGGCCTACGGACCGGACGGGATCCCGGTCACGGACGTGGCCGCCGCCTTCAAGTCGTCGAACCCCGACGTCGCGAGCGTCGACGCGGCCGGCGTGGCCTCGGGAAAGAAGACCGGCGCCGCCGTGATCAAGGTCGAGCTCGCGGGCCAGACCGCCGAGGCGACGCTGCTGGTGAATTAGTCCAGGGTCGGAAGCCCGAAGTCGGAAGCCGGAAGCTCGCGGGGTTAGGATCCGCTCGTGAGGATCCGTCAACCGGCCGTCGCCGGAATGTTCTACGAGGCGCATCCCGAAGAGCTCGAGCGGGACGTTCGCGCGCAACTGGCCTCTGCCGGCCACGCCAAGCCGGCGCCCGCGTTCGGCGCGATCGTGCCCCACGCCGGTTACGTCTACTCGGGGCCCGTCGCGGGCGCGGTCTACGCGAACCTCCGGATCCCGCCTGCCGTCGTGATCCTGTGCCCGAACCACACCGGCCGCGGCGAGGCCGCGGCGCTGGATCCCTCGGACGCGTGGCGCACTCCGCTGGGCGACGTCCCCGTCGACCGGACGCTGGCCGACAGGATCGAGTCGCTCGCGCCGTCGCTGCGTCTCGACGCCGAGGCGCACCGCCGCGAGCACTCGCTCGAGGTCCAGCTTCCGTTCCTCCAGCGGCTGCGGCCGGACGTGCGCTTCGTCCCGATTTGCCTGGGACGGCCCGACCTCGCCCTGTGCCGCGAGCTCGGCGAGGCCCTGGCCGCGCTGTGCGAGGAGGAGGACGAGCCGCCGCTCGTGCTCGCGTCCTCCGACATGAACCACTACGAGAGCCGGGAGGTCGGCCGCCGCAAGGACGCTCTCGCGCTCGAGCGGATCGCGGCGATCGACCCCGAGGGCCTCTTCCGCGTCGTGCTCGAGGAGTCGATCTCGATGTGCGGCTTCCTGCCGGCCACGGCGCTGCTTTACGCCGCGCGCGCGGCGGGAGCGAAGACGGCCCGCGTCGTCGCCCGGCGGGACAGCGGCGACGAGACGGGAGACACGGGGAGCGTGGTGGGATATGCCGGGGTCATTGTGAACTGAACTCGAGATTTGAAACTTGAGACTTGAGATTTGAGATTTGAAACTTGAGACTTGAGATTTGAGATTTGGGATTTTGGATTGAGGAGGACGCGATGCGGATACGAAACCTTCTGTTGATCTTCACGCTGCCGTCGGCGGCCGCCCTGGGACAGGAAGCGCCGAAGCCGGCGCACGTGGAGGTCGCGACGATCGCGGCGAACCCGGCCGACGTCGGGACGATCGACGGCATGATCAAGGCCTGGTACGACGTCATCTCGGGGCCGGCCGGCAAGCCCCGCGAGTGGGCGCGCGACCGCACGCTCTACATCAAGGACCTGCGCTTCGTGGACGTGGGCTGGGACAAGGACGGAAAGCCGAAGCCCCGCATCGTGGATCACCAGGCCTACGTGGACTCCTCGAACGGCATGGCCGAGCGGGGCTTCTTCGAGAAGGAGATCCACCGCGTCACGCAGCGCTTCGGCCCGATCGCCCACGTCTGGAGTACGTACGAGTCCCGCCAGACCGAGAACGGGCCGATCATCGCGCGCGGGATCAACTCGATCGAGCTCTTCTGGGACGGAACGCGGTGGTGGATTGCCAACGGGATCTGGACCGACGAGACCAAGGACAACCCGATCCCGAAGGAGTACCTGCCCTAGCCGGCCGCCCGCGAGGGCGAGGGGATCTCCTTCGGCTCGGCCACGACGACCGTGTAATAGCCGCCTCGCCGGCGAAGGAGCACGTCCTCGCGGGCGAGGATCGCTTCGACCGCTCGATCGAACTCCGCAGCGTCCGGGGCTCCCGGCTGGCCGGGGCGGCGCAGGCTCGGATAGATCGGGGCGAGCAGGTTCCCTCCGTAGTCCCGGCGCGCGAGACGCGGAAGTGCTCCTCCACGCCGGGCAGGATTCGCGACGACGCGATCGCCTCGGTCGGATCGGTGCGATTGATCGGCCAGCGGACGATCTTCGTGCGGCGCAGGACGGCGGGCAACCGCCAATAGACCGCATTCCACGCCCACAGATCGCGCCACCCCCACTCGTCGCGGGACGGGCCGGCGTACTCATCCAGGTAGAGGATCCCCCGCGAATGGAGGGCCCCGCGGACCAAGCCGAGCGACTCCTGAGGCCGCGCGAAGTGATGGAGCGATTCGTGGAAGAAGACCACGTCGAGCTCGCGCGCGTCCTTCAGGAATTCATGCGCGTCACCGGCGACATAGGCGATCCGGTCCGCGAGACCCGCCTGCGCCGCGGACCGCCCCGCACGACGGACCATCTCGCCGCTCTCCTCGACGCCGGTGACGGACCGCGCGATGCCGAGCTGGATCAGCGTGCGCTCGAAGTTCCCGAGGCCGCTGCCGATCGAGACGGCCCGTGCGAAGGGCAGGCGATCGGGAACGAGATCGCTCAGCCACGCGATCGGCCACTTGCGAGGATCGCCGGTGACGCGTCGATTGATCGCCGCCCGCACCGACGGATGATTCATCCAGAGCTCGTCCCAGCCATGGTGGGCCGGGTCCGACCAGTAGGCTGCGCCCCTTCCCGCGGACATCCGCGCGGCGCCCCGCCCGCTATCCGTTCGTGTTTCCGGGCAGAAGGCCCTCGACCTGGATCGAGCGCGGGCCCTTCTCGTCGCACACGGCGTAGCGCACCGCGTTGGTCGTGCCGCCGGCCCAGCCGCGGTCCTCGGGATCCTCCGCGTACATCGCGACGCCGGCGAAGTCGCCCTTCGCGTTGATGACGTAGAAGTTGACGTTGAAGTTGGGGTTGCCGGCCTTGTTGAGGAGGCGCTTCTCGACCGTGTGCGCCTTGATGCGCTTCAACGCCTCCATGCCCGCGTCCTTCGGGTGCAGGCCGCGCCGCATGCCCTCGACGATCAGGAAGGAGCAGAGGTTGTAGAGGTTGGCCTCGCCGCGGCCGGTCGACCCGGCGGCGCCGACGTCGCCGTCGACGTACAGCCCCGCGCCCAGGATGGGCGAGTCGCCGACCCGGCCCGGGATCTTGAAGAACAGGCCCGAGGTCGTCGTCACGCCGCAGACCTCGCCCTTCGCGTTGACTCCGTCGCAGTTGATCGTCCCGTACATCTTGGACGCGTGGAGCAGCCCCTCCCGCGCCATCTGGCGGATCGTCTCGCGCGACGCGATGTCGCGGTCCTTGTCCGTCGGGAAGTGGCCGGGGTCCGTGCGCTGCTTCCACTCGAGCCAGAGCTTGCGCGACGTCGGTGTGTTGAGGTCGTCCTCGATCGTGAAGCCCATCTGCTTCGCGAACTTCTGGGCGCCGGCGCCGACCAGCAGGTGGTGGTCGGTCCGATTCATCACCTCGCGCGCAACCCTGGACGGCGTGCGCACGCCCTCGAGCGCGGCGACGGCGCCCGCGCGCTTCTTCGGGCCGTGCATGCAGGAGGAGTCGAGCTGGACGACGCCCTCGGCGTTGGGAACGCCGCCGTAGCCAACGCTGTAGTCCTCGGGGTCGAGCTCGACGATGTTGACGCCCTCGATGAGCGCGTCGAGCACGTCGCCACCCTGCACCATCTGCGTGTAGGCCTTCTGCACGCACGTCACGGGACCGCCGTTCTTGAACCAGTTCCCGTTGGCGGAGGAGACGACCACGGGCTTCGCGGCCTTGCTCCCGACGACCGCGGCGGCCTGACCGAAGACCCTCCGGCCGGGCGCCGACGCCGCCGCGAGGCCCGCCGCGGCACCGGTGCGGACGAAGTCACGACGCGAGAACCGTCGACGCATGCAGGCCTCCTTCGGCGAACGCCCGTTCGAAAAGTTCGCCGCGCAGTCTATCCGCTTGCCCGCCAAACGCGGAGCGGTTTACGCTGCGACGGATGGATTTCCAGGGCCACGTCCTGACCGGGCGCGCCACCACGCTGCCCGGCCGCTACTACACCTCGGCGGAGATCTTCGCGCGGGAGCGGGAGCGGATCTTCTCCCGCCGCTGGATCTGCGTGGGCCGGGCGTCCGACATCCCCGGGACCGGCGACTATCTGTGTCCCCGGGTCGCGGGAGAGAGCCTGATCGCCGTGCGCGGAACGGACGGGCGCAGTCGCGCCTTCTACAACGTCTGCCGCCACCGCGGCACGCGCCTCTGCACGGAGGAGCGCGGCCGCCTCCCCGGCGCCGGTGCGGGACGCCTGACGTGCCCGTATCACGGCTGGACCTACGGGCTCGACGGCGCCCTGCTGGGCGCGCCCCTCATGGGCGAGGTCGCCTGGTTCGACAAGGCGGACCATCCGCTCCATCCGGCGGGGCTCGAGGAGTGGGAGGGGTTCCTCTTCGCGCACCTCGAGCCGCGGACTCCGCCGCTCCGCGAGACGCTGCGCCCGCTCGACGGCCGCTTCGCGCCCTGGCGGCTGGCGAAGCTCGTGACGGTGCGGCGGATCGACTACGACGTGCGGACCAACTGGAAGCTCATCTTCCAGAACTTCTCCGAGTGCTACCACTGCCCGCCCGTCCATCCGGCGCTCGCGAAGATCTCCCACTGGCGCAGCGGCGCCAACGACCTGCGCGAGGGCGGCCTCCTCGGCGGATACATGCTCATCAACGAGGGCACCGAGAGCCTGACGATGAGCGGCCGCCATTGCGCCCCCCCCATTGCCGAGCTGACGAGGGAAGAGTCCCGCCGCGTCTACTACTACTCGATCTCCCCCAGCCTCTTCCTGACGATCCAACCCGACTTCGTCATGGCGACCCGGATCGAGCCGCTCGCGGCCGACCGGACGCGAATCACGGCCGAGTTCCTCTTCGCGCCCGAGGCTGCGTCGCGCCCCGGCTTCGATCCCTCCGACGGCGTCGAGCTCTGGGACCTGACGAACCGCCAGGACTGGCGCATGTGCGAGCTCGCGCTGGAGGGCATCTCCTCGCGCGCCTACCGGCCGGGGCTGTACTCGGCGGACGAGAGCCTGCTCGCCGCCTTCGACGCGGAATACCTCGCGAGCCTGGGCGAGACGCGCGAAGCCTAGTTCCGCGCGGGCGGCTCGTTCGAGTCGCCCAGGCCGTGGTAGCGGCCGCACACCGGGCAGAAGGTCGGCGGGTCGGAGTTGCTCACGCGGTGCCTCACCGGCGGCCGCGTTCGGATGTACGCGAAGATCGCCTTCAGGTCGTCGTCCGTCAGCTTGCGGAACTCGAACCAGAGCATGGCGCGCGTCAGGGGACGAACGCCGGCGACCCTGCCCGTCCGGATGGTCTGGATGAACAGGTTCTCGTCGTAGTACGGGATGCCGGACGGGTCGTTCGTGAGGTTGGGGCTCGTCGTGAAGCTCTTCGGCTCGGGCATCGCCGCCGGCCTGGAGGCGTATCCGGGGTCCTTTTCGAGCTCGTCGAAGTAGCGCGTCGTCTCGAACCGGCGGCCGCCGCCGAACTCGAGATCCTTCCGGCGCTCCCACTGGGTTCCAAGCAGCGGACGAGCCGTGTGACAGTGCACGCAGCCGGCGAGGTGGACCAGGTACTCGCCCCGCCCGAGAAAGGTCGCGACCTCGGCGTTCGTCGCCGGCGGCCTCGGCGGCACCGGCGGCGTCTCGGCGTCGCGGGCCGGGATCCATTCCGGCAGACGGTTCCGGATCGGCCTGAGCGAGCGCAGGTAGGCCACGATCGACCTCACGTCGTCGTCGGTCAGGATGCTCAGCTTCCAGTACGGCATGACCAGCGACAGGCGGCGGCCGTCGCGGCCGACGCCCTCGCGGATCGCGCGGATGAGTTGCTCGTCGGTCCAGCGCCCGATTCCGGTCTCCGGGTCGGGCGTGAGGTTGCGCGCGACGTGGCGCTCCTTGCGGTTGAGGATGTCGCCCGCCCCGTACATCGACGCGATCGGCTCGACCAGGTCGTTGTCCTGCATGGGCGAGTGGCATTCGAAGCATTCGCAGACGCCCTCCGCGAGGTAGCGGCCGCGGGCGGCGCTGACGCCCGGGGGATTCGGCAGAGGGGTCGGCACCGGGCCGTCGGCGGAGGCAGCGGCGGCGATCGCGGCGGCGATCCCCAGGGCCGCCCCGCGGAGGCTCATCTAGAGCAGGTGCTCGTCGACGATCCCGCGCGCGACCTGTCGGAGGCTCGCGTTGACGCCCGCGGACCCGGCGACGATGTTCCCGCGCTCGAGGTAACGCGAGCCGCCCTGGAAGTCGGTGAGCACTCCGCCCGCCTCCTGGATCAGCAGCGCGCCCGCGGCGATGTCCCACGGCGCGAGCCGGAACTCGAAGAAGCCGTCGAAGACTCCGGCGGCGACGAAGGCGAGGTCCAGCGCCGCGGATCCCGCCCGCCGGATCGCGCGCGCCCGCACGAAGACCGCGCGGAAGAGCGCGAGGTACGTGTCGATCTTCTCCACGTTGCGAAACGGGAAGCCCGTGGCGAGGAAGGCGCCGTTGATGTCCGGCCGCACCCGGACCTGGAGCCGCGTCCCGTTGCGCCACGCGCCCGCGCCCTTCTCCGCCGTGTACATCTCGTCGCGGAGCGGATCCCAGATCACCGCCGCGACGAGCTCGTCGCCCTCGCGCGCGGCGATCGAGACGCACCAGAACGGGAAGCCCGAGACGAAGTTGGAGGTGCCGTCGAGAGGATCGATGATCCACGTGCGGGTCCCCGCGGCGGCGCCTCCGCCCCCATGCGCCCCGCCCTCCTCGCCGAGGAACGCGTCGTCCGGGAAGCGCGCGCGGATCGCCGCGACGATGCGCGCCTCGCTCTCCCGGTCCGCGAAGGTGACGAAGTCGTTCTTCCTCTTCTCCTCGACGGAGCCCTGCGGGAGATTGCGCCAGTTGGCCAGGAGGACTTCGCCGCCGGCCCGAGCGGCGGAGACGGCGGTGTCGATCAGCCCGCTCGCCACACGATCTCTCCTGCCACGATCGTCGCGGCCGGCGCCCCCGTCAGCTCCCATCCCGCGAACGGCGTGCTTCGGCCCTTCGAGACGAACCGGGCGGGGTCGACGGTCCAGCGTCTGTCGGGCGCGAACACGGTGACGTCCGCCGGGGAGCCCGGCGTCAGGGTGCCTCCCGGCAGCCCGAGCACGCGGGCGGGGCCCGGGGAGAAGAGCCAGACGAAGCGCTCGACCGGCAGGATCCCGGGAACGACCAGCCGGTCGTAAACGACGCTCGCGGCGGTCTCGAGTCCCACGACGCCGAACGGAGCGGACTCGTAGTCGACCGCCTTCTCGTCCGGATGATGCGGGGCGTGGTCCGTCGCGATCGCGTCGATCGTGCCGTCCCGTAGCCCCGCGACGAGCGCCGCGAGGTCCGAGGCCTCGCGCAGCGGCGGATTCATCTTCGTACGCGTCGAGAAGCCCGAGGACGCCACCTCGGCGTCGGTCAGCACGAGGTGGTGCGGCGTCGCCTCGCACGTGACGCGCAGGCCGTCGGCCTTCGCGCGGCGGACGAGCTCGAGCGCCTGCGCCGTCGAGAGGTGCGCCACGTGCAGGCGTCCCCCCGTCAGGCCCGCGACCAGCAGGTCGCGCGCGAGGGCCGCGGACTCGGCGATCGCGGGCTGGCCGGCGAGGCCGAGGCGCGTCGAGACGGCGCCCTCGTGCATCGGCGCGCCGTTCGAGAGTCCCCTGTCCTCGCAGTGCTGGATGATCGGCAGATCGAAGAGGCCGGCATGCTCGAAGGCGCTGCGCAGCAGGCCGCCGTCCGCGAGCCACTTCCCGTCGTCGGACAGCGCGACGGCGCCGGCCTCGCGCAGCTCGCCGTACTCCGACAGCTCCTCGCCCTTCTGCCCCTTCGAGATCGCCCCGATGGGGTACATCCGGGCGCCCTTCGCCGTCGCCGCGCGGGCGCGAACGTGCTCGCACAGCGGGCCGCTGTCCAGGACGGGGCTCGTGTTCGGCATGGCGCAGACCGCGGTGAAGCCCCCCGCGGCGGCCGCGGCGAGGCCGGTGTGGATGGTCTCCGCGTACTCGCGCCCCGGCTCGCGCAGGTGCGCGTGCAGGTCGATGAAACCGGGACAGACGAGCATCCCGGACGCGTCGAGCACCTCCGTCCCGGATCCGTCCGGCTCCAGGCGCTCGCCGACGCGCTCGATCAGACCGTCGCGCAGGAGCACGTCGCGGCGGGCGTCCACGCCCGCGGCCGGGTCGACGAGGCGCCCTCCCCTCACGAGCAGCGCGCGGCTCACTCTCCCTCCCAGGGGTGGCCGCCGAGCAGCAGGTAGAGGACGGCCATGCGGACGGCGACGCCGTTGGCGACCTGCTCCAGGATGACCGCGCGGTCCGAGTCCGCGATCTCGGAGGCGATCTCGACGCCGCGATTCATCGGGCCGGGGTGCATGACGATCGCGTCGGGCTTCGCCCGCTCGAGACGCCGGCGGTCCAGGCCGTACAGGCGGAAGTACTCGCGGATCGACGGGAAGAGCGAGCGGCCCTGCCGCTCGAGCTGCATGCGGAGCATCATGACGACGTCGGCGCCCTCGAGCGCCTCGTCGAAGTCGGTCGTCACGGACACGCCCATCTCCTCGATCCGCGGCGGGAGCAGCGTCGGCGGCCCGCAAAGGGTGACGCGGGCGCCCATCTTCGTCAGGAGCCAGATGTTCGACCGGACGACGCGCGAGTGGGCGATGTCGCCGCAGATCGTGACGGCGAGGCCGTCCAGCCCGCCGCGGCGCTGGCGGATCGTCAGCGCGTCGAGGAGCGCCTGCGTGGGGTGCTCGTGCGCGCCGTCGCCCGCGTTGACGACGCCGGCCTTGAGCTGGCGGGCCAGGAAGTGCGGGACGCCGGGGCAGCCGTGCCGGATCACGATGAGGTCCGGGGACATGGCCTGGAGGTTCCTCGCCGTGTCGAGCAGCGACTCTCCCTTCTCGACGGAGCTGCCCTTGGCCGAGAAGTTGAGCGAGTCCGCGGAGAGCCACTTCTCGGCGGTCTCGAAGGAGAAGCGTGTCCGGGTCGACGCCTCGAAGAAGAGGTTGACGACCATGCGGCCGCGCAGCGCCGGGACCTTCTTGATCGGGCGCGACGCGATCGCGCTCATCGATTCGGCCGTGTCCAGCAGCAACGTGATCTCCTCGGGAGTCAGTCCTTCGATCCCGAGGAGATCCTTCGAGCGCAGGTTCGTGACCGCCACGAGCTAGTGAGGCTTCTCCAGGATCCAGACCTCGTCCGCGCCATCGGTCTCCTGGAAGGTGACCTGGATGGTCTCGCGGCTGGAGGTCGGAACGCTCTTGCCGACGTAGTTGGCCTCGATGGGAAGCTCGCGGTGCCCCCGGTCGATCAAGACGGCCAGCCGGATCGCGCGCGGCCGCCCGAGGTCGATGACCCCGTCCAGCGCGGCGCGGATGGTGCGTCCGGTGTAGAGGACGTCGTCGCACAGGAGCACGGTGCGGCCGTTGAGGTCGAAGTCGATCTCGGTCTTCTTGAGGAGCGGCTGCGGCGCGACGGTGGACAGGTCGTCGCGATACAGCGTGATGTCGAGCGTGCCGACCGGGAAGCTGCTGCCCGCGACCAGGTCGTTCAGCCGGGCGGCCAGCCGCGAGGCCAGCGGGACTCCGCGCGTGCGGATGCCGATCAAGGCGAGACCCTGGAGGTCCTTTTGCCGCTCGGCGATCTCGTGGGCCATGCGATCGATCATGCGCCGAATGCGATCGGCGTCGAGGATCTTGGCCTTCTGGATCAGCTCCTCGGTCAAATCGCGCGAGAGTCTATGGGGTTTGAAGAATCCCGGTCAAGGAAACGCCCCAGAAAAGCGGCCCGGAGCGGTGAATTCGGCGCTAAAATGGACGCCAAACAAGGAAAGTCATGGTCATTTACAACGCAGCCACGAAAGAGCTGACGGCGAAGATCGTCTACTACGGTCCGGGCCTCTGCGGGAAGACGACGAACCTCAAGGTCCTCCACGACCGTCTCGAGCCCGGGACGGCCGGGAAGCTCTTGAACCTCCAGACGCAGACGGACCGGACGATCTACTTCGATCTCCTGCCGGTCGAGCTCGGCGACATCAAGGGCTACAAGATCCGGTTTCAGCTCGCGACCGTCCCGGGCCAGACGGCCTTCAACGAGACCCGGCGGGTCGTCCTGAAGGGCGTCGATGGCATCGTGTTCGTGGCCGACTCGCAGTGGACCATGCTCCCGAAGAACCTCGAGAGCTGGCAGAACCTCAAGGACAACCTGAAGTCCAACGAGATCACCTTCGAGAAGCTCCCCGTCGTCGTCCAGTACAACAAGCGCGACCTGGCCGACATCCTCGCCGTCGACGCGATGCAGGAGGCCCTCGGTCTCTCGTCCTACCCCTACGTCGAGGCCGTGGCCAGCGCGGGGCGAGGCGTGACCGAGACCTTCAAGCTCATCTCCAAGCTGACCTTCGTGGATCTTCTCCGGCGCCTCCAGGGCCGCCGGGCCGAGGAGGACGCGGCCGCCGCCGCCGCCGCGGGCGCCGACGACCTTCAGACGTGGAAGGACTCGCTGCTCAACCGCGAGTCTCAGCCGACGCCGATTCCGGCGCAGGCGCCGCCCCCGCCTCGGGAGCAGCGGGCCTCGCGGCCGCTCTCGCTCGTCCCCCCCGTCTCCGAGCTGGCGCCGTTCGACACGACCGAGCTCGCGGAGGGCGTCGACGACGACGAGGCGCCGGAGTCTCCGTACGCCGTGCATGTCCCGGAGCCGGCGGCCCAGGACGACGTCGATCCGCGCAGCCCCGCGCAGACGATCCGCATGGAGGCGATCCGCGACGACCTGCTGATGGACGCGGGCGAGCCGGTCGAGTCGCTGACCGAGGCCGACGAGGTCGAGGTGGATCTCGAGCCGCCGACGAGTCAGACGGACCCCTCTTTCTTCCTCCCGTCCGAGTCGGCTCCTCCCCCGGCCGTCCCCTCGGTCTCCGCGGCGGCGCCCTCATCCGCGAGCTCCCCGCCCGCCCCCGAGGTCGAGCAGGCTCTCCGTAACCTGGCGAGCCTCCAGGCGCGCGCGGAGGCCACCGCCGCGAGCGTCGCGGCGCTCGCGGACCGGGTGGCGAGCATGGAGGGCGGCATCGGGAGCCTGAACGAGGGCCTCCAGTCCCTGACGCACCGGCTGGCGTCTGTCGAATCGGACGCGTCCCGCCGGCCCGATCCCGAGCTCGAGCGCGGCCTGAAGTCCCTCGAGTCGCGCCTCTCCGATCTCGACGACCGTCTCCGCTCCGAGGCGACGCACCAGCGCAAGGACGCCGACGACGTCGCGATGGCGCTCCGTGGCTTGAACGAACGCTCCCAGAACCTCGATCAGCAGCTGACCTCGCTCTCCCACCAGCTCGGCGCGCAGCAGGGCACCTTGGCCCAGCTCTCGGGCCTCGGAGACCGCCTGCCGCCGCTCGAGAGCCAGCTCGCCGCCGTCCGCGACGCGATCGCCCGGCTGCCCGAGCTCGAGGGCCAGCAGTCCTCCCTCCGCGAGGCGGTCTCCCGTCTCCCGGAGCTCGACGGGCACATCGGGGCCATCCGCGACACGCTCGCTCGCCTGCCCGAGCTCGAGGCCCAGCTCTCGGCGCTCCGGGATTCCTCGGCGCGGCTGCCCGAGCTCGAGGGTCAGATCCAGGGAGTGCTCCAGCAGCACCACGAGCTCGAGTCCACGCTCGAGGAGAAGACGCATCAGGGCCGCCGGGAGGCGGAGGACATCCGCTCGCAGATCGCTCCCCTCCTGGAGGAACGCGTCCGCCGGCACGAGTCCGACGCCCTGCTCTTCGCCGAGATGGAGCGGCTCCGCGAGTCCCTCGCCGAGTCCCTCCACGATCTGGCCGAGCGCGTCCGCAGCCGCGTCCGGGAGTAGCGAGCGGGCGGCTGCCCTTTCGGGGCGGCGCGTCGTCCCCTAGGGACAGGTTGGCTTGTGCTCCATTCGGGGGGTATCGATCCTCCCAAGGAGGATCTATGAAGACCGCTAGACCCTGGCTCATCCTTTTCGTCGCGGTCGCCATGGCGGGATACGGCTGTGCGAGCGGAAGCACCACGGCCACCACGGCGCCCTCGAATACCCCGACCACCGTGAGCAGTTCGGGCACGTCCGGAGCCGGCACGTCCGGAACGGCCGGAACCACCTCGTCCGGCACGACCACGACCGGCACGACGACCTCGTCGACGACCGCCAATCCGGTCGGCAGCACCCCGACCGCCGCGAGTCCCGGGAGCGAGACGACGTCGACCGGCATGGCGGGCAGCCTGACTTCCCCGGGAAGCTCGCTCGCCCTGACCGAATCCCTCTCGGGTCTCGGACTGTCCGGCGATCAGTCCTCCGGTGCGATCGGCTCCGTGCTGTCGATGGCGCAAACGAAGCTGTCGCCCACGGACTACGGGAAGGTGGCCTCGGCGGTTCCGGGAGCCTCCGGCTACGTCCAGAAGGCCGAGGCGGTGAACGGCGGGCCGGTGACGAGCCTCGACGCGGCGTACTCGAAGCTCGGGATCAGCCCGGCGATCGGCGCGCAGGTGACGCCTCTGATCGTCAACGGCATCAGCAAGGTGGCGGGACCGACCGTGGGGGGATTGCTCTCGAGCGTGGTGAAGTAGCTCGGCCGGAGGCCGGGAGCCGGAGGTCGGAAGTCAGAAGCTGGTCGCATTTTCGGATTTCTGACTTCCGGCTTCCTCCTTCCGATGTCCCTTACCCGTCGCGGCTCCTCAGCCGGCTCAGGAACGCCTCGTCGTTGCGCCAGTCGGGCTCGACGCGGACGGTCAGCTCCAGGTAGAGCCGGTGCCCGAGCTCCCTCTCGAGCTCCTCGCGCGCGGCCTGGCCGATGTCCCGGATCATGGAACCGCCCTTGCCGACGACGATCCCCTTCTGGCCCTCGCGCTCGACGACGATCGAGGCGCGGACCACCGTGAGGTCCTCCTTGCCTTCCGCGGGACGCACCGACTCGATCACGACGGCGTGCGCGAACGGCAGCTCATCGCGGGTGCGCTCGAGCAGCTTCTCGCGGATGACCTCGGCGATCCATTCGGTCTCGGGCGTCGCCGTCAGGAAGTCCTCGGGATAACCGGACTCCCCCTCCGGGAGGTTGGCCGCGAGGACCCCGGCGATCCGCTCCACCCCGTCGCCGGTCTTCGCCGAGACCGGCACGATCGCCCGGAAATCGTGGCGCTTCGACAGGGCGTCCAGCATGGGCAGCAGCCGCTCCTTCGGCAGGAGGTCGATCTTGTTGAGCCCGCAGACGGCCGGCGTTCCCGCGGCCGCGATCCGCTCGAGGATGAAGGCGAGGCCCGGACCGGGAGCCTCCGCCGCGTCCACCACCAGCAGCACGAGGTCCGCCGAGGCGAGCGCATCCGTCGCGTCGCGCACCATCGCCGCGTTCAGCTTGTACTGCGGCCGGTGGATGCCGGGCGTGTCGATCAGCGCGGCCTCGAGGCCCGGCCGGCGCGCCACGCCGAGGATGCGTCCGCGCGTGGTCTGCGGCTTGTCCGAGACGATCGCGACCTTCTCGCCGACGAGCGCGTTGACCAGCGTCGACTTGCCCGCGTTGGGCCGCCCGACGACGGCGACCTCGCCGACTCTCAAGCGGGAAGCCGTCAGCCGTCCGCCTTCAGCTGCCGCTGACCGGTGGCCCTCTCGGGCTGAGAGCTGACGGCGGGAGGCGGAGAGCTTCCTTCCGGCTCGACCTTCACGCGGTACACCCGCCGACGGTCGGCCTCCTCGACGGTGAAGCGCAGCTCGGACTCCCGGTAGGTCTCGCCCGGCTTGGGGATGTGTCCCAGCCGCGTCGACAGGAACCCGCCGACGGTCGTGAACTCCTCCTCCTCCGGCCCGCGTCCGAAGAGATCGCGGATGACCGCGATGTTGGCCTTGCCGGAGACCGAGTACGCCTGCTCGCCGGCGCGGGTGACGGGCTCGCGCTCGTCCTCGTGCTCGTCGGAGATCTCCCCGACGATCTCCTCGAGCAGGTCCTCCACGGTGACGATGCCCGAGACGCCGCCGTACTCGTCGACGACGATGGCCATCCACAGGTGCCGCCGCTGGAACTCCCGCAGCAGCTCCGAGACCTTCTTCGTGTCCGGAACGAAGTAGGCCTCCCGCATCAGGTCGGCGATCGAGCGGTGGGCGCCGGAGCGGATCGCCTGGAAGAAGTCCTTGACGTGGACGATTCCCACGACCGTGTCCACGGAGCCGCGCACGACGGGGATCCGCGAGTACTTCGACTCCACGAACAGGTCGTAGAGCACCGTGAGCGAGGCGGCGACGTCGATCCAGACGATGTCGGTCCGCGGCGTCATGACCTCGCGCACGCGCGTGTCGCCGAAGTCCACGATCGACATCAGGAGCTTCTCCTCCTCCTTCTCGAGAATGCCCTCCTGCCGCCCGACGTCGATGTACGCGCGGACCTCCTGCTCGGTGGCCTCCGGCGGCTTGGCCCCCGTCGACGGGCGGCCCGCGAAGATGCGCCGGATCGGGGCCGCGATCGGGAAGAGGAGCCACGACGCCGCCGTGATGAGCGGGAGCAGCCGCGCCACGATCTTCTCGGGGTCGCGGTTCGCGTCGCGCCGGAGGAGGCCGATCTCCGAGAGCATCCAGCCGCAGACGAAGAACGCACCGCCCCACAGCCACGGGCGCGGCGCGTCGAAGCTCTCGAGGGCCGACACGGTCGTGAGGAGCCCTGCGAGGAGAAGCGCCTGCACGAGCACCTTCGTGGTCGTCCGCACGATCTCGACCTCGCCGGCTCCGGAGAGCAGTCGGGCGCGCTCCGGGTGCTCCTCGAGCAGGCCCCGGACCTTGATCGGCGAGAGGCGATCGAGCGCGAGCGCGAAGGTCTCGAACAGGAGGAAGGCGGCGTAGCAGAAGACGGCCGCGGCGAGAGCGATCATCGGCGACTCGCTCCCCGAGCCGGGGCCGGATTCGCCGCCGCCGAGCCGGCCGCGAGGCCCAGGCGCCTCCGAAGGCGGCCCTCGAGAGCGTCCATCTGTCCCTCGTCGGTCTCGTGGTCGTAGCCCAGCAGGTGGAGGAAGCCGTGCACGAGCAGCCGGTCGATCTCCCGGACGCGCGTGTCGTCGCGGCGGCGGGCCTCGCGCGACGCGTAGGGCACGGAGATCACGATGTCTCCGAGGAACCCGCCCGGAGCCGGAGCGGCGCCCGATCCCGCCGGGAACGCGAGGACGTCCGTCGTCCTGTCCTTGCCGCGGTAGCGGCGGTTGAGCGTCCGCATGCGCGCGTCCGCGCAGAAGAGGACGGAGACCTCGCTCGCGCGGAGACCCGTGAGGCTCGCCGCGCGATTCAGCGTGCGGCGGACGCGAGGCGCCGGCGGAGCGCCCGCGACCGTCGACTGAACGTCCACCATGATCAAGACACCGCGCGCGGGCCGGCGGCCTCGGGGGCCGTCTCCGGGGTCCGGCGCTTCGCGCGCTCGCGGTTGAAGTCGAAGCCCGGATAGTCGATGCGGTGGTGGAAGACCGTGCTGACGGTATGGACCAGCGCCTCCGAGATGATCGCGAGGTCGCGCATCGTGAGGTCGCAGTCGTCGAACTGCCCGTCGCGGAGGCAGTCGTCCACGATCGTCTGGACCATCGCGCGGATCTTGGCCGGCGTCGGCTCCATGAGCGTGCGCGAGGCCGCCTCGACGGCGTCGGCGATCATGAGGATGCCGAGGATGCGCGTGCTCGGCTTCGGGCCGGGATAGCGATAGTCGGACTCGGACACGGCCGCGGCGCCGGGAGCCGCCTTCGTCAGCGCCTTCTGGTAGAAGTAGCGGATCAGCTTGGTGCCGTGGTGCTCGCGGATCGCGGTCACGATGGGCTCCGGCATCCGCGCCTTGTTGGCCATCTCCACGCCCTCCTTGACGTGCGCGGCGATGATCAGGGCGCTCATCGAGGGCTCCAGGCGGTCGTGGCGGTTGTAGCCCTTGGGCTGGTTCTCGATGAAGTAGTCCGGCATCTTCGTCTTGCCGATGTCGTGGTAATAGCCGGACACGCGCGCGAGCAGGGAGTCCGCGCCGATGGCCTCGGCGGCGGCCTCGGCGAGGTGGCCCAGCATCAGCGAGTGCTGATACGTGCCGGGCGCCTCGAGCGCGAGCGTCCTCAGGAGCGGCAGGTTCTGGTTCGAGAGCTCGAGCAGCCGGATGTCCGTCACGACGGAGAAGAGGTGCTCGAAGATCGGCAGCAGCAGGCCCACCACCATCGAGACCGCGAGGCCTCCGGCCAGTCCGGCGAGCGCGTCGTACAGGAATTCCCAGCCCCAGGGACCCGCGTTCAGGAAGTGGATCGCGGCGATCGCGATCAGGTTGCCGGCCGCGACGATGCCGCCCATCAGGAGGAGCACGCTGCGGGCGCGCAGCTTCCCGAGTCCGTAGATGCCGGCGAGCGAGCCGACGACCGAGAACAGCGCGAACGGGAACGAGAGTCCCATCAGGACGCCGACCCCGATCGCGTGGACGAGGGCGACGAGCAGCGCGGGGCCCATCCCCGCCACGAGGCTCACGACGATCGGCCCGGCTGCGAAGGGAATGGCGTAGTTGACCGACGCCGACGCGCTCTCGAGGCTCGGAGAGAGCGCCTGGGCCAGCACGAAGCCGCCCCGGGTGACGAGCGCGAAGAGGATGCCCGTCGCCAGCACGGACCCGAAGACGACGCCCGAGGTGCGCTCGCGCCGCCGGCGACGCTGTCTGCGGGAGTCCACCCAGAAGGCGGCGGCCGCCAGGATCTGGAGGATGAGGATGCCCGTGACCTTGACCCACGAGGACGGATCCTTGGCCGACGCGCGCACGGCCGCGATCCACTGGGCCGTACGCGCCGTGATCTCGTCGCCGCGGCGGACGATGACCTTCCCTCGCGGGATCCGGGTGAACACGCTCTCGACGGACTGGCCCGCCGCGGTGCGCCGCTCCGCGGTCAGGGCGGCGTCGTAGGTCAGGTTCGGCCGCAGGGCCGCGGCGAGGAACGCCGCGACCTCCGCCCGGTCGCGCTCCGAGAACCCCGACTCCGCCAGCCTCGCGGAGACGGCGGCCTTCGCCTCGGTGCCGTACTCGATCTCGCCCGCCTCGCGGCGCTTCGACTCGCGGCCCGTGGCGTCCTCGCGGACCTGGATGCCGCGGGCGCGCGCCTCGGGCGCGAGGTCGCGGTGGTCGACGACGTTCACACGGTAGAGGTCCAGGCCGATCGCGACGAAGCGGTCCTCGAGGTCCTTCGCGAATCCGCGGTCCGCGAGCGCGCCGAGGGCCTCGTCGCCGATCGGCAGCGTGAACGCGTCGCGAAGCTCGGCCGTGATCTTCCCCCGCGGGCGGGTCTTCGCGGCGACGGCGCGGGCCCGTGAGAACGAGCTCCGCAGCTGCTCCTCGAACCGCGCGCTCGCCAGCGAGTCGTGGTCGTAGATCGGCAGGACCTCGGCCGAGGCCTCGGCGCGCCGGCGCGCGGTCGCGTCGGGATCGGGAACGATGAGGTCGCGCGGCGCGACGACGTCGCGCGCCGCCACGCTCCCCGGCGAGGCCGGCTCGCCGACGAAGGACAGGGTCGGAGCGAACGAGAACGTCGTGATCAGGACGTAGGCCGCCGCCCACAGGAACGGGCGGATCCGGGGCTCATCCTTGTCGCGGGTCCGCGGAGGCGGCGGGGTCGGCCGCTCGAAAGAAATCGTCCCGCGCCCGGGAGGCGCTTCGTCGGGCATGGCTTCGCCTCAGCGGGAGCCGGCCGGAGGCTCGGACGAACGCGTTCGTCCGCCATCCGCCGCTTCGGAGGCCCGAGACGTCCCGGTTCGGCCATTCGCGGCCGAAGAGCCCGCGGCCGCCGCCTCGCGCTCACGGTCGAGCGCGTCGTAGGCCGAGATGATCGACTGGACGAGCGTGTGCCGCACGACGTCGCGCTCGTCGAAGAGAACGAAGCGGATCCCCTCGATGCGCGAGAGGATCTGCTGCGCCTCCCGCAGGCCCGAGGTCTTGCCCTGCGGCAGGTCGATCTGCGTGATGTCGCCCGTGACGACCGCCTTCGAGCCGAAGCCGATGCGCGTCAGGAACATCTTCATCTGCTCGGACGTGGTGTTCTGCGCCTCGTCGAGGATGATGAAGGCGTCGTTGAGCGTCCGGCCGCGCATGAAGGCGATCGGAGCGACCTCGATGATCCCGCGCTCCAGGAGCTTCGCGGTCTTCTCGTAGCCGAGGATGTCGTAGAGCGCGTCGTAGAGAGGACGCAGGTAGGGGTTCACCTTCTCGACGAGGTCTCCGGGAAGGAAGCCCAGCTTCTCGCCGGCCTCCACCGCCGGGCGCGCCAGCACGATGCGCTTGACCTTCTTCTCGAGCAGCGCCGCCGCCGCCATGGCCACGGCGAGGTAGGTCTTTCCGGTTCCGGCCGGCCCGATCGCGAACACGAGGTCGTGGCGGTCGATGGTCTGGACGTAGATCCGCTGCTTGATGTTGCGGACCGACACGACCGAGTTCAGGCTCGGCCCGAAGGGACTGTCGGTGAAGAACTCGGTCAGGGAGACCGCCGGGTCCTCCTTGACCACGCGGATGGCCGTCGCCACGTCGGAGGTCTTCAGCGGATAGCCGGAGGCCATCAGGTCGGTCAGACCGGCGATCAGGTGGCGGGCGCGATCCTGCCCGGGACCCTCCCCGACCACCGAGATCTCGCTTCCCCGCGCCTGCAGCCGGACGCGAAAGGCGTCCTCGATGGCGCGGAGATTTTCGTCGGCGATTCCGAAGAGTGCGGTCAGCCCGGTTTCGGGCAGGGTAACGGCGTGGTGGTGGTCGGGAATCGGCTCAGCTCCTCACGGCCGTAAACGGTACCACGGAGGGGCCGGCCAGGCTCGACCGGCCCCCGCGTGAAGAAGCAAGCCTTTTACTGTCAATGAGTTAGAACGCTCTGGCGCGCTCTACTTGGACCGTCCGATGTCCTTGGCCATGTCCTCGAGGCCGTTCTCGACGGCGTCCCGGATGGTCGAGCCCTTGGCCTTGTGGCGCATCTCGCCGACGACCTTGCCGTTGGCCTTGATGAGCAGCTCGAGCCCCACACCGGGGTTGGCGGCCCAGCCCCCCCAGTAGCGGGCGGCGCCGTGCGGCTCCCAGGCGTTGAAGACGTTGCCGGAGACGGTCATGTCGCCGCCGGACTTGACGACCTTGAAGCCCTGCTTGTCGAGCCACTGCTCCATGTAGTCCTTGCCGTCGCGGGCCGCGTCGCGAGAGTCGCCGTGGCCGGTGTGGTCGAACTCCTCGACGGACACGGTCTTGTACCTGGTGAGCGAGCCCTCCGGGAAGTACACCCAGTCGGCCTCGTGGCCCTTGGTCAGCTTGTCGTAGTCGGGGAGAAACTTCTGCGGCTCGTCCTTCTCCTTGGCGTCGTCGGAGTCCAGGAACTTCTTATCCGAAGCCCGCGCCGACGAGACCGCCAGCACGAAAAAGCCCGCAGCGAGAACGGCAACCAGCCTGCGAGAAAAGCTAGACATCGTCATCTCTCCTTGTCTTCCTCGATTGTATCAGGGCAGGCGCAGGCGTTGGCACACGGCGTCGCCCGCCGCGGAGGTCGACAGCGAGCCGCCGACGTCCGCCGTGGCCGCGCCCTCTCGAACGCAGACTCGCACGGCGTCCTCGACGGCGGCCGCCTCGGCGGAGTGGCCGAGGTGATCCAGGAGGAGCGCCCCGGTCAGGATGGCGCCGAACGGGTTGGCCTTGCCGGTTCCGGCGTACTTCGGCGCCGACCCGTGGACCGGCTCGAACATGGAGACCCGCCCGGGATGGAGGTTGCCGGAGGCGGCCATGCCGAGCCCCCCCTGGAGGGCCGCGCCGAGGTCGGTCGCGATGTCCCCGAACATGTTGTTGGTCACGATGACGTCGAACTGACGGGGATCCTTGACCATCTGCATGCAGAGCGCGTCGATGTAGAGGTGGGAGGCCTCGATGTCCGGAAACTCCTTCGCGACCTCGGCGAAGGTCCGCTGCCAGAGGTCTCCGACGAACCGCATCGCGTTCGACTTGTCGGACATGACGACCCGCTTGCGGCCCTTCCGGCGCGCGAACTCGAAAGCGTAGCGCACGATGCGCTCGACGCCCTTGCGGGTCGAGACGTCCTCCTGGACCGCGACCTCGTCGGGAGTCCCCCTCTTCAGGTGTCCGCCCGAGCCGACGTACGAGCCCTCGGTGTTCTCGCGGAACACCACGAAGTCGACGTCCGCGGCGCCGAAGCCCTTGATGGGGCAGAGGCGGTCGTCCAGGCAGCGGACCGGCCGGTAGTTGACGTAGAGGTCCAGCCGGAACCGCGCGCCGAGGAGGATGTCGGCGGCGTGCTTCATGTCCGGGACCCGCGGGTCGCCGAAGGCCCCCATGAACACCGCGTCGTAGTTCTTCGAGAGGTCCTCGAAGGCGCCGGCGGGGACGGTCTCCCCCGTCTTCAGGTAGTGATCGGCGCTCCAGGGGAAGTGGACGGTCTCGATCGCGATGCCGCGGAGGCGGCCGACGCAATCGAGGACCTTGAGCGCCTCGGCGGTCACGTCGACGCCGATTCCGTCCCCCGGAACGACCGCGATTCGCATGAGTCGGCGGAAGATAGCATGCGCCGTGAGCCGTGAGCCGTGAGCCGTGAGCCGACCCTGTTCAACCAAATTCGGCTTACCCCTCACCGCTTGCGGCTTACGGCTTAGAATCTCCTTATGAACTTCTCAGACGCCGTCCGGGAGTGTCTGACCGAGTCCGCGAAGGGGCCCGACCGGCCCACTCCGGGCTCGCTCTGCGATCGGCTCGCTCGCGAGACCGAGCGCTACCTCGACCGCGTGCAGTTCTCGAATCAGCGCTACATGCGCCATCCCATCCTGCTCTGGGAGGACTGGGAGGTCATGCTGATCGCGTGGCAGAGCGGGCAGGTCACGCCGATCCACGACCACCGCGGCGTCATCGGGGGCATGGCGGTCCTCTCCGGCGCGCTCGAGGAGGAGCGGTTCGAGACCCCGCAGGACCGGCCGGAGCTCTACGACAGCCGCGTGCGTCCGGAGGGCGACCTGTGCGACATCGGTCCCACCGTCCTCCACCGTCTCGCGCCGACGACCGCACGCGCCGTCTCCCTCCACATCTACCGGCCGCCGCTGCGGACGATGGGCATCTGGGACGCGAAGGGGATGATCTCGATCATGCCCTCGGCGTTCGACGTCGGCGAGGAAGTGCTCGCTCGCGCCGGGCGCGAGACGGCCGCCAGCCGCTAGAGACGCGGCATCAGCGCGGCGGGCGCTGCGAACCTCAGCGCGGCTTTCGCCGCGACCGTCAGCGTGGGCTGGCGCCGCGAATTTCAGCGCGGCTGGCGCCGCGAATCTCAGCGCGGCTGTGGCCGCGACAGCACGCGCGCCCACTCCTTCCCCCACGGATCCACGACCCGCTCGACGACGCGCTCTCCCTCGGCGGCATCCGGCTCGGTTCCGGGGCGAGCGATCCGGGTGCTCAGGCTTCCCGCGCGCGGCGGTTCGGGCCGTGCGCCGCGATCCGGGTCGAGCGCGTAGTCGCGCACCGCGCCGATCGTCAGCTCCGAATCGCCGAGGCCGGGCGGGACCTCGACGCGGCCGTACGCGTCCCAGCGAAGGGCCGCCCTCCCGATCTCCGTGTCCTTCCCGTGAAAGGCGACCCAGGTCTCGGCGCGCTCCGGCCAGAGGAGGAGCGCGTCGCGCGCGCCGAGCGCCCCGAGGACCGCGATCGCACCGACCGCGGCGAGCGCGACGGGTCTCGTCGCGCGGCGCCGCGTGGACGGAGCGAGGCCGACGAGCCACAGGACTCCGGCCGCGGCCGCGACCGCGGCGAGCGACGCGAGGTACGCGAAGCGCGAGCCGTTGGGATTGTCGGCCTGGCCGCCCGCGACCACGGCGAGCACGACCGCGGCGGCGTGCGCGAGAAGGAGCCCGGCGAGCGCGTCCCGCGGCCACAGGAAGGCGCGCGCGAACGCGATCGCGACCGCGACGCCGAGCGGCCACGGGAGCCGCCTGCGGCCCGGCAGGTCGTGGCGCGGCGACGGATCCGCGAGGAGCCACGGCGCGACCAGCGAGTCCGCCGCCGCGGCGACCGGCGGCAGGAGGGACTTCTGGCGCGCGACCTCGAGGAAGACGTTGTGGTCCGCGGTGCGCGCGAAATACGGAGCCGCGCGGTCCCGGTGCAGCAGGAAGAGCGGCGCGGCGCAGAGCGCGAAGCCCGCGCCGAACGCGGCCGCGAGGGCGAGTCGCGACCGCACCGCGGGCGCGCCGGACGCCTCCTCTCCCGGGAGGAGGAGGAACAGGCCGAGCGCCGCGCCCGCCGGCCAGGCCGAGAGGTAGACGTGGGCCCCGACCGCCGCCACGAGACCGGCCGCGAGCGCCCACGCCGCGCTCCCCCGCCGCCGTGCTCGCAGCGCGAGCAGCGTCGCCGCGTCCACGATCGGCGCGAGCACGATCATGTTCCACGCCCAGCGCGAGAGGATGAGGTGCCACCGCAGGCCGGCGAGGATCAGCGCCGCGAGCGCGCCGCCGCCGGCGGGCAGGAGCGCCCGCCCCAGCAGAGCGGCCGTGACGAGAGACGCCGCGCCCGCCAGCGCGGAGGGGAAGCGGACGCCGAACACCGTCGTCCCCCACAGCCGGAGCGCGGCGCGATAGCCCTGGAGGTACAGCACGCCGACGCTCCCGTAGGGATGCGCGACGCCGAACGGAGCGGGCCGGACGGCGTCGACGAAGTCCGACGGCGCGCCGCGGAGGGCGAGCGCGGGCCGGATGAGCGAGACGTCGTCGATCCACATCACGGCGGGGACTCGGTCGAGCGCCGCGAAGCGCAGCGCGGCTCCGGACAGGATCGCGGCCGCCGTGAGCGCCGCGAGGGCTCCGGCGGAGAGCGGCAGCGGCCGCAGCGGGGCGCTCGCCGAGGGAATCCGGCTCCAGAGGAGAAACGCTCCGGCCGCGGCCCCGCCGGCGAGCGCCGCGAGCACGAGGACGAGCAGCCAGAGCAGCAGGCGGGACGGCGCCCACGACGGATCCGCGTCGGTCAGGAGAGCCGGCCGGATCCAGCGGACGGCGTCGACGCCCGCGACGAACGCGGCGAGGAGTCCCAGGAGAAGAGCGGTGCGGGCGGCCGCCGGAAGGCGGGGCCGCGCGCCGCTCACTTCTGGAAGAACAGGAAGAGGTTCACGGCCGACGGGCCCAGCGAGAAGAAGTCGCCGGAGCGTAGGGGCCGCGCACAGTCCTCCTCCGAGACGCCGCCGAGGTCGTCCGGGACCGGGATCGGATCTCCGTTCAGGTACGTCCCGCAGGTCGAGCGCATGTCGACCAGGCGATAGGTCGGCCCCTCGCCGTGAATGCGGCGGATCACCTTCGCGTGCAGCCGGGAGACCTCGACGTTCAGGAACGCGTCGGGCGAGGACACCCGGAAGCCCGAGACCGGCATCCCCACGCCGATGTATTCGGGCACCTCGCGCCCCAGCAGGAGCTCGTCGAAGTCGAGCTTCACGAGCCCGGCGTTGTACGGCCCGAGGCCGAGCAGGAAGTGGCCGGAGGGCAGCTTGAGCAGGGTCTTCTCGAGACGCCCGGACATCCCGGCCATGCCGTTGTCCACGAACGACATGACGTCTCTCTGCCGGGACTCGAGCGCCTCCCGGCAGATCGCCGAGTACAGGTCGTCCTTCACGGCGACTTCATTTTAGCGCGGACCGCGACCCTCGAGCCGCGAGTCGTGCGCTCGAGTGACCTAGTTCACCGGTCCCTCGGGCGCGCGGCCGGCCTCGACGTCCTCCTCGGCGGACGGCTGCAGCTCGATCGTCCAGCGCTCGAACACGCCGTCGGGAAGCTCCGTGAGGAAGCGCGACGGCTCCAGGATCACGTCCACGCCGTAGCGGTCCCGCGCCAGCATCGGGTAGATCAGGTCGACCTCGTTCTTCGCGCGGGTGACGGCGACGTAGAAGAGCCGGCGCTCCTCCTCGAGGCCCTCCTCGGTCGAGGCCGCGCGGTAGTTCGGGAAGCGGCCCTCGGAGAGGCCGAGGACGATGACGCGGCTCCACTCGAGGCCCTTCGCCTGGTGGATCGAGGAGAGGACGACGCGGTCGTCCTCCTCCTCGCCCGCGACGACGTCCTCCCCCGAGAGCTCGTTGAAGAGGGTCACGTCCTCGAGGAAGGCCGGCAGCGACGCGTAGGTCTGGGCGAACTGCGCGAACTGCTCGAGGTCGTCCAGGCGCGCGTCCCCGTTCGGGAACTTCGCGCGCGCGTAATCCTTGTAGACGCTCTCGACGACGGCCCGGATCGCCTCGGCGGGCGACGAGCGGACCGCGGGCGAGTCGAGCCGCGCGAGCAGCGATCGGCAGGGGCGCAGCGCGGCGTCCGCGTTGCGGCCGAACCCGCCTCCCGTGGCGTCGAGCGTGCGGAAGGCCGCCAGCGGGTCGGGCCGAGTGGCGATCGCGTCCCAGACCGCGGCCGCCGAGCGCTCGCCGACGCGTGGAAAGATCTTGAGCGCGCGCTTCCAGGAGAGCTCGTCCTTGGGGTTGACGACGATCCGCAGGAAGGCGAGGACGTCCTTGACGTGGCGCTGCTCGAAGAACCGCGTTCCGGAGCGGATCTCGTAGGGGATGCCGCGTCGCGTCAGCTCGATCTGGAGCTCGAGCGCCTGGTAGTGTGCGCGGTAGAGCACGGCGAGGTCCTGAAGCTTCTCGCCCTCGTCGTGCCACTCGAGCAGCCGCTGCGCCGCGAAGCGCGCCTGCTCGGGGATGTCGGGCAGGGCGACGACCGCCGGCAGGGGGCCCGCCTCGCGCGACGCGCGCAGCTCCTTGGGAAACTGGCGCTCGTTGTGCGCGATCGAGGCGTTGGCGAGAGCCAGGATCTCGGGCGTCGAGCGGTAGTTGCGCGTCAGGCGGAACGTCGCGGCGTCGGGGTAGCGCTCGGGGAAGCCCACGATGTTCTGAAACGACGCGCCGCGGAAGGAGTAGATGGCCTGCGCGTCGTCGCCCACGACCGTCACGTTGCGCTTGACCTTCGCCATGCGGTCGATGACCTCGCCCTGCAGCTGGTTGGTGTCCTGGTACTCGTCGACGAGGATGTGGTCGTAGGAGGCGGCGAGCTGCGCGGCCGCCTCCGGGCTCTCGTCGAGGAGGCGCTTCCAGTGCAGCAGCAGGTCGTCGTAGTCGCAGGCGTTGCCCGCGCGCTTGCGTTCCCGGTACCGGGTCAGGACCGAGATGATCTCGGCCTCGAGAGCGGCGAAGTGCGGCGCGCGCTCGGCGAGGACGTTCGTGAAGGACCGGCCCGTGTTGACCGTGTACGAGTAGAGGTCCAGGAGGACGTCCCCCTTGGGGAAGCGCTGCTCGAGGGTCCGGATCTGCTTGTCCGACGTCGCCGCCTCGAGCATCTCGCGCGCGTCCTCGGGGTCCAGGATGGTGAAGTTGGGGGTCAGGCCCAGACGCGTCCCGAACCGGCGCAGGAGCCGGTTCCCGACGGAGTGGAACGTCCCGCCCATGAGGCGTCGGACGTCGATCGAGAGGAGGGTCTCGACGCGGCGCAGCATCTCCCGGGCGGCCTTGTTGGTGAACGTCAGGAGGAGGATCCGGGAGGGGTCGTGCCCCGACTCGATCAGACGGGCGACCCGATAGACGAGGGTCCGGGTCTTGCCCGATCCCGCCCCGGCGATGACCAGGATCGGGCCGCCCCCCGCGAGGACCACGTCCCGCTGCTCGTCGTTGAGCTCCCGGTCGTAATCCACGCGGTAGGACTTGATCCGGGCGGGGGTCCGGAGGACGTACTTGCGGTCCACGACGGGAGTGTAATCTTTGCCGCGGCCTCCGCGTTTGGAGGGGTAAAGGGAGTGTAGTCATGAGCATTCAGAACGTTCGCCGCTCCGTCCTGATCGGGGCCGCACTCGTGGCGCTGGCGGTCACCGGCCTCTTCGCGGGCCGGCTGGTCGCCCACCAGATGGGGGGGCACTACGGCTCGCCCATGATGGCTCCCCGGCTGTTCGGGCATCTCGCCAGGAAGCTGGACCTGTCCGATACCCAGAAGGGACAGATCCGGGAAATCCTGAAGAACCACGCCGACGAGATCGAGGCGCACGTCAAGTCGGCCATCGACGCGCGCCGCGCCCTGCACGACGCGATCATGGTCCAGCCGACCGACGAGCCCACGATCCGCCAGCGCGCGCAGGAGCTCGGCAACGTGCACGCCGACGGCGCGCTGCTCTTCGCGCGGATCCGCTCGGAGGTGTGGCCGATCCTGTCCTCGGATCAGCAGCAGAAGATGGCCAGCCTCCACTCGCACATGCGCGAGCACAGCGACGAGGCCCTCAAGTCGCTCGACGCTTTCCTCCGGGGCACGGACTGACTCTGCACCTGGTGCGAGCCGCCCGCTCGGCGCCGCCCGTCTCCCCCCTCGCCGGCAACGAGGACGATCTCGTCGCGCGCGCCCGACTGCACGACGAGGACGCGATCGCGGCGCTGGTCCGCCTGGCGGCTCCGTCCGCCCTCGCCGCCGCGCGGCGCGTGACGGGGGATCCGGCGCTCGCCGAGGACGCCTCCCAGGAGGCGTTCCTGCGGGCGTTCCGCGCGATCGACCGCTACCGGCCGCAGAGCAGCTTCCGCGCGTGGGTGCGCACGATCGCCATCCGCTGCGCGATCGACCTCATGCGGCGGCGCCGCCCCGAGGTCCCGCTGTCCGACTCCGAGGGCTCTCCCTCCAGCGAGGAGTCGCGCCACGAGGATGCGGACATGCTGCGCGCCGCGCTCGCCGCGCTCTCGCCGCTCGACCGCGAGATCATGATCGCCCGCGAGCTCGAGGGGGCCTCGGACCGCGAGCTGTCCGCGCGCTTCGACATCACGCTCACCTCGGTGCGGGTGCGCATGCACCGCGCCCGAAAGAAGATCCGCGCCCGTTTTCAGGAGGACAACCCATGAATCCGCCCAAGTGCCGGGAGCCCCGAGCCCTGTCGGAGCACCTGTTGACCTGTCCGGACTGCCGCACGCACGCGCGCGTCGCGACGGCCTGGCGCGACCTGCCTCGCCTCGACAAGATGGAGGCGCCGATCGAGCCCGGCGAGGCGTTCCTCAGCCGGACGCTCGCCGCCATCCGCGAGGACCGCTCCCGGCGGATCCGCCAGCGGCTGGCCCTGGCCGCCGCGGCCGCGCTCCTGTTCTTCTTCTGCGTCGGGACCGGACACGAAGCGGCGGGGGCGGGGGGCGGCGCCGAGGAGTCGTACCACGCGATGTTCTCGACCGACTCCCTCGCGAGCTTCATCCCGCACTGACGCGGATCCTCGGCCGGTACGCCGCGGAGCCTCCGCGTAGAACGGTAGACTTCCCGGCATGCCCCTGCGCCTCCAGACCGCCGGAGAGTCCCATGGCCCGCGCCTGACCGCGATCCTCGAGGGCATTCCCGCGGGCCTGCGCATCGACCCCGCCTTCGTCGCCTCGGAGATGTCCCGCCGCCAGCACGGCTACGGCCGCGGCGGGCGCATGAAGATCGAGGCCGACGCCGCCTCCTTCGAGGGCGGCGTGCGCGGGGGCGTCACGCTCGGCTCCCCCATCGCGATCGGCGTCGTCAACCGGGACTTCGCGAACTGGGAATCGGTCATGGGCCCGCTCTCGGTGGACCCGGCCGCGGCCGCGCAGAAGCGGCTGACCCGGCCCCGCCCCGGCCACGCGGACCTGGCGGGCGGAATGAAGTACGGCGCGCGGGACCTGCGCGACGTCCTCGAGCGCGCGAGCGCGAGGGAGTCGGCGGCGCGAGTTGCCGCGGGCGCGGTCTGCAAGCTCCTCCTGCGGGAGTGCGGGATCGAGGTGCGCAGCGGCGTCCTGTCGCTCGGGGGCGTCGAGAGCGGGGCGGCGCGAAGCTTCGCGTCGCTCGAGAGGGTCCGCGAGGACTCGCCCCTGCGCGCCGTGGACGCCGCGCTCGAGCCGAAGATGGTGGCGGCGATCGACGCGGCGAAAAAGGACGGCGAGACCCTGGGCGGCTCGATCCTGGTGGGCGCGCGGGGCGTGCCGGCCGGGCTCGGGAGCTTCGCGGCGTGGGACCGCAAGCTCGACGGCCGCATCGGCCAGGCGCTCCTCTCGGTGCCGGCCGTCAAGGCGGTCGAGCTGGGATCCGCGATCGAGGCGTCCCGGGGCCCCGGCTCGAGGGCGCACGACGAGATCGAGAAGGGCCCGGACGGGATCCTGCGCCGCCGCACCAACCGCGCGGGCGGCCTCGAGGCGGGCGTCACGAACGGCGAGGAGGTCATCGCCGTCGCCACCATGAAGCCGATCTCGACGCTCGCGAAGGGACTCGACTCGGTCGACCTCGAGACGGGCGAGCCCGCGCGCTCCGCCTACGAGCGCAGCGACGTGACCGCGGTGTCCGCCTGCGGGGTCATCTGCGAGGCCATGCTGGCGTTCGTCCTGGCGGACGCGCTGCTCGAGCTGACCGGCGGCGACCGGATGGAGGACGTCACCGCGCGGCTCGCGGCGCACCGGGAGAGGGTGGGGCGGTACCCGAGGTGACAGGTGACAGGTGACAGCCAAGACCAAACCCTGACACCTGACACCTGACGCCTGACACCTGACACCTTCCTCGGCGGACCTCATCTGTCCGGCCCTCCCGGACATCCTCGGGCATGCGGCGTCTCCTTCGATCCGATTCTTCCTCCCGGCGGACTTCGCCATATGGCATAATGGCGTCTGCCATATGGCAGTCGCCCGTTCAGCGGCCGCGAGGATCCCGCCCGTGATCCGCACGCTCGGCGGACCGGAGCTGGTCCATGCCCGCTCCCTCGAGCAGCTGCGCGAGCGTCTGCGCGCGGGTCTCCCCTACGCGTCGCTCTCCGCGGTCGCGACGGGCTTCGGCCTGGCCGGCGACGACGCGAGCACGGTGCTCCGGATTCCCCCGCGGACGCTCGCCCGGCGCAAGCGCGAGCGGCGCCTGTCGCCCGAGGAGTCCGACCGTCTCTATCGGCTGGGCCGGATCGCCACGCTCGCCGAGGAGGTGCTGGGAGACCGTCGCAAGGCGGCGGACTGGCTGCGCGCTCCGACCCGCGCGCTCGCCCAGGCCGCCCCGCTTTCGCGGCTCGACACCGATCTCGGGGCGGAGGAGGTCGAAGGCGTCCTCCTGCGTCTGGCCCATGGCGTCTTCGGCTGATCCGCGTTTCCTGCGCGTCTGGCGTCTCTGCAAGCGCGCCCACTCCGCCTTCGACGGAGAGGGGTCGCGGCCGGCGGCCGCTGGAACCGCCGGGGCACGCGGATGATCTACACCTCCGGCAGCCTGTCGCTCGCCGCGCTCGAGATCCTGGTCCACTGCGATCCCTCTCTCCTGCCCGCGGACCTGGTCGCGATCCCGGCGGACATCCCTCTCTCGCTCGCGATCGAGCCCGTCGACGAGGGAAGGCTCCCCTCCGACTGGAGCCGCATGCCGCCGCCCGACGCGCTCGCGGATCTCGGCGGCGGATGGCTCGACGCGGCGCGCTCTCCCGTTCTGTCGGTGCCCTCGGCCGTGGTGCCGAGCGAGCGCAACTATCTGCTCAATCCGGCGCACCCGGAGTTCGCGAAGATCCGGCGCGGATCGCCCGAGCCCTTCTCGCTGGATCCGAGGCTGAGGAGCAAGTCGCCGACGTGAAGAAGCCGGGAAGCCAGGAAATCAGGAAGTCAGGAGCCGGCCCGGCTTCCGGCTTCCCGCGTCGGGCTTCGGACTGCTCTTCGCGATCTGCAGGCGGCTGTATTCCGACAGCGCCTTGCGCACGATGCGCCGCAGGCTGCGCACGCGCCGGACCGCGCGGGCATGCTCGGCGCTCTCCTCCGCGCGGGTGCGGCGCCGGCGGACGACCTCGCGGACGAGGAGGTCGACCGACCGCTTCCAGCGCGCGTACGCCAGAGACGCGAGGTCGAACGTCTCGGTCATGCCCCCCACAGCATAACGCCGTCGAGGGGAAGCCGGCACGGAGGGCGAGCTAGAGTCCCGGAGGAGGCTCGAGCGGACCCGCGGCCGACGTCGCCTGCATCCTCTCGAGAGACGCCTCGCGCCGTCCGATCCGCCGGTCCAGAATCGCGAACTGCGGATCCGTCGGAGCGAGCCCGGCGTCCGAGCCTCGCCAGTACTCGTAGTGGAGGCCCGGCGACACCGCCCAGCCCGTCGAGCCGACGGTGCCGAGCCTCTGCCCGCGGCGCACGCGTTCGCCCTTGCGGACCTCGATCAGCCTGAGGTGGCCGTAGAGCGTGACTCCCGCCGCGCCGTGCCGCAGGACGACGAGATTCCCGAGCCGCGAGAGGCGCGAGCTCGGCTTCGCGGGCGAGTGCCCCACGAAGATCACGGTCCCCTCCGCCGGCGCGATCACCTCCGATCCCGCCGGCGCGGCCAGCTCGATCCCCGGAAAGAACTCCTCGGCGCGCGTCCACGGCGAGACGCGGGGCCCGAAGTACGCCGACGGCTCGACGAGCTCGCTGCGGACGGGCAGCCGCGACGGCGTGCGCGCGGCGAGGCCGCCGTCCGAGGCCTCCGCCGCTTCGAGCAGGACCCTCCCGCGCTCGAGGTTCGCGAGGTACCGCTCGCCTCCGCTCCCGATCGCCGCGGGCGC
>JADMIO013004764.1_pt1 | contig 31246 bp, 30 predicted proteins | sample 8958161 | NCBI WGS metagenome assembly JADMIO01 (sample SAMN16585339, study PRJNA669376) | soil metagenome | isolation source: Crop rotation soil | place: USA: Cullars Rotation, Alabama | collected 2011 | reverse complement strand
CTCCATTGATTGACCCAGTCGTCGTATCCGTAGCAGTGACGCTGTGTGTTCCTGAGGTATTTAAAGTAACGGCCAGTCCGCTCTTTACTCCATTATCAGCCGAGATAAACGTGTAGTTTGATGGAAGGACCGCTTGCGGATCAGTCGAGGTAAAATGAATCGTGCCTGTGTAAGAGGGTGCCGTATTTCCATACGCATCCCTGGCTGTGATGGTGACCGTTCCAGCTACACCCGCCGTCCGGGAACTGCCTAATCCAGCTACCGTCAAAGTCGAGACAGTGCCAGCGTTCACTGTTATGCTGGAATGCGTGCCCGTGATGCTTCCGGTCGTTGTATCCGTAGCGCTGACAGATTGGGTTCCCGAAGTCTTGAGCGTAACGTTCAGCCCAGTCTTTACTCCCGCATCCCCTCCAAGGAAGGTGTAATCCGATGGAAGGACCGCTTGCGGGTCGGCGGAACTGAAGTGGACTGTACCGGTAAATGAAGTTGCCGTGTTCCCATACGCATCCTTTGCCGTGACGGTAACATTTCCGGCCACGCCAGCCGTTCGAGGTGAATTTAGGCCACTCAGGATCAAAGATGTCGCAGGACCAGCGTTTACAATGATTCCCGACTGAAAGCCATTGATGCCATTATTGACTGTATCCGTTACCGACGCGGAAAGGGTTCCGGCAGACTTCAACGTCACTGAAAAAGAATGGGAGCCTGCATCACCTGCAGTGAAAGTATAATCAGCAGGCAGACCTGCCTGCGGGTCACTGCTGGTGAAATGGACGGTTCCCCGATAGCCGACCGCCACGTTTCCTAGGCTATCACGTGCAGTGACTGTCAAAGTTCCTGACGTCCCCGCGGTGCGGGGCGATGACAATCCGGTGACACTCAAGGTCACCGCGACAGTCGGATCATTCGTGGGAGTGCCAATCACCCGATAGTATCGTTGCGTTGACGGAGGTGCAGTGACATCCACAAAATAATAAGGACTTTCCGTCACCAACAAATTGGAGACCGTCAGCCAGTTTGTTTGCGTCAAATTCGTGGAGTATTGGATCTGATTTGATGTTCCCACGTCGCTTTGGATGGTCAGGCGCGGCACCATCACGATGTTTGTAATTACCGGCGCGGCGGGTTGCCCCCATCCAAGGTGAGAAAAAGCAATTGCAGCCAGAACGGAAAATTTTCGAATGAAAGCTTTCATGGAGATGTTCGTTGATAATTTCACGATGAAAAACCCCAAAGGTCTCTATGCGCCAAGCATGCGCCGATAATGCGGAATCATTAAAATCGCGACAACCTGATTGAAAGTCAGGCTTTTCACTAGATCGCAGAGGAAATAGGGTCAATAGTATGACAAGCGGGCGACAAATCAGGAGCGATTTTTTGGGTAACGACAAAGTTTTTTAAAAAACCTATTGCAAGGTCTCCCGGGTTTGTTATATTCCGCCGCTCTGTTTCCGAAAAGGTCGGAAACGGAATAGTAAACCATAATTATAAAATTGTTCTTTTTATATGGCAGGCCAACGCATTCGCATTCGTCTTAAAGCTTACGACCATCGAGTCATCGACCAATCGGCCCATGATATCGTGGAAACCGTCAAGCGCACCGGCGCCCGGGTTGCCGGACCGATTCCACTTCCCACTCGCGTGGAACGCTTTACCGTTCAACGTTCACCTCACTCGGACAAAAAGTCCCAGGAAACTTTCGAGCAGCGCACCCACAAACGCCTGTTGGATATCATTGATCCGACCGCCAAAACCGTGGATGAGCTCAAGAAACTGAATCTGCCTGCCGGGGTGGATATTACCATCAAGATTTGACCCTGATTAACTTTTAACATTTACGTTTATGCTAGGACTTTTAGGAAAGAAACTGGGCCAAACACGAGTGTATGACGCTAAAGGCGTCCTCATTCCCGTCACGATTGTGCTCGCGGGCCCCAATCGTGTGATTCAAACCAAAACCCAGGAAAGCGATGGATACAATTCCGTGCAATTGGGTTTCGATGACCAAAAAGAGAGCCGCGTCACCAAGCCGCTGCTCGGTCACATCAAAAAACACAATGCCGCCGCCGTGAAGCGCATTCGTGAATTTCGCAATTTTTCCCTCGCGGTTAAACCCGGCGACATCGTCGGCCCGAATATTTTCGCCCCGGGCGATTTTGTCGACGCAATCGGCGTGACCAAAGGCCGCGGGTTTGAAGGTGTCATGAAACGCCACAATTTCCGCGGTGGTGATGCCACGCACGGTGCCAAAGGATGGCGTCGTCGTCCGGGCGCCATCGGTCAGCGTTTGTTCCCAGGCACAGTCATGCGCGGCATGCGTATGCCTGGTCACATGGGCCAGATCCAGCGCACCACGCAAAATTTGGAAGTAATCCAGGTGCGCGAAGCCGACAACCTCCTGCTGATCAAAGGAGCAATCCCTGGATCCAAGGGCGAATACGTGATCATCCGGGAATCGAAGAAACTGCCCAAAGGCTCAGAAGCGGCCAAGAACCGAAAAGAACCAAAGGCATCGACTAAGAAAGCCAAGGGCGGTGCTGCGGCAGCCGCAAAACCAGCCGCACCAGCGAAGAAATAACAGCCTTTTTGGCAAGGAAAACCAATTTTTATGAAGCTTACTGTTAAAGACATCAAAGGGAAGGATGCCGGCGAGATGGAGGTCAAGTTTGACTTGATCGACAATGGCCGTGGCACCCAGGCTGTGCACGATGCCGTGACGGCTTATCGCGCTGCACAACGCAGTGGAACTGCCTGCACCAAGACCGCCGGCGAAGTCGCTGGAACCAACAAGAAACCGTGGAAACAAAAAGGCACCGGCCGCGCTCGCGCTGGCTCATTCCGTTCACCCCTCTGGGTGGGTGGCGGTGTTGTGTTTGGTCCCAAGCCGCGTGATTTCAGCAAGAAAGTGAACGGTTCCACCCGCAAACTCGCGTTGCGCAAGGCCCTCGGCGAACGCCTCAAGGCCGGTGATGTGACCGTCGTGGACAACCTTTCTCTTTCCGCGCCGAAAACCAAGGATTTCGTTGGTTTGCTCGCCGCGTTGCAAATTGAAGGTACCGCGCTGATCGTCTCTGAAAAGAACGACGAAAACGTGCTCCGTTCCGCACGGAACCTCAAATACGTGGAAGTCACCACGAGCGACCTGTTGAACACCTACCAGGTGCTGCGCAGCGATAAACTGGTTTTCACTCGCGGCGCTTTTGAAAAGGTGGAAGAACGCTTGTCCGGGGAATAATTTATGAATTCGTTTGATATCATCAAGACCGTGCGCGTCACCGAAAAAGGCACGCGCCAAGCCGACAAACTGAACCAATATACCGTGGTGGCTGACCGCCGCGCGAACAAGATTCAGATTCGCCAGGCTGTCCAGGAACTCTTCAAGGTGAAAGTCGTGCGTGTCAATACCATGAACATGGGCGGCAAAGCTCGCCGCCAGCGCACCGCTGCGGCTGGAAAAACCTCCGATTGGAAGAAGGCCATTGTGACCCTCAAAGAGGGTGACCGCATCAACTTGGCTTAAGCTGCCAGACTTGTTTTACAAGGCGCGATTCGTGCAAACGAATCGCGCTTTTTTAGTTCCCGAAGAATTTCTTCTCCATCTTCTCCATCGTCTTTTTCATTTTTGCTGCGGTCGCGATTTTGGAGTCATCTGGCATAAAAAAAGCAGTCCAGGCCGGACGTTTCGGCATCTTATCAATGCATTCGAACAGGGCCTTGATACCGTCAACGCCGAATCCGCAATCCAAAGCATTGGCCACCCCGGCTTCGAGGGATGCTTCCCATTCTGCAGCGGTGAGCAGCTTATTCACCGGAACTTCCGGACCGGATGCCGGATGTATTTTGGCCTCATACTTCTTGTAATGTTCCAGGTAAAAATGTGAGATTTTGATGGCGGCGACTGTCCCCACCATCTGATTGAAATTACTGACTTGCTCATTGAGCACGTCTTCGGTCCAAAAACGATCATCCTCGACTTTGGGCAGGTCCTGGAGACCCTTTTCAGCACTCTCGGTGGCCAGTTGTAGGACATATTTTTCAAAGTATCCCTTTTCGACTTTATCAATGGCTTTGGCGTGAGCCACGTTATTCATCAGGTCAAGAAAGCCCGCAGAAATAAAGATAATCCCCATCTTCTTGCCGGCGTCCGTCTCAATCTGGTCCAGTTTTACGGCAGGGGTCAGGTCGGTCTCAATTGAAACTGGCTCGAGGTTGACAAAGGCACGCTCTTTGGGTTTGAGATGTTCGTACAAATCACGGCCCAGTTTGCGTGTGGCATTGAGACCGGTTTGCTGGCCATAAGCGTGTTCGGCAGATTTTGCGTCCACGGCGGAGAACAGCGCCACACACAAAACCACCATCATGGAGGAAAAACTTTTTATCATATCGTTTAGGTGGCAACACGCTAGCAAAAATGTTCGCGCTTGCCAGTCTTTTTATGGAAGACTTGGTTTTAATTTCAATGCAAAGAATCTGCGTGTTTTGTGGATCAAGTCCTGGACGTCGTCCCGCGTATGCGGAAGCTGCGCGGCATCTCGGCAACCTGCTGGCCCAGCGCCACCTCGAACTGGTCTATGGCGGCGGGTGCGTTGGCCTCATGGGGATTGTCGCCGACGCAGCGTTAGCGGCGGGCGGGAAGGTGATTGGCGTAATTCCCGAATCACTTGTCATCAAGGAAATCGTGCACGAAAGCCTCCCCGATTTGCGCGTGGTTAAATCAATGCATGAACGCAAGGCGCTGATGGCGGAGTTGTCTGACGGTTTTATCGCACTGCCCGGAGGCTTCGGAACTTATGAGGAGTTTTGCGAGATCCTTACCTGGGGCCAACTGGGCCTGCATAAAAAACCTTTTGGACTGCTGAATGTGGAGGGATTTTATGATCCCCTGCTGGCTTTGTTCGATCATGCGGTGGCCGAAGAATTTATTCGGCTCTCGCACCGGGCTCAAGTCCTGGTAGAAAACAGCGCAGAGGCGTTGCTGGCGCGATTTGAAACATTCGTGCCGCCAGCTGGACCCAAATGGATCCGGCCCAATGAAACCTGATTAGTCCTCTTCGTCGGGCTGCGGAGGTTCCTGGGGATGCGTCTTGTCCAATTCTTCCAGGAGGCGTAGCACGCGATTACCACGCTCGATCGAATCATCGGCAATGAAGCGTAACTGCGGAGTGTATTTTAAAACGACGGATTTCGCGATCATGCCCTGGAAGCGTTTGCGCCCGGCGTCCAGCATGGCAGCGCCTTTTTTACGTTGTTCAGCCGTGCCGAGGATGCCGACAAAAACCGTGGCGGAATGAAGGTCGCTGGTGACGATGACATCGTTGACACTGATCAACCCGGCTTCATTGATGGGCAACTCGCGGCGAATGATCTCGCCGATTTCCCGTTTCAATAACTCCCTGACTCGTTCAAGCCTGAGCGACATATCACTCCTTCTCGCCGCGCCGAGCGCGGACTGATATTAAATTAATTTGGAAGCCGTCTTCTCAATGGTGTAGCACTCAATGAGATCGCCAGCCTGGAATTCATTGAAGCCATCAATCCGAATACCGCATTCCATGCCTGCGCGCACTTCGTTGACTTCATCCTGGAATCGCCGCAGGGATTGCGTGACTCCCTCATACACCAGGTTTTTACGACGCATGACACGGACCTTGCCGCGATTGATGCGTCCGCTGTTGACCATGCAGCCGGCCACATTGCCGCCCTTGGACAGTTCGAAAATCTTGCGCACTTCCGCCGAGCCGGTGATGACTTCCTTGAGAATCGGATCGAGCAAGCCCGCCATGCCTTCTTTCACCTGGTCAATCAATTCGTAAATGATTGCGTAGAGCTTGATTTGGACCCCTTCCCGCTTGGCCACGTCTGCCACACCGGAATCGATGCGGGTGTGAAACCCAAGCACAATCGCCTTGGAGGCGGACGCCAGCATGACATCGGATTCAGTAATGGTTCCCACCGCGCTATGAATGATTTCGAGGGAAACTTTGCCGCCCTCGATTTTATTCAATGCGTCCACGATGGCTTCCACCGATCCCTGCGTGTCAGCTTTGACTACCGCTTTCAAAACCTTGGCGCTGGTGGCATCAAGCGTCATGAACAGGTTTTCCAAAGTAACCTTTTGACGAGCTTCGTTCGATGCTTGTCTGGCTTCGAAGCTGCGTTCTTCCGCCAGGGCTCGCGCCGCCTTTTCATCTTCCACCACACTGAATTCCAAGCCGGCTTCCGGCACGCCGTTCAAACCCAGAATTTTTACGGCGACGGAGGGTCCAGCTTCCTTAAGCCGTTGTCCTTCCTCGTTAATCAGAGCGCGCGCTTTGCCGTAATACTGGCCGCACAGAATCACCTCTCCCACACGAAGTGTACCTTTACGCACCAGCACGGTCGCCGTGGGGCCGCCTGGCTCCAAACCGGATTCGATGATGTTGCCTTTGGCGCGACGATCGGCGTTTGCCTTTAGTTCCAGCAAGTCCGCCTGCAAAAGAATCATCTCCAGCAGCTTATCGACGCCTTGCTTGGTCAGTGCGGAAACGTCCACGAAAATTGTGTCGCCACCCCAATCATCAGGCACCAATCCTTTGTCCTGCAATTGCTGCCGTACTTTGAGCGGATTGGCATTCGGATGGTCGATTTTATTGACCGCCACCAAAATGGGGACCTTGGCGGCCTGCGCGTGGCTCAGAGCTTCCAATGTCTGCGGCATAACACCGTCATTGGCCGCCACCACCAGCACCACCAGGTCGGTGACATTGGCCCCTCGGGCGCGCATCGCGCTGAACGCCGCATGGCCCGGAGTATCGAGGAACGTGATTTGTTGCACTTCCTTTTTACGTTCCGGATGGGGAAAAGAAATCGTGTAAGCGCCGATGTGCTGCGTAATCCCTCCCGCTTCCCCGGCGGCGACATTGGCCTTGCGAATAACGTCCAGCAAACTCGTTTTGCCATGGTCAACGTGTCCCATGATCGTTACCACGGGAGCGCGAGGTTTCAGATGCTCCGGCTTGTCCTCGATATCAAGTTCAACCTTCTTGATCGGAGCGTGGACGATGCCCGCGCCGCGCTCGCGTTTCTCAACTTCGAAACGGAAGCCGTACTTGGCGCAAATTTTCTCGGCAATCCCTTCCTCAATGGATTGATTGACTGTCGCAAAAACGCCCACTTCCATCAGGTCGGCAATCAGTTTGAAGGGTTTGACCTTCATCTTCTCCGCCAGGTCACGAACGATGATCGGCGGTTTGATGGAAATTAATTCTGCATCCGAAGGCAGGTTGATTTTTGGCGTGGCGGGTTTGGCCGGTTCCGGGGCCCGACCTCCGGGACCGCGTTGTTGCTGGAATGGCTGGCGCTGTCCGCCGCGGTTGTCCTGTCCGCGTCCAAAACTCGGGCGTCCCGGTTGCTGTTGGCCAAAACGGGATTGCGGCTGGCCCGGCCGGTTTTGAAAATTTCCACGGTCGGGTGCGGCAGGCTTCGGAGCCGGCTTGGTGGGCAATTGAATAAACCCAACTTTTTCACCCAGTTTCGGCCCGGTGGGAACGGGCGGTGGCGGCGGCTCTGCCGGGGCCGCGGCCTCAGGAGGAGGTTCAGCGGTAATGGACGGCGGCAAAGGCTCCGCCGCTGCGGGCTCGGGCGCGGTGATAGGTGATTCAGGAACAGGCTCTGGTGCCGGAGCAGAAATAGTTTCCGCAACGGGCGCGGGAGGCGCCACTGGAGTTGGCGCCGGAGGGGGCGGCGGCGGTGGCTCGGAAATGACTTTGATTTCGGGAGGGGCGGGCGGCGGCTCCGGTGCTTTTACACCCCCGAGTTGCTCCTCGAGGTATTCGGCAGTGATCTTATCGAGAGTGCTGGACGCGGCTTTGACGGGAATGCCCAATTCCTTGGCCTTGAGCAAGATTTCCTTGCTCTCTTTGCCGAGCTTTTTTGCTAAATCGTAAATCCGAACTGGCATATTTTTCTAATTCCAACCCGTTATCGCGCAAGGTCTTCATGCTAAAACATGTTGACGTTGTGACAGAATTTGCATGTTAGGCAACCTTTTCTCCGCTTCCTTCTCCAGCACTGCGCCGGGCTGCTTCTGCCTTCACCGCTTCCAAAATGGACGGTGCCTGGTCCTTGATCGCTTCGATCTGCTGCAGGTCGTCGAGATCGACTTCCATCAAAGCTTCCAAACTCAGAAAACCGGCATGAACCAGCACATTGGCCTGCTCTGCTGTGATTCCCGGAATGGCCGCAATTGTTTCAACCGCCTGCGCCACCTTTTGCTCGAAGCCAAAAGCCACCACGACTTCTGGTTCAATATCGATTTGCCAGCCAGTCAGTTTGGACGTTAAACGGGCATTCTGGCCCCTCTTGCCAATGGCAAGGGAGAGTTGATCTTCACTGACCAAAATGCGCGCGCGACGTCGTACCTCATCCAATTCAAATGCCTTCAATTTCGCCGGGGCGAGGGCATTGGTGATGTAAGTCTTGATATTGGTGTCCCACTTGATGATGTCCACCTTCTCGTTATTCAACTCGCGCACGATGTTCTTCACGCGCTGACCACGCAAACCAACGCAGGCTCCCACGGGATCCACTTTTTCGTCACGGGTATAAACGGCGAGCTTGGTCCGAAAGCCGGGTTCACGCGCCACACCTTTTACTTCGATGGTGCCATCCGTGATTTCCGAAACTTCCAACTGGAAAAGTCTAATGACAAACTGCGGATCGGCTCGGGAAAGGATGATGTCCGGTCCATGTGGCCCGTTTTCCACCGCTTTGACATAGCAACGAATACGTTCGCCAATCTGATATTCTTCCGTGGGAACTCGTTCGCGGTTGGGCAATAAGGCCTCGTATTTGCCGAGATCCACGATAACGTCCGAACGCTCGAAGCGCCGCACGGTTCCGCTGATTATATCCCCGACTCGATCTTTAAATTCCGCAAAAATGAGTTGTTTCTCGGCCCGCCGAATATGCGTCATGAGAGACTGCTTGGCATATTGAGAGGCGATGCGCCCAAAACCAGCGGGAGTGACTTCGACTTCCACTTCTTCCCCTGCCACGGCATCGGGCTTGATGCGGCGAGCGTCAAAAACGGTGATTTGTTCCTGCTTGTTGGTAACCTTGTCGGAAACAATGAGCTTGGCAAAGGCCCGGATATCGCCGGATTTTTGGTCAATTTCGCAGCGCAGCTCGCGGGCGGGGCCGACAGCTTTTTTGGCGGCGTTGAGCAAGGCTTCCTGAACCGCGCTGACCAGGATTTCGCGGCTGATGCCTTTCTCGCGCTCCCAAAATTCCAAAACTGCTAAAAAATCCGCGTTCATATGTTTCCATCAGTAAACTCCCCCCATCGGGGGAACAAAAAAGTCGGCAGAAGTAATTCTCCGACTAGGCACGCTGGAAACTGCCAGCACAAGCTTTACCGTTCAGGAAAACATGCCTTTGAATGGAAATCTCGTCAAGGCGCAAAATTAGGCCTACCATCTGCTGTATGAAGTTTATCGTTACCGCTGGCCCCACGTTCGAGGCCTTGGATGGCGCAAGACGTTTGACAAACTTTTCCACCGGCCATCTTGGCAGTGAACTGGCGCGGTTTCTCTTTTCCAAGGGCCATACAGTCCGGCTGCTTCTTTCGGAAACGGCCACCTATAATAATGAAATGACCTCCAAGGCAGTGCGATTCACCAACACGGAGGACCTGAAGCGGCGTCTGGAAGAGTTGGGTGGTCGCGAAACCCAGGGAGTTTTCCACGCAGCCGCAGTCAGCGACTTTCGGTTCGGCCAGGTTTTCACCCGGAAGGAAGACGGCTCACTTCAGCCCATCAAGTCCGGTAAGTTCGAATCCACCGGCCAAACCCTGCTCGCCGAACTACTTCCCACGCCCAAGATTATTGCCGGCCTCCGTCACCTTTTCCCAGAGGCGTTCATAGCTGGATGGAAATATGAAGTCGAGGGCGCACGCGCTGACGTAGTCCAAAAAGCGCAAAAGCAAATCGCCTCCCACGCCACCAACCTCTGCGTGGCCAATGGACCTGCCTATGGAACAGGATTTGGCCTGGTGGTTCCCGGCGTGGAAACGGAACACGTTCCTCAGCCTGGGGATTTATTTCGCCTCCTGGAAGCGCTCGCCGTTCAGCACTTCGCGCATTGAACCCAAGAACCTGCCTAAGACCGAGCGCTTCTTCTCCGCCCTCCATCGGGGAGCGATCCAACGTGAGATTTGTCCCTGAGGCATCCGACTCAAAGACGATGTGAGAACGCATTCCTTTCTCCTGGGGGGAGAAGGATTAAGGATGAGGGCGAGCAATTCCCCGCGAAGCGCTAATCTAACGTGTGGGTAATGCTCAGCATCGGGGGACTTGAGTTGCTTTGGAAGCAACGAAAGGGATTTGCCCCGCTTGAGCGGGGCGAAGGCCCGCATCGGGCCGAAGGAGCGGGCGCGCCTGAGCCATTGGGCTGGGGTGAGGGCGAGATCTATCCACTCCGGTTCCATTTTGAGAGGGCGGCTCGGCAGTTTGGGCGCGCACCTCGTTTCGCTTAAATCTCCACTTTGCTCGCGCGCTGCAAGCCCAGGCGCATCGGTATTCCTCCCATGACCGCGGATAGACACGCAAACCCAAGCCAGCCCAGGATTATTTTCATTTCCTTATGCTCGGCCTGCAATGACCAGGGAGACCCGTAGGCCAAAAGCGCCACGGATGCCACGATATAAACAAAGCTCAGCACCAGGCAAAAGGTTCCCCCAAAGCCACTGACAATTTTGCTGGGATTGTCCTCTTTAAAATTGGGATAAAGCGCGCCCAATCCCACCGCCAAAGCCGTCAGGGAAAAAGTCATGACCGTAATCGCCAGGGCAAAGAGCCAGGTGCGAGACCCGGGCATCTTCAGCATTTGGCAGGAGAGAGTGATCAAGCCGAGCGTCACCACCAGCGCCGCGCATCCTGCTTCCCAAAACTTCACGCGCAGCACGCCTTTCAACCCAATCGGCGCCATGCCCACAATCCAGAGGCGCTTTCCTTCCAGCGAAAATTGCGGAAAAACAAATCGCGTTGTCAGCGTCGCCAGGTTCAGCGCGCAGGCTCCCAGGTTTAGGTAGGAAACTAGGTGAACCCAAAACGGGTTGGTCAACTGCGACGAGAAATGCCGCAGGTTAATGATGTAAACCCCCAGCAATCCGAAGAGCACCAGCGTCTGGCCCCATTGGGTGGTGTCCCGCCAGAACATGCGCGCATCCTTCACCAGCAACGCCCGCGTTTCCAGGCTGAGCCAGCGCAAGGCGCCCGCCGCCTTTTCGGCCGCCCCTTCGGCAAAGTAAAAAATGTTTTCTTTGTTGCGCCGCTGCCGAAACCATTCCCATTCACCAAAGAAATGCGCCCGGCTCTGCACGCGGGAGAAGCCGTCGTAAAACCACCCGCCCATGCGCGTGAAAATAAGGGAGCCAAAAAATAAAACATTGCTCACCAGCACCAGCACAAAAAAACCGGCGGACCTCCTCGCGCCTTCCGAAAATTGCAGAACGGATTGTGACAGCCAATAGCTGGGCAGCAGCGGAAAATGCGCGAACCTCGTTTTTACGAGTAACCGATCCATCACGGCCAGCACCCGCTTCTCGGCGATTTCATCCGAGAGCGGTTCTGGGGCCAGCCAAAATGCCGCTGCAATCAGAAGTCCCACGGCCACCATAATAATGAGTACCTGGAAACTGCGCCGATCCAGGAACCGCGCCAGGACCACCGCGAGCCACGACCCGCACACGCAAGGCAGCACAATAAAAAACAAGATCAGAAAAAACGTCAGCACATAAAAGTGCCACGGAGCTTCCCTCACTAATCCGTAGGCTGCGAGCAGCGGCGCAATCAGAAACAAAAAAGCCCAGGACGCCAGCAAGGCGGACTCGAAAAATTTCCAGCGAAAAATGGTCTGGAAATCAATCGGCAACGAAATGAGATAATTCGTTTCCCGATTTCGGAAGAAATTCGTGTAACTGATCACCAGATTGCTCGCCAGCAGCAGAAAAAAGAGAAACGCAAACAGCAGGAAAAGCAGCCGTTCCGTCAGCAACGTGCCAAAGCCCGGAAACTTCGCCACGAAATTAAGCCCCGCGCGAAAAAGCCAGAATGCCAGCCCGGAGTATCCAATAATAAAGGCAAAGATAACACCGGTAAGCAGCGTGGACTGCTGTCGAATTCCCTTCAGCTTGCGCCAGATCTGCAACGAATTCACCCCGGCCAGGATTGCCAGAGGAGAGCGCGGTGTTGCCTTGGATGTCACTCCCGCATCCTTGGCCTCCGGAAAAATTCCGCAAGCGCAATTTCACGCACGGCATTTTTCAGACTTCTCTAAGATTCGTCTTTTTAAGCCAACACCCTCCTTGTCGTTCCGATTACGCCCAGGATACCCACGCCGTGCTCGCTCCGATGCGTAGCGACGCCCCTTTATCGAAGCCGCTCACCCACGCCGTGGGCAGCGCCGTGAAATGCATCCCATGCTTGTAATCCGCATCCAGCCGGTAATGGTCCAGATTCACCGCAATCAAATCCGCCAGTGGCAACTTATCCACCGTGGCTTGCGAGTGATGCGGCCCGTGAAAGACAAAAGGAATCAGCGGCAGCGGTCGCCCTAAACGCAGTGGAGTGCGCGTTTCCGTCAGCACCCATTCCTGCTTTTTCTTCCCTTCCGACTGCCGCCAAAGTTCAACCTGATAAACAAAATTCAGAAGCGTGGACCCACTCGCCGCCGCGCCATCCTGCGGCACCAATTTCAAAACGCGAATCTGCTGCACTGCCTCACGCACAAACTCATCCGCAGCCTTTCCCTTCGAAGCAAGGTGGCCGTTTGCCAGGACCTCGCGTAAAGCAATCATCGTTGGAACATTCCGTCCATTCACCCGTTCCACCTGCCAATTGATGATCTGCTCCGCAAAATAAAGCGTCGCATAAGCCCGATTCTCAAAATCACCTTCCCAATCAATCAACGTCCCGGCCCGCCCGACACCGATGACCTGCTCGACCGCATTCTTGGCATAGCCATAGAGAGAAGTGCCGAGCATATCCGCATCATTCACAAACTCCGCCATGGCACGTGCCACACCGGATGCAGTAGCCGTGTCCGCATTGTCCTCGGGAACCTTCACAAAGGGAGCACGCCGAAAAATCAAACCATTGTAGGCATCGGACGTGCGCGCCGTGGCATTAAAGAAAGAAGCCCGATTCTTATAAGCCGCAAACTCATCCTCAGTTTGCGATTCCAGGCGTGGCAAATAACGCGCTCCAGCAGCTTTGACAGAATCTTCCCCGGCGAGAACATCCCGCGCCCGCAACCATTGCATTGCGTTCGCATCGTAGTCGGGATGAGTCGAGTTCACCGCCATCTGCCGGAAATCCTAGCACTACTTTTTTCAGCAATTCTCAGCCTCAACGCACCCACCGGCACGCTAATGCACCCTCGTACCCTCTCGATGCACGGAGAGGACAAAAATCGCAAAGAAAAATGTTTGACAGTGTTTTACAAAACGCAAACCAAGGGTCACTGGGAGGTGCTGTCGACCATCAGGCCGCAGTCACCTTGTCGCCCCCGTTAAGACCTGTTAGCATTTGCGCCATATGAGCGAAGGCCGAAATCCTTTATTAATGGACCTCTCTCAGCCATTCAAACAGTCTGACGAGGAAATAATGGCGGCGGCGAATCGGGATGACCCTGAAGCAATTCGGGGTGTTATCCAAGCACTCACTGTGATCGGGCAGAGCCAACTAGCCGCGTTCGTTTGCATTCTGGAAAAGGGAAATGTTGCTTACCAGAAGCACAAAGATCGTCCGCAAATCCACGCTCAGCGCATCGCGCTAGTCATGATCGACGCTTTGCGAGGAAGACTTGCAATTTCGTGTCTGTTCTTTTTGGCGGCGAATTTGGAGAGTGCCCGGGCAAGCGGAGAACCATTAAACCGGAGGTGCATTGAAGCGGCCATGTCTACGAAGGAATTTGACCTAATATATCACGAAGCAGAGTTTTTTTACAAAAACCCCAAAGTATTGAGCTTTACCCGACAGTTAATGGCGGAAGCAATAATTACGCTGGCGAAAGAGGGGCACCAGAATGCTTTCTTTTTCGCTGCCGAACTGCTCAGGGACGGAAAAGAGGTTCCCCACGATATTGAAATGGCGGCCCATCTGTTTCACAAAGTCGCAATTACAGGACTTATGAAAGCGTGGATGGATTTAACTCTTGTCCCAGAAGCTCTGGTGGAATGTGGGTTACTCGCGGAAGCAACAACGACAGCTGCTCCGAGAGAATGGCAGTCTTATTATGAACACCAAGCGCAGGTCGCAAAAGAGGCAATGCAAAAGCTTTTCGCTTTTGCGCCAGGAGAAGAGATCGAAAATTTACTTGATGATGACGAGAGCAAAATCCTTGAATTTAAGGAACTCGCTCGGTGGAAGAAGCCGGAATTGGAAAGTATAATTGATGTCGCCTCCTTTTTGAATAGCGATGGCGGGGCGCTGATAATTGGCCGGAGTAAGAAAGGAGAGATTGTTGGAATCGAGCCGAGCTTGTTGGCTTCCGAGGTTCCCAACGAGGACTTGTATGAACGTCAAATTATTGAACGACTGCAGTCCACATTGATCAATTTTCATCAGAACGATGTTTTTATTAGATTCCACAAAATAAAAACGAAGTCGATATGCGTATTGCATATCAAACGCTCGACAAAGCCAATTTATGTCAAAACAACCTCCGGTTTTTTTATTCGGCCCGGAAATATGAAAAAGGAACTCTCCGCGCCTGATATGGTTGATTACATAAATCGCCATTGGCCCAACGCCTAGGATTGCAAGTCCCACCCCCTCACTCCCGCTTCACTCCACGCTATCTACACTCCTTTTTTTGTTAGGCGGCTGCCGTCCAACCTCTAATGGTGAACGCACTGCACAGCTAATTTCGGCATTAGTAGAAATCCCGCGAATGATTGTGCAAGAAATTCCTCAGGTTCGAAAAGCTGCGGTTCAGATCCTTCAGGTCGTAGCTCATCAACTCGAGTTCCATGGCCAACCCGAAGCGCGAAGGTTCTTTTTCCAAGTCAACGTGCGAGCACATTGGATGGAGGATTTGGCTTGGAAACGTAACTTCGCGAATTTACCCAAATATAATGGTTCGTGCATTCCAGATACGGAAAATCGAGGCCAAAACGAAACCGATCCGGGTGGACGAATTTGTCTGGATGAATTCGGTAACTAATCATTTCGGGGGTGAACTGATCCCACGTTGCTCCCTTCGGTCGATTGTTATCGCTGGGACATACCAGCCAGGATGGATCATCCATGACATTGCTTAACACCAGAAGATTGTCGGGAAAATATCGCATGTGAACATTGGTTCTCCAGACCCAGACACTTATCACGATATTGGAAAGATGCTCCTTGCAAGTTTCGAGATCCGCTTTTGCCTGATCTTCGGGAGATTTTTTCAATAAGAGGTCTTTAGTGACTGAGCTAGCTACTGCCCGATCAAATCCTGGAGCCGGAATTTCTGAATTTGTCACCCGCTCCGGCTTGGGGGTCGATTCAGGACTGGGCTCAGGTCGTTGTTCCAGGGTGGTCATTTTCGGGTGCCGAGGGGGCTTTTGAAATTGGTTTTGAACTGGTTGGGATTCTACGACTTCAGGATTGGACACGGTGCTGTTGTCAGCGCTCTTCTTGCGCCAAAGAACGCACGTTAGTGCTATCCCAACGACGAGCAGGAGAATAGATAGCCTTTTCAACGTTTTCATTTCATAAATACCTCGGTCGCTGCTTCCCGCTATCGGATCTCGGATCAAACAAAACGAACACCGCAATATTCACAAAGTTGCGCCGCGCGTAACTGCGTGGGTCATTTAACGATAGCTTCATTTTCGTTTTGAGCGCTTCTTGGCCCTCTATAAAAGCCAATGGGGTCGGATCCATCTTTTTACATTTGGAGCAATTTCCTTCGCCTCTCCGATTCCACTTTGACTAGGCAGGATGCTAGGTCGCCGGCTCCTGGCTCAAAACTTCGCTCTTCCCAGATAAACGCTGCCGCCGCCTATACAACGCCAACGCGATTCCGGAAATAATCAATCCCTGCCACCAGCCCATCAAAAGCATTGCCAAGACATGCGACCCGTCGAAGCAGGAGTCAACCAGGGTCTTATCCACATGGTGATTGAGAAACTGCCCGAGCATCGCAGAAAAAAAGGTAAATGCGGAAGCACTAGCCCAACAAAGAAGGATGCCTCTGCCGAATCGACCGGTCCGAAGTACGAAACGAAATGGTAGGACGTAGCACAACGCTACATAGGCGATGGATTGGATTCCAAAGAGTAACGATCCTGTTGTCTGTGTGCTCATGGCAGAGCCTAACTATTACTTCGTGAGCCTGGTAAAGACAACTCCCCCAATCCCAACGCCCGCAGCCAAAGACAAAGTCAGTTCGGCGTGGCACCAGCCCTGCTCTTTATAAAATGAGTGAATCAGTCAGAGCAGGTCTGCCGCCACACACTCACAACTTCAGTAACCTTGCGGACGTTCCACCCTGCTAGCGAACCCCACACTGCGCCACGTTCGAACGCCCCCCCGCTACCGCGCCCCACCCGATTGCACCGCGCTCGTCCTCCGTTGTAGCCATTCAGGCCGGAACGACCAACGTTCTGGCTGTCGGTGAAGAAGCCAAGCGGATGCTTGGACGCACGCCCGGGAACATTATTGCCATCCGTCCCATGAAGGACGGCGTCATCGCTGATTTTGAAATCACAGAGGCGATGTTGCGGCATTTCATTCAAAAAGTTCATCATCGCAAGCTAATTGCGCCCCGCGTCGTCGTCGCCGTCCCCAGTGGCATTACCGAGGTGGAAAAACGGGCCGTCAAAGATTCGGCCACCCATGCTGGCGCGCGCGAAGTTTACTTGATTGAACAACCCATGGCTTCGGCCATAGGCGTTGGCCTCCCGGTCCATGAACCGGCGGGCAACATGATCGTCGATATCGGCGGGGGCACCTGCGAGATCGCGATTATTTCCCTGGCTGGAATCGTGTTCAGCCGGAGCTTGCGCGTGGGCGGGGATGAGTTCGATGAGACGATCGTGGCGCACATGAAGCGGGCCTACAACTTAATGATTGGTGAACGCACCGCGGAAGAGATCAAGATCCGGATTGGATCGGCCTTTCCGCTGGAGCAGGAATTAAAAATGGAAGTGCGGGGGCGCGATTTAAGCGCGGGCTTGCCCAAAACCCTCACGATCCGTTCCGAAGAAATCCGGGAATCTTTGAAAGAACCACTTTCAAGTATTTTGGAATCCATTCGTATTACCCTGGAACGCTGCCCGCCGGAGCTTTCCGCCGACCTCGTCTCCAACATTTCTGTTTAATGGTTCAACGTGCGAACCCCCATTTGCAAAACCACCCCTCACCACGTTCCATTGAAGGTGCCTAACGCCACCGCCCCACTCAAACGCCACGCCCCCGGTAACTCCTTTTCCCAGACAGCCCCTTTAACGTCCGCGACCGCGCAGCAAATTCCAAATACGCTCCGGCGCTCACGCCGCCCCGCACTCCCAGTCGGGGTCCAATCCAACTACGTGTTTATTTCATCAATCGATTTCCCACTCGTAGGAAACGACGTGAGGAGGTTCAAACTAAATCCCCTCTGCCCACGTAGCCGCCCGACGTCAGTCGGCGCATACACGCTCACCTACGCATCGCTTTCAAATTGCCATCCCATATTCAGCCCAGTACGGTCGACCAAGTCCCAGTCACACAAATGAACGAACAACAGCGAGTTGAACATAACAGGGTGTTCAAGGAGGCCTCCGCAATCGTTGAGAGAGAGGTTCTGGTGCATGAACGTATGGTGATGCCAAAGCCGGGCTGGTGGTTGCGTCGCAAGCTCAAGCGTGCCATTTCGCTTTTGGAGCGCGCCGTCGCAATGAACCCCGAGAACTGGTCTGCTATGTGGATGATTGGCAAAGTCCATCAGCGACTTAGCGACATTTCTACAGCCCTTTCTTGGTTCGAACGTTCGTGTCGGATCAACCCTTCACAACCTGACGTTGCGCGAGAAGCATCTCTGTGCGCTATGGACATCGGACGGAATGACGATGCAATAGCGTTCGCACTGCGAGCCACGCAGGCTGAGCCGGCCAATGCGGGTCTTCACGCGAACTTGGCACTCGCCTACCTTCTCGCAGCCCGCCTCGCTGAGGCAAAAACGAGCATTGACCACTCGTTGAGCATCGACCCCGCCGACACTATTTCAAAAACCATCGCCGCAGTCACAAAACACTTCACCGTTAATGGAGGCCGGCCGCCAACAACGACGACCGCCTTGCGTGAATATTTGCGAAAGAATAGAACCTCGTGATCAACGCATGTTCCAATGGCTCAAGAATAAATTAACCGCCCCAGAGAAGGCGGGCCCCGAAATCGCGCATCAGCCACCCGGCCAGGTTTTCCCTTGGCCGCAGGGCACTACCCTAACGGCTCTCGATGAGGCGACAATTGCATTGCCGTTAGCAATTTTCGGGAAAGACGAACCGATAGGTTCTGTTGTTCTTGGCCCCGCCGACATGCAGATGAGCATTCCAAAGGAGGGCGATAAATTTTTTATTCGCTTGCAACCTGGTATGTCAGTGAGTTTAACCAAGTCGTGTCAGGCGCAAGTCGTCGCAGAGGATGGGCTGTCTCGCAGGTTCCGAATTTCAGACTTAAAAGATAAGGTCTAGCTAGTGGACCATAGCCCGTCCGGAAGGGCACCCCAAGCGTCCGCCGTTTCAGGGACAGCGGGACTGCCCTACACATCCACTCGTGCCTCATTACTGTTCCAGGACAGCCCTTTGCCCTAAAAGCGTCTGACCCTTGGGGCCCCGGGGAGCAGCCGGTGGCAGCCTTGCACGGTCTGCAAAACGTTCCACTTCCACCTTCATTCGGGCCAACGCCGAACCGCTCCGGCTGAGGACCCTGCCATTTCGGTTTCGTTCCACTTATTCGCAGACCGCGCAAGCCTGCCAGGGGAGCCGTCTGCATGGCACCACCGCAGCCCGCCCGAACACACAACGCGCAGGAGGCCGACCAGACGGTGTTGCCTAAGACGCCCCCGCTAAATCGACGCGAAGACGCAACGATTTATCGCCCCATGCCCCGTTCGTGTGATATTTGCTTTTTTGAGACTTTTTCCCCTCTACCTCGCCACCATTTTCTCTGCGCCTTCTCTCGTGACACCTTCCCGATTCAGAGTCGGTTGCTACTTGACCCAGGAACGCCTCCGGGAACTGAGCGCCGAACGGTATCCTGAGGTGCCACCCCACTCCTGAGGAAGCTGCTGAAATCGCCGAACACGAAAGATTGAAGCAACAACGAGCCTTTCTCGATTCATTCAAAAAGCGCAGGTAAAAAACCGCCCTTTTGCAACTATCCCAGGCACCCGCGACGGGTGCCTTTTTAATTTCCCCAAAAAAGTTACACCTCGGTTACCCCAATGTTACGTCAAATGTTACGGTTTAAGTCTCTGATGCTCAACGATGTTACGGATGTTACGCCTTTTTCAGGGGGGTGGGGGGGGTATGATCCTCCTGACCTCCGGTGGATGACCGCAGATCGCTGCCACCGAAGGGATGAGAAATGAGACCAAAATGATACCTTTATGATACCAAAACAGGGGGTGCCTCACGAAATACCTGATTCTAAAGGAGATTCCTCACTTGGTCTCATTTTAGGTATCATTTTCATCGAAGCCCCCTCCTCCCAGGAATTTCCGCTTCAAGACGAAGCCCGCCCCGATTCAGAGTCGGGGGGTCCGCTTTTTCCAAAACTGCTCCATTTCTGCGCCGTTTCTGGTACGAAATTCGCATTTCCGAGCGAGTTCGTAATTCTAACTTTCCCCACAAGTTTCTCCCCAGGGAAATTTCCGCTTCAAGACGAAGTCTTGCCCCGTACTCGGAGTCGGGGTCCCGCTTTGATGGGGGGGTGGTCATAAAACACTTGATTTCATTGAGGATTCTTCGCAGGCGAAAATTTATGCGGAAATTCCATCCAACGCCCGGTCCAAGCTCACAACTACGGTGCCTGCACCGCCCCGTACTCAGAGTCGGGGTCAACCCTCAACTGACATGTAACGGGTCTGTCAACGGCCTGTAACGTCTTTGTACACGGATTAAGTGCCTAATAATCAACGTTGTAACGGGTGTAACGGGTTTTTCAGGGTGGGGGGGGTATCAGCCATTGCAAAGGGTTTTATGATGAAGGTGACATTTTCCCCAGATATCGACTTTCTGGTCAAGCTCCCGGTCAGTTTCCCACCTTCGTTAACTTAGTTACCTTCTGTTAATCCGGCATCCTTGGAAAACCGCTTGCGGATTTTCCAAAACTGCTCCGTTTCTGCGCCGTTTCTGGTACGAAATTCGCCCCCCACCGGCCGCATTTTGCGTTCGAACCTCGCAACTCTCATTGACGTTGCGGCTGTGTTGCACGTTTGTAGCAGGTTTGTAGCATGTTAAGTGCTTAATAATCAACGTTGTAGCAGGTGTAGCAGGTTTTTTAAGGTGGGGGGGGTCTGCCGAATCCTGACCGCTGACTGTCGATCGCTGGCCGCTATTTCCGGGGGTGGGCCTGAAATAAAATGACACAAAATGGCACCTTTATGACACAAAATAGGGGGGGTGCCTCATCGAATGCCTGATTCTAAAGGCGATCATTCACTATGTGTCATTTTTTGTGTCATTTTCCCTGGACTCAATCCTTAATCCGGAATCCTGCCGCCAGGCCAAGACACCTACGGACACCTACGGACACCTACGGACACCATAATTTATTTTTGGCTTCCCGAATCTCTGCCCGTTGTCCATTTTTCATTGTCAATTACCCATTATTCTTAATCCATAATCCATAATCCATAATCCATAATCCATAATCCATAATCCATAATCCTTGCTCCTGCCGAGAGGCCCCACTGAATCCTTGATCCTCAATCCGGAATCCTGGAAAACCGCTTTGGGTTTTCCAAAACTGCTCCGTTTCTGCTCCATTTCTGGTACGAAAATCGCACTTTCCGAGTGGCCGCCCACCCTTACCCAATCTCGGTCCTCTCAGCTGCCGGGAAAGAAAGACCCATCGCCCGGGGAATTTCACATTTTTTCACTTCTCTTCACATAAAAAGGGGGGGTGCCTCGCCGAATGCCTGTTTTCATTGATGATTCTTAACAAGGTGAAATTTTAGGTGAAATTCCGGAATTCCAGGGCTCCGGACTTGAGCTGTTTGGGAAACAGCGAAAGGAGTTTGTTCCGCGTGCGGAACGAAAGCCCAACGGGCCGAGCGAGCGGGAGCGAACAAGTCAATCCTTGGAAAACCGCTTTCGGGTTTCCCCAAAACTGCTCCATTTCTGCGCCGTTTCTGGTATGAAAACCGACATTCCGAGCCCCGCGGTCCCCTGCCTCTGCCCGCCGTCCATTTTCCATTGTCAATTACCCATTATTCTTAATCCTTAATCCGTCATCCTTGCTCCCGCCGCGGCGGCCCAGCGCGCACGCCGGGAAACCTGCGAAAAAGGTGCAAAAAGGTGAATTCCGGGACATCGAAAAAATGAAAACAGAAAACTTATACTATCAGACTCCCACTGCGCCCCCGGATTTTCTAAATCCCGACGATGATCAGGTGGTCAATCGGCATTGAGGAAGCCACCCAACTCACTCCCCGCAAATACCAGGACATCGCTACCTGTTGCCGAACATCCAAAACCAACTGGCGTCCCGCTAAGACTCTCCAAACTAATTTAAGGGCTTCATGGGAGGTGTGCCCCAAACACCGAAACATCCGCCGTGAATCCGCGGGTTTGTATTGTCAGATATGAAGAGGTGTAACGCCGTCCCCAAAAGCCTTCTGCAAAAAAATAAATCCTATTTATTTTTGGCGCGTTTCGCCCCGCCCCTTTTCCGCCTTTGCGCATAGGAGCTTTGTTGGATTTTTTGCCGCGTCTTTTTCGGCAGATTCAAATGTTGGGATTTCATCCCGCTTTCGAATGCTTTTTTTCAGTAGTTTTTACTTGAGACATTCACGCATTTTTTCCGCAAATACCGACACCGCCGGTTCGACCATAGCTGAGTTATGGTCTCCTGGTATGACCAGCGTTTTCACCTCGCCCAGCAACGTTCCGCACCATCCATTCAACGGATCAGGCTTTTTGAACAGTCGCGTAAACTCCTGGTCTTCCGCCTGAAACAAAACAACTTTGCCCGCATAAGGTCCCGGCCGGTAATGACGCTTGGCCGCTTGAATGGCCCGCACCACCTGGAGGTTCGCGATTTCCGGGCCGGGCCTCCGCATAAACCTGCACCGCCATTGCCACCATTGCTGCCAGCGCTCCCGGCGAAGGGCCAGTTTTGCGCCGATCATATTTCGGAGAAAGGGCAACCATTCCTTCTGATCCATGGAGACTAGACGTTTTCGCACCGCGTTCATTGCCTCCCAAACAGATCGCCTGGCATATGTTCCATTCGGACAATAACTGTCCCACAAAAAAAGCAGTTCCACCTCTTGTCCTTGCGCCTGGAGCTGCCGGGCAATCTCAACCGCCATCACGCCGCCAAACGAATAGCCGCTCAAACAATACGGGCCTCGCGGACAAACCCACCGGATTTGAGCCAGCAAATGCGACGCCATGTCCTCGATTCGAGTCAATGGTGGCTGTTTCCCATCCAGGCCGGCAAATTGCAATCCGTCATAAAAGCGTCGCACCGTTCCAACGCGCCGGGCCACCGGTTCGGGGAGAAACTCATACCCCCCCAAGCCCGGAATATGAAACAACGGGGCGCCGGTGCCCCTCCCGCGCAAAGTCGTGGCCGGCATAACGCCGGTACTTTTATTTTCCAACAACCTGGAGAACTGTTCAATGGTGGGCGCGGCGAAAAGCGCGTTGAGCGGCAAGGTTTTTCCAAAATGCTTTTGCACTTCCCACGTCAGTTTCATGGCCAGCAGCGAGTGCCCGCCCAGTTCGAAAAAATTATCGCGCACGCCGACGCTTCCGACTTCCAGCACCTCCGCCCAGAGCGAAGCCAGTTGCGCTTGCGTTGCGTTCGCGGGATGAACCGGCTGGCTGGTTCCTGCCAATGGCTTTCCCTCCATTTTTTCCAGAGCTGGGCGATCCACCTTGCCATTTCGATTTAACGGCAACTCCTTGACCATGGTAAAAGTCGCGGGAATCATATAATCCGGCAGCCAACGCGCCAGCTCCTCCCGCAGTTTGGCCGATGAAAGTTCCGTGCCGGATGGGACGACCAGATAAGCGGCCAACGAACTCGTGGTTCGAGCCCGTGCGATGACAACAGCTTCCTGAATCCCGGGAATGCGCCGCAAAGCCGCCTCCACTTCTCCCAATTCCACCCGAAAACCGCGAATTTTCACCTGTTGATCGAGTCGGCCAAGAAATTCTATATTGCCGTCAGCCAGCCAGCGGCAGCGATCGCCGGTCCGGTATAGTTTTCCTGGGCCAAACGGATTTGGCACAAACCTCGCCGCGGTCAGCGCCGGGCGATTCACGTAACCTGGCGACAATCCGTCGCCTCCGATAAAAAGTTCTCCGGGCACGCCGATGGGGACGGGATTGAATTCTTCATCCAGGAGATAACAGGAAGTGTGAGCGATCGGTTTGCCGATCGGGACCGATTTGCCGGCCAACTGCCGATCCTGCGGAATCAGATACGTCGTGGCGATCTCAGTGCTTTCCGTTGGCCCATAGCAATTGGTAAACCGCACCGACGGCAGCAAGGCCAGGGCGCGCGTGATATGCGTTGCCGATAGCGCTTCGCCCCCGGTCATGACATGTCGAACCGAAGATAGCATGGCTGGTTGCGTGTCAATCACCTGGTTGAAAAGCCCCGCCGTTAAAAAGACGCAGGTCGGTTTCTGTTCGCGGATTAATTCTTCCAGCGCCGTCAGACTTTGTTCCGGCGCGACAATACACGTGCCACCGTGCAGCAAGGGCGCCCACAACTCAAAGGTCGCCGCGTCAAAAGCCATCGTCGAGAATTGTAAAATTCGTTCCCCGGATCCAAACACCGCATAGTCCTGTCCAAACACCAAACGCACCACTCCGCGATGCAAAATCGGCACGCCTTTGGGCTGGCCGGTCGAACCTGAAGTGAACATCACATAGGCAATATTTTCCGCCGAGCCGCCAGGCGTGCAGTTTTCCTTTGGACAGCCGAAGCTTTTGCACGGGTCCACGATCGTGAGTCCGGGTATGGCCGCGAACTCCTTTGGCGGTTTTTTTCGGGCCAGCAAAACTTTCACCCCGGTGTCCTGAATCATAAACAGCAGGCGTTCCATCGGGTACGACAGGTCGATTGGAACATAAGCTCCGCCCGCCTTGAGCGTTCCCAGCACGTCAACAATCATCTCCGCCGAACGGTCGCAACAAATTCCCACCAGCGTGTCCGGTTTCACGCCAAAACTTCGCAAATAATGGGCCAGTTGATTGGCTTGCTCATTTAACTCCCGATAACTCAGGCTTTGCCCCTCAAAAATCACAGCGGTCGCCTCCGGCATGCGTTCCGCCTGTGCGGAAAACAGTTCATGAACACACTTGTTTTTTGGATATTCGATGGCGGTCGGATTCCATTCGACCAGCAATTGGCGACGTTCCGATTCCGGCAGCAACCGCAGTTTGGTTAGCGGTTCTTTCGGACTCGCTATGATGCTTTCCAGCAATGTCCGAAAATGATTCGCCAGCCGCTCAACGTCTTCGCGCTCGAGAATCTCGCAATCATAAATCCACCGGCCCAAAACAGGTCCGCCCGCTTCCGTCAGATCGAGCGTCAAATCAAACTGCGCCAGGCCGTCCGGGCAATGGTGCGGAATAAATTTGATGCTCCCAGCGGATCCTGCGGTTTCCGGCAGGTTGCGAAAGTTCAGAACGGTTTGAAATATAGGAGTGCGATTTTCCGCGCGAGGGGGATTGACCGCCTCGATGACTTTCTCGAAGGGAACATTCTGATGTTGAAACGCATTCAGGGCTTCACTCCGAACCTCCCGCAAGAAATCAATGAAGGATGCCTCGCCCTTCACCTTTGATCGCAACGCCAGCATGTTGATGAAACAACCGAGCAACGGTTCCGTCTCCACCTGCCGCCTTCCCGCGATGGGACATCCAACAATCACGTCGGGTTCTCCCGTATAACGCCACAGCAACGTTTTGAATGCCGCCAGAAACACCGTGAACAGAGTTGTTCGTTCCTGTCGGCCCAGTTGTTTTAACGCGTTGACCAGATCCGCCGGGAATTCCATTGCAACCGATTCTCCCAGATAACTCCGCGCTCCAAGGCGGGGCTTGGCGGTGGGCAATTCCAGCACCGGCAGTTCATCGCGCAGCTGTTCTTTCCAATACGCCAGGTCGGGTTCCCACGAACATTGCCGTTGCGACGCCGCATAATCGGCGTATTGCAGTGCCAACGGCGGGGGAGTAATACGGCAATACCATTGTGCCAACTCAGCGGCTAACTGCTTACCCGACCACGCGTCGAACGCAATGTGGTGAAACACTAGCAGCAGGAAATTTTCCTGGTCGGAATAACGAAGTAACGTGGCGCGCATCAGCGGACCATTGGTCAGATCAAAAGGTTCTTGCGCTGCTTCGCGGGTCAGCTGTTCCACTTCATCCGGCTCGGAAATATCTCGAACTGCCAGGGACCATGGTTCCCACGCGCGAATAGTTTGCCGAAGGGTTCCTTCCACCGAGGAAAAAACAGCCCGCAACACTTCATGCCGCCGCCGCACTTCATTCAAAGCGTTTTCCAACGCCGGAACATCCAGCGGTCCTTCCAGCCGCAAAACCAGCGGACGTGCATAAGCGGGACTGTCCGGTTCAAGCTGCCACAAAAACCAGAGCCGTTCCTGGGCAAATGAAACCGGTAAAAATTCTTCTGTTCGCTTCAAATCACGGCCTGACTGACTCAACCAGTTTCGCCTGCTCGGTTAAAGTACCCGCGCCAAACAAGTCGAGCAACGAAACTTCCACGCCAAAGGCCTGCTTTATTCGCGAGGCGATGCGAGTTGCCCCCAGTGAATCACCACCCAAATCGAGGAAATGATCGTCGCGCCCCACGTCCTTCGCGCCGAGCACATCGGCCCAAATCATCGCCAAAATTGTTTCTGCTCCGGGCGCGGGAGGGACGTGCGCAGGGCGTGAGGTGTGGTTGCTTTGCTTGCCCTTCATGGCGAGAGTTTTGGCCAGATTTATGCGTTGCAGCTTGCCGGTTGGGCCTTTGGGAATTTCGTGCAAAAAAACCACTTGTGCCGGAACCTTAAAGTGGGCGAGACGTCCCAAGGCGAAATTCCGAATCTCTTTTTCCGACAGATTCGTTCCATCCCGCAAAACAATTGCCGCGCCGACTTCTTCGCCGAGCGTGTCATGCGGAATGGCAAACGCCACAGCTTGCGCCACGGACGGATGTTCCAGCAGCGCTTCGTCAATTTCGCGTGGTGAGATTTTTTCTCCGCCGCGATTGATTAACTCTTTGATTCGTCCGGTCAGAAAAATATAACCCTCACCGTCCATGTGACCCTGATCGCCGGAGCGGAACCATGAGTTGGTAAAAGAATTCGCCTTCCCCTCGTATCCCCTCATCACTCCGCCTCCCCGCAACACGATTTCTCCGGTTGCTTCGGCGGGCAGCAATTGACCGTCCTCATCCATCACCGCCACTTCGGTCCCGACGCCGATTCCAACAGAGCCCGGTTTTCGCTGGCGAGGAGGCAGAGGATTGCTGGCGATCTGATGCGAACCCTCGGTCATGCCATACGCTTCAATCACCGGCACATCGAAAACTTGCTCCATTTCCGCCATCAACTTCGGCGGCAGCGCCGAAGAACACGACCGGATGAATCGCAATTGGTGGTGGGGCAGCCCGCCGTTGGTATGGGCGCGCGCCAAAATTGCCTGGTGCATCGTCGGCACACCCGTGTACCAGGTAGGGCGGAATTTTTCCATCCACCCAAAAAATTCCGCCGCATAAAATCCCGGCGGACAAACCACCGCCGACCCCGCGATCAATGATGAACAAAGTCCGCCGATCAATCCGTGCACATGAAACAACGGCATGATATCCAGGCAACAGTCCTCCGCCGTCAATTGCAACGACTGGGCAATATTATTCGACGAGAAAATGAGGTTGCGGTGGGTTAAAGGGACCAGCTTGGGTTTCGCGGTGGTCCCCGAAGTATGCAATAACAACGCCACATCATCGGCCTGTGCCCATTCCACGTTATTCTGAGCCGCCGATTCGAATTGGTTTAACATCACTATCGGAATCCCGCGAGCCTTGGCCGCGCGTAGCGCATTCGGAGCCGTATCGGGCAGAGTAACAAGCAACCTGGCATTGAGATCGCCCAAATAAAATTCAAACTCTTCAAAGGAATAAGCCGGATTGAGCGGAGCACAGGTGGCCACCGAAGAAACCGCCAGAAAACAAACCGCCATTTCGGGCCCATTCGGCAGCACCAGCGCGACCCGGTCTTCTCGTTTCATCCCCAAAGCGATCAAACCCGTCGCCATTTTCCGCACCCGTTCTTCGAGCGAGGCATAACTGTAAACACTGCCATCTGCACCGAGCAACGCCAGACGCTGTGGCCGGGTTTTATTCTGTGAAGCAATGAAATTTGCCAGCGTTTCCATCCGCTATTCTTTGTGGAGGAATACCTGATACAGGTCAATAACGGATTGTCCCAAAGGGCTTCTTCTATTTCTTTTTGCCGCGCTTCGCTCCGCCCTTTTTTCCGCCTTTGCGCATGGGTGCTTTGCTGGATTTTTTGCCGCGACCGCTGCCGCTCTTTTTGCCGCCGTGATCACTCTTGTTGACGGTGGCCCAGGCGCGCTTTTCCGCGGTTTTCTTGCTCACGCCTTTCTTCTCGTAGCTTTCTTCAATGTGTTCGGCTTTGCGTTTTTGTTTGTCCGTATAGCTGGACTTGTCTCCTCGTGGCATAAGTCTCCTTCCTTTAAAAAACAAAGGTAGGCATGGCTGAAACATGCGCAATGGGGCTCGCGCCATTAATTTTGAATAAGGAAAATCCCCCGTCCCCCTGCTCATTTACTCAGCGTTTCGCCCACTGCAAATACATGCCGTGCACGGATGGCGAAGGATTTTTACGGGCCTACGCTTTTATGTGGATACTGTGAGTGCAGCATATGGGAACAGGAAAAAAACTTTTTCGGAAGGAAAACATTATGAGAAATGAAGCCGCCGATATCGTTCAGGACACCACCGATGATCTCCGGGACGAGGCCATGGAATGGAAGTCAAAAGCACGTGAAGCTGGCACCGCCGCATGGGATGCCACTCGCGCAGCCTATCAACAACTCCAACAAAAAACCAGCGAATGCACCGAAGTCACGGACAAAGCCATCCGCGAGAATCCCTACATCGCCATGGGCGCGGCCTTTGGCATCGGATTACTCCTGGGCTGCCTGATGACCGGTGGCAGTGATGACTCTGAAGACTGAAAGTAAACATTAACCAAAAAGGAAACTATAATATGGAAACACGAGCAAAAGATTTAGCCGGAGAAGCAAAAGCCATGGGGCGCGATGCCAAACAAGCCGTGCAGGAAACTGCCAACGACTGGATGGACAAAACCAAAGCAACAGGCGCGGCCGCGATGCAATCGGCACAGGATGCCTATAAGGTAGCGCAAAAGCGCGTGCAGGATGGCGCAAAATATACCGATCAAACCATTCGCGAGAATCCCTACACCTCACTGGGCATCGCCTTTGGCATCGGCGTGTTGCTGGGCTTCCTCGTCAAACGCAAATAAGCCTATGAGCACTGCGCAATTGCGGAGCAAAGATGAGATTGCCCGCGACATTGAGCACAATCGTCACAAGATGGGCTCGGCGTTGCGCGACACCAGAACAAACGTGGTGACGCGCAACCCTGCCACCCTGGCGTGGAAATCATCCCAGGCTGCGTACTTCCGCGCCAAAGATGCGGTCGTAACGAAGGCGACCATCGCCGACTGCAAAGTGCGCGATAACATCTATTCGGGTATAGGCATCGCTCTCGGAGTGGGTGCTGTGACCGGGTTTTTACTCGGGTGGAAGCGAAGCCGCAGCAAGGCCAGGAAAGCTAAATTATCCCAATAAAACTTATGAAATCCGAACACGTCCTGCACGATCTCAAAGACCTGGAGTATGGTGATTTTGGAGAGCCGCTGGCCCGGGAAAACCTGGGCGAACAATTGCGCCGCCAGGCCAACGCCCAGCTAAAATCGGCCGATCAGTTTGTCCAAGCCAATCCATACGCTGCCGTCGGCATTGCTCTGGGCGCGGGATTGCTTTTGGCGTATCTGCTTAAGCGCGATTAGGCCACCGCGGCTTTGACGCCGAGGTTCTTTCCAGCACAGTGGGATCCGAAGCTTGGAATTCACGTGACTTGAAGTCGCGGCCGCACTGACCCTATAGTGAGTCGTATTAATTTAAATCATACCAACATGGTCAAATAAAACGAAAGGCTCAGTCGAAAGACTGGGCCTTTCGTTTTAATCTGATCGGCACGTAAGAGGTTCCAACTTTCACCATAATGAAATAAGATCACTACCGGGCGTATTTTTTGAGTTATCGAGATTTTCAGGAGCTAAGGAAGCTAAAATGGAGAAAAAAATCACTGGATATACCACCGTTGATATATCCCAATGGCATCGTAAAGAACATTTTGAGGCATTTCAGTCAGTTGCTCAATGTACCTATAACCAGACCGTTCAGCTGGATATTACGGCCTTTTTAAAGACCGTAAAGAAAAATAAGCACAAGTTTTATCCGGCCTTTATTCACATTCTTGCCCGCCTGATGAATGCTCATCCGGAATTTCGTATGGCAATGAAAGACGGTGAGCTGGTGATATGGGATAGTGTTCACCCTTGTTACACCGTTTTCCATGAGCAAACTGAAACGTTTTCATCGCTCTGGAGTGAATACCACGACGATTTCCGGCAGTTTCTACACATATATTCGCAAGATGTGGCGTGTTACGGTGAAAACCTGGCCTATTTCCCTAAAGGGTTTATTGAGAATATGTTTTTCGTCTCAGCCAATCCCTGGGTGAGTTTCACCAGTTTTGATTTAAACGTGGCCAATATGGACAACTTCTTCGCCCCCGTTTTCACCATGGGCAAATATTATACGCAAGGCGACAAGGTGCTGATGCCGCTGGCGATTCAGGTTCATCATGCCGTTTGTGATGGCTTCCATGTCGGCAGAATGCTTAATGAATTACAACAGTACTGCGATGAGTGGCAGGGCGGGGCGTAACCTAGGTGACAGAAGTTAAAAGCCTCCGGTCGGAGGCTTTTGACTTTCTGCTAGATCGGCCGCATCGAATATAACTTCGTATAATGTATGCTATACGAAGTTATTAGCGATGAGCTCGGACTTCCATTGTTCATTCCACGGACAAAAACAGAGAAAGGAAACGACAGAGGCCAAAAAGCTCGCTTTCAGCACCTGTCGTTTCCTTTCTTTTCAGAGGGTATTTTAAATAAAAACATTAAGTTATGACGAAGAAGAACGGAAACGCCTTAAACCGGAAAATTTTCATAAATAGCGAAAACCCGCGAGGTCGCCGCCCCGTAACCTGTCGGATCACCGGAAAGGACCCGTAAAGTGATAATGATTATCATCTACATATCACAACGTGCGTGGAGGCCATCAAACCACGTCAAATAATCAATTATGACGCAGGTATCGTATTAATTGATCTGCATCAACTTAACGTAAAAGCAACTTCAGACAATACAAATCAGCGACACTGAATACGGGGCAACCTCATGTCCGAGCTCGCGAGCTCGTCGACAGCGACACACTTGCATCGGATGCAGCCCGGTTAACGTGCCGGCACGGCCTGGGTAACCAGGTATTTTGTCCACATAACCGTGCGCAAAATGTTGTGGATAAGCAGGACACAGCAGCAATCCACAGCAGGCATACAACCGCACACCGAGGTTACTCCGTTCTACAGGTTACGACGAATGTCAATACTTGCCCTTGACAGGCATTGATGGAATCGTAGTCTCACGCTGATAGTCTGATCGACAATACAAGTGGGACCGTGGTCCCAGACCGATAATCAGACCGACAACACGAGTGGGATCGTGGTCCCAGACTAATAATCAGACCGACGATACGAGTGGGACCGTGGTCCCAGACTAATAATCAGACCGACGATACGAGTGGGACCGTGGTCCCAGACTAATAATCAGACCGACGATACGAGTGGGACCGTGGTCCCAG
>JADMIO011000775.1_pt1 | contig 31248 bp, 25 predicted proteins | sample 8958161 | NCBI WGS metagenome assembly JADMIO01 (sample SAMN16585339, study PRJNA669376) | soil metagenome | isolation source: Crop rotation soil | place: USA: Cullars Rotation, Alabama | collected 2011 | reverse complement strand
GAAGGATTTGAACTCTGCAATTCTACTTCCATCACTTTAGTCCCTAAAGAAGTATGCAACTCCAAGGAAAATGCATGACTTGTTACATTTGGATAAGACACGCTCAGCATATTATTTCCTGAATCATATTTTAACGTAAGATTTGATTTCGTTTCATTTTCATTTACTCCTGTTGTTGCACAATATTGCCATAAGTCATTATGTGAAATTGAGCCTTGTGGCCCTTGCGTGAAGCCTCCAAAAATATATCCGCAATTACCTAGCGTAAAATAAGTGCCGGATTGCCTGGGAGCAGAAGGTAAGGGTCCAGCCGTTGTCCATGAATCAGTGACAGCATCATACTCATAAAAATCATTGAATGGAGTAGCTGTAGAGGCATTGCCATTTAACCCGCAACCTACATAAGCTTTAGTGCCAATAACAAAAACAAATGCAGAATGTCTTGGACTACCTGGTATACTTGCAACAGCAGACCAGCTATTAAGTTGTGGATCGTATTTACTAAAATCATTTAAGCCTGTATATCCATTGCTAAGACCATTCTGATCAATACCCGTTCCTACATATCCGTATCCGTTAATGGAAAAACAGACATCTGCTTCACGAGGGCCGGGAGGAAATGAAGCTTTTTGAGTCCAGATAGAAGTAGCCGGATCGTATTCCCAAAAATCATCATACAAGGGTGCAAACCCCAGTCCTACATACACTTTATCATTAATTACAATGTTTGTAGCTCCATATCTACCACCACCTGGAAAAGGGGCGAGGGTTGTCCACATGTTTAATGTTGGATCATACTCCAGCATATCTTTTGTTCCTGCTCCATTGGTTTTCCATCCAGCACATAGATATCCCAGGTTATTTATCGTAAATCCGGAAGCCTGCAACTTACCATTGCCCGGGAAAGACGCTTTCTGAGTCCATATATCATTGGTTCCATCATAAGCCCAAAGCTCATTTAAACAAACCTGATTCGTGTCTCTGCCCCCTGCAACATATGCTATCGATCCAATTACAAACGAGGCAGCCCCAACTCTTTCTGATGCAGGAAGGCTTGTTTTTTGAGACCATTGCGCAAAAGATGATACAAAAATTAACAGGAAAAGAACAATACTTATGAGCTTTTTCATTGGCCGATATTTGTTGAGATAGAAAACAAAGTAACAAAATTTTAAAATGTAGCAGCATATATCCTTTTAATTAATTTAAACTCTATTGGACTAAGGCTCAATTTAATTAAACACTTATATATTTACTTTGGCCTGTTCAAAGGATAAAGAAAAAATAAACTTTAAATGGATGTAGAGTACAATACCGATCCATACTATATTTTTGGTGAAAATTACAATCAATGAAAATACATCCAATCTTAAGCACTTTAGTTGTCACTTCTTTCTTTTTCGCATGTAGACCTTCAGGCAAAGAAAATGAGGATGCTGGCTTAAATAATGAAAACCCTAAGCAAGAAATGCATGCCCACAATTCTGTAACTGTTAAGACCTTCGCAAACGATTCTCTTTTAACAGGCTTTGGTTACGACATCTATATGGATAGTTCCGCTAAGCCAACAGTACACCAACCCAATATACCAGCAGTGGCAGGTAACCGCGGATTTAGCACAGAAGGAGATGCAAAAAAAACAGGCGAATATGTTGCCAATAAAATTAAAAACAATATCATGCCACCATCTGTAACAGTTCAGGAGCTGGACAGCCTGGGTGTAAAATAAGTAGTAAGTGATTAAATCAATCAACCCAATTTATTTTATAAATTTTATTTACAAAGCAACTAAAATATGGACGAATTAGGAATAGGGTCACGCATCAAACATCCCGAGTTTGGGATAGGCGTTGTTATAAACGTAAAACCTAAAACATACATTGCAGTATTTATTGAAAAAGGTAAAATAGAAGTGGCAAAATCATACCAGTATCTTCAAGTGGTGGATGCACAGCCTACTGCTGATGACCAGGTGAGCTTTGCTGATGTGGAACGGATCTTTACCAACATCATTAAAAAATATTCTGACGTTCAGGAAACGGTTCCTATGCATGGTAAGTGGGTAGGAGGTAAGATTACATTGCAGCCCGCTAATACTTCTATGAAGCCCAAGGAAATTCCTATCGATGTTTTCTTTAATAAAATTGTAATGGTTCGTGATCGCCTTCGTGTAATGGAACAGCGAATTAACGCTCACGATAAACTTACTGAAGAAGACAAAATAAACTTACAACAATACCTTACCCGTATTTACGGTAGCTTAACTACATTTAATGTACTGTTTAAAGATGATGAAGACCATTTTGTAGGTGAGAAAGGCGGACGGGAATAATGCAAAGGAATATTTTAATGAATGCAGGTATATTTGGCTTGCTTGCAGTAGTGCTGGGCGCTTTTGGTGCACATGGTTTAAAACCATTGTTAAGCAGTGATATGCTTGCTGCTTATGAAACAGGGGTACGTTACCATTTCTACCATATGGTAGTGCTTTTAGTTTTAGGTTTTGTTGCACAGTCAACTGATAAGTTATTACACCGTGCCGCTACTTTTTTTACACTGGGAATTATTTTATTCAGTGGCTCTTTATATGGGTTGGCTTTAAGTTCCATAAGCGGAAATGTCTGGTCGTGGCTGGGACCTGTTACTCCGGTTGGAGGTGTATGTTTTATCACAGGATGGATATTTATTTTTTTATTCGCCAGTAAAAAAAATAAAAATGTATGAACGATTTGTATAATGAGTATGTAAAACGCCTGCAAAAAATTGCTGATATCAATTACAGCAGCGCTGTATTGCAATGGGACCAGGAAGTATATATGCCTGTAAATGGGGCAGGTTACCGTGCGCAGCAACTGGCTACTCTGGCAGGTATTTCACATGAGCTTTCAACAGAGAAGGAATTGGGTGAACTGCTCGAAAAGCTTCATGATAGTAAGTCGCTTGGTATTAAGGAAACTGCTAACGTGTTGGAGTCATTACGCGTTTACAGGCAAAATAAAAAATACTCCACTGACTTTGTTATTGAACTCAATAAAACGGTTTCCGAAAGTTTTGTGGCATGGCAGGAGGCAAAGGCTAAGAATGATTACGCCATCTTTAAACCGAAACTACAAAAGCTGATAGAGCTAAAACGTAAAGAGTGTGAGTTGCTGGGATTTGAAGAACATCCATATGATGCCATGCTGAATCTTTATGAACCAGGTTTAAAAACATCTTTCCTCACACAGCTATTTGCTGATGTACGTGAGAAACTTGTGCCCTATGTAAAAAGTATTTTGAGCAAACCGCAACCTGAGAACGGATTTTTATTTACTCACTACGATAAAGATAAACAGTGGCATTTCGGAATTGAGTTGCTAAAGCAAATGAATTATGATTTTAAGAGTGGACGCCAGGATATTTCAACTCATCCTTTCACCACTAACTTTTCTTCAACGGATGTTCGCGTAACCACGCGTATCAGTGAAACAGATCTTTTTGAAATGATTGGCAGTTGTGTGCACGAAGGCGGGCATGCATTGTATGAGCAAGGTTTGCCTTCTAATGAGTATGGGCTCCCTTCTGGCGAATATTTAAGTTTAAGTATTCATGAATCACAGTCACGCCTGTGGGAAAATATGGTAGGTCGTTCTTTGGCATACTGGAAATGTAACTATCCCAGTTTACAGGAAATTTTTCCTGAACAGTTAAAAGTAGTTTCGGTAGAACAATTCTATAAGGCCATTAATACGGTAAAGCAATCACTGATTCGTACAAATGCTGATGAGTTAACATATCACTTTCATGTGATGATACGTTTTGAAATTGAGCGGGACATTTTAATCGGGAAATTAAATGCTGGTGATTTACCTGGGGTATGGAATGCAAAGTATAAAGAATACCTGGGCATAGATGTTCCGTCTGATAGTAAAGGTGTGTTACAGGATGTGCATTGGAGCCATGGCAGCTTTGGTTATTTTCCCACTTATTCGCTGGGCAGTTTTTATGCATCACAGTTTTTTCATTTTGCAGGTAGAGAAATTCCGGAGTTGCAGCATCAGATAAAAGAAGGTAATTTAATGCCGTTGTTGTTGTGGCTTCGCGAAAAAATTCATCACCATGGCCGAACAGTGTTGTCAGATGAACTATGTAAAAACATTACCGGTGAAATATTAAACTTCAATTATTTCTTTAACTATGCAAAAGCAAAATACGATAAGTTGTATGAGTAATATTAAAACAAGAATGAAAAACGTTGTCATTATCACCATTGCCATTGTAACATTGCTGTCATGCAAGAATTCAAAATCAACTACCGTTGCAACAACCCATACCAACCCGGAAATGAATGACAATCCCCGTGTTGATTTACCGGACAGCATGTATCGTGTAATCGTTTCTTTTATTAGTAGTGGTGAGGGAACTGATGGCAAAGCAATGGAGAAGCTAAACCAAATCATAGAACAGCATCAAAAAGATTTTGGAATGCCTGTAGCTAAAGAAGAAATTCCATGGGGTAGAGAAGGGGAAATGGATATCTGTTTTAAATTACTGGGGCAGGATAAAAAAGCTAAGGACACTTTCGTAAGAAACCTCCAGGAAGCATTTAAAGGAAATCAATTGGTTTTTATTGAAGAGAATTCTGTGGCCAAACACAAGCCAAGACCAAAGTTTGGTGGTGAGTAAAAAATATTTTTTTCTTTAGTTAAACTCCGTAATCAACTCATCATTTTCCTCAAGCATTTTCCGAAGCATATTCAAAGCAGTTTCTGATGCCACCTGAATATTTCTTAATCTATCCGTGCCCAGTAAAAATTTCTTTGCAATCGTTTTTTTATTCGAGGAAACAGCTATCCATACTGTACCAACAGGCTTTTCAGGTGTAGCGCCTCCCGGCCCTGCAATACCAGAAGTGGCAATGGAATAATCAGTAGCAAATTTTTTCCTGATACGCTCTGCCATTTGTGTAACAACAGGCTCGCTTACTGCTCCATATTGGTTAAGTATGTCCTGAGATATATCAAGTTCTGATGTTTTTATGCGATAGTCATAAGATATAATTGAACCCATAAAATATCCTGAGCTACCCGGTATGGATGTTATTAAATGAGATACATAGCCACCGGTGCAACTTTCTGCCAAAGAAATAGTCTGACCTTTAGCCAACAGCATTTTACCAATAATCTCCTGTATTGTTTCATCATCATAGCCATATACATAAGGTTGTATCAGCTCCAGCAAATCTTTCACCTGCCTTTCCACCTGTTGCTGTAAATCTTTATCATTACTTACTGCTGTAAGCCGTAAACGAACCATTCCGGGCGATGGTAAATATGCCAGTTTCATATGTGATGGCAATGCATCTTCCCATGCAGTGATCATGTCTGATAAGAATGATTCGCCTACTCCCTGTGTTAAAATTGTTTTATGGATTATTTGTGTTGCAGGATATTTTTTTTGCAATCTGGGAATAACATCATTCTCCATCATTGCCTTCATTTCAAAAGGCACCCCGGGCATACTTACTATTATATTATCCCCCTTTTCAAACCACATTCCAGGTGCAGTACCATTTTTATTTTGAAGAGGAACGCATACTTCAGGTAGTTCAGCCTGGCCCCGGTTGGTGGGAGTGACCTCACGTCCTCGCGCCTTAAAAATCCGCTCGAGGTTTTTGTAGGCATCCTCGTTGAAGATAAGCTTTGTGTCAAAGTACTTGCATAATGTATGTTTCGTAATATCGTCTTTTGTTGGGCCAAGTCCCCCGGTTATTAAAACGATCTTTGCACGTTTTCTTGCCTCATCCAGTGCCTGCAAAATGGAACTCTCATTATCACTAATACTCGTTACCTGCTTAATAATAAAGCCGGCTTTATTTAATTCTTTACCCATCCATGATGCATTGGTATTTACCACCTGCCCTATGAGTAATTCATCTCCAATGGTTAATAATTCTACATTTGTCATACCAACAATGAACTGAAAATTAATTTTTAAATTAATTTTGGCTAAAGTAAATCAAACAAAACATTAAATCTCTAACATGGCAACATGTTTGATTTTAAAACGAAATAAATTTTAATTTTATGAAACGCATTATAGCTTTTTCCTTTGCATTGCTCTCAGGGAGTAATGCTTTTTCCCAGAATATTATTAAGGATATTACCAATGTGGTTACGGGGAATAACAATTCTGTAAACAATTTATCAAATACCGAAATTATCAGTGGCCTCAAAGAAGCGCTTAAGGTAGGCACGAATAATTCTACAACTTCTGCCGCTAAGCTTGATGGGTTTTATAAAAACCCGTTGATAAAAATCCCATTCCCCAAACAAGCCTCTAATATGGAAAAGCAGTTGCGAAGCATTGGAATGGGCAAACAGGTTGATAAATTTACCCAAACCCTTAATCGTGCCGCAGAAGATGCAGCTAAATCTGCTGCTCCTATTTTTTTAAACTCTATACAACATATTACTATTAATGATGGCTTAAGTATTTTAAAGGGTAACAACGATGCCGCTACACAATTTCTTAAAAATGCTTCTAATGCTGCATTAATTGCTGCTTTCAAGCCTATCGTGCAAAAATCTATTGACAAAGTGCAGGTAACCAAGTACTGGAAACCACTTACCAAAACATACAATCAAATTCCCCTTGTAACAAAAGTAAACCCTGACTTAAACCAGTATGTGACTGATAAAGCAATTGAAGGCTTGTTTAAACTGATAGCACAGGAAGAATTAAAAATACGTCAAAACCCCGCTGCACGAATAAATGATATTCTGAAAAAGGTTTTTAAATGAGCAATTTCACAATTTTAGTTTTTCAAGAACCATTGCTTTTATTTCAAATAGCTTTGCTTTATCTAATGGCTTGGCTAAAAAACGGTTTACAAATACATTGTTATTGGCACGCTCATGATCTTCCTGGTTTAATGAGGTCGATAGCATTATAATAATGCAGTTGCTTTGGATTACAACAGGTAGTTTAGCATATTCATCTAAAAAGTCAAACCCGTTAAGCCCGGGCATGTTAATATCCAGAAATATAAGTTGCGGTAATGAATCCGGTGTAGGCTCCATGCTTCTTAAATAATCCAAACCTGTGCGAACAGAATCTCTTAAAATCACCTCCTCGGCAAATTCATATTTTTTCATCGCCTGTTGTGCAATTATCAGGTCCAGTGATGTGTCATCGATCACCATTACCTTTTTGAATTTTTTTGCGTTTTGTGAGACTTCCATTTGAATGGGTAATTAGTATGAATTCAGACTATTTATAAATCAATGCGTAAATCAGTGTTTCAATAATTTTCTTAAATTAAAACAATGAAAAAGGCTTACGTACTCTCAATATTTCATGTCACAAAACACGATTAAAAAGCTTGCGTAAAAAACAACAAAACATCACAAGTCTTTTAATTTTCAACAAAGCAATGTTAGTTTATGAAAAATTGTAATTAAAACAATAGCTCATTTTCATCAGGAGGCTCCCGGGGAATAAAATTATCTCAGCAAAGTAACGTCACCATTGTAGTTAAAATCCTTACCGGTATTTGTGACCACTTTCAAAGTATAATAATAAACACCCGATGGGGCTGGTTTTCCTTTCTTATCATAACCATTCCAGCCATTTTTATAAGTGTCCGTTGCAAAAACCATTTGCCCCCAGCGGTTCCATATCTTCATATCAAAACCCTGTACATCCAGATCAAAGCCAAGCTCAAAAAACAATTCATTTTTGCCATCATTATTGGGAGTAAATGCACTCGGAATAAAGAAAGGCGCAATCATTATTTCATCCTTTGTTTCACTTACACAACCAGCTATGTTGGTTACTGTTAACCTGATCTGGTACTTAGCAGGTTCCTGGTAATAATGTTTCACGTTTTGAATGCTATCGTAATTTCCATCACCCAGATCCCAGGTCCACGAAACAGCGTTGTCTGATTGGTCAACCAGGTTCACAGCAGAGTTGAACATGGAAGTAAATTTAGGGTTAGCCGTAAAACGCGCTACAGGTAACGGGTAAAAAATAATATCTAAATTATTGGTTGATGTAGCTGTACAGTTTTTTGCAGTAGTAATGGTAAGCGAAATAGGAAAATTACCTGGTTGTGAAAACTGGTGTGCAGGATTTGCTTCTGCTGATAAAACCCCATCAGCAAAATCCCAATTAAACACAGAACCTGCAGGATAAGTTGATGAATTTGTAAAATGAATAATTGGAGCTTCACAGGTAAGACTTGTATCATTAGTAAAAGTAATTACAGGTGTTTCATTCACTGTAAGCAAATGGTGCGTAGCATTAGTACATCCATTTACATCAGTTACAGTACAAATGTAATTGGCAGAATCCTCTACAGATATGTTTTGTGTAATGTCCCCGGTAGACCACAGATAGCTTGAATAGTTTCCTACATTTAACATAGTTGAGGTGCCATCACAAATCTCATCGGCACCTGTAATAGCAGGAGTAGGTAAAGGATTAACTGTTACAATTGCGGAACCCGAAAAAGTTCCGGTACAATACGCATCGGAAACCTGGGTAAGTGTATAGGTTGTACTGGCTACAGGAGCAACAGGAATTGTAACTGTAGAAGTTGCTGATAAAACGGGGCCTACTGTGGTAGTTCCATTTGAGTAAGAATAATGAAAAGGTGCGGCTCCCGTTAACTGAATATTTACAGTTGTGTTTTTCCCGATACAAATCACTGAATTGTTACTTATGGTAGCAGAAGGCAGAGCACGAACTGTCAGATTAAAAGGTGCTGAAGTATTTACACATCCATTGGCATCCGTAACCGTAACCTGGTAAGCCAGCGGAGAGCCAACAGAAATAGTAGCTGTAGTTGCAGTATTGGACCATTGGTAACTTGCAAATGTGCCTGCTGATAATGTTGATTGTGTTCCAGCGCAAATAGCGGCAGTACCTGTAATTACAGGATTAGGCAACGCCCACACCGTAACAGGCATAGTGGCAATTGCAGTACAACCATTGCCATCTGTAACAGTTACCCTATATGTATTAGTCGCATTTACGCTTAATGTTGAAGTAGTAGCCCCTGTAGACCATAAGTAACTGACATAAGCACCTCCGGCATTTAACACCGATGAAGAACCGCTACAAAATGCGTTTACACCTGTAATTGCTGGTGTTGGTAAAGCATTTACCGTTAAATTAAATGATGTTGACCTTGAGCAGGTATTTGCATCGGTAACGGTAACAGTATAAAAACCTGCTGTTCCGGCATTAATGGTAGGAGTTACAGCGCCTGTTGACCATAAATAAGAAGTAAAACTTCCTGCCTGAAGTAAAGAAGTGCTTCCCTGGCAAACAGCAGCAGTACCGGTAATGACAGGATTGGGTAGTGGGAATATAACCAATGATCTGTTGGTTGTTCCTGTGCATCCGTTAACATCGGTAACCGTTACCGTGTAAGTACCTGCTGCTGCTAAAGTAACATTTGGAGTTAAAGCACCAGTAGACCATACATAGCCTGTATATCCATTTCCAGCATTTATAGTGGCGTTGCCACCTGAGCAAATTCCTGTAGGCCCTGTAATAGCAGGAGCAGGCAAGCTATGCACTACAACAGTAGCAGAAGCAGATGATGTACAGCTGAAACCATTTGAAACAATAACACTGTATGGCCCTCCTGTGGTTACGTTAATAGTTCGTGTAGTAGCTCCTCCGGGGCTCCATAAATAAGAGGTAAAACCTACACCTGCATCTAACGTAGAGTTATTTCCCTGGCAGAATGAAGTATTTCCTGTAACAGTAGCAGTTGGTATAGGATTTACTGTTAACGTTCTTGACGTAGTATTAGAACAACCATTAGCATCTGTTACAGTCACACTAAAGGTGTTGGCAGTATTTACAGGAATAGTTTGTGATGTTGCACCTGTAGACCAAAGGTATTGCGTGTATCCTGCACCGGCATCAAATGTTGAACTGATTCCCTGACACACTACATTATTTCCTGTAATAGCAGGAGCAGGTAATGCAAAAATTGTAAGTGCTTTTGAAGCAGAGGCACTGCAATTATTTACATTGGTAACAGTTACTGTATACGTATTGGCTATGGAAGGAGTAATGCTTGCAGTAATAGCTCCTGTTGACCATAGATAGCTGCTATATCCTGTTCCGGCATTTAAAGTGGCAGTACTTCCTGTACAAATTCCATTTGCTCCTGTTATTATAGGAGTGGGTAATGCATGAACAGTTACAAACTGTGATGTTGAAGCAGTACATCCAAAAGCATTAGAAACCGTTACTGTATAGGTAGCCTGCGTACTAACAGGTAGTGTTTGCGAGGTTGAACCAGTTGACCATAAATAGGAATTGAATCCTGCACCAGCATTTAAGGTTGAACTTGCACCCTGACAAAATGCATTTACTCCTGTGATAACAGGAACCGGAAGCGGATTAACAGTTAAATTAAATGATGTGGATTTAGAACAAGTGTTGGCATCCGTTACCGTTACGGTATAAGCACCTGTTACAGTTGCATTAATAGAAGGAGTAAGAGCCCCGGTAGACCATAAGTAGGAACTATATCCTGCACCTGCATTTAATGTACTTGATGTATTCTGACAAATCGAATTATTTCCTGATATTACAGGAGAAGGTAGAGCATTTACAACCGTGGTAGCACTTGCTATTCCTGTACATCCATTCACATTGGTAACAGTAACTGTAAACGTATTTGCTAAAGCAGAAGAAATAGTTTGAGTAGTTGCTCCGTTTGACCACAAGTAGCCAGGATAGCCTGCAGTTGCACTTAGTGTGGTGGAATTACCTGAGCAAAATGCCAATGGGCCTGTAATAACAGGGACAGGGTTTGCATTTACTGTAACAACAGCATTGGTTGATTTCGAACATCCATTTGCATTGGTGACGGTAACAATATAATTAGATGGAGTAGTTACGTTAATAGTTTGTGTTGTTGCGCCTGTGGACCATAAATAGTTCGTGTATCCTGCACCTGCATTTAAAGTAGAATTATTACCCTGGCAAAAAACTATTGTACCGGTTATGGATGGCGTTGGTAAAGGGTTAACGGTAACAGTACGGGATGCTAAGCTTGTGCACCCATTAGCATTGGTCACGGTTACGGTATAAGGCCCGGCAATACCGGTATTAATTGTTGCAGTTGTAGCACCTGTTGACCATAGATATGATGAAAATCCTGCACCTGCATCTAATGTAGTAGTAGCACCCTGGCAAATAGAATTAATTCCGGTAATAGCAGTTGAAGGGAGAGGATTAACGGTAACAGTAGCATTGCCTGATGCTGTACATCCGCCAGCAAAAGTCACAGTCACTGTGTAGGTATTTGAAGTATTTACGTTTATTGTTTGTGTTGTAGCACCATTGGACCATAAGTAACCGGAACCTGCAGTAGCTGTTAAAGTCGTGTTCTGTCCTGAACAAATAGAAAGTGTTCCGCTAACGCTGGCAGCAGGCGATGCCATTGAAACAGTAACCGGTGCAGATACAGAATTACAGGCAGGTAAATTTGTTACAGTAACAGTATATGTGCCTGCAGTATTTACAACAATGTTCTGAGTAGTTGCTCCATTTGACCACAAATAGGAATTAGCTGTACTTGATTGCAACGTAACCGAACCACCCGGGCAAAGTGAAGTAGGGCCCGATGTTGTGATAGTAGCAACAGGATTAACAAACATTACTTTTACCATTGTAGTATATGCAAAACATGAAACAAGTGGATTTATAGTAAAGCAACTGTAGTTTCCTCCTGGTGCAAGATTTGCCTGGGTAACAACAATAGATTGAGTTGTATCTCCATTACTCCAGTGATAATTCATAGCAGTATTTACCGATAGAACAATGGAGTCACCGGTACACACTAAAACAGTATCACCGTTTGATTGAGTTTGCCCATCAGCATACAGGCGAATTTGTCCAAGACTGGAAAAACTACCGGCCTCTAAAAAAACTCCTGAATCATACACATGATCATTCACATCAGCAATGGCAAATTTCATATGATAGGTCTGACATGGCATTACACGTATGCCTGCAATCATTGGAACAGTAAATCCATCGAAGAAAATGGAGCCTGAGCCACCAGCCATGTTATCATGATAATATGCACAGTTAGTGCATGGACCGGTTCCAACGCTTCCACTATTACCATTATTTACATTGTCAATGGAAACAGGAGTGGAGGTGCCGGGAACTAATGCAATATTTTTGGTACCTCCAGGAATTCCAGGCCCCGAAATATAAAAAGCAAATACATCATTAAACTGGTTAACAAACTCATTGTATTCCTCTGAACCAAAAATAAATTTAAACTGCACACTATCAGTAGCTGCTGTAAAATCAAATTCAAGAACAGCAGCATCAAGAGTGCTATCAGGGAATACAATCAGATCCAAAAGCGAGTCTCCTGTTGTGCCCATGTCGTCACCGTGAAATGCACTGAATGGTGACGTTGGTGTCTGATTTGCTCTTCCGCTGGTTAGAAAGATTCCTCTTGGTGATCCAAGATTACATCCTCCGGAACATCTATAAGATCCCTTGGAAGCAGGATTGCCTGTATAAACAATGTTTGTTATTGTAACACCAGAACCAACCAGTGTATCTACTAAGTCAGCTGCCGGATTTCCACCTGTAACTGCAAGCTGAGCATCACTTGTTTTTACAATTAACAAAAACAAGTAAACAAGTATGTATATCTGTTTCATATTCGGCTTTAAATCTCTCCCAAATGTAAACAGAATTATTTGAATATCAATAAGTGTGGAAAAAAATTAATATGGCACTAAGAGTGGGCTTAATGCGCCCCCAGCCAGTTCTCCCCAACACCAATTTCTACCTCTAAAGGAACAGTGGTTTTAAAAGCATTTACCATTTTATCATGAATGATTGGTTTAATGATTTCTACTTCTTCTTTCCATGCATCGAAGACCAGCTCATCATGTACCTGCAATGTCATCCGTGATTTGAATTTTTGTTTCTCAAATTCTGAATGAATATCTATCATAGCCATTTTTATCAGGTCAGCAGCACTCCCTTGTAAAGGAGAATTTACAGCTTCCCGCTCGGCAAATCCTCTCACGGTATAATTCCGGGAATTAATGTCTTTCAGGTAACGTCTTCTGCCCATCATCGTTTTCACATATCCGTTAACACGTGCGAATTCCAATGTAGAGTTCATATAATCTTTCAGTCGGGGGTATTGAATAAAATAATTTTCAATCAATTCAGCAGCCTCTTTACGCGGAATAGCTAAACGTTGTGATAAGCCAAATGCAGAAATAGAATAAATGATTCCAAAGTTGACCATTTTAGCTTTACTCCTCATTTCTTTTGTCACATCATTCAAATCAACACCATAAACTTTGGCTGCAGTAGCCTGGTGAATGTCCAATCCTTTTTTAAATGCGTCCAGCATATTTTCATCGCCACTTATTTCGGCAGCAAGACGTAATTCAATCTGCGAATAATCTGCTGAAACTAAAATGTGGTTTTCATCACGGGCTACAAATGCTTTGCGTACCCGCTGTCCGCGTTCCGTACGTATGGGTATGTTCTGAAGATTAGGCCCTATGGAACTTAACCTTCCTGTAGCAGCAATGGTTTGATTAAAAGTTGTATGTACCCTCCCCGTTTTTTTATTTACCATTTCAGGCAGTGCATCAACATAGGTCGATTTTAGCTTAGTGAGTTCACGGTAATCCAATATTTTTTCTGCAATCGGATATTCAACTGATAAACGGGAAAGCACTTCTTCATTGGTGGAGTGCTGCCCGGTGGAAGTTTTTTTATCTTCCGGTAATTTAAGTTTTCCAAACAACACATCTCCCATCTGCTTTGGTGAATCTAAGTTGAATTCCATACCTGCTATTTCAAATATTTCCGTCCTTATCTTCAGCATGTCTGTTTCCAATTCTTTGGAAAATGAATTCAAATACTGTTCATCAATTTTAACACCCTCAAATTCCATTTGAGCCAAAACCGGTACTAATGGTAATTCAATTTTTTTCAATACTGAATCTACCTCATGTTTTTCAACCAACGGTGCAATAACATGTTTCAATTGTAAAGTAATGTCAGCATCTTCGGCAGCATATTCTGCTATTTGTTCAATAGGCACATCGCGCATGCTTCCCTGGTTTTTGCCTTTCCTCCCAATCAATTCTTCAATGTGGACTGGTGTATATCCAAGCAAAGTTTCACTGAGATAATCCATTCCATGTTTGGTGTCAGGTTCAATTAAGTAATGTGCTAACATGGTATCATACAACGGAGCCTTTACTTCAATATCATAGCGTTTTAACACCAACATGTCAAACTTTATGTTCTGCCCAATTTTAATGATGGAATTGCTTTCTAAAACAGGTTTGAAAAAACTGCAAATACGTTTTGCTTCGTCAAACGAAACCGGACAGGGCACATAATATCCTTCTGTTGGATGTACAGAAAAAGATAAGCCAACAATGTCTAACGCGAAATAATCCAAAGAGGAAGTTTCTGTATCAAAGCAAAATTCTTTTTGCTTTAATAACAGATCAGCCAATGATTTTATTTCATCATCCGATTGAACTAATTTATATTGGTGTGGAGTATTGTTTATATTTTTTCCACGAACGATTTCCTGTTTTTCTTCAACAGGTTCTTCGTCTCCAAATAAACTGGCCTGCTTTGTCTGGATTACTGGTTTGTATTCTTTGTTGACAGAAAAATCTTCTCCTAAAATTCTTTTCCCAAGTGCACGGAATTCCAACTCTGTAAAAATAGAATTAAGTTTTTCTTTATCCGGTTCTGTCATGAGCAAGTCCTCATCGGTAACTTGAATAGGTACATCTAAAATAATAGTAGCCAGTTTTTTTGAAATTACACCCTGCTCCGCATTATTTTTAATATTCTCTCCTAACTTTCCTTTGATGTTGGCGGCATTGGCAATGATATTCTCCATGCTGCCATATTCTTTAATTAATTTCTTGGCAGTTTTTTCACCTACACTTGGTATGCCGGGAATATTATCCACTGCATCGCCCCACATTCCTAAAATATCAATTACCTGTAAAGGATCTTCCACTTCCCATTTGGCTTTTATTTCTTCAACACCCAATATTTCAAAATCAGAGCCCTGCCTACCTGGCTTATACATAAAAACGTTTGACGACACTAACTGCGCATAATCTTTATCCGGTGTAACCATGTACACAATATAACCTTCTTTTTCTTTGCGTTTGGCAATAGTTCCTATAATGTCGTCAGCTTCATAACCATCAAACTCTAAAATTGGAATGTGAAAACCTTTAATGATCTCCTTGATATAAGGAATAGCCATTTGAATATCTTCCGGCATAGCTTCACGGTTTGCTTTGTAAAAACTGTGTTCTGCTTCTCGGGTAGTTTCTGCCGCAGAGTCAAAAACAACGGCTACGTGCGTTGGTTTTTCCCGTTTAAGTAAATCAAAAAGTGTATTTGTAAATCCATTGATAGCCGAAACATTCTGCCCTTTGCTATTAGTTAAATGGTTTTTGCTGAAACCAAAGTAAGCGCGGTATATAAGTGCGTAGGCATCTAGCAGATAAAGTCGTTTGTCGGAATTCATTTTTGTAAACTATATTTTCAATTGATTACTGATAATATTTTTTGTACGGCAAATTTAATTTCTTCTTCTGAAGTATATCTTCCCAAACTAAATCTTATGGAAGAATAAGATTCATCATCTGTTAGCCCCATTGCCTGTAACACATGAGAAGGTTCAGGCAAAGCAGATGTGCAGGCAGAGCCTGTTGCTATTGCAATTCCATTCAACTTCTTTATTAAATCTTCGCTTTTAAGATTCTTGAAAAGAAGGTTTGTAGTATTAGGTAAACGATTTCTCATGTCACCGTTTACAAATACTTTTCCTGTTTCTGTCAGGGCTTGCTCAAGAATTGTCCTAAAGCGGGAAAGTTTAATATTGTCATCCCACATTTGCTTTTGCGCAATGGCACACGCTTCGCCTAAGCCTGCTATGGCGGGAACATTTAAAGTGCCCGAACGCAACCCACGTTCATGTCCGCCACCATGCATTTGTGCATGGAGTGTTATGCGTGGTTTTTTACGGCTTACATACAATGCTCCAATACCTTTTGGGCCATAAATCTTATGGGCCGACAAGCAACAGCAATGAATACCATCATCTTTCACGTTAAAATTTACTTTTCCTGCTGCCTGTGTAGTGTCACTAAAAAATAAAATATTTTTTTCTTCACAAAATCTGGCGATTTCTTTCATGGGTTGAATAACACCTGTTTCATTATTGGCAAACATTATTGCAACTAAAATGGTATCCTCTTTTATTGCACTTTTCAAGTCGTCTAAAGAAATTAACCCTCTACGGTCAACATTTAAGTAAGTGATTTCTGCTCCTGAATCTTCTAGATACTTACAGGTATCAAAAACGGCTTTATGTTCCGTTTTAACAGTAATAATGTGTTTGCCTTTCGTCTGATGTGATTGATAGATGCCCTTCAATGCAAGATTAATAGCTTCTGTCGACCCTGATGTAAAATATATTTCTTCTTTTACGCAACCTATAAAATCTGCTATTTGTTCGCGTGCAATTTCAACAACCTCCTCGGCTACCCAGCCAAACGAATGTGTTTTGCTTGCAGCATTACCAAACTTTTCAGAAAAGTAAGGCAACATTTTTTGCAAAACTCTTTCGTCAACAGGTGTGGTTGAATTGTAATCAAGATATACGTTTCGCATGTCAACTTTAAACTGTAAACTTCTTCTTTGTATTTTTGGTTCTAAGATAAGTACTATAAAACTAATCATGCACGATACACACAAACCCCATTCACATAACTCTCATAACGAGGAACATTTTCAGCAATCAACTTTAGTAAGGGATATTGTAATAGGCATGGCAGACGGTTTAACTGTACCGTTTGCGTTGGCAGCAGGATTAAGCGGTGCGGTGGATACCAATGCTATTATAATTACCGCGGGTCTTGCTGAAATATGCGCTGGCTCTATTGCTATGGGCTTAGGCGGTTATCTTGCCGGGCAAACTGAAGTAGAGCATTACAATAGTGAATTGAGACGCGAGTATTATGAGGTAAAACATTTTTACGAAAAGGAAAAAGAAGAAGTACGTGAGGTGTTTGCAGAATATGGTTTATCAAAGGATTCGCAAAATAGAATTGCCGATGAAATGGCAAAAGACGAAGACAAATGGGTGGATTTTATGATGAAATATGAACTGGGCCTTGATAAACCTGATGAAAAACGTGCAGGTAAAAGTGCCATGAACATTGGGGTGGCATATATTGTAGGAGGTATTGTTCCCTTAAGTGCATATTTTTTTACAACTCACCCGAATGATGGGTTGCTTTATTCATCCATCATAACTGTTGGATGCCTTTTTATTTTCGGATATTTTAAAAGTAAATTCACTGGTCAGCCACCTGTGAAAGGAGCGTTTCGTACAATGCTTATTGGGATAATTGCGGCTGGTGCTGCTTTTGGAATTGCAAAGCTGGTTGGATAAAAATGGTGTAACTTAAGCTGACAAAATGTAGTTTAAATAAAGTTGTAGCCCGATAACATAACCAGAAGTTTTTAATAGCTTTACACTATGAAAAAGAGCATATTTTGTTTTATTTTCTGCCTGATGGTATGGAGTGGTTATTCTCAATTTGCATCTCCTGGCACGCAATGGCATTACACTCAGTGTACAACTAATTTCCCCTATACATGTGGACCTGTGCAGGTAAACGTTGTAGGGCAACAAGTGGTTTTTGGTGTTACCTGCAGCCAACTGCAAATTGCCCCTTTCTCCTGCGTAGGATTTAACTATTTGCCGGTTTACCAGAGTAATGATACGGTATACCGCTTCCTCTATAATGTGAATACGTTCACAATGCTTTACAATTTTAATGCAAATGCAGGTGATACGTGGGACATTATTTCCAATACGCAAAATGGCGGACCGGGATCACCATTACTCGATACTGTTCAAATATTGATCGACTCAACATCTTATATTTTTGTGAATGGATTTCAGCGCAAAATACTTTATACCTCTTACTTAAATCCTAGTCACAAGCCCTTTATTTTTGAGGGCCCTATTGTTGAAGGTATCGGGAGCCTGAATTTTTTATTACCGCAGTTTAACGGATGCGATCCACTATCAACAACTTTTCGTTGCTACCAGGATAGTGTGGTCGGCTTATACCAGCCTAATCCTTTAGTAGCTTGTGATTCTGTGATACCTGTAGGTGAAAATGAAATTGCACGCCAGGTAAAATTTTCTGTTTACCCTAATCCATTTGATAGTAATATCTGTATTCACGCTGATAATTATCTTACTCAGGGTTATGACATCACTGTTGTTGATGCCATAGGTAAAGTTCACATAGAATTTAAAGGCAGGTTTGAATTGAATGAGAAAACACTTGATCTTTCATTTTTGAAGCAGGGTGTTTATTTTCTTGTGTTCAAATCAAAAAGCGAATTGGTACAAAAACGGATTGTTAAACTGTAACCAGCTTTTCTTTGAACATGGCACCTTGGTAGTTCTGTTTTGTTAAAAGTATATTTGCGGTAAATTTAAATCGTCAAATCAAACATTAAAGGTGTTTTTCCGTTCACTTATTTCAAATGAATAATACCATACATCTCCCTAAGCCTTTACAGGCCTACTGTAATAACCTTACTTCGTACCAGCGTTTGCTAACGCGCGAAGTAAAAATTGGCGATGTTCCATTGGGAGGAAATAATCCTATCCGGGTACAAAGTATGACTACTACGGATACCATGAATACCATTGCGACAGTAGAGCAAAGTATTCGTATGATAGAGGCTGGCTGCGAATATGTTCGTATTACTGCACCTAGCATGAATGAAGCGCGTAACCTGGAGAATATAAAAAAAGAATTGCGATCAAGAGGATACAATACGCCCATTATTGCTGATATACATTTTACTCCGAATGCAGCCGAACTGGCAGCACGTTTAGTTGAAAAAGTGAGAGTAAATCCCGGTAATTATGCCGACAAGAAAAAATTTGAAACTATTGAATATACCGATGCCAACTACAATGAAGAAATTGATCGCATCTGGGAACGGTTTCTTCCGCTGGTAAAAATTTGCAAAGAGTATGGCACTGCCATGCGTATTGGAACTAACCATGGCTCTTTAAGCGATAGGATCATGAGCCGTTATGGCGATACTCCGTTAGGAATGGTTGAATCTGCGTTGGAATTTTTACGGGTATGCGTAGATGAAAACTATCACAATATAGTGTTGTCTATGAAATCAAGCAATCCGCAGGTAATGGTACAGGCTTACCGGTTGTTGATTGTAAAAATGCGCGAAGAAAACATGAATTACCCTTTGCACTTAGGAGTCACTGAGGCAGGTGAAGGAGAAGACGGGAGAATAAAATCAGCAGCAGGTATTGGAACATTATTGGAAGACGGTATAGGAGATACGGTAAGAGTTTCCTTAACGGAGGACCCTGAATTTGAAATTCCCGTTGCAAAGGCTTTAGTAAATCGCTACAATAACAGAAGCGCTTTACAGAAAGGTATTCCTGCTATTGAAAAAATAAATTACGATCCGTTTGAATATAAAAGAAGAGAATCAGTTGAAGTGAAAAACATGGGAGACCATAACGTACCGCGCGTTATTGCTGACTTTTCAGCTCCTAAAAAAATAACTGCAGCTTCACTTTTCCCTGTCGGATATAATTATTCAGTAAGCACAGATAAATGGAACATAGGGGACCAGGCCTGCGATTATATTTTTGCCGGTGATAATAATGTGGATTTTGAAATCCCAGGAACACTTAGAATTATTTACAATCATAAAACGTGGACAGCATTAAAAGATAAAACAAGAAGTTATCCTTTAATTGATTTTTCAGAATGGAATGGGGCTTTAAGTATTTCCAATGAAATTAATTTTATAAAAATTAAACTGGAGGATCTTAAACCTTTAAAAGATAAGCTTCAAGCGTTAAACTTCCCATTCGTTTTCATTTTTGAAACTGAGAATGAACATGCCATGCCTGAGATAAGACGCATGTTTATGGAAATGATTAATCTTGGAATGCAAACTCCTGTCATCATCAAAAGAAATTACAATGTTTCGGAGCTGGAACAATTTCGTTTATATGCCTCTACTGATTGTGGTGCTTTGTTGATTGATGGATTTGGTGATGGCGTTTGGCTCACAGCTGAGAATGTGAGCCCTTCTGAAATAAACAAAATAGCTTTCGGAATTCTGCAGGCAGCACGCACCCGCATTTCAAAAACGGAATATATCAGTTGCCCCTCTTGCGGACGTACACTTTTTGATTTACAGGAAACCACAGCAAGGATCCGGTCGCGAACCGATCACTTAAAAGGCATTAAGATCGGAATTATGGGATGTATTGTAAACGGCCCTGGTGAAATGGCTGATGCTGATTACGGATATGTAGGTTCAGGTATTGGAAAAATTACATTGTACAAAGGAAAAGAAGTTGTGACGCGCAGTATTGAAGCAGAAAAAGCGGTAGATGCGTTGATTGATCTGATAAAACAGCATGGGGATTGGGTAGAAAAGGATTAAGGAATTTATCCCTTTATTTCCCGCTCTTTCTTGTACTCTGCCGGAACACCCATATAAATACCGTAGGCTTTTAGGTTACTTGTGGCTACTGATCCTGCAGCCAGCACACTGTGTGATTTGCATGTTACATGTGGACAAACAATAGCTTTAGCTCCTATAAAAACACCATCTTCAATAGTTACCGGGCCAAAAATAGTTTCAAATTCCACACTTTTATAGTTGTGGTTGCCTGTCAGGATCATAGCTCCCTGTGCAAGGTTAACATGGTTACCAATAACCACTTTATCTAAATTATAGATCCACGCATTTTCGCCAATCCAAACGTGATTTCCTATAGTCAATCTCCATGGGAATTTAATATTTACACCCGGTTTGCTGATAATAACACCCTTACCAACCTTAGCTCCAAACAACCTCAATAAAAAACAACGTATTCCGCTGGAAGGACAAAACGGACTTATAAAAAACAAAACATTGATCCAATGCCACACAAAAAACTTAACCGAGGATGCTCCCCGGTCAAACTTTGCCGGATTAAATTTTGATAAATCAGTAGTAAGGCGGTTTTCCATGAATGCCCAAAAATAGAGATTGCAAATCTAAAAAACTTAATCTCTGATGGGAAAACGGATAGTTTGTATGTTGTAGTTCATATACAGCACCAGGTTTTCTTTGATAAAATTCTGCCACGTTCGCTGAGCAAATTCTACATTCGAAAAATCAGTGGCTTTGTCATAAGCTGCATGTTGTTTCTGCAGATCTTCCCACGTTTTGTCGTAAATCTTTTGAATATCTTTTACGAAAGATTTTTTATCGGTACGCGTAGCTAAAATCCTTTTACGGAGTTTGCGTGCAAAAATTTCAGTCAGGTCGAAATGCCCTTTTTCATGCTGCAACAAAAGAGGAGTAATTCTTTTCTTTCTTGCCCACGATTTATTCCTGTCAAAATATGCAATAATGGTAACCGAAGCGGTATCCCCTATAACCTGGGGAATACAATACAATCCGCAACTTGATGATATATGGTGCAGGGTATCTTTAATCCCTCCCTTATAATCATCGGCTGTGAATTGTATAGTGTCGTTCCATTCAATTAAATCGCGCTGGGCATGGCTTTTAAAACTGATGAGAAGAAACAGCAAAATGGTAATGGTCGGTGTGCGCATGAAATAGTTAAATTTTTATAAGCTAGGTTTACGCACATGCCTCTCTTATTTTACATTGATTTAATACCAAACCTTACATGTTTCCTTACACTCCTAATTATCAGTACTTAAGGTTTTAATTCCGTTAACTTGTATCTTCTCATAACATAGTGGTCGTTTTATTTTGAAAATCAAAGCATTTGGCTATCTTTGCGCTCCCTTTTTTGGAGGGGATAGATAAAATTATAATTCATATAAAGTCTCACAATTCAATCATCAGCAAAGGCTGAAAAAAAAACAAACATTTAAATGAGTGAAGTACAAAACATGGTTCCACCGACAGATTTCGATTGGGACAACGTTGGCAAAACTGCCGACATTTACAAAGCTGAAGAGCGCGAACGCATGGAAGCAATGTATGATCAAACCCTAAATACATTAACAGAACATGAGGTAAAAATGGGCCACGTAATAGCTATGTCCGATAAGGAAGTAGTTATTAATATTGGTTTTAAGTCTGATGGCATGGTGCCATTAAGCGAATTCCGCCACATGCCTGATCTTAAAATAGGCGATGAGGTTGAAGTGTATGTAGAAACCCGCGAAGACAAAAACGGGCAACTTATTTTGTCACACAAAAAAGCGCGTGCTCTTAAATCATGGGAGCGCGTTAATTCAGCTCTTGAAAACGATGAAATTATTCAGGGTTATATAAAATGCCGTACTAAGGGAGGTTTAATTGTTGATGTATTCGGCATTGAAGCTTTCTTACCGGGTTCACAAATTGATGTGAAGCCAATTCGTGATTACGATGTGTTTGTTGGAAAAACCATGGAGTTTAAAGTGGTTAAAATAAACGCTGAGTTTAAAAACGTAGTGGTATCCCACAAAGTACTTATTGAGGAAGAATTAGAAACTCAAAAAGTAGAGATCATGTCCAAATTGGAAAAAGGACAGGTATTGGAAGGTACTGTGAAAAATATCACATCGTATGGTGTGTTCATGGACTTAGGTGGTGTAGATGGTTTATTGCACATTACTGATATTTCATGGGGACGTATCAATCATCCCGAAGAAGTATTGAAGTTGGATGATAAGATCAATGTTGTAATTCTTGATTTTGACGGAGATAAAAAACGTATTGCTCTTGGCTTAAAACAACTTTCTGCTCAGCCATGGGAAGCGTTGGATGAGAATATTAAGGTAGGGGATAAGATTAAAGGTAAAGTAGTGGTGTTAACTGACTACGGTGCATTTATCGAAGTTATACCTGGCGTTGAAGGTTTGATACACGTGTCAGAAATGTCATGGTCTCAGCACTTACGCAGCCCACAGGATTTCTTAAAAGTGGGTGATGAAATTGAAACTATCATTTTGACTTTGGATCGTGAAGAGCGTAAAATGTCATTAGGATTAAAACAATTAATGCCTGATCCATGGGGACAGATCAATGAGAAATATCCAGTTGGGTCTAAGCATACGGCTAAAGTTCGCAGCTTAACCAACTTTGGTGTGTTTGTAGAATTAGAAGAAGGTATTGATGGTTTAATTCATATCTCTGACCTATCATGGTCTAAGAAAATTAAACACCCTGCTGAATTTACAAAAGTGGGTGACAATATTGAAGTGATTGTATTGGAAGTGGACAGTGAACACCGTAGATTGAGCTTAGGCCACAAACAATTGGAAGATAATCCATGGGATACCTATGAAACTATCTTCAAGACAGATTCTGTACATGAAGGAGTTTTAGGTAAAGTAACTGACAAAGGTGCCACTGTTAACTTCCCGACATATGGTGTTGAAGGTTTTGCACACTACCGCCACCTGATGAAGGAAAATGGCAGCCCCGCTAAGGAAGGCGAAACGCTGGACTTTAAAGTGCTTGAATTCTCTAAAGAAAACAAGAAAATTTTAGTGTCGCACTCTCGTTTATTTGAAGAAGCCAAAGCATCAGAAAAAGCAAGTAAGGAAAATGAAAGAGCAAAAGATGCATCAGAAGCTACTAAGAGTGTGAAGAAGATTAAAGAATCACAGGAAAGAACTACTCTTGGTGACCTAAGTGTGCTTTCTGCACTAAAAGATGAAATGGAGACTTCAGAGAAAAAAGTTAAAGCCGATAAAAAAGCTGAAACTTCTGAAGAAGCCGGACAAGAGTAATCACATTAGATAATTATTTTTCAAAAAGGTCAGTCGCTAAGACTGACCTTTTTTTATTTTAATTCTTTGTTATTTCTTTGGAGAAAGTTTTATTTCTTATTCAATATTTTCAGCAAGTGCAAATACTGCAACTAAAAGCCATCCATGCTCTTTAACAGTTTTCATTTTCTAGTTTTTTTTATTGTTGTAACAGCGGCATTTTTTGCACTGCCTCACCGGTTCAGGTATTTATTATTACTGGCCGGTAGTTGCTATTTCTACATGGTTTTCGTGCCTATATATATTCTAATTCTTGGTTTCACTATAGTGATCGATTACTTTGCTGGTATATGGATTGAGCAAACACAGGGAAAAAGAAAACGATGGTTTTTAATTGCCAGCCTTCTAGCCAACATTGGTGTGCTGGCAGTTTTTAAATATTATAATTTCCTGAATGATAATCTAACCCTGTTATTTAAGCCTTTAGGTATCGTTAATAAGATTCCCCATCTTTCCATACTTCTTCCTATCGGTTTATCATTCCATACTTTCCAGGCAATGAGTTATACTATTGAAGTATATAGGGGTAATCAAAAAGCAGAACGCAATTTTTTCATGTATGCATTGTATGTAATGTTTTATCCGCAGTTAGTAGCGGGCCCTATTGAACGTCCGCAAAATATATTACACCAGTTCTATGAAAAAAAATATTTTGATTATGACAGAGTGCTTTCAGGTTTAAAATTAATGGGGTGGGGCCTGTTCAAAAAAGCAATAATAGCCGACAGGCTTGCTGTCATAAGTGACCAGGTTTTTAATCACTTCCAACATTATCAGAGTACAGTTATTTATATCGGGATAATTAGTTTTACGTTTCAGATATTTTGTGATTTCTCAGGCTACTCCGACATGGCTATTGGTGCAGCACGCGTCATGGGATATAATCTTATGATCAATTTCAGGCGCCCTTATGCCTCCTCATCTATTTCTGAATTCTGGAGCCGTTGGCATATTTCTCTCTCCTCATGGTTTCGAGATTACCTTTATATTCCTCTTGGCGGTAACAGGGTGGCAGTGCCACGTTGGTATTTCAATTTATTTATTGTTTTTATGATAAGTGGCTTGTGGCACGGTGCTAACTGGACTTTTATTTTATGGGGTGCCTTGCATGGATTTTATTTAATTGCAGCATTGATATTGGATAAACCTAAAAAGGAATGTTTGTCTGCTTTGGGACTTGCTCCAACTTCAACGATAGTAAGGATAGTGAATGTGGCAATTACTTTTTTGCTGGCGGCATTTGCGTGGATATTTTTCAGAGCTAATTCCATTCATGATGCATTTGCCATTATTAAATCAATGTTTGTATTCAAAAGTAATGGTACCGGTTTGCACACCTTGTTGAAAGAAATTCATTACACAAACGGTGATTTAGTTATTGCTGTCATGGCTGTTGTTGTGATGGAATGTATACATTTTTACCAGGAGAAAAAGGGAAGTGTGGAGGAATGGATCAATGCCCGCCCTATTGTTGTCAGGTGGAGTATTTATTATGCAGCTTTATTCGCCATTATATTTTTAGGGGTTTGGGAAAACAGGCAGTTCATATATTTTCAATTTTAAGTTAAAAAGAATGGAGAATAAAACATACCTGTTTTTTTTAAAACGTTTGCTGCTGTTTTTGCTTCCATTGTTTTCACTGTTTGTTTACCTGGAAATTAATCTGAGGCATATACCCACCAGTTATTATTTAAAAAGAGACTTACTCGAAAAGAATGCAAATAAGATAGAAGTATTGAATGTTGGATCTTCCCAGTCTCTGTATGGGTTTGCGCCAAGGTTCATTCATCCACATTATTTTAATGTTGCCGATATCAGCCAGACTATTTATTATGACAGAAAAATAACTGAAAAATACCTTTCACAAATGCCTGATTTAAAACTGGTAATTATTCCCATTTCTTATTTTGTGTTATGGAGTCAGTTACATGATGGTATTGAACAGTGGAGGGAATACTATTACCTTCAGTACTGGGGAATTGATTTCCCAGAAACCAATTGGTATGATATTAAGAAGTACAGTGCAGTTTTTTTATATGAACCTAAGCATGCGCTTGGTTTTATTCGTACCAACTTTGAAAGAGGCCATGTACTTAACATGGATAACGAAGGGTGGATACCACGTAGTGAAATAGGGGATGAGTCTGTAATGGGAATTACATCGGCATGCAATCGTGTGGAGTTGCATAACAGTGCTATATCTGTATCCCGTATGCCGCAAATAGTTTCTGATTTGCGATTATTTATAGAAGAATTGCAGTCAAAAAAAATAAAGGTGGTCTTCGTCAGCACACCGCTTTACAAAACCTACAATTTTTTCACCAATCCTGTCATCGTTTCACAAAACGACTCTATTATTACGGCACTTTGCAACGACTATAAAATCAGGTATTTTAACTACACGAACGATAGCACTTTTTTAATGACTGATTTTTTTGATACGGATCACTTAAATGAATATGGCGCTGAAAAATTTAGCAGAATAATAAAGAAGGATATTGTTGATGTTTATTTAAAAGAGTAAGCTTTGGGTGGGGATCTTTATGCATAGCAAGGCTGGTATTTTAACGGGTAATTTTTTAAGTTTAGTTAAATAAATTACATTTGCGGCAATATGTCGCGGTTAATCTTAAACAGTCAGCAATTAACTATAACCACTAACCGCCTTTGCCACCAGTTAATTGAAATTCATAACGATTTTAGTAATACCTGTATCATAGGCCTTCAAACGCGAGGTGTGTTCCTGAGTAAGCGTATAGTTGCTGAACTGAAAAAATTGGCACCCAAGACCAGCATACAACACGGCTCGCTTGATATTACTTTTTACCGCGATGATTACAGGCGAAGGGAACAACTGGCTGTTCCCAGTAAGACAAACATTGATTTTATTATAGAAGATAAAAAAGTGGTTTTGGTAGATGATGTATTATTTACCGGGCGCACTATACGCGCGGGACTCGATGCGGTAATGGCATTCGGACGTCCCCGTAAAGTAGAGTTGTTGGTTTTAATAGATAGAAAGTTTAGCCGCCATTTACCAATTGAACCTGATTACACAGGCAAAGCAATAGATACTATAGATAGCGACCAGGTAAAAGTACAGTGGAAAGAAGCAGGCGAAGAAGAAGGCGTTTGGATACATTCACAACAAAAGAAAAATGGAAGGTCAACTCAGCGTTAAACACCTAATTGGTATTAAAGATTTAACTCAGGACGACATTAACCTGATTTTTTCAACGGCTGTTACTTTCAAGGACGTTATCAACAGGCCTATTAAAAAAGTTCCTTCACTTCGGGATGTAACTGTTGCCAATTTATTTTTTGAAAATTCTACCCGTACCCGTTTATCTTTTGAATTAGCTGAACGAAGATTATCAGCCGATGTCGTGAATTTTACAGCATCCTCATCCTCTGTAAGCAAGGGTGAAACGCTTATTGACACGGTTAACAATATTCTGGCAATGAAGGTGGATATTGTAGTAATGCGTCATCCAAAACCCGGGTCGGCATTATTCCTTTCACAAAAAGTAGATTCCATTATTGTAAATGCTGGAGATGGCACTCACGAACATCCTACACAGGCGTTACTTGACGCTTTCTCCATCCAGCAACACTTAGGAAACCTGAAAGGGGTAAGAGTAGTTATTATCGGAGATATTCTGCATTCACGGGTAGCATTAAGTAATATTTTCTGCCTTAAAAAATCAGGCGCAGAGGTAATGGTTTGCGGGCCTGCAACTCTTATTCCCAAATACATTTCAGAATTAGGAGTGAAAGTTGAAACTAATTTGCTTAAGGCTTTACAATGGTGTGATGCAGCAAATGTATTACGCATACAATTAGAAAGACAAGAAATAAAATATTTTCCTTCATTGCGTGAGTACGTTATGCAGTACGGTATAACTTTAGATACTTTAAATAAACTGGCTAAAAAAATCACCATCATGCACCCCGGGCCAATAAACAGGGGTGTAGAAATTACCAGTGAAGTAGCTGATTCCGGGCAATCCATCATTTTGGACCAGGTGGAAAATGGTGTAGCCATAAGGATGGCAGTACTGTACCTTTTGGCTGGTAACCACCAACAAAAAGGGTAATCCTTTGGAAGGCCAATCCGATAAAATACAAACATCAAATGCACTTGTTATAACTTGACAGCCAGCCCTTTTTGCATATTGATTTGTTTTCTATATTTGTTACCTACCTATTTTACTTTATTATGCACTATACATTAGATAAAAAAGAAAAATTTGCCGTGCTTAAGCTGCACGAACAAAAATTAAACACGCTTATCTCAGCTGAATTAAAATCGGAATTATTGATTTTAAACAGCCAGGGATATATTAACATTATCCTTGATTTGAGTGATACTAACTATTGTGATTCCTCGGGCCTGAGTGCCATCTTAGTTGGTAATCGTATTTGCCGCAATGCCAATGGAAATTTTGTAGTTACATCAATTAGTGACCCTATTAAAAAGCTGATAAATATTTCACAACTTGAGCAGGTACTGACCATTACCCCAACTGTTGAAGATGCAATTGCTCTTGTTACAAAAACTTCAGCTGTTAAATAATTCGAACGTATAAATTTTTAGTAATGCTTAAAAAATTACTCTACCTCACTGTTATAAGTTTATTTGCTGCTAATTCCCTGAGCGCGCAATGTACTCCTGATGTAACATTAACTATTCCTGGCGTTTATCCTGATAGTGCGACTGGTCTTGGCGATGCCGTACAGGGGGTACCTTATTCCCAGGTGATCCAGGTAAGAACGTTTTTAGATTCAGCAGCATCTGTAGGCCCTTTTGGAACTACTAATTTCAGATTGGATTATATCGAAATTAACGGAGTTACAGGTCTTCCGAATGGATTTTCGTATTCCTGTAATCCAGCCAGTTGCCAGTTTCAGGAATTGAGCAATGGTTGTGTTTTAATTTCAGGTACAACAACTGATCCTGTGGGTACTTATCCAATTACAGTGGATGTAACAGCTTATGGAAATCTAACGCAGTTAGGGAACATTGCCTTCAATCAACCCTTTTCAGTGACTTATTATGACATTAACGTTAACCTTAATACAGGGCTTGCCGAATTACTTCCCAAAAATAAATTTGGTGTGGTTCAAAACTCACCTAATCCATTTGGTAACAAATCACAGATATTTTACAACACTCCTCAGCCAGCAAAACTATCCATGAAAATTTTTAATATTTTAGGTAAAGAAGTTTATGCTACAACGCTTGATTCCAAAAAAGGATTAAACGTTTATACACTTGATGCCGATAAATTTTCATCAGGAATTTATATGTACTCTATCTCCAACGGAACGAGTACTATTACTAAGAGAATGGTGGTTTCAAAAAAGTAAATGACTTTTGAACTAACCATACTGGGCAGCAGTTCTGCAACACCCATCTTTCAACGACATCCAACCGCTCAGGTACTTAACATCCGGGAGCGTTTTTTTTTAATTGACTGCGGTGAAGGCACCCAGTCACAGCTGATACGTTTTAAGATTCGATTCAATAAGATCAGCCATATCTTTATAAGCCATTTACATGGCGATCACTATCTGGGTTTAGTAGGTTTATTATCTACCATGCACCTTCAGGGCCGAACCAGTGAGCTACACTTATATGGCCAGCCCGATCTCATGGACATCGTGGACTTGCAACTCCGGTTATCACAAACCCGGTTACGTTACCAGTTAGTTTTTCATCCAGTAAGGCAGTTTGCCAATTCCATTATTTTAGAAGATGATGATGTAATAGTTAAAACTGTTTTGTTAAGTCATCGTATCCCTTGCACTGGTTTTGTTTTCAGGGAAAAGCCTAAGCCCCGTAAATTAATTATTGCCAAGCTACAGCAATATAATATTCCATTCTCATTTTATAACCGTTTAAAGGAGGGCCTGGATTTTGAACACGATTCAGGAAAGGTTATCCCTAACGATGAGCTTACTATTTCAGCAAGAGCTCCGCGCTCTTATGCCTTTTGCAGCGATACCATTTATGATGAGAGCATTGTCGATGAAATAAAGGAGGTTGATTTACTTTATCATGAGTCAACTTTTTTACATGATATGCTGGAGCGGGCGCAAACAACCTATCACACTACAAGCTTACAGGCTGCTCAAATTGCTAAAATGGCCAACGTGAAAAGATTGTTGCTGGGTCACTTTTCTGCCCGTTACAAAACCCTTACTCCTTTATTATATGAAGCCAGGACTGTTTTTCCTGATACAGAGTTGGCCATTGAAGGCCTGAAATTCTCAGTAGAATAAATTTTAAAAAAATTTTAAGATTGAGGCAACGAAGCGGGCATCGCTGGTGTCTTGCTATTACTTTGGGTCATGAAATAGTGCTGATAATATAGTTTAATGCAGTTATTTAAATAAAGCAGAAAATATTTCCCTTCTTAATTTTTCCAGGTTTAGTTTGTAGTGGTGAGTGGTTAGCTCACCACTTTTTTTCATATTTGTACCTTAAGCACCTTTATGTTTTTCATCCTGTCTAAAATTCTTGACTTTATTATTTCTCCTCTGACCTGGATAGTTGTTTTGATTATATGGTCACTATTTTTAAAACAGAAAGAAAGAAAAAGGAAATGTCTAGTAATTGCTGCATGCATACTTCTTTTTTTTACCAACCCTTTTATCTTAAACCTGGTAATGAACGCCTGGGAAATTCCGGCCCGTGAAATTTCAGAGATACAGGGAACTTATGATGCCGGCATTATGTTGGGCGGAACTATTCGTTATTACAATAGCGATGTTAAGCGGCCTGTATTTGGAAATGGAGCTGATCGTTTTATGCAGGTGCAGGAGCTCTATCATTATGGGAAAATAAAAAACATCATCATAAGTAGCGGGTCAGGGAGTTTGGTATTTGATAAAATAAAGGAAGCAGATTTGCTTAAAGCACAAGCTATAAGAACAGGTGTGGATAGTACACATGTACTGGCCGAAAGTAATTCACGCAATACCTATGAGAACGCGCAGGAAACGGCAAAACTCATTAAAGAAAAAAGCCTGTCGCCTCCATTTCTCTTAGTCACATCAGCATTTCATATGAGGAGGTCCCTCTTATGTTTTAAAAAAGCAGGAGTAAATGTAATTCCTTTTTCAGTTGACCAGCACTCTGGTGCTGTTATGTTTACACCTGACAAAACTTTTCTACCCAGCCCGGATGCATTATTAGATTGGAATTTGCTTATTCATGAATGGACCGGTATGGTGATGTATAAAATGGCCGGGTATATTTGAGAACATTTAATACATCAGGCCCATTACCATTAACATTTATTTAGGAATTGCAGAGTATCAT
>JADMIO010703291.1_pt1 | contig 31252 bp, 16 predicted proteins | sample 8958161 | NCBI WGS metagenome assembly JADMIO01 (sample SAMN16585339, study PRJNA669376) | soil metagenome | isolation source: Crop rotation soil | place: USA: Cullars Rotation, Alabama | collected 2011 | reverse complement strand
TCTCTGGAACGACGGCGAGAAAGACCTGCAGGCGCAGACCGAGTTCGAAGCGCTGGGCAAGATCGCCGACGCCAAGGACTGGAAGAAATACGAACCGGCCGCGGCCGATTTCGACAAGAACTTCGGTACGAGCGCCTTCGCCCGCGAGAACGCCGCCAAGCTCGCCGAATGGAAGTCGGCCTGCGATAACGTGCTCCATCCGCAGAATCCGTGGAAGAAGGTCTTCCACGCCAGCGTCAACCGGCTGCGCGAGGATGGATTCCTCGAACTCGAATACGACTTTGCATCCGTCGATCAGTTGCAGGACTTCAGCGCCGCCAAAGGTGTTCCGAAACTGATGGGCGGCCGGGTGCTCTACATTGAAGGCGCCGATCCGCAGGGCGACCGCCTGGTGTTCAACGGCGCGATGGCCGACCTGCGTTCGGTCAGCGTCACCAGCCGCGTCACCAAGATTCCCGGCGCGGGATTCCGCTTCGGAATTATCCGCGAAGGCCAGTCGTTGAGTTCCAAGATGGGCGTGTTCCTGGGCCTCGACAACGGCGGCGCGCGGCTCTACACCGATCCGTTCGATTCCAGCCAGTACAACGACACGGCGCTGGATGACCTGCAGCCGATCGGCGACCAGTTGGAAGTGGCCGGACAGTCCAGAGACGGCAACCGCTTCAACTGGACGATCAACGGTAAAGCGATCGGCGGAGCGCAAGCCCCCAGCGGCCTGCGTAACGGCCGGCTGGCCCTGAACTGCTTCCGCCAGGCGCATAACCTGTGGACCTCGTTCAAGATCGTCTTCCGCCCGGACCTGAATCTGCTCGCCAACAACGCCGCGGATTTCGCCAACGCGCAAAACCGCCTGCTGATGAATCAGGGCGCCAATGCGCGCGGTGGTTCGAATCCCGGATGGCTGATCGACGGCGATAGCGCCCGCGCCGGCTGCGCCGAGCTGCGCGGCAACGACTATTTCCTGATTGGCGTCCCCCAGGCCACGCCGCTCAATTGCATCCGCGTGCAGCTTAACGAGGACGACCCCAGCCGAACCTACAGCTTCAAGCTGGAAGTCAGCGGCGACGATGGCACGAACTTCACCACCGTCGCCGATAAAGATGATGTGCGTGGCTGGCAGACGATCCGTTTCGAAAGCCGCCCCGTGCGCTTCATCAAACTCAGCGGCTCAGCCAGCGCCGGTAACTTCCAGTGCCGCGAAGTCCAAGGCTTCAATCTGCCGAAGCAACCGTAGTTTAACCTCACAGCAGTTTCCGCCAAACAATCGCCCGGCTTACGTCAGGTTGCCGGGCGGGTCAAAACTCTGTTGCTTGCTCCGCGTCTCCCATCTCCGCGGTGAAGAAGCTTAATGCCCCACTCCCGAGCCCGAACCACCCGAGCTTCCGCCGGAGCTGCCCGCGCCGCTCGTGCCACTGGTTCCCATTCCACCGCTGGCGCCGCCGGTCGTGCCGGACGTGCCGCCGGTTCCCGTCGTTCCCGACCAGCCGCTGTGGCCTGGAGTTGCTCCGGTTCCCGTTCCCGCACCCGCTCCCGTTCCTGCTCCGCCCACGCCTGTACCGGCCTGCGGATACTGGCTGCTGGCGCCCATGTTCGTGTTTCCCTGAGTCCCATAGGGCGAGACGTTGGTGGACGTCGAGGTGGTCGTCGAAGTCGATGTCGATGTCGATGTCGAGGTTGAAACGTCGCTCACTCCGCCTGGGCCCGCGCGATAGCCGCCGGCGTTGACGTTGGGATTGTTCACACTCGGCGTGTTGACGTTGGGCGGGACCTGCGGCCTGGGTACGTTCACGTCAACAGCCAGCGCCGCGCCGCCGGCAAATGCCAGTGCGGCCATACACGCAGCTACTCTGTTCAACATAAATCTTCTTGCTCCTAAATCCGTGCGAAGTTTCCGACTCCGCTTTTGTCTGGAGAGAAAGCAAACGAGTTTCCCCATCCGATTTTCGGACGGTCCAATCCACAAAAGGGCGAGAATTCTGCGCGACGGAATCTTTGAAGAAAAAAATGACAATTTTCCGCTGAAAACACGGCGCATGCTCAAGAAAGGTTGTTTAATGTGAAAGGAAGACATTAAGTGTGCTTGTCACACCTATATGCGCCGCAGCGCAGTGCTGCGGCGTGCGGGGGAGCGCTCAATGCAGATGTCCGCGCCAATCCGCTGGATCGCCATAATTCTCCCCATCACCCTCGCCACGTTCACCGCACATGCACAGGAGCAAAAAGAAGAAGTGCCAAAGCAACTCTTTAAAGTGAAGTTTCCGTTCACGGCCAACGAACAATATCGCATCAGCCAGGGCAACTGCGGACGCTTCAGCCACAACTGCGACGAATTCCGTTACGCCTGGGATTTTGATATGCCTGAGGGTACTCCAGTCGCGGCCGCGGCGGCGGGACGAGTGGTCGATGTCAAGCAGGACGGTAAGCTCGGCGGCGGAAGCCGCCGATTTGCTGCATACACAAACTATATGCTGCTCGACCATGGCCACGGTCACTTCACGCGCTACATGCATCTCCAGTTCAACGGCGCGAAGGTGAAAGTCGGCGAAGTCGTGAAGGCCGGCCAGATCATCGCGCTCTCCGGCGCCACCGGCTTTGCCACCTCGGCACATCTGCATTTCCAGGCCTGCGATTTCCAGGGCAACTCCGAGCCCTGCGCGTTCCTCGATTTCCCGATGCGCGGCGGCGTCCCACAGGCCGGCGACAACTGCAGCTCGGGCGCCGATACTTCCGCGGTCGATAAGTTCGAAGGCGACAGCACCCTGCCCGACGATGTGTTCGCCAAGAATGGCATCAGCCTGAACTGCACGCTGCCCTCGCACATCTATCAGGAAGGCGAGCTCTACCAGATCAAAGGCATGGCGCCGACGGAGATCGGGACGAAGGTGCTGATGTTCATCATGCCGACCAACAGCTTCGAAACGCTGGAGCAGTTCATGGGCAAGATCGGCGAGGACGGAACGTTTGAGTTTCCCGTGCGTCTGACATTGCCGCGGACCAACGGCAAGGCGGCGAGCCAGGCCTTCCGCATGACAATGGTCGTCGCCGACGCGGACGGTTCCTATCAGAGCGAAGTGAACACACCGCTGTACATCACCGAGCACAAGGAAGCCGCGGCAGCTCCGACCGAGACGGCCGCGAACGTCAGCGCGCTGCAACCGGTCGCGACTGCACCCGTGCAGTTTTTCTCAACCGCCCGACCATAATTTTTTCAACTGGCTTGACGATATTTAAAGGCTGCGTGTACACTCCGCAGGTCTTTTGAAACACAAATTGTAAGAACATTAATATTGGAAGGTTATGGCTTCACCCACCAGCATCTCCAAAGCTCCACGCTGCACCAACCACACGCCGATGTCGGCGGTGTGGAAGTGCGATCGCTGCAACGCGTATCTTTGCAGGCTCTGCACCGAACTGGTCGCGGGAGTCGATTCCTGCGCCGCGTGCCACAAGCCGCTGCGGCGGTTGACGCCGGAGGAACTCGGCACGGCGGCGCATGCGCAGACATCCGTGATGCGGCACGCCACCCCTGCGCCAGGAGCGGCGCCGGCTCCGGTCGCAAAGCCGCCGGGCATGAGTTTGTCCGCTGCGCCCGCGCCCGCACGGGCGAATGTGGGTGAGGCATCCGTCCCGACGCTCACCCGGGCGCCAGGTGGCGGCGGGGGTGGGGGCGCTAAGAGCGGATTCACGGGATTCCTTCCGCCGGGTGTCGCGCCCGCGCGGCCAAAACCGCCGAGTGCGGTCAATATGCCACCGGCCATTGTTGCGCCAGCAGCAGTTCCGCCCAGCGCCAGCGCGCCGGCCGAATCGCGACTGGGCGGCGGTGAAGAAGAGCAGGCGCCGGCTCCGGTGCTGGGCCCACGCTGCGGGCCGTACTTCTGCAAGAACCATCCGAAGGTGAAGGCGACGCGCGGTTGCAAGCCGTGCATGCATGAATACTGCGACGCGTGCGCGAAAATGATCGAAGGCAACCCGCGCTGCCCGGGCTGCGGCGGACAGCTCAATGCGCTAATGCCCGAAGAACAGGGCTTCCCGCCGCGCACGATCGGCAAAGATGTTCACGATGCGCTGACCTTCCCGTTCAAGGGCTCAGGCAAGATCATGTTGGTCCTCGGCGGCATCTTCTATTACCTGAGCATGTTCGGCGGATTCAAAGGGCAGATGCTGGGGCTGGCGTTCATCTATGCCTACGGCATGAAAGTCTGCCGCAGTTCGGGGACCGGACGCGAAACGCCGCCGGACTGGCCGGCCTTTCAGGATCTCGGCGGATCAATTTCATTTCTGCTGTGTTCGCTGGCAGCGCACCTGCCCGCGATCGTGTTCATCATCGTGATGACGCACGGCCATCCGCTCAACTTCTTCCTGCAAGACGATTACGCCGGCGAGTCTTCGGCAAGCGAACCGAGTGACGACGAAGAGGAATCGGGGGAGGGCAGATACGCCTCCGCGGGCCGCCGGCGCGCACGCGAGATCCTAGGCGAGGGCGAAGACGGCGGGACGGTCAAGCAGGCGGCGAGAGACGAGGAAGAACAGTACCGCAAGATGCTCGAAGAAGAGCACCGCAAGTGGCAGGAGCGGCGTGAATCGGAGCGGCAGAAGTTTATCATGACGATGCTGATTCCATATTATGTGCTGGTGCTGCTGGGCAGCGTTTATCTGCCGATGGCCCTCCTGGCGGTGATTCTCTACCGCAGTTACTCGGTGCTCAACCCGATGTTCGTCTTCGGCTCCATTTCGCGGGTGGGCTCCATCTACGTGGCTCCGTTGCTGGCCGCCATGGCCGGCGAGGTGATCAATGCCGTGCCACAGGTGATGCAGAAGGTGATGCTGGTTATGGGCGATAACAACATGAGCGCCTTCTTCGTCCTGAGGTTCGTCATTCCGCTTGTCGTGGCCATGACTTTCCTGTACGTGCTGATGGTGTACATGCGCGCGCTGGGCGTGCTGTACTACTACAATCAGAAAAAGCTCGGTTGGTTCTCATGAGAAAATCATCCGCAGTTCCCCGCATTGCCTTCGTCGGTGCGGGACGCATGGTCCAGGACTTCCATCTTCCCTCTCAATTCGAACTTGCCGCGAAAGGCCGCAGCCAGCTCGTGGCGATCTGCGACGTGAACGGCGAGGCCGCTGCCAAGGCCGCTCGCCAGTTTCGCATTCCCGCGATGTATCTGGACATCGATGACATGCTCAAGGCCGAGCAGCCTGACGGCGTGGTCGTGGTCGTGCCGGTGCCGCTGACCGCGCGCGTCGCCTCGCAGGTGCTCAAGGCCGGCTTCCCGGTGATGATGGAAAAGCCGCCCGGCGATTCGCCGCGTGAATGCCGCGCGATCGCCGCCGCTTCGAAGCAGGGTAAGGCGCCGAGCATGGTGGCGTTCAACCGCCGCCGCTGTCCGGTGATCGTGCAGGGCCGCGAAGAGATCCTGATGCGCGGCAAAGTCAAAGGCGCCTCGGCGCGCATGTACCGCCACCGCCGCGACGAAGAGGAATTCTTTTTCGGTACGGGCATCCACGCGCTCGACGCCCTGCGCTTCATCGCCGGCGACATCGACTCGGTCGAGACCGTCCGCCGCCCGATGGCGAAAGGCGAGCGCCCCGCCTTCCACCTGCAGATCGGTTACAAGAGCGGCGCCGACGGAACCTACGTCGTCCGCCCGCAGTCCGGCGTGCAGATCGAGCGCTACGAGATCTTCGGCAACGAAGCGACCGCGTTTGTCCACGCCGGAGTCGGCTGGCTGGTCGATGCTCCGGGCGCCTGCACGCTCTACGAACAGAACAAAGCCGTGACGCTCCCCGATCCACTGCGCGAGTGGGCGAAAGCGAAAGACGAGAAGCTGAAATCCGCGATCGCCGGCGGCTTCTATGGAGAGAACGAAGCCTTCGTGGACGCACTCGCCGGCAAAGGCAAATTCACGCCGAGCGCCGAAGAGTCCATCCAGTCCGTAGAAATCGCCGACGCCGTCCGCGCCGGAAGGAATTGGAAGCGTTCTCGATAGCCCACTTCGGAGCGCAGCGAGAGGTGGGTTCGCGAAGCGAACAAGAAGCTATTAGAGGAGTGTTCGCATCACTGGCGGGGATCAAAGCGACGGGAGACTATGGGGCGTAGGCATCTTGCCTGCGAGCGACGGACAGAGATTGCTGAGCCAAAAAGTTTGCGGCGTGAATTGAGCTTTGCCCGAACAGGGAAATGAAGGGGTTGCACACCTTCCGACGTTGCTGCAACCCCCTCCGTAGAGCGTACGCTTTTCTAGGAGCTTCCTGTTCGCTGCGCTCACCCACCTCTCGCTCTCGCTCTCGCTCCGAGGTGGGCTGACGGTGACTGCCTAGACCGCCTTGTGCGACGAACTCTTGCGGGGATCTGAGCGGTACTTGATTTCCCTTTTCTTGCCTTCCTTCTTTGACAGCCCTTGTGCCTCCTCCTCACACAGTTTTTGATAAGCTTCAAGGCGCGCCTGTTTCTTCTCGTCTGATTCGACTGGCTTTGCAGGCTGCGCCTCGACCTCAGGCTCTTCGGCGGGCTTCACAAAAATGTGCGTGACACGCTGCAACAGGGTTTTCTTTTGATTGGGGTTGGCGGATCCTGACATGTTCCCTCCTGGCTGTGTTCCGGCTTTGTAGCAATTAGCTTCAATGAAGAGGTGCGATAGTCGAGGAGCGCAAACTTTATACCGTTTGCGGGCGCGAGCATGGATAGAGCGCGACGTCTCGTATACGAATTGCAAAAACAACGCAGCCCACCTCGCGCTACACCACTCGAGGTGGGCTGCGGACTGCATCAAAGGATGTTGCCGCCGTGAGGTTTACTGCCCCGATCTTCCCGACATCGATCCCGACGTCCCCTTCGTCGAGAGCTTGTACTGCACGGGCGCGACGATCTGGTAGGTCTCGCCGGAGAAACTCATCGCCACCTGCAGCATGCGTGGCACCGACTTCTTGCCCTGCTCGCTGGCCTGCAACTTGTTTGAGATTCCGTCGGATTCGAAGCCCGCGGCGGACAGGCCGGTGCTGTTCATGGTCAGCGAGAACTTGGCCTTCGCGCCGGCCGCTGTTGTCTTCTGGCCTTTGGGCAGGCGCGGGTAGCTGATCTGCACCTTCTGGACATTCTTCAGTGCGCCCGAGGCCATGCTCTTGCCTTTGTTATTGACCCTTACTGAGTCGATGACGTTGCCGATGCCAACCTGGAACTCCTGCGTCTGGCTCAAATCGACGCCCTTGGGCATTTCGAAAGTTCCGCTGAAGGTCACCTTGTCCGGCTTGACCGCCGTTGCGGCTGCGCCGCTGCGGTTGAAATTGAAGCTGCCGTTGATCTTGGTGCTGGTAATGGAGCGGTTTTTCGCGGAGTCCGAGAAGCTCGCGGTGCTTCCGACTTCCAGCGAACTGATCGCGATGGTCTTCCGCGCGATTCCCACCACCTGATTCGATTGCAATACCTGTACGAAGGCCACATTGACGCCCGCCGTGCGGAATTTGTGCCGCGGATGCAATCCATGCAGGGTTGCACTGACCGTGGGCGTGGCGCGGCCGGTGGATGCCAAAGTTTGCGCCGTGTTCACGATCCCGAAAATGTTTACAGTTCCCTCGCAGAGTGTAGTCGCCGTGCAACTGGGACTGATGCCTATGTCAAATTGATGGATGCCAGGCAGCGTTGACTTGTCGGAAACTCCCGTTCCATCGGGACTTGTGACGTTCTTTGTACTCGGATCGAAGCTGTCATCATCGGTAATTGCGCCTGACTCTGGAACGTCCACGGTGATCGGAAGCTGATCGGATGCGCTCAGTCCCGCGGCATCGGTCACCTTCAGCGTCACAGTATACATTGTCTGGTCAACAGTGGCTGTAAACACATGCGAGACTGGATTGCCCGTCGCCTTGGCGCCATCGCCGAAATCCCAGGCGTAGGTGAGCGTTCCGTTGGAGGACGTGGCGTCCGCGTCGAAATTGATGGTTTCGCCTGCGCCAACTTCATCCGAGTCTGCGCCTAAGTCATCAATGACCGGCGGCTGCGGCACGGGCGAAAAGTTCACGGTGTTATCCGTGAGCGTCGCCGCGAGGCTCGCGTTCCCAGCGGGGTCCGTGGCGACGCCGGCGGCGATGTCGATGCTCACCGTGCCTACCGCGGTCATGCCAGTGACATCCACCTCAAACTGAGTGGGCGAGACGGAGGTGACTGTCGCGGTCGTCGCGCCGGCCGTGCCGGAGAGCTGGACATCGGTGGTCGCGAATCCCATGACTGGCTCACTGAAGGTGACCACGAATTGCACCGGCGGAACGATTGCCGGATCGGGCTGCCCGGTCTGCTGGGTGATGGTGACCGTGGGCGCTGATGTATCGACGATGAGCAGCAGCGGCGCGCTGAGTCCACCGTACGGCGTCTGCGTGGCCGCAAGCGCATGCGGGCCGTCGGCCAGCGTCGCGGGACAGGTGAACGTCCAGTTGCCCGCGCCGTCCGCGAGGGTGTTGCCGATGTTGTTGGCGGCGTCGAAGATGTTGATCGTAGCGCCCGCGCCGGCGCCGATTCCATTGATCGTCGGCTTATTGACATTGGTGATGCCATCGCCCACCGTGCCGCTGTCCGAAGCGGCAGCCAGCGTCGGCGCTGGGATCGGCGCGGTAAAGATGACGTCCAGGGCCGTGGGCTTAGGGTTCAGCGTCGCGCCGTAGTTGTTTGCATTGTTGCTCAACGTAACGGCGTTGAATGCGCCGGATAAACTGGAGTAATTCATGACGGTGGCCGTGCCCGGCGCGGCCAATCCCGCCAGGTCCAGGTTGAGTGTTCCCGCCGCGTTGAAGACGCCACCGATGTTCAACAAATCCGCACTAATGCCGGGCACGAAGCCGGCCACGTTGAGCTTGACCAACGAGGCGGCATCCAGGGTTACGCCTCCCGTGTTTAACGTGGCCACAGCACCGGACGGATCGCCCACGCCAATGCCGCCGCCCGTCACCGTCACGTTGCCAGTACTGCCAAACCCCTGCAGCGCCGCGCCGGTCTTCACCGCGACGGGACTGAAGACCTGGAAGCCGTCAACCGTCAACACGCCCCCGTTGACCATGGTCGGGCCGTTGTAGGTGTTGGCGGCCGTCAGCGTCAGGGTGCCGCTGCTGAGCGTCAGGCCGCCGCCAGCTCCGCCGCTGATCACTCCGTTGAACGTGTCTGGCCCGGTGGGGGCGACTGTCAGCGTCCCTGTGCCCAGCGAGATGCCGCCCGCGCCGGTGATCGAAGCAACCGTCACGCTGAAATTGTTCAGGTCTAACGTCCCTGTAACCGAAACATCGGCCGTCACAGGAATGGCGGCGGCAGAGCCGACTCGAAGCGTGCCAAGGTTAATGGCCACGAGTCCGCCGAAACTATTGCTGGCCGAGGTCAGGACGAGTGTGCCCGGACCGTCGCAGGACAAGGGGCCAGCCCCGGTGATCGCGCCGGAGATCTGCAGGGTTTGAGCGGGCCCCGGCAGCAACGACAGCGGCTGGCCGCCATTGTTGATGCTGCCGCTGACGAAACCCGTGATTCCATTCGTGGCAATGCCCAGTGGGGAGGAACCGGTGTTCGTAATTGCGCCGGAGATGTTGGAAGCGCTATCGACCACGATCAGCGGCGTGCCCGATCCGATCACGCTGATGTCACGGGTGAACATCGATCCCGAGACTTCCAGGGTCGCATTGAAAATGCTGCCCACTTGCACGGCGCCGGCGCTGTTGCCGAACGGACCGTTTGCGTTCGCTACCACGTCCCCGCCGGCGATCAGGGTTCCGATTCCGACAGAGGTTGCGCCCGTATAAGTGCTGGCGGCGTTGAGTGTGACTGTGTCGCCCGCCACCTTTACTTTGCCTGAGCCACTGATCACCTGATTGACCATGACCAGTCCGGAGCCGGCAAACGTGAGGTCATTCAAAACGCCAAGACTGAGGGTGCCGGGATTCGACAGCGTGAGCAGCCCGCCGCCACCGCCTGCGATGTTGGCAGGTGAACCCAGACTAATGTTGCCGCTCCAGGTATTTGAACCCGTGCCATTGACCAGCGCGCCCACAGTGCCGCCCACACCCATGCCGTTCAAGGTCAATGCTTCGCCCGAAATGGTGACGCCAGTGGCGAGTATCAGCGTGCCGCCAAAGATGACGGTCGTTCCGTTGCCCGCTGCGCCCAACGCGGTGTTGTTGGCGGCGATCAGCGTGCCCATGCTGTTGATGGTCGTCGTACCGCCATAGATGTTGGCCCCGGAGAGCGTCAGCGCTGGAGCGCCGCCGCTGCCGGATTCGTCAATTCCGCCGCCGCCGGAGATGACGCCGCTGACGGTGATGGGGGCCGTCGAATCGAAAGAGATGTCGAACCCACCGTTGCCGATGGCGCCGCTGAGGGTCAGGCTGCCGCCCGAACAGACTATTGCAGACGCGGTGGAAAGCGTAATGCCGATACTCAATGTATTCGCGCCGCTGGTGCTGCTTATTATAGTCCCAGCGGCCAGGTTCACTCCGGTACCGGACAGAGTTACACTATTTCCAGTAATGGTGTAGCCGGTGGCGTGGTCGATTGAGATTGAGTCGAAGGGGGTGGGCCCGAAGTCGTTGTTGGGGCTGGTGAACGACGAACCTGACGGAAAGACCAGGGCATCACCCGCCGACGGCGCTGTGCCGCCCCAGTTTGCGCCGGTGGACCAATTGTTATCAATGACGCTGCCCGTCCACGTTTTTGTGGTCGCCGCTCCGTGCGCCAAACTTGAGAATAGCAACCCTGCCGTGATGACCAAGAGCCCCATCGTTTTGCGCATGTCACAGTTCCCCTTAGAAAAGTTTTGCAAAACGCAACGCATCCCGTGTTGCAGCGTTGCAGATTGACGCGTTTCTGCTCTGAATTTACGAGTTGTACACAACCGGAGCAATTTTGTCACCACTATTAGGCGATCATAAATCCACTCTTGATCCCTTCGGTTGTGCTTGGCTAGCGCCAAGGCTGGCGAGGAACGACGTGCAACGTTGTGGCCCATGGGCCACAAGGTCGATCTTGTATGGTCGCAGGAAAAGTCTTGAACGTTTCGGCCAAGAGCGTCCAGCGGGCTTGCACAGTACTTAAGAATGGTTGTCCCGCGCTCGTTACCGCTGTTGATTCCGGCAAGCTTACCGTCAGGTTGGCGGCTGAATTGGCAAAGCGCTCGTACGACGAACAGAACCAATTGCTCACGCGCGGCCGCAAAGCGATCGCCGAAGCCTTGCGTGTGTGCCACGGGTCTGGGGCAGTATCCAGACCCGTGCCAGAGCGCACTGACGTAAGCACTTCTAATGGCGATAGAGACTCGTACGAAGAGTCCTTGGAGGCTCGCCCGCCCGCTGCGGGCGAGCCGCGCGCTCCATACATGCATTTTGCATTTTGAATTTTGTTTCGCGCCTCCAATCCGATACGATACTTGGCCGATACGCTATCTGGCGTTTCGGTCTTCCGGCTTTCCCGGGAAGGTTTGATGAGCAGCGCGTTTGGTTCGGCCGCTTCGCCTTTGTCGCCGCTGACGCCGCAGGATGCGGTGGCGCGCCAGAGTGCGCGGCCGGCTTCGGGATCTTCCTTCGAGAAAGCGGTGATCGCGCCGCCCGCCGAAGCGGTCATGGCGGCGGTCCTGTCTGTCCGTCCAAAGATCGCGGCCCTGATCGCCAATATCGAAGCGGCGATCCTCGGCAAACGCGAGACGGTGAAATTCATGCTCGTGGGATTGCTCTCCGGCGGCCACGTGCTGATCGAAGACGTCCCTGGCGTCGGCAAGACCACCCTGGCCCGCGCCCTGGCGCGCTCGATTGACTGCGTCTTCCGACGCATCCAGTTCACACCGGACATGCTGCCGTCGGATGTGCTCGGCGTTTCCGTCTTTGATCCAAAAGAGACGCGCTTCAAATTCCACTCAGGACCGTTGTTCGGCAACGTGATTCTCGCCGACGAGATCAACCGCACTTCGCCGCGCACGCAGTCAGCGCTGCTCGAGGCGATGAACGAAGCGCAGGTCTCCGTGGACGGCGTGAGCCACACGCTGCCGAAGCCGTTCATCGTGCTTGCCACACAGAATCCGATCGAATACGCCGGCACGTACTCGCTCTCCGAGGCGCAGCTCGATCGTTTTCTGCTGCGTGTGCCGATCGGCTATCCCGACCGCGACAGTGAACGGAAGATCCTGCGCGATCCGCGCATGCAACGCTCGATCGATCAGCTCAAACCGGTGATCAACGCCGCGGAAGTTGTAAAGATGCAGGAGTTGGTCGATCAGGTGCTCGTGAAAGACGAGCTGGTCGATTACATCCTCGAACTGGCGTCGCGCACGCGTGAGCACAAGGGTCTGGCGCTGGGCGTGTCGCCGCGCGGCTGCCAGATGCTGAAATGGGCCGCTCAGGCGCACGCGATCATCGAAGGCCGCGCCTTCTGCACGCCCGACGACGTCAAGCGCCTGGTCATCCCAGTACTGGGCCACCGCGTGATCGAGAAAGGCCGCGACGCCGGCGCCAGCCGCAAAGACGCCGACGCGATCCTGTCCGAGATCCGCGAAGAAGTGCCAGTGCCTATTTAACGGGTCTTGTGGCGTGACAGCAAGGCGGTTGTCGGCGGATCGCCCGCCCATGTTGGACTGGCCGTCGAGTTCTGCGCGCTTTCATTTACCCCAACGCCCGATTTCGCGCAAAATTCTTCCTTTAATCCATCCACTACCTTGCCGATACAGAATCCGGGAGAACTTTCTGTTCGGGGGGAACTATCATGTTTCGGGCGCTCTTCAGCGTCGCGATTGTGCTGCTGCTGTCCACCATCGCGCTGCTACTTTACGCAAACTACGTTCACGAAGAAAAACCGGCGATCGATCTGGTGGCCAAGGGTCCGCCGCCAGCTCCGGCGCCGAAGATCGAACCCATGCCGCCGGTACAGCCTCCGCCGCCAACGGAGCCGGCAGTGCAGCCGCGACCGCCAAAAGAAGTCACCAAACACGAGCAGCCTAAGCCCAAGCATCCCGAGCCCGCGCCAGGCCAGCGCAGCTACGTGGTTGAGGCGGGCGACAGCTTGTGGAACATCAGCATGAAGACTTACGGCTCCGGCGATTACACGGGGAAGATCGCCGAGCTCAACCATCTCGCGGCGAAGGATCGCATCCGCCCGGGACAGGTGCTGCTGCTGCCTGACCTTCCGAAGCGCGAAAGCAAACCTGAGAGCCTCTCGCGCTTGGACGAAGGCGTACTCATGGATCAACTCGCAGCGCCGGTTGAAGGATCTGAGGCTAAACTGCCGGAAAATGAGTCGCCGATGGAACAGGAGCCTGTGAAGACCACCAACCGCACCGAGACGCCGCAGGAAGATTCCGAAATCCAACCGCCGATGTTGAATATCAAAGCCAGCCGACCCTAGCCGCAGATCGTGACCCTGGTCGCAAAAGCGACTAGGGTTATTTCCTTGTCCAACTCTGCAAATTAAACAGCGTTAGCGACAATTTTCACGGTGCATCCTTCGGGCCAATTTGCCCGAACGCTACTGCGTCAACGCACGCAACAGCACCGTCGCATAACAGCCCCGCGGCAACGCGAACGTCAGCGTGCGCTTCTTGCGCTTGGGATCGCTGGCGGATTCATCGACTTCGGGCTGCGTGATTGAAAGTTCGTCGGCGGTGATGAACAACCGGCGCGGCTCCTCACCAAAGAATGGCCGGCGCACGCCGGGGATCTCGAGCTCGCTGACGGCGATCCCCTCTTCTTTCAAGACTTCTTCCGCGGCGGATTTCCACGGCTCGCGCAGTTCTGTCTTGCGCGCCAGCAACGGCAGATCGAGTTCGGCCAACTCGGCGGGGATCGCTTCGTTCGAGGGAAACAGCATCTCGCCGAACACATCATCGGCTGCGAGCACCGGGCCCAATGGCGCGCAACGCTGCTGAATCAATTTTCGCGCAATCGCGTTCCAGAGATGCGATTGGTAGGCGTAGACGCAGAGCTGCTGGAACATGTACGGCAGCGCGCAGAACGCCGCGCGGAAATCGCCGCCGGAGTTGCCCAGACGCTCGATTGCCTTGCGATCCGGACAGCGGCGGAGTTTGCTCAGCGCCGCCTTCCAATTGCCCCAGTTCTCGCGCAGGATGCGCTTGAACACTTTCTGCTCCATCCGATCTTTGCGCGCTTCCGTCGCGATCGCCAATTTCAGCGCGCCTTCAAAATCGGCTTTGATCAGATGTTTGGCGACGAAACCCTGCCCGTGGCGTGCCGAGCCGAAGCGCTGGTCGCCGAAATAATTGACGATCTGCACGTCGCCTTTTTCAGCGATGCTCAGCAGCCGCCGCGCGCGGTCCATGTCGAAGCAATCCTGCGGCGTCAGGTTGCGGACGGTGACGCGGAAACGGTTGCGATGGATATCGGCCGAAGCGATGGGTCGCGGCACAAAGCCAAGGCGCTCGAGCGACCAGCCGTCGCCCGACGATTTCTCTGGCGGCGTCGGCGCCTTTTCCAATTGAAGCGTCACATACTGCGTGGTGCGCGCATGTTTGTCCTTCAATCCCGCGTAAGCAAACGCATTGGCAGGAATTTTCAACTCGCGCGCCGCACGGCCCACAGCCTCCGGCGTCGCCAGCGTCTCTTTGCTCAGGCGATAGAGCGCGAACGGCCCGGCGTCCTGGCGCGAAGCCAGAAACTGCGGGTCGAGAATTTCATCGACCTGGAAATCATCGGGCGTGCGTTTGATCATGAACCATTTCTCTTTTTACATTTCTCAATTTTCATTTTCCATTGAGTCCATCAGCATTGGCAGTGATTTCAGCGAAGGACAGGAAGCTGATGGATTACTGGGGATTGGAGAGCAACTTTACTTCATTCTCGGTCAACGCGCGCGCGTAGATGCGATAATCCTCGTAGGCGCTGGTCGCACCGGAGTATTGCATATCCTTGCCAATATAAAGCGGGCCGGTGTTGGCCAACGTGGCCGCAGACAACTCAACCTCTGAATCCTTCTTTCCATTCAGGAACAGCATCAGTTTCCGGCCGCATTTTACGTACGCGATGTGCGTCCATCCATTCACCTGCACCGCGCTGGTGCTGTCGCCACCTTCATTGCTCGAGGCATACGTGCTGATGCGATAATGGATGTTATTGTTGTCGGGACGGATCCAGATCGCCGGCGTGCGCTGTTCGTCGTTGTGGCCTTTGTGCGTCAGCACACGCCAGGCGCCGTTGTGGTCTTCCTTCAAGCAGAACCAGAACACCAGGCTGAAGTCATGATTGTTCTGGCCGAGATGCAGGGCGTGATCGTCGAGCACGAGCGAGGTTGTATTTCCGTCGCATTGCAATGCGCCCGCGTTGGCCCGGTGTCCAGTGCCCCACTGCGGCGCTTTGAGTTCACCCACGGGACCGCCGGGAGCGGAATTCGCGGCAGCCTGCCCCTGATGCTCATCGAACTTGAAGTGAACGACGAGCGCGTCCGTCGAGACGGCGCTCCACAGCCCCAGGTTGGCCAGCGCCTGCCACGCGTTGGGATCGTTGAGCAACTTGGCGACTGTCTCGGGGCGATCGTCGCCGGTGCGGCGAATCGCGGCAACCAGATAGCGCGCGAGTTCCGCGTTGGCATTCCAATCCTGCTTCGCCACGGCATAGATGCCTGCCAGCGCCGCCGGTTGAACATTTTCGATGGCGCGCCAGAGCGCCTTGATCAGCGCGGCGCGTAGCGGGTCCTGCGCACGCTGCAACCGTTCACCGCAGATGCGCTGAACCTCCGCATCGTTTAGCTCGCAAAGAATGTCGCAGGCGCGCAGGGCGACGGCATCATTGCCGTCACGCATCGCCTTGCGCAGCATCACGCGGCCGGCGTCGCCGGCCTCGCGGAAACAACATTCGGCCAACGGCGCGCACTCGGGAACGATCAGGCTGTCCGGCGCGAAGCCGATCGAATTTGCCGCGTGCTGTTCGTCGTTCAACCGCGCACAAACCGGCTGGAGGCGGTTGTTATACGCAGGAGTGTCCCCAAAGCGGGCCAGCAGTTCACGGCATAGTTTATTCGCTTCGGCGAAATGTCCCTGTTGCTCGAGCGCGACGATACGGTTGAACGCCGGATCAAACTGCTCAGCCTCGGCCGCCAGCGCGGCGAGGCTGTTCGCCAGCAACGCAACGCCACAGATTTGAATCAGCCGCGTTTTCACGCCGGAAATGTACTCCAGAACACACGAATTCCAATAGGCAACACGGGCCCAAAGGAACTACCGTCAAGGCATGCACGTGATGATAGAAAAAGTGACGCCCTAAGCTACACTTTGAAGCCGTACTTATGGTTGATGATATTGGCGACCAGGCCGGTCCAACCGGTCTGATGCATCGCGCCCAGGCCCGCGCCGTTGTCGCCGTGGAAGTATTCGAAGAACAGCAGATAGTCGCGCCAGTGCGGATCATTCTGGAGCTTTTCGATGCCGCCGTAGCAGGGACGGCGGCCGGTGGCCTCATCGCGGCAGAACAGGCTGATCATCCGGCCCGCGACGGACTGCGCGATCTCCCGGCACGCCTTTGGAGCGCCATCGTTCGTCGGGAAGGGAAACTTGATCGCGCTGCCGATGAAGCGATCGTACACGGTCAGCACTTCCAGCAACATCACACAGGTCGGAAACCAGATTGGTCCGCGCCAGTTGGAGTTCCCGCCTTTAATCTTGGTCAACGCCTCCGCGGGCTCGTATGAGATGCTGCGATGATCGCCATCGAATTTCAGCGCGAACGGATGCTGCTGGTGAAATTTTGAAAGCGAACGGAACCCATGCGGACTTAAGAATTCGTTTTCATCGAGCAATTTGCGGAGGACTTTCCGCAAACGCTTCTCGCCCACGATGCTCAGCAACAACCGCCGCTTTCCGCCGTGGTCGTAGGCGGTCAGAATGTGGCGCGCCAGCGTCGGCCGGTTCTTCACGAACCAGTCGTAGCGCGATTTGAACGTCGGCAACCGCTCGAGATCTGCCTGATCGACCAGCTCTGAGGCGATCATCGGCAGCAGCCCAACCAGCGAACGCACGCGCAGCGGCATGGTGCGGCCGTCCGGAAAGCGCAAGTGGTCGTAATAAAATTCGTCCGACTGGTCCCACAACCCCGGCGGACCGCCGTCTTGCACGAGGCTGTCGCGATTGATGGCATCAGCCAACTGCATGAAGTGTTCGAAAAACTTCGTGGCCATGTCTTCGTAAACAGGATCGCTCAGCGCCAACTCGAAGGCGATGCGCATCATGTTGAGCGCAAATAGACCCATCCACGATGTGCCGTCGGACTGCTCAATGAAGCCACCGCCCGGCAGCGGCTCGCTGCGATCGAACAGCGAAATGTTGTCGAGCCCCAGGAATCCGCCTTCGAAGATGTTGCTGTCGTGCCGGTCCTCGCGGTTGACCCACCAGCCAAAACTGAGCAGCAGTTTCTGGAACATACGCTCGAGAAAATCACGGTCGCTGACGCCGTAGTAACGCTGCCCCAGCCGGTAAACTTTCCAGGTCGCCCACGCGATCACCGGTGGGTTGGCGTCGGAAAATTCCCATTCGTACGCCGGCAGTTGGCCGTTGCGGTGCAGCATCGCCTCAGACGTCAGCAACAGGAGCTGCTCCTTGGCGAAATCCGAATCGATCATCGCCAGCGTCACGCAGTGAAAACACAGGTCCCACTTCGCGAACCAGGGATACTCCCAGTTGTCAGGAACCGACATGATCGAACGCGTGTTGAAGTTCAGCCACTTGGCGTTGCGCGTAGCGGAACCGTGACGCGGCTGGCGCCGCCCAGTCTCGGTGCTCAGCGGATCGCCGTTCACCCAGCGCTGGACATCGAAATAATAAAACTGCTTGTTCCAAAGCATGCCAGCAAATGCGCAGCGCTGAACCTGGCGCTCTTCGGGCGTGGCCTGCGGCGGGCAGACCGTCTCATAGAACGCGTTGCTCTCCTCGCGGCGCGTGCGGATCACGTCTTCCGGCGAGACGTCGATCGCGCCGTGTTTGTCGGTCAGCACAAAATCCCAGGTCTGTTCGCCGCTCGCGGGAATGTTCGCGTAGTACAGCGGCGCGCATTTGGTCCCGACGTTCGCGGGATTGACCGCCTCCTGCGCGCCGCCAACGACATACTCGTGAAACGCGTCTTTGTAATAGCAGCCGGCGTCGCTGGCGCCGTAAAGCCGCCGCGCATTCGTCGCGTTCTCGGTGAACAGCACCCTCTCGGTTGGCGGAGCATGCAGAAACATTTCGCCCAGCTTCGCGTGCGTACAGCGAATCAGAATTCCGCTGGCGTTGTGCTGCTTGAGCGCCAGGCGCGGCAGCGTCGAGATCGACTGCCACGTCCAGTAATCGCGAAACCACAGCGTCGGCAGCAGGTAGAACGGCGCCTCCGCCGGACCGCGATTGCAGGCGCGGATTCGGATCACCGTCGTATTCGGCTCGTGTTTGGCGTACTCAATGAAAATGTCGAAGTAGCGGTCCTCATTGAAGACGGCCGTGTCGAGCAGTTCGTATTCCAACGACTCCGGAAGCGCCTGGCGTTCGCGATTGACCTTCACCAGTTCGGAATAAGGAAACGCCGCCTGCGGATACTTGTAGAGACAACGCGCGTAGCTGTGCGTCGGCGTGTTGTCGAGATAGAAGTAGTACTCCTTCACGTCCTCGCCGTGGTTGCCTTCACTGTTGCTCAACCCGAAGAAGCGCTCTTTCAGGATCGGATCCGCGCCGTTCCAGAACGCCGGCGCGAAGACCATGTACTGAGTCGCATCGCACCAGCCCGCGATGCCGTCCTCGCCCCAGCGATACGCGTAGCTGCGCGCATGATCGTGCGGGACGTAATTCCATGCATCGCCGTTGAGGCTGTAATCTTCGCGCACCGAGCCCCATGAGCGCGCGCTGAGATACGTGCCCCAACGCTTCCACGGCGCGGCGCCTTTCGTGTCATCGATGATGCGCTGGTCTTCCGCGCACGTGGCGGTGCGTGAAGGAACCAGATTCGCGGGCCGGAGAAAGGGCATGAAGTGAACGTTAATGGGGGAAGGCTAGTGCGTAAACAGCAGACGGGCGATCGCGAGGGCGGTGGTGCGGTGAGGGTGGGTCGCTTGGCGACAAGATGCAGTTCACGAACCGTTCGTAAACTTGCCGGGTTGAAGCAACGACGAGATTCTCATCGTCCGAGTGTTTCTTCGTTGCTTCCAGCAGAACAGTACGACGAATAATTTTTGAACTGCATCTTGTCGCAAGCGACCCACCCGTCGCTTCGCGCCGGATGGGCCACCCCGGCACACTGTCACCGCCAGCCTACGTCTTCGGCGCGTTTGGCGACGGCTGTGGCGGCGGCGTGGATGCGCCGGAGGCGGACGGCGGCGCGGGCGTAGCGGAACTCTGCGCCAGGCCGTGGTGCGTGGTGATGCTGGTCTTCAGGCCGCTGGAGTCGCGGGAGTCTTCGAACTCTTTGTCGAGGTCCGGCGCGCGGATGCCGGGCATGTCCTGCGTGTCGATCTGCTCCTCGATGTCCTCGATCAACCGGATCGACTGCCGCGCCTTGCGGTCGAGCGTCACAACGGCGTCGATGCCCATCTCTTCGACGTCGCGAGCCAGATCGGCGGCGCGGCCGCGCAGATAGAAATAGAGGATCCCCATTACTACGCCGGCCGCCAACCCGAACGCGAACGGAACCAGGCCGCGCAGGGCGGCGTTCACGAGCGTGTCAAAACGCTGATCGGAGTCCAGGATCACCGCATCATGCAGCACGACGATCACGTTTACGCATCCGCCCAGCAGCCCGAGGAAGAACGCCAGCAGGCTCATCACTCCCAGCGGCCGCGTGTTGCGTCGCAGGTCGTACAGCACGCGGCGGCCTTCATCGACGACCGCGTTCTCCATCTCCTGCCGCGCCGAACCCTGCCGGAGCAACGCGCCGTAGAGCACGCGGCTCAGGGATGTGCTCTTTTCGAGACACAGCGCCAGCGCCGCATCGATCCCGCGCGTGTCTGCAGTCTTCACCACCTCTTTGTGGAAATTCTTCGGAGCGTGCCGCGAACGCCGGAGATTGACGATGCGCTCAACCGTGAGCACCAGCCCCGCGACCGCGATCGCAAAGATCGGCCACAACGCCGAACCGCCCAGCGCAATGAAATTGCCAGGCTCAAACGGCAACGGCGGTGGATACGGTGGAGCGTCCTCCGCGAGCACCGCCGCGAGCGGCAGAATGGCGATAAGCGCCCAGCGTTTCATAGGTAATTAGAATCATAGGGAGCGCACAGAGGGGGAACAAGTGCGATTCGCTGTGTGGCACTGGCAGCACGAAATCCATTCTGAAGAATGGATTCAAATTGCCAGTGAACGCATAATTTGATCTGGTTTAACGGCGCCTAAGAAGCGTACGAGAAATGCTTTCCTACGAATGAGGGCACAAAGGCCAATTAACATCGTTCCCGCGCCCACACTGGCAACCCAGTTCCATTCCTCCGGAATGAAACTGTGCTGCCAGTGCCACCATCGTTTACCACGCATACCCTTCCGGCGCCGGCCGGTAGCCGGGGAAGATTTCGTCGAGCTTCTTCAGCGTCTCGTCGCTCAGCGTGATCTCCAGCGCGCGCAGCGAGCCGTTGAGCTGATCCATCGTCCGCGGGCCGATGATCGGCGCGGTCACGACCTTGTTGCTCAGCAGCCACGCCAGCGCCACGTCCGCCGGCTGATGACCGAGCTCGCTGCAGAGCCGTTCCCACGCTTCCAGCTTCGGGCGGTTCTTATCCACGTTCTTCTGCATGTGTTCGGCGGCGCGGCGGCCTTCTTTCGCTTTCTGCAGCACGCCGCCAAGTAAGCCGCCGGCCAGCGGGCTCCACGGGATCAGTCCCAGGCCGTAGGTTTCGCACGCGGGAATCACTTCCAGCTCGACCATGCGCGCATTGAGGTTGTAGAGGCTCTGCTCAGACACTAAGCCCAGGAAATGCCGCTTGCTCGCCTGTTCGTTGGCTTGAGCGATGTGCCAGCCGCCGAAGTTGGATGAACCGGCGTAGATCACCTTACCTTCGCGCGCCAACTGCTCGTACGCCTGCCAGATTTCATCCCACGGCGCTTCGCGCCAGACGTGATGCATCTGATAAAGATCGATGTAGTCGGTCTGCAGCCGCTTCAAGCTCGCTTCGCACGCTTTGCGGATATGCAGCGCCGAGAGCCGCGAGAAGTTCGGCCAGTCGCCCATGTCGCCGTAGACTTTGGTGGCGAGCACCACCTTCTCGCGCCGCCCGCCGCCTTTGGCGAACCAGCGCCCGATGATCTGTTCGGTGATGCCTTCGCCCTTCTTGCCGCCGTAGACGTTGGCCGTATCGAAGAAGTTAATGCCCAGCTCGAGCGCGCGATCCATGACCGCATGGCTGTCGGCCTCGCTGGTCTGCGGCCCGAAATTCATGGTGCCCAGGCAGAGCCGGCTGACTTTCAGGGCCGTGCGGCCCAGACGTGTAAATTGCATGAGTCCCCCCTCTTAAGATTCGCTGCGTGTTCCGTGGCGGCGAGTGGCCACGATACTCGTATCGGCGCCACTCAACGTTCTTCAGGGAACGCAACATCCGACGCATCTTTTCTGATGACGCTGCGGAGTCAAGCTATGGCTTGGGGATTTGCGGTAAGACTAGTTAGCAGGAATCTGTTCGGGAGACTTCTTCTTGCCCTTGGAGCGGCCGTCGGGATGGCTGGTGACTCCAAGTTTGGGAGTGCCGTCGGGGTTATCGCCCGAGACAACGAGGTCGTCGCGCCACTTGTCCGGCCGGTCGCCGCTCAGAGCGGCAAGAGAAAGGGTCGTGATGCTTTCGGCATCGGGTTTTACGACTGCAGCGATACCTGGATTGACCGTCTTAGAAGCGCTCTTGTTGCGCAACACTTTGGCTTTGCCCGTCTGCACACTTGTCTGGAAGACCTTGGTGTCAGGGTCGTTCTTGATATCCAGGAGTCCATCCGCGTCGGCTACTTGGACCCCGGTTGAATCATCGAGTGTCATTGCGCCGACAGCCGGCGCGCGGTAGGCGATCTGGCCCGTGTTAAGCTTTGCGTGGGTATTCGTGCCCTTCAGATCTACATGCACCTTGGTGTGAGCGCCGATCCACAATCGTCCGCCTTCAGGCAGTATCAGGGCCAAGCGGGTGTTGCCGGTAGTGATATCCGAGCCACTTGGAATCGCTTGGTTCAGATGAATCGTCCCCGTGCCGTCAGCCGTGGCGACCTGAGCCTGATCCTGACCGTCACGCATCACGGCCACGAGCATCACGTTATCCTTGGGCGCAAGCGGATCACTAGCTTTGGGTTCTTCCTTCTTCTCAGCCACGCTTGCTGGAGGAAGAACCGCCCCACCGCCGCCATTCTCCGGGCCGCTCTGATTCTGCGGCTGCGGATACTTGGGCTCTGGCGTCGGGGTGGGTTTCAAGTCTTCCGGCGCGATATGACTATCCTGCTGCCCGGAGCCGCCATAAGGATTGGGCGTCACGCGCGGCGTGTTCTGTTTCTTCGGAACTACCGTCTCTGGAATCTGCTGCGACGTTCGATTGTGATCCTGCGGCGCGACGTCTTCATTGCCGCCGTTGCCGCCATTGCCGCCCGCGCTTGCGGGCACGATCGGGGGTGCTTGGATCTGCGGGTCCTGCGAAAGGGGCACGTGAGCCCGATCGATCGGACCCAGAGCCAAGCGTCGTTCAACAGGCGATTGCTCGGCGTTCAGGTTGGGCGCGGGGACTTCCTGATTCGCATTGGGCGGCGTATCTTTCGCCAGAGTCGTATTGCTCGGGTTCTGCCGGATCAACGCACGCACGCCAAGCACCGCGCCGGTCGAAAGCGCCAATAGTGCGGCGAGCGCCGCCATTCTGCGGACGCGGCTTCGCCACGGGCTTTCCTGCGCGACGAACACCCGAATCGTGGGCTGCCCGGAACCGGCTGCCGGCTGCAACTGCAGTTTGACCGTCTCGGTCGCCTCCGGCAGCACCGGGGCCAGCGCAGCCGCAGGAATCTTGGCGCTCAGGCGTTCGGCCAAGGTACGCGGCGCAGTCGCTGAGGCTTTTCGTTCGCCCTTCTTCAGGAAGGTGCTCATCGCCGACAGCGAGACCACTTCGTTGCGCGCTTCGGGGTGCTGGTTGAGGTAAATCTCGAGCACGCTGCGTTCGGTCTCGGTCAGATCACCGATGACACTGCATGAGACCAGATGCGCGAAGATGGCCCGGCCTGCCGGGGCGCAAAGATGTTGTTCGATTCTTCGGCGGAAGTCGGCCAGCATTTCGGCGGTGACCGGTCTTTCGCCCTGGCGCAGCAACGCGACCAGATTTTGAAGATCGGACAAGCGTTCACGAAAATCTGAATCGATCGCCAGACGCCGCTCAACCTGAGCTCGCTCATCAGGAGTCACATCATCCGCCAGATATGCGGAGAGCAATTCTTCTATGTGCACGTCGTGTCTCATCCGGCTAATCCCACTTCTCTGTTAGGTGGGTGACTCAATGCTACTTCGAGGTTACTCGTTCCTCGTTATCTCTTAATTAAGACAGGTTTTGCAGCCGGTGTCGTTCAAAAAGATGGGTATTTTTTGCTGCACACATGTGCAAGCAGGCGATATCCGGCCGCAGCCATCGGCTATTGTCGGACCAATGCTCCGAAAGCTGCCCAAATCCAGTTTCTCTCGATCCATTCGCCAGCCGGAAATTTGCTATAAGTCCATGCGGAGGAAATTGATATGGAATCGACAATCTCTCATTTATTCCGCAAGCGCGTCATGCCCACTCTGGATAAGGGAACCAAGCCGGTCGTCAAGGCGATGCATAAAGTTCCCAGCGAAGCTTACTTGGCTGCGGGTGTCGCGTGTTGTTGCGCCGCGACCAGTCTGGCGCTCGCCGGGAAGACCAAGGCCGCGATCATCTGCGCGACCTGGGCGCCGGTGACGTTGCTGGTGGGAATCTACATCAAACACAAGTTTGAGTAATCGTGTGCGTGTGGCACGGGCAGCCCTGCCCGTGCCACACTTCCAATCGAAAGGTCTTATCAAATGAGCACCACTCAAGCATCCCCAGCGCGCCAACAGCGCACCAAATCTTCCGGTGAAGTCGTGGTCATCACCGGCGCGACGGCGGGCATCGGCCGCGCGACCGCGGTTGAGTTCGCCAAACACGGCGCGCGTGTCGCGTTGCTGGCACGCGGACAAGAGGGCCTTGAGGGCGCGAAGCTCGACGTTGAAGTGCACGGCGGCGAGGCGCTGCCAATCTCCGTCGATGTCTCCAAGCACGAAGAGGTCGAGGCCGCGGCGGCGCAGGTGGAGGAACGCTTCGGGCCGATCGATGTCTGGGTCAACAACGCGATGACGTCGATCTTTTCGCCGTTCATTGAGATCACGCCCGAGGAATTCAAGCGTGTCACGGAAGTCACGTACCTCGGATACGTCTACGGCACGATGTCGGCGCTCAAACGCATGCGCCAGCGCAATCGCGGCTCGATCGTGCAGGTCGGTTCCGCGCTGGCGTATCGCGGCATTCCCTTGCAATCGGCATACTGCGGCGCCAAACACGCCATTCAGGGCTTCATGGATTCCCTGCGCTGCGAACTGCGCCACGAGAACAGCGGCGTGCATGTCACCATGGTTGAGATGCCCGGCGTCAACACGCCGCAGTTTGAATGGGTAAAGAGCCGCCTGCACGGCAAACCCAAGCCGCTGGGCCCGTGCTATCAACCGGAGGTCGCGGCGAAGGCCGTGTACTGGGCCGCGCACCATCGCCGCCGTGAGATCTACGTGGGCGCGCCGACCGTCGAAGCCGTCATCGGCGATAAGCTTTCGCAGACCGCCGGCGATTGGGTGTTGGCCAAAGACGGTTTTGAAGGCCAGCAGAGCGCCGAGCCCGACGATCCCAACCGCCCGAACAACCTGTGGGCTCCGGTGCCCAAAGACTTCGGCTCGCATGGGCCGTTTAATAAGATCGCGCGCAAACGCAGCTTCCAGCTCTGGGCCGATCTCCACCGCGACTGGATCGGCGCGGCCGGAGTGGGATTGTTTGCGCTGGCGTGGCTGATGATGAGAAAGCCCTCGCGCTAGTAGCGAACCGTCAGGAAAATTTGTCTGAAGGTCAAAATGACCCTGTGGTAAATTGGCCACAGGGTCATTTTGACCCTTGTGACTAAAGTCACAAGGGTACCCGCTACAAGGCTGCTCGCTGTGCAGCCTTCTGACCAATTGGTCAGAAGGTCGCGCGACGACCCTGGGGACAATTGTCTCCAGGGTTCCTGTTAAGGAGCTCGCACCATCTCACAACCTGATTCAGTGAACCCTGGACTCTGCCGCGACTGCAAACACTCGCGCCGCCTCGAATCCTCACGCGGCAGTGTGTTCTTCATGTGCCAGCTCGCAGAGAGCGACGCGAAGTTTCCGCGCTATCCGCGGCTGCCGGTGGCGAAGTGCGAGGGGTATGAAAAGAGCGGCGCCGAAAGCGGCCGGTGCTTCATAAACCTGGCCACCGAGCTATTGTAGCGAAGCCACTTTCTATCAACGTACCCTTCCCTCGACGGTATTACCACCGGGGACCGGGGTTACCATGGATTCGGCCGATCAGAATCAGCAAAGCCAGATTGAATCTCGCCAGACGGGTGTGCTCGCGCTGCCTGATCCGGTGGCGAAGGGGCTCGAACGTTTCGCCAGCCGCACGCGCCGCACGATGGTCTGGGAGACCGTCGGCATCACGCTGGCGGTGCTGCTGGGCAGCTTCACGCTGCTGGCGCTGACCGATCGCTGGATTCTGATCGAGGACGGTACCCGCCAGGGGGCCGCGCTACTGTTCTACGTGTGTACAGTTGCCGCCGCCACATTGTTGCTCCGGCGCGCGTTACGGCAGCGCGAGGCGGCCGAAATGGCGCTGGCGCTCGAAGCGCGCGCACCCAAAGAGGCGGTGCAGGAACGCATTTCGACGACGGTAGAGCTCGCCGCGCGCTGCGATGCCGCCGCGGGTGTTTCCGGGGCGATGGTGCAGCAGGTTGCGGACGAAGCGGCCGCATGCATCCAGACGCTTAACATCGACCGCCTGATCGACCGCCGCGGCATGCGCCGAGCACTCTGGCTGGGTGGAACCGCAATGGCCATTGTTGCGCTGCTCTGCGCGCCGGCGAAGCTGCAGATGCGCGTGGCGTACTGCCGCTCATTTTTGCCGTGGGTAAACGTGCAGCGGCCCGGCAGCACCACGGTTGATGTCTTGACCGCCAGCACACGCGTGGTCGAAGGCGAAAGCCTCGACGTTCAGGTGCGTGTCGGCGGCGAACCGGTCTCCGATGTGTGGCTCGAGACGCGCCTGCCCGGCGGAAGCTGGACGGCCGCGCGTATGGACGACGATTCGCAGCCCAACCGTTACTCGCTCAAACTCGGGCCCCTGCATGAAAAGATCGAATACCGTGCGCGCGCCGGCGATGGACGGTCCGCCGTCTACGAGATCGACGTGGCGCCGCGCCCGGAGATCGCCGGCTTGAGCTTCTCGATCCACTATCCGGAATATTCCGAGCTGCTGCCGCAGACCTTCGATCGCCTCAACGGCGATCTATCGGTGCTGAAGGGCGCGCATGTCGAACTGACCGTGAAAGCCAACACGAAGCTCCACACTGCGCAGCTCGATTTCGGCAACGAACGCCACGTCGCGACGACCCCGAAGGACCAGAGCGCTACGGCTGAGTTTGATGTGCTCGAAGACACGACCTACCGCATCCGCCTGGTCTCGGCTGACGGTGTCGGCAATCCGGATGCGCCGCTCTACACGATCCACGCCGTGCCCGACCTGCCACCGCAGGTGACGGTGATCAAGCCCGTGGCAGACGAATCGGTCGATGCCAACGCGGTCGTGCCGCTGGAAGTGCGCGGGGAAGACGATCTGGGTATCCGCGAGATGCGATTGGTGATTCAGTCTGAGCAGGTTCGCGAGCCGGTCACGATTCCACTGCTCAAGCCTGCCGACGGCGCGAAAGTCTGGCTGGTGACGCAGGCCTTCGATCTGGCCGGACTGGCGCTGAACGGAAGCGAGACGCTCACCTATCACGTCGAAGCGATCGACTCGAATAAGCAGCTCGGACGGAGCGACGAACGGCGGCTGCGTTTGTCGGGCGGCAAGAAACAGCAGCTCAATCAATTGCTCGCGCGGCTGGATGAGGCGCAGAAGTGCCTCTCCTCGGCGCGGCGGCTGCTCAAAGGCGCAGCCACGGATGTCAGCGAGATGCGCACCGTCTTCCGCGCCGACGACGCCGAATTCCAGGCCGCCGACCGTCTGCTGCTGGCCGAGACGCTCAACCGCGTGGCGCGCGAAGCGCGCACCGCCGCCGGCGCGATCGAACGCGGCACGCCCGAGGCAGAACCCGGCGCGCTCAAGACGCTGCTCGAAGCGCTCAACGGCTGTCTCTCGCGCTACGCCGACACGGAGCTGCGGCCGCTCGACCGCGCCGCGGCGCGCGCGCACTCGGCGGCGCCCGAAGCGATCGTCGCGGGGCTCGACACAATCGCCGAAATGTTGCCGGGCGCCGAGAAGGAATTGACCGAGTTCCACGAAGCGCTGACCGCGGCGCATCGCTACGCCGCTGCGACGCAATTGGAAACGCGCGCGACGGAGATCACGGAAGTCCAGGCGCGGCTGCTGCCGCTGCTGGTCGGCGCGTCGGGCTGGACGCCGAAAGGCACGGCAATCTCCGGCGTGCTGGCTGAGTACTATAAAGGGGCGAACTTCCAGGCGCTCGCCCGCCGCACCGTCGATCCTGTCCTCGCGCTGAATGCGAAGAAGAACGCCCCTATGACGGGGATGGGGCCCGGACCGGAAGGCTTGAGCGTGCGCTGGACCGGCCAGGTGCTCACGCCGAAAGCGGGTAAGTACACCTTCGCCGCCAATGACGACGGCGTAAAGGTGCTGATCGACGGCAAGCCGGTGCTCGACCGCTGGGCCGTGTACTTCCTTGACGATTCCGACAAGACCTTCACCGCGACGGCCGATTGGGCCTCCGCGCCGGGTGGCTACAAGAACACGCAGCGTTACATCGGCGCCGGCAACGGCTCTGCGGTGGTCACCTGGACGTTTACCGGGCTCACGCCTGGGCGCTATCGGCTTTCGACCACGTGGACGCCGGCCGGCAACCGCGCCACCGACGCGCCGTACACGATTCTCGACGGCAAGAACGAGCTGGAAACGCTGCGCATCAATCAGCAACCCGAGCCCGCCGGCTTTGCCGACGGCGGTGTGAACTGGGCCGACCTGGGCGAACCGATCCGCGTCACCGGTAACACGCTTACCGTCAAGGTTACCAATCAGGCCAACCAATACGTGATCGCCGACGCGATCCGCGCCGAACGTCTCGATGCAGCATCCGGTTCTCACGCCGAAGGCGCCGTGGAACTCACCGAAGGCTGGCACGACATCATAGTGGAATTGCACCGCGCCGAAGCGCATCCCAACTTCACGTTGCTTTGCGGCGGACCCGGCAGCGAACGAACCTCGATTGCGCCGGACCGGCTGCGGACACTTGGGTTGCCGGCCGTCTCGGCGCTCGATCCGCGCGTGCGCTCGGCAATGGCGGCGCCGACAGGCTTGGCAGCCAGCGACACGGCCGTGAACCACTCGTTCGTGCGCATTCAGGGGCTGATCCCCGATGCGCGGGCCCTGCCGCGCGATTATTCCCGCGTCGCTGCGTTCCCGCCGACGCCGGATGCTCAGGGTCAGAAAGAGAGCGACGACTGGACGAAGGCAGTTGAGACGCAGACGGTCGATCTCGAAGCGCTGAAGGGGGCGACCGCTTCATCGGCGTCTCCGCTGCTGGCGTGGGGCGATCAATGCGCCGCGTGGGTCAACGCGTACAAAGCAGTGCGCGAACGCTACCGACAGGCCATGATCGCGTGGGCGCAGAAGCTCGCCAACAATTCGTTCGCGGTCGCCTCGGAACTGCGCCAACTGCAAAAGGACGCGGCTGCTGCCGAGAAAGCGTATAACGACCTGCTCGCCGCCTCCAAACTTCCTGCGGATCCCAAGCGCGATGCGGCGATGGCGAAGGCTGACGCGACTGTCCGCGCGCTGGCCGAAGACCTGCGCACCCAAGCGACGGAGGTCGCCGCGCAATTGAAGGAAGCGGCCAGCGACTCCCGCAAGCCGCTCGGCGAACGCGAGGCCCTCCAGTCGATGGCGCATCGCGCCGAAACGATGGCGCACGGCCCGGCCACGGAACTCGACCGGCGCTTGAACGAAGCCAAATCGGCCGAGGCGCTGGCGAAGACCGAACAGAGCCGCCCGAACTTCGCTACGGATTCTCAAGCCTTGCAGCGGCTCGCCGCCGAACTGGCGCCGATGGCCGAACGCGAAGAACGCGCGGTGGCGCTGCGCGACGAATTGCAGCACATGGCGGCCGACTTGAAGACCACGCGCGACGCGCTGACGCGGCCGAGCTCCCCGGATGCCGCAGCCGCGCAGCAGAACGCCGCCGCCGAACTGAAAACGGAAGCGGCGAAGTTGCACGACGCCGCTCAAGCGGCCGGCGGCATGGTCAATCCGACTGCATTGCAGCAGGCTGCGCAGTTGCCGCAGAATCCCCTGCTGACGCAGGATCAGGAGCTGCTGAAGAAGACCGCCGCCGAGACTCTCTCTGGCGAGAAGCTGGACGCGCAGAAGGCGGCCGCCGAGCAGAAGGCGCGCGCGGATGCGGCCGCTGCGACGGATGTTCAAGCCAAAGCCACTCAGGCGGCCGCGGATTCGATCAACAAGGATTTGAAGGAGATGGCCAACGCGTGGAACGGCGATCCGACCGCGCCGCTGCGCCAAGCCGCCGCGGAAGCGCAAGAGGCCGCTAAGTCGCTGGCGCAGCTTTCGACGGACAAAGCTGTGCCGGGCGCCGATCCGAACCTGAATCAGGCCGCCGCGCACGCCGACGCTGCTCGCGAGAAAGCCGGACAGACGGCCGAACGCATGGCGCTCAATGCTGAAGCCATGCGCCAGGGCGCAACGCCTGAACAGAAAGCGCAGGCTGACGACCTCGCGCGCGTCGCCGCCGCAATCCGCCACGAGGCCAATCAGAAGCTCGATCCCGCCGCGAATTTCCTCGACGACGCGCACCGCGATCCGTCGCAGCAGACGATGATCCCTAAAGAAGTGCAGCCGATGGAACAGACGGCTGCCGATGAGCTCAACAAGCTCGCCAACCTTGCGCAGGGCGTCATGTCTCCCGACGCGAACGCGCGCAAAGCCGCGCACGATGAACTGCAAAAGGAGCTCGAGAAAGAAAAGATCGCCGAGCCGGTCGAAACCGCTCTGAAGAACGCGGCTGCGCTGGAACAGTTGGCGAATCAGCTCAACCAGCCTAATCAAGCCGGCCAACCCAATCAGGCGAATCAGCCAAACCAGCCCAATCAGCCTCAGGCCAACGCAAACGATCCCAACGCAGCCAAGAATCAGCCGAACAATGCCGCGGCACAAGCGGGCGAGGCCGAAAAACTCAAGGCCGAAGAACAGCAACTGGCCAAAGCGCTCGGAATGGATGCCGCGGCGGCGAAAAACGAAGACCGGCAAGCGATGGCCGAACAGATGGCTGATCTGAGCAAGGCGTTGCGTGCGGAGGCCGAGCGCAATCGCCAGGCGGCCGACACGCTCGACCGCGCCGGCGGCATGGCCGAACGCGCCCGCGAGAAACTGAAGAACGAAGGCAAGCAACTCGCCAATGAGATGCGTCAGGCCGGCAACCAGGCCGGGGAGATCGCGAAGACCGCGCCGCAACAGGCTGCGCCACTGGGCGCCGCACAGAAGGCGTTGCAGCAGGGTGGCGACGAAGCTGAGAACGCCGCGAAGAACGCGGAGACCGCGCCGCTCGATCAGCTCGCCGGGAAACTCGACGGCGCCGCGCACAATCTCGAGAAACCAGTCGGCGATCTCGCCGCGGCGCTCGGCCAGCCCGACGACGCTGCCACCAAGGCCGAACAGAAGCTCGGCCACGACGCCCGCGCGGCGGCCGGCCACGCGGAGGAGCTCGCCGAAGAACTGCGCCGCGCCGAACGCGCCGAGCGTCTCGCCGATGAGGGCGCGCAGGAATTGTCAGGCAATCGCGAACAGCTCGAGAAGCAGGTCGGTTGTGCGATCAAAGCACTGGAGAAGGAATCCGACACCGGCATCAGTGCCGAGGACATGGCGGCGATGAAGCGAGCGCTGGCCGACGCTGCGCGCGAACACGGCGGCAAGTCGGCGCAGGGAGATCAGGCCGGGCAGAAAGGCGCGCAGGGCGGCGAGAAGGGCGCGCAGCTCGGCGAGAAGGGCGGCCAGGGCGGCGAGAAGAGTGCGCAGTCCGGCGAGAAGGGCGGCCAGGGC
>JADMIO011107769.1_pt1 | contig 31253 bp, 26 predicted proteins | sample 8958161 | NCBI WGS metagenome assembly JADMIO01 (sample SAMN16585339, study PRJNA669376) | soil metagenome | isolation source: Crop rotation soil | place: USA: Cullars Rotation, Alabama | collected 2011 | reverse complement strand
CTGCTCCTGCCCCTGACCGCCGTGCAGCTCCTCTGGGTAAACATCGTCACGGACGGCCCCCCGGCGCTGGCCCTGGCGCTCGACCGGAATCACGAAGTCCTCAGGCGGGAGCCCCGCCCGCCCACGTCGCCACTGCTCGACCGCGCCTCGCTGCGCTTCATCCTGGTGGCCGGTATCGCCAAAGCCGCAGTCGGTGGAGCGATGCTCGTCGTCCTGCCGCGTTACGGCTACAGCCTCGAAGCCACTCGCACGCTACTCTTCCTCTACATGTCAGTCGGTCAACTAGTCTTCGCCTACCCCTCGCGCCGGACGGCCGCCGCGCCCGAGTTCAACGCGAGCCTGCACCTCGCCGTCATATTCGGGACAGGGTTGCAGCTTCTGACAATCTTTCTGCCTGCCTTGCGCTCAATGCTCGGGCTGGAGCCCCCCGGCCCGTCCGCCCTCGTTTGGGTCGCCAGCGCAGTCTTGCTGAGCTGGGGCGTCGCCGAGGCTTCCACGCGGCTGGCCGGGCCGGCGCGGGAGAGTCTTAGACCACGTATGACGAGGCGCGTGCGGTTCTGGTCCAGCTCTTTCAGGTAGAGCCTCTTTCGGCTCGGTGCGTAGGAAAAAGTCACACAGGACTCCTTGCACCTCAAAATAATTTTCGCGACACAACCCGTTAAAGTCGGGTCGTGATGTGAAACTATTTTAGGGCACGGAAGGCAACGACAAAGATTGAACCGGAATCCCTGAATAAGCGTAACTGGCAATATCGTTGATTTTCAAACGATACGGCGTAGAGAAATTTTCAGTCCTCGCAGAGACCCCACGTTTACCCTTTATGGAGAGATAACAATGGAAGACAAGCAAGACAACAACGCGAGCGCACCGCAAGACTCTATGCAGCAAGCGAGCAGCCTGCCGTTCTTCACACGCTTCCTGGAAGGCCAGAACGAAGCCGGCGATCAGGGTTTGAATCAAACCTTGAAGTATCCATCAGACAGGGACGAATGGGATTTCATGAGTTCCTAAACAGATTTACACGGATGCCTTGCCGGCCGACAGCCGCCCGGTATCCGCCCACGTCAACAGACCCGCATCATATTCAGGAGGCCAGCTCGCGGCTGTGGGGTTAAGCCGCCGCGAGCTGGCGCTTCTCTGAGCAATTCATCCACATCGCATGACTTCAAGACCATTGCGTAACACGGTTCTTTTGCTCACACACAGCGCCGACGCTTACACGATTGATCTGGTCGCCGAAGCCCTCACACGCAGAGGTGCGCGCCCGTTTCGCCTGAACACAGACCGCTTTCCAGCCTCCGTCAAGCTCTCATCTCACATCGGAAATGGCCCAGTGCCGTTGCATCTCATCACGGACGCGGGCGTGCCAATTTCCACTGAAGAGGTACGCGCTGTCTGGGCACGAAAGCTCTGGCTGCCGCAAATGGATGCCGACCTCGACGAGCGTTATCGTGAGATGTGCGTCAGGGAATCTGTCGCCGCGCTCGAAGGATTTCTGGACTCGCTCCACGCTGCCCGTTGGGTCAACGATCTTCAACTAGAGCGCGCTGCCGAGAATAAGCAGCGGCAGCTTCGCCTCGCCGCGCAAGCGGGCCTGCATATCCCGCGCACTCTCATCACCAACGACCCGGCGGCGGCCAGACAGTTCTTCGTCGAGACAGAAGGCAGAATGGTGACGAAACTCCTTCGCCCGCTCACGGTCAGCATGAATGCTTCCGGCCTCTTTGTGTATACGAGTCAAGTTCGCGAAGAAGACCTCGCCGGCTTAGAATCGCTTCGCCACAGTCCGATGGTTTTTCAAGAACTGATTCCGAAAAAGCGCGAGCTGCGCGTCGTGTGGGTGGCGGGCCAAGCCTTCACGGGCGCGCTCGACGCGACCGGCACATCGCGTGGACAGACGGACTGGCGGCGAGCCGCGCCGGAAGAATGTGGCTGGCAAAAAGCAGAGCTTCCCGTCAAAGTCTTTGACAGCTTACGGGCGCTGATGTCAGAACTGGGACTCGTCTTCGGCGCGATTGATCTGATCCGCACTCCGGCGGACGAACATATTTTCCTGGAGGTGAATCCAAGCGGCGAATGGGGCATGCTCGAACGCGACCTCGGCCTGCCCATCGCGGACGCCATCGCCAATGCATTACTGAGTGATAAGTGATAAGTGATAAGTGATAAGTGATAAGTAAAAGAAAGAAGGTTTTACATCACTCATCACTTAGAGCGTGCTACTTATCACTTATCACTTATCACTCATCACTTCTTATGACTGTCCTTATCATCACACACAGCGACGACAACGAGAGCGTTTCGATGGTCAGAGAGGCCATAGAGCGGAAGGGCGGCGTGAGCGTGCGCTTCGACACTGACCGCTATCCGACCGAAGTGCGTCTCTCCGCCTACTACGGCAAAGCAGGCGACGAGCGTCTGATGCTCACGAATGATGAAGGCGAGTTTAACTTACGTGAAGTCACGGCCATCTGGCATCGCCGTCTCAATTACGGAGCACAGCTTCCGAAGACGCTCGACAGGCAACTGCGACACGCTTCTCTGGGAGAAACGCGCGCCGCCGCACAGGGCATGCTTGCCAGCCTCAAGGCTTTTCGCATGGATGCCCTGCCGCACATCCGTCATGCTGAAAACAAGCAGTTACAGCTACAGGTGGCGCGCGAGTTCGGGCTGGAAATCCCGCGCACGTTGACGACGAACGACCCGTCCGCCGTCAAGGTCTTCGCAGAGAGTTGCGAGAGCGGGATGGTGACCAAGATGCTCTCGTCCTTCGCGGTTTACGAAGAAGGACGAGAGTTGGTCGTTTTCACCAACCCGGTGAAGCCTGAAGACCTCGCCGACCTCTCCGGCCTGAGCCTTTGCCCGATGACTTTTCAGGAGATGATTCCGAAAGCGTTAGAGCTTCGCAGCACGGTAGTCGGGGAGCGGGTCATGTCAGCCTCCATCAAATCGCAAAGCTCTGCGCGCGCCACGCACGACTGGCGACGTGATGGCCTTCAAATGGTTCAGGACTGGCAGCCTTACGAGCTTCCGCGTGAAGTCGAAGAAAAAATTCTGCGCTTGATGAACTATTTTGCTTTGAACTACGGGGCGATTGACATCATCGTCACGCCCGACGGGCGACACGTCTTTCTGGAAGTCAACCCTGTCGGAGAGTTCTTCTGGCTCGAACGCTGCCCCGGCCTGCCCATCGCGGACGCCATCGCCGACCTTCTTCTGCGCCGCGCTCATCGTCCAGGCGCTTGACGACCGCTAGCTTGCAACTCAGCCGGCGGCGTTGAATCAACCATCTTTGCAACTCCTCAGTCGTGCGCTCCCAGACGAGAACGCTATGCCGACTTACACGGACAGGAATATTGAATCGGCGACAAAGCCGTATAAGAACCTTTGGACGGCTGGCGTTTAGAAAGCGAGCGACTATAATTTGATTGTATGGAACCGTCTCTTAGTGTACTTGCGGTCTTGAATCTTCTGGGCGCTGCTCAGGGGCTTTTCTTGAGCGTGGTGCTGTTTAGCATAAAGGGAGGCAATAAAGTTGCCAACCGGATACTGGCGGCCCTGATCGCGACAATCGCGCTCATCGTCTCAGGAGCGGTGGTGCGGACCACTCATTACGAGTTTGTCTTTCCACACCTGAGCAGGATTCATGACCCTTTTCCTTTTCTGGCCGTTCCCTTGATTTTCCTCTATATCAAAACGCTGACCTCTGGCAAGTCCGTTTTCGTAAAGAAAGATTTCCTGCACTTCATCCCGTTCATTCTCTGTGCCGGATATTTGATTCCGTATTATCTTCAAAGCCGTGAAGCCAAGTTCAACTTCCTGATTTCGGAATATTATTACCCGTCCCTTGGATTGTGGTACTACATCAGGTCCGCGCTCTTAATTCTCCTCGGAAGTTTTTATTTAATTCTCATCGTCTCTCATGTTCGACGGTTTGTTCGCGGCAGCAGGAAACCAAACACCCCGGCTCAAAAGGCCATCCTCTTTCAGATACGTTTCTTTGTCGGAGGGTTCTTAGTACTGTTTGTGGGCGGCGTGCTTCGCTATCTGCTGGATCATACGGCGAAGACCAATCTGCTTGTCCCGCTGGGCGCGTCCGTTTATATCTACGCAATAGGCTATCTTAGTTTTATAAACCCACAGGTTCTGGCCCGGATGGATGTCCAACCAGTCGTTAAGAAATATGAGAATTCATCATTGATGCCTGAAACAGCCGAGAGATACCTCAAGAGATTGCTTCAGTTGATGGAGACTGAGAAGCTTTATCTGGATTCGGAGCTGACCATTTCAAAGGTAGCGGAAAAACTTTCCATCCCCGCTCCTCATCTCTCACAAACGATCAACGAGCGATTGAATCAGAACTTCATTGATTTCATTAACACCTATCGAGTGGCCGAAGCCAAAAGAAGACTCGTTGACCCGGCCAGGAAGCATTACTCGGTGCTGGCCGTCGCGGAAGAAGTCGGGTTCAACTCCAAATCTTCTTTTAACTCAGTTTTCAAAAAGCATGTCCAGATGACCCCTTCCGAGTTCAGGAAAACCGCTAGCGGAAGCAACCAACCTTGAACAGGCCAGCGCGCACTCGAAGTTCCTCCAGCCTTTCACTAAAGTAAAAAGAGCCGAAGTCCTCTTACCGGGAAACCGCCCTTCTCCCGAAAGTTTTGTTCCGCCTCCCCTTCAACCGTGAATTAGCTCACAGCGGGCCTTTGTCCACCCTCCGCAATCTATTTCGAAAGGTGCGAAAACGTAAATCTGCACGTCCAGATTTAGCGTTGAGGACGATTTTCCCAATCAAATGGCGTCTTACTTAGCACGCGCTCTTCCAGCAATTCGAGAGAGGCGTAGATAGACGATTTGCCTCAAAAGCTTTTTCTCCCCTTAAGTCTGCGGCAAACCCAACGGGCAACACACGACGCTCAGGGAAGCACGCGTGTTCGCCTTCAATTCCAGACTCAACTTTCATGGAGGATTCGGTTCATGCAAAAAGTAATGATCGCCACACTCTTGCTCGTCTGCTGTGCAACTCTCTCGTTCGCACAGAGCAATGATGAGTACCAGAAGAATGAATTCTTCGCAGGGTATTCTTATAAAAACGCGGACATCAATAGCCTGACGATCAATCCGGGCCGCGCAGGGCTACACGGCGTTAATCTTGCCTACACGCGCAACCTGAATAAGGTCGTCGGAATTACGGCTGATTTCTCAGGCCATCTCAAAAGAGAGTCTTTCACAACCGGCGCTGGCGAGGTACAACATAACCGTGAGCAGTACAATCTGCTGGGCGGCCTGCAATTCAAGGCTCGCAATCAAACCCGCGTGACGCCCTTCGCCCACGCGCTCTTTGGCGTAGGCTTTTTCCGGGGCTTCTCCGCGATACTGCTTCCTGCGAGTAATACCTATTTCTTTGACGACGCGAAATCATTTGCGATGGTCTTCGGCGGTGGGATAGATATCAGGGCGAGCAAGCACATCAGCGTTCGAGCCGTTCAGGCTGATTACAATCCGACTTTCTTCGGGCAGGGCAGACAGGACAATTTCCGCCTCTCCTTTGGCATAGTCTTCACCAAGTAGAAGCGCGAATGTCAATGTCCGGTCGCCTGATAAAACTTTCCCCTTAGACTTCGGGATGCGCCGGATTAACTGCTCTAACGGGAACGAGGATGCTCATTCTTCAGAGAAAGGGAATGCTATGAGAAAGACAATCGCCCTTACTATTTTTCTTGCCCTGCTTGCCTCTCTACAGATTGCGCTCTCTCAAACGCGCCCCCGTCGCGCCGAGCAGACAGCGCCAAAGACTTCACCCTCGCCGACCACTTCTACAGAGCTTCCCGGGAGCGGGAAGCTCACGGGCAGTGATCCATTACCATCAAAAGACGGAATACTTCCACAGGAGAGACAACAGCAGGAGGAGGTCGGAGAGGGCGAAGTGGTGCGCGTTAATACCACGCTTGTTACGGTCCCGGTCAGTGTCACAGATCGCGACGGGCGCTACCTCGCGGATTTAGAAAAGGAAGATTTTCATATCTATGAAGACGGCATCGAGCAGGAGATAGCATACTTTGCCACCGTCGAAAAGCCTTTCACCGTCGTTCTGATGCTCGATACCAGCGCTTCTACCTGGTCAAAACTGGGCCAGATCAGAGACGCCGCCAAGACTTTCATTGAGCAACTGCGCCCGGATGATCAAGTGATGGTGGTCTCATTCGCCAGAGGTTTCACGGTTAAGTGCGAGCCGACGAGCGACCGGCAGAAAATCCGCAAAGCCATTGAGAGCACAGGCAGGGGCCTTAGCACGCACCTTTATGATGCCATTGCCAGGCTCATGGAGAAGCATCTTACCAGCATTCAAGGACGCAAAGCCCTGGTGCTTTTTACAGACGGAGTGGATGCCAGTAGCAATGATGCGACCTATGAGAGCACAGTGCACACGGCTGAAGAACTCGATGCTCTCATTTATCCGATACGTTACGATACCTATGATCCAACTGCTGATACAGGCGGCTCGCCCGCGCCATCCTCCGGTTCGCGCCTGCCTTCGATCCTCCGTAAAATACCGCTCCCAATACCCTGGCCGACGATTGGGAACAGCGGTGGCGGTAGTAACGGTTCAAGCCGGGCTGATTATGCTCTTGGCGAGCGTTATTTACATGAGCTTGCAAGGTTGACAGGTGGACGAGTCTACGAGGCGAGTAAAGATTTACGATATTTGCAAGATGCTTTCAAGCAGATCGCGGGAGAGTTGCGTCGCCAATACAGTCTCGGCTACTACCCGAAGCAGCCGGCACAGATAGGGGAACGCCGTCGCATTAAAGTTCATGTCAACCAGGCGGACCTCGCTGTGCGTGCCCGCGACAGCTATATTTACAAAGGCTCGACTGGCAATAGCGGGACTCCGGCGACAACTGCTAATGAAAAAGAAGGGTCGCAATCTCCACCAGTGCTGAAAAAGAAACCTTTGGTTGGAAGACTTTGAGGGCAAACAGCACGTTACGGAAAATCACGTCGTTCGGGTCACTCCCGACGAGTGGTTCGTTGATCGCCTGGGCCTTCGCCATCTCAGCTTCGCCCTCCGATTGTTTGCCGTCCCCTGCTCACCTCTCGGTTTGCACCAGAGCCCTGATTATCAGCCAGCACGTATGCGGCTTTCTGAATGCCGCAGGTCTTTATGAGATCGCTCCCGGAGAGTTATCACCGAGTCCGGTGTAGAATGGCGTGTGCAATAGCGGTGAATCAACCTGGATTTGTAGTCCTGAAAGACTCTGTTGCATAAAAGAGGATGAGCGAAGCCGACCCTCTAACTGAACCGACTTCACGCTGCGACCTTGTAGCTGTCCGGCATCCCGAGGTGCGTCATCCGGTTCAACGTCGCGCACCGCACCAGCAGTTGCGCGGCCTGCCCGTCGAACGAGCGCGCACCGACTCTCTCACCGAAGATCATCTTCACGCGGAAGACAGCCGTCTCGGCCAGAGAGCGCCGGTGGTAGCCGCTCTCCCGCTTCCACGCCGCGCGCCCTTGCCGGCGGATCGCTCGCAGGTTCTCATCGCGGATGTGCCTTTCCGCTTTCGTGTTACCGTGCTGCCAGATGCGCGCCCGCCTCTGCGGCGGGATGCCGGCACGCGCCCCCCGCTCGCGGACCGCGTCATAGCAGTTGCGGCTGTCGTAGGCCCCGTCAGCCGAGACCTGTCTCAGTTCACCCGCGACCTGCCCGAGCAAGTCAGGCAGCAGTTGCGAGTCCTTGAAGTCGTTAGTCGTGACCGCGACGGCCACGAACTCATGGGTCGCTTCATCGACGGCGAGATGGAGTTTACGCCACGTGCGGCGGCGCGTGTATCCGTGTTGCCGCACTTTCCACTCGCCCTCACCGTAGACCTTGACGCCGGTCGAGTCCACCACCAGGTGCAGCGGCCCATCTTTCGGGCGGCGTGGCAAGGAGACTTTGAGCGAGCGGCGGCGGCGACACAAGGTGGTGTAGTCGGGCACGGCCAAATCGACGCCGAGCAGCCCGGTCAGACTGCGCATCAACCCTTCGGTGGCGCGCAGCGGCAGGCGATAGACCTCCTCGACTGTCGCCATGCACAGGATGGCCGTGTCGGAGTAAGTGCGCGGCGTGCCGCGTCGGCCCGTGCGCTGACGCTCGCGCCATTGAGCAATAATCTCGTCGCTGACCCACAGCGTCAGACTTCCACGCTGGACGAGAGCTTTGTTATATTGGCCCCAGTTACGGAGACGGTACTGTCGCTTGGTTTTCTTGCGTTTCACACCTCAAGATTACCAGCACTGCTGTCTCCGTAGCTTTTTATGCAACAACACCGTCCTGAAATAAGAAAAGAATGGAACTGCTTGAGCGCGAACAATTCTTAGGTGAATTGGAGGCTATACTCAGCGACGTGGCCGTGGGCAACGGCCGCCTTGTGCTCGTCAGCGGCGAGGCGGGGATTGGAAAGACATCGCTCGTCGAGCGGTTTGCCACGGCCCAGCAGACGCAGGCGCGCGTCTTCTGGGGCGCATGCGACGCGCTGTTTACACCGCGTCCCCTCGGGCCGCTCTACGACATCGCCCAACAAACTCGAAGTAATCTCCTCGCGCTGCTCGAAGAAGAGGCCCCACGCGCCGCCATCTTTTCCGCCGCTCTTGACGAGATGAAGCAGGGGCGCGCGCCATCAATCACGGTCATCGAAGACGTTCACTGGGCGGACGAAGCGACACTAGACCTGCTGAAGTTTCTCGGTCGCCGAATCACTCGCATCAATTCCATGATCGTCGTCACCTACCGCGACGATGAGGTGGGCGCGGATCATCCGCTGAGGCTCGTCCTGGGCGACTTGCCGCCTCGCTCAGTCGCGCGCCTGCGCCTGCCGCCGCTTTCGGAAGACGCAGTAGAACGGATGGCCGAGGGCGCGGGCCGACGCCCTGAAGAGCTTTATGCGGTGACGGGCGGCAATCCTTTCTTTGTCTCAGAAGCGCTGGCGAGCAAAGAGCCGGGCGTGCCCGTGACGGTGCGCGACGCTGTGCTGTCGCGCGCGGCGCGGCTCTCGCCCGCCGCGCGCGAGGATGACACGAGATGTTAATAGATACTTTGTCCGTCCGAAACGCGGCCCCCTCCGCTCTGGCCCCTCAGGCCCGGCGAGCGCATCCAGAGCTTGACGCCTTGCGCGGGTTCGCGCTCTTCGATGTGCTGCTAGCCTACGACACTCGTCAGCAAAACGCTTTATTTTATTGGCACAAAAATTTATAATCCCGGCCGTTGTTGGAGCCTCTCACGCATTCCCCTGGACAGGCTTCTTCACGCTCTCCGCCGTAGGCCCCGACTGCTATCGTGCGGCCTTCATATTCATTAGACCTCGCAAGACCTTTTCAAACTCGGAGGGGCGCGATGGAATTCCCGAGACTGAAGAAGAAGCTGAAGGGGTTACTCTCGTCGGTCGGGCGCGTCATAGACACCTCGAAGAAGGTGATCCTCGGCGCTAGCATCATCACCACGGCCGCCACGGGCTCCGCCCCGGCGCAGCCGAAAGTCCCTGCCGACCCAAGGCTCACGGTGCGCAAGGGCGAGATCTCTAAATTCTCCGCCAAGTACCTGCTCAGGTCAGCCTCCGGGTCGCTGTCGAGGCTGCTGGCGCGGCACAGCTCTCACAGTTCGCATAGTTCGCACAGTTCGCATAGCTCGCACTACTCCGGCTCGTCGAGCGGCCACCGCTCGCACTCCTCGCACTCCTCGCATTACTCGTCGAGCGACCCGGCACCTTCGTACCCGGCCCCCTCTCACACCTCGCACAGCTCCCACTACTCCTCCGCCGGAACGTCGCAGTCGCCCGTGAGGACCATGCCGCCCGTCAGGACCGCCCCCTCCTCCCCCGCAGTGACTGTAAGAAGACCGCCCGCGAAAGCCGCCAAATCCACGGTGGTGCTCAGCGACTATTTCGGCGAAGACTCCCTGTCCTCGGAGAAGTGGATCGTGGGGTCGCTGACCGCCGGCCAGTCCTATACGGACGAAGAGATCGAGGTCACAGAGGAGGACGGGAAGCTGCGGGTCGTGCCGCGCCAGGGGGTCACGGGGCGCTCCTACAGCGGCCTGGTCACGAAAACCCCCTGGGACATGACGGCCGCACACGCCCGCGTGGAGGTCTTGCAAACTACCGAGGGCACGGCCGACACGATCTTCGCCGTCGGCACTGACAGCAATAACTGGTACGGGTTCGTCCTTGAGAGCGGGAAGCTCTTCATGCAGAGCAAAATCGGCGGCCGGAAAAACTCCACGGATATCCCGTACAGTGCCGCGCAGCACCGTTTCTGGAGGCTCCGCCACGAGGCGGCCCTCAACGAGATGCTGTGGGAGACGAGCGGGGACGGCCAGAGTTGGACAGTCCGGCGCAAGATGACGCCCCAGATTCCGCTCACCGAGGTTTACCTACACCTCGGCGCGGGCACGTACCTCAGCGAGGCCAATCCCGGCGTCGCCGTCTTCGACAACTTCCGCCTGGTGGTTCACACCGAGCAGTAGACACGCGCCGGGCGAGGGGACAAAGCGGTGGAGATGAATTCGGAGAGAATTTCCTGGCTCGAAAATGTCTCGGACGAGAGTTTGCGCGTCTCGGTGGACCTGTCAGTTTATTCGTTGGACGCGCTGTTCAGGGTCTGCTACATCTTCACGGACAGGTGCTACCTGTTCCTGGAGCCCGCCGAGAGACCCTCGACAATCAGGGTGAGGTTCGCGCGCAAGATGCCGGAATGTGATCTGGCAATAGTTGCCGCCGAATTCTCGAACGCGCTTATTGACCAGAGAGTGCGGACGCAGATCGCCTCCGAGACCAAGGCGGTCCGCGAGCTTATCGTCGCGCAGGCATTCGCCGAGGCGGACCTGATAGATCGCTCGCTGTCCGAATCGAGCTTCGTCGAGGACCCTAAGGGCATCGCAAGATGAGCATTAAGGTTGAGCTTTCCTCGTCAATCTACCCGACGGAGTGCTTCCGGGAGACTTCCGCCGCTTACGCCGCCCTTTGCGACGTGGCTGTTCTGGACCAATCGGCCGAAGGATATTCCGTCAGAATCACGCCTCTGTCCGAAGAGATTGACGAAACCCGACTGACGAACGAATTCCTGAACTACTTACTAGACCTCTCCGTGGAGAAGTACCTCGAAAGCCAGTAGGGCCGAGTATGGGGCAGACAGAATTTCAGCCGAGGAGCTACTACGAGCCGGACGGCGGATACCGCCTGCTCCCTTTCCAGTTCATGCAGTTCGATGACCGGATGAAACTGGTCGTCAACGAAGTGGGAGAGCACCTCTTCCTGGAGAATCGAGAATTCGACTCCCTCGTCGCGCACCGCCTGGACCGCTCTTCCGACATTTATTCGGACCTGAAGGGCAAGCATTTTATTTTCGATTCTGACTCGGCCGTTCCCTTCGAACTGCTCGCCCTGAAATATCGGACCAAAAAGTCTCACCTCTCGGGCTTCACCAAGCTCCACATCTTCGTGGTGTCGCTCCGCTGCGAGCATTCCTGCCACTACTGCCAGGTCTCCCGCGTCAGCGCCGACCGCGCGCTCTACGACATGAGCCCGGAGACGGCGCGGCGCGCCCTAGACCTTGTTTTCCGCTCACCCGCCGAAGAGATCAAGATCGAATTTCAGGGCGGGGAGCCCCTTCTCAATTTCGAGCGCATCGGGCAAATAATCGGTGAGGCTGAGAGGAAGTGCGCCGAGACGGGCAAGCGAGTCGAGTTCGTCGTGACGACCAACCTGGCGCTCATCACCGACGAAATTCTCGAATACTTCCGCGACCATAACGTCCTGGTCTCGACCTCTTTGGACGGGCCGGAGTTCATTCACAATGCCAACCGTCCGCGACCGGGTAACGATAGTCACCAATTGACAATCGAGGGCCTGAGGAGGGCGCGCGAAGCTCTGGGCTTCGATAAAGTCAGCGCCATCATGACCGCCACGAGGCTGAGTTTACTTCACCCGCGCGAGATCATTGACGAGTACATCAGGCACGGGTTTCAGTCGATCTTTCTACGCAACCTGAGCCCTTACGGCTTCGCCCTCAAAACCCAGAAGCACATCGGCTACACCACGGACGAATTTTTAGCTTTTTACAGGGAGGCACTCGACTACATCCTGGAAGTCAACCGCCGGGGTGTTAACCTTGTGGAGACTTACGCGCAGATCATCCTCACGAGAATATTGACGCCGTTCTCAACCGGGTACGTTGACCTGCAATCGCCGGCGGGGGCCGGAATCGGGGTGGCCGTTTACAACTACGACGGGGACGTATACGCCTCGGACGAATCACGGATGCTGTCCGAGATGGGCGACGAGCAGTTCAGGCTCGGCAACGTTCACACCGATAGCTACCGGCAAATCTTCGGCGGAGAACTGCTCCGCACCATCGCGGCCTCGTCATGCGTGGAATCAATGCCGGGCTGCGCCGACTGCGCCTTCCAGACCTTCTGCGGAGCCGACCCCATATTTAATTACGCCACACAGGGGGAGATGGCGGGCCACCGCCCGACGAGCGATTTCCACAAGAAAAATTTCTTCATCATCAAATACCTTCTGAATCTGTACCACTCGGACGAGACCGTGCGCCGGATTTTCTGGGCGTGGGTTCATAACGTACACGTCGCCGAGCTTGTGGGGAGGTGAAGATGTGAGACTTCACTCTATCGGCCGGGCGCAGGGACTGCGCGAGCCCATCATTGCGAAGGTCACTACCGGCGGAATCCCGCCAACTGAGTTGCGGAAGGATTACGCCCTGGTGTGGAGTGGTGAGGATGCGCCGTCTGACACATCCGGCTACCTGGCCGTCGTGACTCCGGCCCTCGCTCCCAAGTGGACCTCGGATTCGCCCCTTATCCACTCGCTCCCCGGCCTTGAGTACCTTTCTGACGGCGATGTCGTGCAGGTGAGACCGACAGGTCTTGTCAGGACGCTCTACAGAAAATCTTCTACACACAATTTCATCCTGGCGACGGACCAGTGCAACAGCTTCTGCCTGATGTGCTCGCAGCCGCCCAAGCAGGTGGACGACTTCGGCCGCCTGAGAGAGCACTTCCGCCTGATAGATTTAATTGACCCGGAGACGCATGAGCTGGGGATTACCGGGGGCGAACCGACCCTCTTCAAGGAAGATTTTCTCCGGCTCGTCGAATACTGCAAACAGAAGCTACCGCTGACGGCGCTTCATGTGCTGACGAACGGGAGGCTCTTTTATTACCGGGAATTCGCGCGCAGGCTAGGAGAGATCTCACACCCGGACCTCATGCTCGGCATCCCGCTTTACTCGGATGTGGACAGCTTGCACGATTACGTCGTCCAGGCGAAGGGCGCATTCGAGGAGACGGTCCTCGGCATCCAGAATCTAGGGCGCTACGACGTGCCCGTCGAGATCAGGGTAGTCATCCACAAGCAGACTTACCGGCGGCTGCCCCGGCTGGCGGAATTCGTGGCGAGAAACTTTCCGTTCGCGGCGCATGTGGCGCTGATGGGGATGGAGATGTTCGGCTTCGTCCACAAAAACTTCGACGAGTTGTGGATCGACCCGTTCGACTACCAGGACGAGCTTCGGGCAGCCGTTGAGACCCTCTACCTTTCGGGGCTTAATACTTCCATCTACAATCACCAGCTCTGCGTCCTCGACCGCACTCTCTGGCCGTTTGCGAGAAGGTCAATCTCCGACTGGAAGAATATTTATTTAGACGAATGCGAGAGTTGCGTAATTCGAGATGATTGCGGCGGACTCTTCCAATCAGCCGCTAAAAAACACAGCGCACACATCAAGCCGTTCGAAGAGGTGGATAGTTCGGTCCCGGCCGAGAATGCCACGTAAGAGTTCAAGCAGATGAAGCCTATTAAGACGAAGGACATCAAAGACCACTCACTCGTCAGAGACAACTGAAAGGCATACCACCCTATGTCCACCCAATGCCCGCGCTGCGGGAATATAAACCGCAGCCGCGAGCCGCGCTGTTTAAGGTGCGGCAATTACCTGCCCTATGCTCAGCCCTCTTATCCCACGGCCAGGCCGAACAACAAGAGGAGGAACTGGCTGATAGCCATCGCTTGCTTCCTTTTCCTGGGCATGATCGGGTCGCTGGCCGAAAAGAAGGACCAACCCGGCCAGACGACACAACCTGGCGTCGCAGTCGAGAAGGTGACTGCCAGCCCAACGCCCTACTCATCGCCTGGAGCGACATCTTACGGCTTAACCTCAAGGCCGTCGCAGCCGGCAAGTCAGTCAAGGCAAGTGTCGCAACCGACCGCGCCCGCAGGAGCCTCCGCCGTTTGCCGGGACGGGACTTACAGCTACAGCCAGAATAGGCGGGGTACTTGTTCGCATCACGGCGGCGTGGCTCAGTGGCTTTAGCGACGGGAGTAAGCATTCCCTTTTGTCTGTCTAAACCCGGCCCCGCTCTGACGCGTGCTGGCCGACTTGAGGTAATCGTTATGCCGGTATGCTTACTGTGAAGGGAGATGAAGACGAAAACACTGGAACCGGTCCTGTGTCTTCAAAGATTGTCATCATCGAGCATTCTGGACGGTTCAGCGAGTATATATTTCAGAGTGCGGAGAGAACCTCGGCTCTTCCATAACCTTTTTGAAGTCGTCATAAGACTCGACGTACATATTCAGTGCGAACAACGGAACGCAGAAGAATTCAACATAGAAGAGTAAGCACTCATCATCCAGCGGGTTGCGTGAAGTTTCGACCTTGATTGGCAGTGTGCTTCTGACCTCCTCCAGCATGGTGTCGAAGGAGACGTTTGATTGGGGAAGTCTGCTGGGCGCATAAGCGATTGAAGCGAAGCTCTGTAGTTTGAGGGACTTCGTATAGTAGGGCGCGAGGAACGATTGAAGCGAGGCCGTCTCTTTAAGAGATGCCCCAAGCCTGCCCTGAAGGTTGTGGGAATCGTAAGTCATCAGAGCAACAATGGCGTCCACTATTGTTACGCCCTCCAGCCGAGCCTTAACCTTGTTCCGCACAATGGCCTTTAGTTCTTCGAGCGCGGCGGCAGTGATCTCTCCACCCGTCGAAGTCAGCAGGTCTTCTCCATTGTGGGCCGCCGCATACTCTGAGCGTAAAGTGTTCACCAAGCCGTCAAGATTCTCTTCGCCCCACAGGTATCGGCTAGTCGCCTCCGTCAAAGCATCCGAGTTGAGCAGCAGCTCGCCACCGGCCATACCGTAGTCACGCGTCCACTCTGCTCTCTGTTTTTCGTCTCTGACCGCTTGCCGTGCGGCGCGCAGAACATCGGTCGAGGTCTCATCAATCCGAATCTCTTCGTCTAGAAGATTGATGACTTCATCGCAGACCGCCACTTCACCATCCAATGCCAACCCCCGCATGCTCGACCGCAAGAGTTCTACCTCAAGAAATGTGCTCGTGTTCTCTGGCGGCCGAGGACTGTTCGCCCCCTGCCGGATTCGACCATACAGATCTCGGATTTTTCCGGCACTCCGCTGCTGTTGCTGCTGACCCTGTTGGCGCGCAGCCTCGCGCGAAGCCGTCAGGCGTTGCTCAAGGCCCGAGCGATTCTGCATGTTTGTACTAACTTGATCACGCGCTCGCTCGGCCAGTTCACATAACTCTTCCCTGATTCCTTGCAGACCGACCGTGTGAGTGCCGATGGTGCGAGAGCTGTTTAGATCATCCAGAATAGCCTGGACGATTTCAGTCGCGCGATCCACGACCCACTCCTGGTTAAAATATCTTTGGCGGAGGCTATTTATTCTTTGAAGAGCAGCGTCTATACCGCTCCTTCTATACTCCTGGTCCACAAATCTAAAAACGTGGTTCCCCTGTTCATCAACGAGCGAATTTTCGCCGAACACCGTCAAGCTGAATGAGTTTCCACCTACCGGGGCGAGACCAACACGGTCGAGGATACTACGGACCTCCTCCTGGCTTCCCGGGATTTCCCCGATTAGTTCCGACAACACCCTCTCGAACAACTCGGCCGAGACAGATGTCGCCAGCGCATCCCTTGAGAATCTCACCTGAAAATCTCTACGGATGTTAACCAGGAGCTGGCCTGTGACATCGTGCGCCTCGACACCGGCTTGACGACCAGTTTCGCTAGCTCTTGTCTTGTCGTGAACTTGCCCTTGTATCACGGTCATTAATCAAGCTCCCACAATAGCAAATCTCTTTTTAGCGTAAGTTCGGCGTGCCAACTCAAGCGCGTTCGACTGCGCCCGGCGCAAATTAGCGGCCACGGCAGACAGTTCAGCGTTGATGATGCTCTGACTCGTGCGGCTGATGAAGCTCTCGTAACGGCTCATCTCCGCGGGCAGAGACTGGTACACGAAGAGGTGATTGAACAACTCTCTGGTATGGCGCGAGGTAAGCTCAATCTTACCTTCGGGGTGCAGAATTTCCATTGACCCGCCACCGACCTTGAGAGCTGCGAGGTCGTGCAGGACACTGAGCGCCTTTATGCGCTGCTCGTGGCGCTCTTCATCGCTTTGGGCGCGGAAAAACCCCGGCAGCATGATGTGGAGATTTATTTTGAATCTCTCCCGGTCGTTTTCGATCTGTTTGGCGATAAGCCCGAGCAGCACGAGCGCGGCTCCTGTGCCTTGACCACCCGACAAGCTAAAGCACAACTCTATCCTGTAATTCTTCTCCGTCACGGGCACGCCATATCCGACTAAAGCTTGCCACGTGTCGCCGCCCGCAAGAGTGCGCAGTCCCTCAATGCCCGCTGCTATCTGATTTGCGACATCGCCGATGTTAACGTATACGTTTGCTTCGCCGTATAAGCGGTTGCCTTCCGCCTCGGCGTCGCTCGACTTGTTCGCGATGTCTTGTAAGCGTGACCAATCCCCGAAGTGAAGGAAAGGAGGCGTCGCTACGTGCTCAATGATGTATTGCCCGGAAGGCGAGTCGAGCGGGGTGAAACCGACCGGTGCCACCAACCGCTCCGGCTCTTCTCCGGCAAACATGGGATCGAATACCGACTCTTCCCATTGATCGCTGTCCACATAGATGCCTGGATACAGTTTCTTGAGATGCACCAAAACCTCGCCACGCGCCTTCTGGTCCAACCCTAACAGGTCACAAACCCCCTCTGGGTATCTCACCTGCGAGAGGCGGGCGACATCGCGCCCACCTCCCCCGGCTCCGATAAACAGAGTCGGCCTGGTTGAAACATTCGGGATACGAGCTTTGTTACTCACAAGAATTCTCCATTACTGCCGAGCACTTTAACGGCCGCGATGAACTCTCCTCTGGCCCCTTGGTGCCGGGGAAGTGATAATGCCACTAACGGTTCGTTTAGAAGTGTCAATCAATGAGAGACTCTCCTCATCTGTGAAGACCGGTTTCATGAAATAGTCTCCCAGTTGGAGATCATCGCTCTGGCGCAGGTCGAAGGTAATCGGGGCGTCGCTTCGGTTGAGTTTAACCTGGTCGATCACACCCGGACGCTCCGGGCGCAACCGCACGCCGTTCAACTCGCTCCCGTCGAAAGTTATCTCTATGGTTTGAGCTTGCTTAAGCCCGGGCAGATAAATTCCGCAAGCGAAAGCAGAACCCCCTATGGAAACCTTCTCGCCGCGCCTAAGTGCGTGACGATCTGGAAGAACATTGAGATTACCGCTCATCAAGCTCCCAAATTCCAGAAGAGCAACTGGCTCAGATGTAGCTTGCGGGAGTGACGGCACCTCCAGGTCCTCCCTGCGCATAGCGTTCTCGGGTATTTCAACGAGGGCTGGTTCGGCCAATCGTCTTCGCTTACGCACCAACAGAAGCGCGAGCGCTCCCAGGGCGAGCAACACCACACCAGCTATCAGTGCGCGCGTAATGGTTTGACCATTGCTTGTCTTACCCTGCGAAGTTGTAACCGCATTGCCCGGGGATTCCTGGGGCCTCGCTTCGGCGAGTTGCTCCTTAATCTGTGGGGCCAGGTTTTTTTCGATTTCGGCGGTCACGTCCTGCCAGTTAGCAAGCGAGAGGACGCTGACGTTCGGCGGCAGCGTGTCGAGCCCCTTCAATTGCTGGCCGCCAACATTGATGACGAACACCTTAACGTTTGGGCGCACAGCGAACTCTCTTTTCAGTATCTGCACGAAATCCGCCTTGTCTCTAAACCGGCGCGGCAGCTCGATCTTACCGTCAGTTAGAAAGACCACGACCGCCCTTTCAGCGCCAGATTCCTGCAAGAGCGCGAGTCCGCCGTCAACCCCGCGATCAAGGTCTGTGTATTTCCCTCCGGAGGATAACGATTCAATGAACTGATTAGCTTCGGCGTGGCTGTCGAACAGGCGCTTTAGCGCCTGCGAGTCAATGCCCACCACACCGATCTGAGACCTGTCCGGTGCGGCATTCACTAGTTGTTTAGCAACTCCTTGCATCTCATCTAACACCGCGAGGGTGCTCGGCGACGTATCTAACTCGACAATCAGGGCTGAGCGCGAGCCGGTCTTGGGCTGCGCGGAAGGTATAACGTTGGACTGGCTATTGTCAGTGGTCTGCTTCACGGCCGTTTCCTGTTTGCCGGTCGGGCTTGTTTGACCTTTAGCCACTGCCACGCGCGGCGTGACGCAAGCTACGAGAGTTAATATTGACAAGACCGCGATGACAGTTGCTCTTTTCATGCTTTGACTCCTTCAATGACTCCAGACCACTCAGGCCAAGTTCTAAATTTACACCTCACCGTTCGTGCGTAGATGTCATCTTTACCAGGGAGGGACCAGCTCGGGCCTCTCACGCTTTAACGCCCTGAAGAAACGCGCGAGGTATGGCATAGCGATTCGACCGCCGGTCATCTTCAAATCCTCATTGCTCTTTTGATTGCCGATCCAGATCACTGCCGTGATTTCTCTTGATTGCAAGACACTGAGCGCATCCTGCGATGAGCCGGTTTTTCCGCGCGCGCGGTCGCTCAAGTCCGACGCGGCGAAGGCCCCGGTGCCATTTGTCAGGCACATTTTCATCCCTTCTGAGACGAGGGCGCAGACATCTTCACGAAACAGCTTCGATGTTTTTCGGACGGGTATATCCTCACGATGTCCATCGGGGTAGACCTTCGCGGAGATAAAACGAGGCTGAGCTGCATAGCCTCCGTTTGGGAAAGCCGTGAAGGCTGACGCCAGACTCAAGAGTGAAACAGCCCACCGGCCGAGTTGCATAAGGTTGACGTTGTAAGTCAAAGGTAGATTGAGGGCCTTGACGTAATCACGCAGTCGTTGCTGATCGATGCGGTGATAGACCTGCGTCGCCACGCTGTTCGATGACTTCGCGAGTGCTTCTACGAGTGTCAGATTCCGGTGTGTGTATGAGTCGCCGAAATTATGCGGGCTATATGTGCCGGGGCCGTCCAGCCGTGGAAACTCCATCCGCTCATCTAAGAAAGTGTCACCCGAAGACACCACGCCCGTTTGCAGTGCAATTGCATAGGCAATGGGTTTAGCGGTTGAGCCGATATCTCTCGTTTCGATTCGACAATTGTCGAACTCGGAGTTATCGCGGAAGGTAGGAATGTAAGCCAGGACATCCCCTGTGGCGTTGCGCACGCAAACGAAAGCCATGTCAACGTCCGGAAACCGCTTGGCTAATCTATCTCGAAGCGGCAAGGCGATTTCTCGCCGGGAGATTTCCTGAAGTTGATCGTCTGCCGTCAGGAAGACCTGCGTCGGCTTGCTCGGAGCGAATAGATGCTCGTCCATCGCGTTGTTGCAGGCTTGGAGAAGGGCGGCAGCCGGCAGAGCTAATAGGAAATATCTTCTATTCATTAATAAGCTGCCTCCTTCTTCTGCATGGCCGACGCGGCCCGAACTAGAAGTTCGTACTTTTTCACACCCGGCTGTAATTTGATCTCTTCTTTCAGCGCCTCCTGGAATTGCTGCTCCGTAATCATCCCCTGCTCATGCATGAGCTTCAGCACAACGTCACGCCTGTCGCGCGCCGCTTGCAAATTGCGGCGAGGATCGTACTGGCTCGGGCTTCGCAACATGCCTGCCAGGAGCGCGCTTTGCGCTATGGAAAGTTGCCTGAGATCGTAAATCCCAAAGAGATTGGCGGCAGCCCGCGCAACCCCGACCGAGTCGCCATCGATTTGGCAGAGGTTTATGTAAAGGGTCAATAACTTGTCATGATTCTCATCCCCGAATCGCTGTTCAATCCTTAGCGCGACAAGAGACTGAGTAAACTTTTCTCGGGCCGAATGGGTTTTCAGTTCACCCGTCAGGAGTTTTGAAATTTGTACCTGGAGGGAGCTTCCACCTTCCTTTTTTATACGCAGCACATAAGTTTTCAGGCTTGCACGAACGACTCCTATTAGATCAATCGGCCCCTCAAGGCGCGAATTCAGCCTCTGGTCTTCGACCGCAATAATTGCCGGCCCAAGAGGTGAGCCGCTGACCTCTTCAATGCTCGCGGAGCGTTCCGATTCGTCGTAGACCGGCGAGTAGTCCTGTTGGCCGCGGCGGGCGTAATAAATCAGGTGCTCTGACGGGGGCAGGTGTGAAGTAAGGGACTTGTTAATGAAATCATCGTAGGTGACAGCGTAAACGTTGACGCCCGTGAAGAGGCTGAACCCAAGCACCCCGGATAAGATCAAACTTGCGAAGAACCGATAGCCCTTCTTCAGCAGCTTGACGCCAAGGTAAACGCCAGCAGAGAAGAACATGATCGTGAGGACGAAGATGAAGAGCCAGACCACCGCGTTCCGCAGGAACTTAAATCCCGCGATCTGGCCGAGCAACAGCAGGAAGATGAGAGAACCGCAGAGCGGCAGCCCCCACTTCAGGAGCAGAAACGAGCTTTGTTCAGTTGCCTGTGGAGATTTTGACTCAGGGCCCGAGCCGAAATTGATAGTCGCGCCGTAGTCGTTCGCGCTAGCGTTAGAATCGAACGACGGTTCGCCCCAACCCGAAGAATCGGGCTGCCCTCCCGCGAAGTTACGAGACTCAAAACCAGAAGGAATTTTACCCCGCCCCTTTGACTTACTTCGCACGATTCTCGGCATAACAGCCCTCCAACCGAGAACAGCTTAACCTGTGCGGTTCGGCCTAAAGTGTCATCAACAATAGCGCACACGCACCACATGAAAGAGGAGCGGTATCGAGCACTATGGCCCTCAACTTTTGCTCTCCGAAAAGGTAAGCGGCTGCACAGAGCTGTTCGCACATCCTATCTACAACGCACAAACATCATTTCAGCACGGGGCATTCGCTCGCCTATGTCAGGCTGGCTCTGGACGCCGATATTTCCTGACGCTAAGAATGTTCTTTGCGCTGGACGCGGACCCTTTACGCGCTACAGTGGCAAAGGGACTTCATCGAAGGGGCGAAAGCCCCGGCAAGTTGAGCGGAATTTATTTACGTAAGGCGAGCGCCGTGAGGTTTGACCAAGGCAGTGATGCGCCATGTCGGGCATAGAAGGTAGACAGAGCCTTAATAACAGATTTGATTACTTCATCACACAATGCCTGAGACCACTCTCTTTGACTGGCCGACGGTTGCAGCGCTTCGTTGCGCTGTGTCCAGGCTAAAGTTCCCTCCAGGGATGCAACCTCATCGCGGATGACTATTCCGTTACTAACCGGGGCTCCCCACAGATAAGGGTTGAGCGGCTGTAAATTGCTCAGGCTCCAATTCCATTGCGCGAGGCGCTCAACGACGACGCCTGCCAGGATGATGCTCAGCTTTACCAGGTAAGAGACTTTAGAAGAAAAGATGACGTGCTCCCATCGCCAGTAGTCAACGGGTAAGATTTGATACTCGCGCTTATAGTTGAGTCGCTGCGCATCCGGCTTCAAACTGTTCTTCTCGTGCAGGCAGAATATCTGCTGCCGGAGCCGCAACAGCAGAGCTATTTCGTCGGCGAGGATTCTGGCCCATTCGTTAGGCTCCGGCGGAATTAAGAGCGCAGAAAATCCAACTCCCTCTGTTAAGTGCTCTAACTCTTTTCGACACTTCATGACCTTCTCTTTAGCATTTTTCAGAGCCCCCGCCTCCCACTTTGGTCCCTGACGCAACTGGTGAAGTTGCCGCCAACTTCTACGGCATTGGCTTTGACCATACTCACGCAGCAACTTGCATTTGTTTACAAACTCGTCAGCAAATAAAAAGCATCCGTCCAGATCGCGCGGCCCCGGAAGGGTTTTACTTAAGAAATCAATGGCTCCGTCTCGCAGGCTCCGAATAGCCGCAAGTGAATCATGACCGGCGGAGATCGTGAGCACGGGCACTGACCCATCCCATTTCAAAATAGTTTGCAGAGCTGCCCGGCCCATTTCCAGGCTCGGCAAGCGTAAGTCCAAAATGAGCAGATTTACAGCTCCAGGAGCAGCGAGAAAATCATCCACGCGCGCAAAGGTCCGGCAACCGGGGAAAATCGCCCTTACAACTGCGAACCATCCGGTCAGATCACCTCGATCATCCACAAAAACGATGTCTTCGTACAATTTATTAGCGGGCTGAGGAGGATGTATATTCAAAATCTCATCAACGGATGCATAGGTGTGCTTACATTTAATATTACAGTATCTTCCGCGCGCTAATTCCAGCGCCCCCTGACTGTCCGCCAGCTCATGTGGAGCGAGAGGCACATCCTTTGATAATCCAGGGTGGCTTGAGTCCGTTTGCAACTGAGCGGGGGAACGATACGGCCAGTGATCCGGCCAGGGTCTAGACCATGACTTCAATGCCTGCTGGCCCTGCTTTAGGTCGAGTTCTTCCAGTAAATAAGTCAGGACTGCCTGCAAAGACGAAAACGTGATGGGCGCACCGCCATGAGGCCCGCCCTTCAGCACTTTGCTGATCTTAGGCGGGAGTACTCCGAAGTAGTTTTTGATTTCAGGAAACCCAGTCCTGATAAGATTGATAACGGCGCGATAGAGATAGCCCTCGTCCGATTGCTTCCATTCGCGTCCACGCCACCACAGTTCATCGTCAATCATCGAAAAGAGAAGATAAAAACCTAAGCGCAGTGTTTTCGCCAAAGTGGTCGGAGGCTGCGGCAAGACAGAGCCTCCGCTGGACGTGCTCGTTGGCTCAGAGCCTTCGATAAAGTTTCGCCAGAGTCTGGAGACATCAGCCTCGACAGGGTGCGGCTTCAGGACTTTAAGCAGGTGCAGATAATAATCCTTCGATTGACGGTCATCGGCATCATGCAGCGCCTTGGCGAAAAATACATTAGCCCCCTCGCGCAGACTAGTTAACGCAAGAGCAGCGTCATCATAAGCTGTGGCAAAGACAACACGCACCTCCGGCCAGCGGCTGCGAATAGGTCTGAGCAGTTCCAGCCCAGTCGGCACGTTTGCGCCATCCCCCAGATTACAGTCCACCATCAGAACCGTTGGCCGCTCTGCGTTACGCGTCATCTCCTTTTCGAGAGCGTTCCAATCCTTAAATCCCCTGGTATTGCCCAGCGGCAGATCGTTAAATACCGCGCTCCAGCCATGCGTTTCCCAGTTGTCGTCGAGAACCCACAACCGGCTTTTCCCGTGCCCGGTAATGTTTCCATAATCGGAGTGGAAACGCCTGTGAGACTTTAGTAATTTCAAAAGCTCGCTGACATTGAGGGCAATTAAAGGGTCTTCCTCTTTAGCCCTGGCTTCAAACTCTTTCAGCACGCTCTCACATCGGTCTATTTCTATATGACCAATTATTGCCGCTCCCATGTATATCCTGCCAGCCGCCATCAAAGAGCGAAGTCCGTGTCGATAACTCGCACAACTAAGCTCAAGCTCCTCTTCCGAAGCAATGCGCGTCAAGCGCCGCCAATCCTTCGGAGCCGTAGGATTGAGCTTGATAAGCTCAATCCTATCGGGCGCGCGAGAGATGCTTATCAAGTTATTCGCCTTGAGGAGATAAGAATAGCGCCCCAGGTCTGAGAGCGGGGTAAAGCAGAGCACATGTATGTGGAGCGGCAAGCCGGACAATGGGTTAGATAGTATCTGTTGGAGTTTTTTCAGGCCGCCACTCATGCCGCGCCGGGTGGAACCTCCAACGAGCGCGTGGTGATAGACGACCAGCCTGTCGCCCGTCTCGGCCACACTCCCTTTGAAAGACACTCCGCCGAGCAGTTTCTTGAGAGCTTCGAGGATTGGACCTTCGGCGATGATCTTAATTTTTTTATCTTCCGCGCCTTCGCTCATTGAACTATTCCCCTAAGCCAGTAGATGCCGCGATCACCGCAGATAACGTGATCGCCCTGTACTGTGGCGCTGGTCGCATCTGTAATAGTTTTACGAAGACGCTTGATATGCTGATTGAGAGCCTTGTCAGGATCATCCGGCCCGTCATCTAAACCATCCAGGTCTCCATAAATGGCATCGAGCAATTCCAATCTGCTGACAAAGATATTAGGGGTCTCGGAAAGAACCTTTAAGATGTCCCTCCCTTTGCCTGTGGGCTTGATGGGGTAACCGGAGACCGAGGATAGCAAGCCTCCGACACGATCTATCTCTATGGGATAGAGCGGGGTCAATGGATCCCAGTCCAGAATGCGCGAGTTGGTAAGAGATTCCTGCCATAAACGGGCCAGCGCCCCGGCCAGTCGCAAAATCGGCTGGTCACTATGTTTGGAAAGGTAATCGTCTATACGAACTTCCTGCCTGAGTATCTCCAGCATCACGTCATCGCGCCACGGTACAGCCGTCAGGATAGCAATCGGGAAGCGCGGCTCATACTGTTTGAGAAAGCGCAGCAATTCCAACGCACGTCCGGCGTCGGCCTTACCTTCGAGCAATTCCTCGCGGGTCGCGGGAAGTTCTATGTCTAGACTGATCAAGTCGGGAGGGTCTGATTCTATTAAATCACGGGCCTCTTCAATCCAGCGGGCCAGCCGTGGGCCGAAGCCGCGCCGCTCTAATTCTTGCACGATCTCTCTTCCCCACTCATCATTGTCCTCTACCACCAGCACGGAAGGGCGATGACCTATGCGGAAATGCTCGTTAACGCGGTCTAGAATTTGTGCATCGGCATTTAAGCGATAACCCGACTCCTCTTCAAAAGATAGCACGTCAACCGGTAGCGGTTTATGGACCGCCTTCGCGTAGGCGTCTGCCAATCTACCGCGTAGATCAGAGGAATAGTGCGGCAATTGCAGTAAAATTCGCTCTTCAGGATCGAGCGCATCCGTTTCACTGCTGCGGCTCTCTGGATTTAAGGAATAGTTCCAGTACAGGATATTCGCCAGTTTTTTAGGCTCATGCCATCGTCCCCGACGACCTTGGGCCAAGATAGCCAGCAAACACCACTGCGGGTAATTCAGCTTTACCTCGAATCCTTCGATACGGGCGATGCGCCCCGTTCGCCTGAAAACTTCAATCCTGGGAGGGCGGGCCGGGGAAGGTTGCAAAATCAGTCTGACCTGCGCACGCAAAGCGCTCTCCCAGGTGCGAGGATTCTTCTGTAAGTAGTTGGCCGGAGAGATGCCGAAGCTCAGAGCATCATGCACGGCCTTGGTAAAGTTCTCCGTCGCAGTGAGAATAATGAAGCGATGTGGCACTCTTCCTTGCTGTGCATCAGAGCCCCTGAACTGCTTTATCAAGGAGAGCCCCGCATCGGGAACGAGTTCCGAGTCTGCATCTGTCGGCAATCCTAAATCTACGAGCACGAGTGCCGGGCCTGGCGCGTCAAGCAGGGACTGCGCATCGGCCACTGTCCCAGCCTCCTGAATTTCCATCGCCTCCTGACCGAGCATTGTTTTCAAAACTTTGACGATCATCTGTCGCCATTCCGGGTCATCCTCAATCACTATAATTCGCTCGATCCCGGTGCCCGCTTCGCTGATCCTGTCCGATTTGATCGCCACAGTGACAAGCGAATGCAGTTGAGAAGTGAGCTGGGCCAGGTAGCTTAAGTAATCGGCGGGAGCATCTCGGGTAACGGCTGAGGAAATAAGAGGCGTCAAGTTTACGCAAAGCTCAGTCGCCGCTTCTTTAATCCGATCCGGCAATGCGGCGAGACCTCGTTCCTCAAGAAAGCGCAAACAGGACGCTATCCGATGCAGTATCTCCGTCACATCCTCCGAGCTATCCGCGGAGAGTCGTAAGATGTTATTGAGCGTATGCAGCGCCGAGAGCAGACGGTCTGCACGCTCAGCCTCTCTCACCCTCACCTCGGCCGTCAGTACCAGAGGGGTGATTTCGACAATGCTCGCCGCCTCGATGATCGGCAAGCTCGCCAGTTTCTCAAGTTCAAGACGAAGGCTCTCGAATGAATCATCCGTAACGAATGTTAATTCCTGCAAAACGTTTTGGATGGACGCGCGGAGGCGCTCCGGTCTTACTACTTTCGTTTGGTCAAGTGTGCGGGCAAAGGAGCTGAGGTCGTCTGCGAGCGACGACAGCGCCGAGATAACGACCTCCTCTCGACGCGATACACTAAGCGGCTCGGCGCAGCGTAGAGAGCTTATCAGGGCGCGCACATCCGGGGGCAGCGCGTGAACGTAGATAGCCCACTCCCGCTCAAAGTTGATATGTTTGGGGGGGGCTTTGAGGAATAAATGCAAAGGTTCCCAGAAGAAGTATTCGGCGCGCATTCTTTGAGCGGCTTGCAGCACCGGCTCATCTCTCGCGGAAGTTTCGTTGGCGGCGAGTGTAATCGCCCCACCGAGTTGGTTAATATCCAATCGGGCCAGCGGCTCATCAATCACCCTGCAAGCGAACAGATCGGGCTCAGCCTGCGTAATCGCCGCGCTGAGCAACTCTGCCCGGCGCTGGCTAAAACCGACCAGTACCAGGTCAATCCTTTTTTCCGTGATTAGGCTAGACGACATGGGCCAGGAATGCTCAGCGGCTTAGCTCAGCGAGAAGCTGACGGCGCTGTTTGACAATATCTTCCAGAATCTCAATCAAGGTGCTGACGGCAGCGCCAGCTTCAAGAGTTTTATCAGATGACGCCCCGGCTTCCGAAAGGCTGCGGATGGACGCCAGGCATTCTCTCAGGACACGCAACCTGTCAGGCGAGGCCAACTCCGGCACGCCTTCCTGCGGGCCGACTCGACGTAACATCTTCTCAGCCGCAGAGAGATCGTGGTCCATTTCGTCCCACCACGGGTCAAGCGCGACAAGATTTGCAAGGCCGTCAATTCTGCCCACCCCCTGATTCACATACGAGAGGGCATCCTCAAGCGCTGCAATGCGCTCGCCTTTCGCTTCGCCGCCGGACCAACCGAGCAAAGGACGGTAGGCTTCAAGTATAGCCACCTCATCAGCTCGGCCCACCAACCTTTGCACGTCGCCGGATGAAACGGATGAAGTGCGCGCAATCCTGGCGGCGAGGTCGTTCAAGATTTTTTCATACCACCCGGGCCAATGTTTGATGGCAAACAGGCGTAAGGCCGACAAGCGAAACGAAAGCTCTCTTCCATATTCGCTCTCAGAAGCTCTTTGAAGTTCGGCGAGCGCCCATCGCCACTGCCCGAGAGTCGTCGTGAGAAGTGCCAGTCCGGGTATCGTATGTCCGGGATGTGAACTGGCTTCTATCTGTCGAATTAAAAGATCAAGAGGAACCGGCAGTTGAAGATAGCTGACCTCCGGGAGTGACAGCCAGGCATATTCTGGTCGTAACAGCAAGCTTTGGCGCTGAGACCAACCCACACACACCGGCAACGTCTGTGCTGATTCAATTGCAGAATGCCTCAAATAACCTTCTGCCATACCGGCGCTTATCAAAGCCCGTGCGATACTCTCATGCTCAAATGTTAATCCCACGACCGTCAATGCTCAGCAGGGCGATGTCAGCCTTAGGTGATGAGCCATAGCCTTTCAGAGAAGGCTCGTATTGACAACAGACGCCGGCTACTGCTCTTCTTTTAAGTCGGCCTTCAGCTTGTCCAGGTCGGGCTCTATCCTAATTACGATACGACGATTCAGGCTCTTCTCCTCTGGCGTGTTCGGGGCTATCGGCACTGTGTCGGCGAGTCCGGTGGCAACGATATTGTATTCGCGCGCGGTCAGCCCGCCAGCTTCAAAGAACCGCAAGACACCTGTTGCCCTGCGGCTCGACAACTCCCAGTTTGTCGGTATCTCCCTGGTGGCGGCGGATGGCTTGATGTTATCGCTATCCGTATGCCCTTCGATAATGATGCGAAGGTATTTGCGGTCAGAGCCGGCTTGATCTAAAGACTCCTTTAAAGCCTGCCGTATGGTCGTAAGAAGCGCCTGTTTTTTCTGGTCGTAGAGATAATCATCGAACCCAAAGGATGCGAAGAGGGCACCGGCAGGAATCATTATCTGCGTCGTTTCGGAATCCTGCATTTGCTTAGCCACATCGGGCAGTTGTGTGCTCAACTTCTGCCGCAACTGGCCGGTTATGTTCGTCGCCTGCCCGATGGCCTGAAGTAGTCTGTCACTGACCTTGACAGTCACCGCCGTGTGCCTGCTCAGGACAACCACTAACCCCATGAGCATGATCAGCATCAAGCCAGCGAACATGTCGGCGAAGCTGATCCAGACATTAACGCCTACGGAATCTTCCGCTTCAGAGCCAATCATTTAGTCGCTCCTCTTTTTTCTGAAAATGCCTGTGAACCGCTTCCAAATTGAAGGTTTATCGGGCGCGATGTACAGCGGCCTCTCCGGTATCGCCGCGTCATCCGACGGGACTTTAGTGCCGTACGACGGCGGCGGCGGCGAGCCTCCGTCGCGTTTCTCCTTGATTACTCTGGCGAGGTTTCCGGGCAGAACTCTCACTTGTTCGCTGATCTCCTCAAGCAGGCGATTAATCTTAGAGGTGTCTGTCGGCGCGCGGGATTTGCCGTCATTCTCGATAGAGGTCTTAAGGTCTTTGATCATCTCGGTCATGTCGTTGACGGCATGGCCCAAAGGGGTATTATCAAGAACTTTGGCGCTGAAAGTTGAGACAGAGAGTCGTAGGTCGTTTAATTGCTGGAACGCAGTATCGTATGAAGTTGAGAGCTTCTCAGAAACGTCTTTCAGTGTCTCAACACGTTCCTGCAAGCCTCCCAACGCTCCCTGAAAACCGGTCGCGCTGCGGTCGATGTCTCCACCCAACCTTTTCAACTCCTCGCGCCAACTGTTGACGAAGCCATCAACCTGCTCTTTTACTCTTTGCCGCTCCTCGCTCCACTTGGACATGGAAGCTTCAATTTTGGCCGCAAAATCCGTGAAGGCTTTGACGTTCCGCTCGTGCCAGCGGCTTGATTCCTCCTCGTGCCGTTTCCAGCTTGCGGCATTTGATTTCTCCATCCTATCAACATGCGAGCTGGTCAAAGCGTTTAAGTCTCCCTGCCACTGTTGCGTGAACGCGGCGAACTGACCGGCAATCTGCTGTTGAAGACTGGCCGCCTGCGAGCGGATTTCTATGAGCGTGTCATTGAGATTCGCGGCCTCAATAATACCCGGAAGAGCCTCCTTTAGTGCCTGCTCCGTTCTCTTCGCAGCTTCGGTGAGGGCGTTCGAGGCCGTCTCTAATTTCGTGCCTACGCCGTTGACGCTGCTGGTAGCGCCGGTCACCAACGCCACCCATTGCTGACTTACATCATTGACAGTCTTGGTCAATTGGTCGGACGAATAACCTATCTGTCCGATGAATTGGCGAGTCAGTACATCATGTTGAGCCTTGAACCTTGCCAGAAAGCCTTCGGAAGCGCCGGAGAAGCTTTTAAGAGCCTCGGCCACGGCTGCGCTTTGCGTCGGCGGCAGCTCTTTGGCGGCAACGTCAGAAAGCTCCGAGGATACTCTGCGTATAAGTTTTTCACGCGGATGGCGAATCACAAATGTTTCGAGCATCGAGAGAGAGAGCGCGTACGCCAAACCGAAGATACTTGCCGCGAATGCCATCCCGATGGCCGGTTGGCCTCCGCTCCCCTTGCCTTCGGCGAGCCCCTTCCAAAAGCTTGGGCCAAGATTCCACAGATTGTAGAGCGTGCCGAGCAGACCGGATATAACAAAGGCGTTCAGGCAGAAGCGGATGATTACATCATGCCGCGCTAAGGATTGGTTCAGCCGCGCCCTGATCATCTCCGGTCTAAGGATTTCACCTTTTCCGGCCAGAGTAAAAACCAGGCCGGACAATCTCTCAATCTCCGTTGCCGGCACAGCCGACGTAGACCGGAAGCCAGTTTCTTCGAGGCGTTCAAACGTCTGTCGCTCACGCGTCATACGGAGAAACTCGGCGATTAAATAACCGGCATAGATGAGGAACAGCACAAGGTGTATGAGGAAAATGGCCGGGGCAAATTTGGTATATGCCGTTAAAATACTTACTTGATCGGGAGGCTGCTGAACGGGTGATTGGAACAGCCAAGTAAGGGTGGTGTATGTGGTCATGGTCACGGCTTTATTCCGACAGAGGGTTTCGAAAAATCGTGAGTTATGTTTTAGATGGGCGGCTACGGCTTTCCGTCCGTGACCATTTCCCACCTCTCAGGCGAGATTTGTTTGACTCGCTTCGGCTCGATTTCGTTTGTGTATTCCTCGAAGTTCTCGTAAGACAAAAAAGGGAAAACGTACTTCATCGCCTCGGTGAAAGAGATCCTGGGGTTAGGGAATAACCATGCCTCCGTAGGGTCTTTCGTGAAAACGACAAATTCGCTCTGCTTATTCTCGGACTGCCAGAAGTGGCGTTGGACTTCTCCGACAACTTCTGTCCGAGCACTTGAATCAATATCAAGGACGACAAAAATCGGCTCTATTGGTAAGCTACGCAGCCCTTCCGCCGCAAGTTTTCCGTAAGCATGACAGGCTGCGTCAAAGAAGGCGTCCTTATGTTTGGAAGCAACAAGCTCTGTTTTATTTGAGCTGCCATCCCTTAAGCGAGGTTGAGGGGAGGCTTTACTGTCGGGAAAAGTCTTGTTTAAGTCTCGCGTCGGTCTCTTGCGCAAAGTCGCCACGTCGGCTTGAATTCTTTCCAGTCTATCATCTATTGACGAAAGCCACGAGGCTATACTCTCCAATCGTGCCTCAATGGATGTAGAATTTGCATCAACCTGTTTAGGCGGCACATAGGTCGGTACGGTTCGGGGGACGTTATTTTCGTGGCGTGGTGAATTGTAGCCACCCTCCGAGTGGGCATATCTCCGATAAGGATCGCGGCGCTCGTCCGGCACAGACGGATAAACCAGAGCATGTATAACAACTAGAAATATCAGCAGGACATTGGCTGAGATAAACAGTGGTACCCCTGCATCAAACCACTCCCAAAGTATTAAGTTCAGGGCGACCAGCATGAGGCCGACAGTTAGGAGTTTCCTTAAGCTAGGCATGGTTTGATTAATCCGCCTTTCCAGCACAGTGGGATCCGAAGCTTGGAATTCACGTGACTTGAAGTCGCGG